>Ga0157376_10001216_pt1 | contig 16992 bp, 14 predicted proteins | sample M45metaG_FD_121801 | JGI IMG/M metagenome (GOLD analysis project Ga0157376, IMG submission 121801) | Miscanthus rhizosphere microbial communities from Kellogg Biological Station, Michigan, USA - M4-5 metaG | ecosystem: Host-associated > Plants > Roots > Rhizosphere > Soil | place: USA: Michigan... | reverse complement strand
CGAGGCGCGCAAGTACGGCCTCTCGCTCACCCTCAGCCACCAGTTCACGGCGCAGCTCGAGCCGAGGATCGCGGAGGCTGTCTTCGGCAACGTCGGGAGCATCGCGGCATTCCGCGTGGGCCACGCGGACGCCGCCAAGCTCGCCGAGGAGCTCGGCCAGCGGTTCCCGCCGGGCTTCCTCACGGGCCTCGGCAACCACGAGGCCTGCTTCCGGCTGGTGCAGGCCGGAAGGGTGCCCGAGCCGTTCTGCGGGAGGACGCTGCCTCCCCTCGGCAGGCTCTACGGGCTGGGGGCGCGGGCCGCCGCGGAGTCCCTCCGAAGATTCGGCGTGCAAAGGCGCGACGTGGAGGATACCATCCGCGCATGGTTCAGTTCGTAGACGCACTGGGTGGCTTGGCGGCGGTTCTCTCGACCCTGATCGTTTGGCGGTGGCTCTGGTTCCGGGCGGAGCGAAGGAGGATCGCGAGGGATCGCGGGGACGGGGACGACGACCCGCGCTTCTCCGGCTCGCCGAACGAGGACGGCCACGACCAGGCCTACTCCGGCCGCGTGGTGCGCAGGCTCCGCGCGCGGCTCACCGACGGGCGGGCCGAGGTGCACTGGCAGTTCCGCCCCGAGTGCGTGCACCGGGGGTTCGTCCTCACCGCCAAGTGCCGAAGGAACGGCGGCGGCTGGGAGCCGCTCGCCCTCGAGGGCTGCGAGGACTCCGGCACGTGGGTCGAGTGCTTCAACTACGGCGAGAGCCGCAGCTACGTCTTCGTCGTGAAGAAGGTATACCGCTTCTTCTTCGGGCTCGTCGCGAACGACGAGGTGGAGGTGCTCTACGACCAGATCAGCTTCTCCATGCGGAACGGACGCTACCTCAAGGAGAAGAGGGAGCTCATACGTGATAGGAAGGAGCTCCTGCAGGAGGTGAAGGATTACGCGCTCCTCGAGAGTGAGCTCCGCCGGATGGCGGGCTCGTCGCAGCCGTCCTGGCTGCCGGACGGCCCCGCCGCGAGGCTCGAGGCGCGGGCGCGGAGGCTGCGCGAGTGCGAGGACTTCGTCGAGAGGCAGGTGGAGGAGATACGCGCCCATCCGACCTGGACTCCGCAGCGCAAGGAGCAGGAGATCCAGAGGATCCGCGAGATCGCGGACGAGCAGATGCTCGAAGAAGACTAGGGCTATAAACACCGCTTTGATGCAAATCTACAGTACACTAAACGCCGGAGCCGAAAAGCGATGGCAAAAACGAGAGTGGCCAATGACCAAGAGACAATGCGAAATTGCGGCGGAAGCATATGCGGCAAGCATCTTGGCGCGCTGCGGCTATGATATTCTCGTACAGTACGGTGCGCACCAGCCTCATTTCGATCTTGCTGCAGTAAAAGGTACCCGAAATCTCCTGATCTCGGTGAAGGGAAGCAAGGACGGCGGATGGGTGCTCGCACCGAAGAGCAAGGGCTCAACCTATCAGCAGGCTATCGACGAATGGCTTCAGAGGCAGCGCGAGGATGTCGTCTTCATGTTCGTGCAATTCGAGGAGGTCAAGATGAGTGAATCTCCCCATATCTACATCGCGCGTCCGCAAGAGATTGCTCGAGAAATGTCGAGCCACAAGCCCGGCGGATACGGAGTCATCTACGAAGCCCGCAAGGCGAAGGCCCCTTCCGCCCCTTACCACATTCCCTCATCGTGGGACTTCACGGCGGCGCTTATAGACCGCATCTAGCGCGCCGTCACTTCCTCTTGATGATTTCCGCGAGCACGGAAGTCAGAGGCATAAGCTCGTTGCTGCTCTTATTAAGGAATCCCGTGCTCGTGTGGGCGAAGATTGACTGCGCAGCCTGCTTCACAAGTTCCGTCTGCGTCTCCTTGTCGGAGGACTCCAGCGCCTTGAGCATCTGCAGGAAGGAGACCGACGCTATCTTGCGCTGCCTGTTTACGATAACGTTGTGCACGTGCGTTTGATAGATCCTAGAGGCGAGGACGCACAGGCCGAAGAAGAAGGTGATCAGAAGCAATTTTCCGATAAAGTGGGCCGCGACTTCGACCGGAGAGGGAGCCTGCGGGAGAGGCTGCTCGAAGAAATTCAAGTAGCCGACAACTCCTGCAGATGCCACAGACAGCGCCACGAACGTCCACAACCACTTGCTAGCAGCTCCCTCGTGGCGATTGATAGAGAAGTTGATTTCTTCGACATTGTCATGCGTCAGTACTGCGGCCGCCACCTGCTGCTTCTCCTTGCTCGCCGCTTCGACCTCGCTTTTGAGGTTAGAGAGCGTCTCTGAAGCTTTGGCTATCTCGTCCCTAAGCCCCTGGGTTATCGTGCTCGGGAGGTTCCGGGTGAGCGCGACATACGGCATCATGACCTCGTAGAGGATGTTTTCTGCGGTATTGATGGCCGCCTCCTGTTCTTGGAAGTGCTGCTTCCGAGGCGGAGCCGCGTTTCCTTTCGCCACGCGAATATAGTCCACGGTGGTTTCCACTGCGGAGCGGACTTTCACGAATTGCTCGATGATCCTATTTCTGGCCTGATGCGGAGCCTCGTCTACGACATTGTCCAAGTCCTCGTTATCGAACTGCTCCGCTCTCGCTGCGAAGCTCCTCAGCGCCGCCCATACGGGACGGGCCTTCACGTATTCCGAGGCGTCGAAGGAATTGCCTATTTCGTCGAGCGTCTTCCCTTCCGAGAAGTTCTTAGCCAGATCGCGGATTTCCCGAATTTTGTTGTTAAGCTCTCCCATCGCCGGAGTTGAGTGATTTGGAAGTCGAAAGGCTTCGATTCAGAACCTCGCTAGATCATTTCCTGATGACGGTCGGCCACGCGCCCTGTCCGCCCAGCTCAAGCTTGCCGGGATACTCCGCGACAAGCCTTTTGACCTGCTTCGTGTCGAGCTTAAGCGCCCGGAGGTTGAGCTCCTTGGTCTTGTGCTCCCTGAATAGCTCGACGAGGCGCTCGTATCCGATGGCGCTCGTGTCGACTTTCTTCGGCTTGCCGCGCTTGCCGGTGATCCCGGCAGCCTTGAGGGCCGACCCGATTTTCTCGTCGATCTCGGCGATAGCGTCGAAGTGCTTCTGCTTCTCGGCCTCAAGGGCAGCCAGGTTGACGCTCGAGAGCGCCTCAAGCTGGGCCTTGTGATACTGCTTCTGCTTCTCGATGAGTTCGGCGTAGTTCGGCATAGGGAATAGTAGGAGTAAGGTTCGCGATTATTTAAACGATTGCGCGCGGTGTCAATGCCGCAAGGGAGGCTGCATGGCATTGCCGTCACCTGTGGATACCGCGCATTCAGGGGCGGTCTCGTCCGTGGTTTAATTAGGAGCGGATTATGCACACTAAAAAACCAAAGGGCTCCAGTCCCGAAAACTGGATCGACTTCCGGGAACTCCGGGAGAAACTCGACTTCGGAGCCGTGCTCGCCGTCTACGGCGTCGAGCTGCATGCGACTGACAGGAAAGGGCAGGCGCGCGTCGCATGTCCGCTTCCCGGACACGCCGAAAGGCGTGAAAGGAAGACCTTCTCGGCGAACCTTTCAAAGGGCATCTTCCGCTGCTTCGGCTGCGGCGAGAGCGGCAATGCCATCGACTTCGCCGTCCTCATGGCGGGTCTGGAGAAGGGCAACGGCAGCCATGTGCGGCAGGCCGCCCTGGAACTGAGGGAACGCTTTATCAAGGGAGTCTCTGTAAGGAAGAGTGAGCCGGAATGTCCGCGCGTCGTCAACGCGCCTCTCGGATTCGAGCTGAAAACGCTCGACCCGTCGCATGCCTGGTTTGCGAAAAACTCGCTGACTAGGGAGACTGTGGGGCACTTCGGCCTCGGCTACTGCTCTCGCGGTGCGCTTAAGGGGAAGATAGCGATCCCGATCCATGACGATTCGAAGACGCTGATAGGCTACGCCGGCTTACCTACTGATGAGGAAATCGCTAGAACGGAGAGTTCGCAATATGTGTACCCTGAAGACCGAAAGGTTCAGGAAGCTGTCCAAGGGTTTGACCGGAGCAGAGTCCTCTACCATGGCCACGAGATAGCTCGATCGGTCAATCGGCTGTATGTCTCTACCCAATGCCACGAGGCTTGGTGGCTGTGGCAGTGCGGTTTCCGGAATGTCGTCGCGCTTATGAACGAGGCGTACAGTCCCGATCAGGCCGAGCAGGTTTTGCTCCTGACGACCCCCGACAGCGAAATTCGGTTTCTGCATGCAGGCGAGCCTCTCCCTCCGGAAGGAATGAAAGAGATGATCGTAGCCGTGGCACGGAACCGTCGCTGCCGCTGGTTAAACTTCAGAGTCGGAGAAGCTCCCATTACGGGCTTACCTTGAAGCGGGCCACGCCGCCCGCTTTTTTTGCGGACAAAACCTAAAAAGGCTCTCAAGAAATTGCTTCGCACACTAACTAAATCATTTACATTTTTACTTCCGGTTAATAACGTCCCGAAAACTGGAAAGGGATATCGGCATGAAGGATCGCAACTGGACAACCGTCGGCGCGGAAAGCATAAGACTTAAAATACTGGATTTAAGTAGGTTATCGAGGATATCCATCGTGACATTCGCCTGCCTCTTCCTTCCTTCGGAAAAGACTAGGGCTGCAGACTCCCTCTATGAGGGATTCGACGGCTCAACGATTAGTTCTCTGCTGCAAAACCCAGGAGGTTATGCATTCGGCCCCGACTCAAACCCTGCCGGGATTGCCGAGCGTACGTCCGACGGAGACCGGGCCTACATCTCGACAGTCGCCACCGATTACAACACGGTCGACTTCACGTTCGACCTTACGATGAACATAGCGCCCGTTAGCACCACGGGAGGCGCATATGATGATTTCGGCCTGATCTTCATGGGAATGGGAAGCGCCCATCCAGACTCCTCTTTCTTTACGCAGCCAGATACCTCGGTCGCTATGAGGTCTTGGCCCGGATCTGAGATGACGCTGGAAGTTTCTTCAGCTCCCGGCACGAGACCTAGCGAGCCCACAGTCGGGCCCCTATCCTCATCGGACACCGTGGAAGCAAGGATCTCTAAAGTCGGCGACACGATCACGTTCGCCTACGAAACGGGCTATTCCGGGGGCGCATTTACCCCCACCTATTCGACCTCGCTTAGCCTTTCCAACCAACTGTCCTTCCTGAACTCGACCAATAGCCGACTCTTTTTTGGGTGCGACGTGCCTGCCACTGTCAGCAGCCTCAGTATCACCGTCAGCCCACCGACTCCTACATCTGCTCCTCCTATAAGCGTCCTCCCAGCGGCAGACAATCACGCCGTCTCTGATTTTGCGTTTGTTGTGCTTTCACAACACGCAAGTGATTTTTCTACTCCCAGCTACAACAACCTTACGACGAATGTAAACTTGGTTGCGCCTCTCATCGAGCCTAATTCGTCACAAAACCTCAAGAACAACATCCTAAATGGACTAGCTGATGGACTCGAATTTGCTGGCACCGCCGTCAATGTTGTCAAGACAGGCATTGATCTTAAGGAAGGTAATATTCTTCCTGATGAGGCGGCTTTTAGCCTCGCGATGCCATTCATGGCCGACAAAAGTAGCCTCGAAACATTTGCATTTATATCGCTGGCAAGGGATGCATTCGAAGAACTTCCATTGCTCGAGACAAATCCTGCAGCGGCGGCCGTGGCGTTCGGTATTTCCGTCAATACAACCATCTATGCCGACATTTTAGCGCCGGAGTTAAAGCAGTTTGCCGCCGGCGATCCGATTGATCCGAACTATAGCAGCGTTTACATCCCGGAGTTGAACGACTTATCTTTTTTGCCCACTACGGGAAATGCGGAGCTTGATGCGGCTCTTAGGCAGCAGTCAATGGATTTGCAAAAGATGGGGATTTATCTCGCCGCAGTAAATGCGTCGTTTGATAAATATTCAGGCGCAATCCAAGGTGGAGACAACATCCATGCTACGCTCCAGATGGAGGCTCTGCTCAACTATCTGCATCTGTATGACCAAGCAGCCCAAGCCGCTGCCGCAGATACGCACATCACCAGCGGTTTTCTCGAAAGTCTTGGGCTCGCAGGCGGGACATACGATCCCGAGCAGCTAATCGGGCTGCAAGCTGATATCAGCAGCAACGGTTTTTCAACAAACATGCTAAGTCTCCTATCTTCGCTCGGCTTAACGTCGGGAGAAATGAATCAGGTCGAACAAGACCTTCTGGACATCAATGCGACCGCGTATACGGGCACGTTGACTGATGCAAGTGCCACTGCTTCCAGCGAGCTTTTAGCTGGCACGACAGCAGCGCCAGAACCGGACTCGATCAGCATTGTCTTGTCGTGTTTGGCGTATGCACTCGGAAGGCGCAAATGCGGCCTATTGTGCAATTAGTTATATTTTGTATAATAAGTGTTAATGATAAAGCGGCAGCAAATCGTGAATATGATGCTCTTGCTTTCGTTACCCATAATACTGCTATCGGCATTTGCGAAGCGGAATGAGTTGGACATCGAGAACCCTTTCATCGATTCGGTCATAGCAATTACGCTGCTAGAACTGTCTTGGATATTATGGAAACTGAGGCAGATGAAACTGCACGGCTTCGACTTGGACGGATGGCTTAAGTCGCCTTCGAGAAGAACGGCTCAGCGTATGAATGCTTTCGACGGCTGGATTCACCTACATTATTCCACATTGCAAAGAGTATTTGTGGGGATTTTCGGTGTCATGGCCCTGGTCTCCATTCTAGCGATCATCTTCATTCTGTTCTCAGCTTAACATTGAGGCACTAGGCGACTGAATTATCTGAAATCGGTCAATCAAATCAAAGGGAGTTTTCTAAGCCTGAGTGCCGTCAATTTTTCCCGCTCATGCTGTCTCCTGTAAGCTCTGTTCTCAATGCGACTTTTGTCAGGCGCGAATCTTGTCCCAAATGTGGTCTCCAAATAGTCCTTCGTCCGCATCCAAATCTCACCGAGAGGCGCCACCAATATTTCTGCATGAGTGGTAAGCCACACTTGCGCCAACGTTGGCGGGTTGTTTTGAAATAGTCGTTCCGCAATATTGTTTCGGCGTTCATCATTTTTGCAGATCACGAGCACTCGGAAAGGGAACTCCCTGAAGCCTTCTCTTGATCCACCGGAGCGGACAGCGAAGCCTCCGGACTGATAGAAGTCGAGATAGCAGGCGGCCTTCTGAGCAAGCACCTCATTGGATTCCGTCGAGCGGTCGAGCTCGACGAAGAAGGAATGCTCGAAGGTGCCCTCGCCGTCCTTCTCCCGGATGCGGATGAAGCCGTCGGGCTTCACCAGAACCTCCCGGCTTGCCCAGCCGCTCCCGCTCGGGCGCGCGGAGAACTGGAACAGCGCGGGCCAGGTGCTGAACTCCGCCAAGGAAAGCGAGGGATGGAGGGAAATTGCGGCGGTCAGCGCCGCCTTCACGTCCATGACCGCGAGCTCGTGCCGCAGGGTAAGCTCGCTCACCTCCGCCCGCCTCTCCACGAGCGCGGACGGCACGTGAGGGAAGCGGTCGAGCCTTCCCTCCTGCCGGAGCAGGGCATAGGCCTTCTTGGTGATGTGCAGGAGCGAGGGATCGCCGATCCTGCGCCCGCGCTCCCTCAGGTATCCGGCGGCCTTGAGCTTCTGGACGCGCTTCTTCGCCGCCTCCTGCTTCCCGCCGAAGTGGAGAGCGGCGACGTGCCGCAGGCTCATCACGCGGCACTCGAAGAGGCCGGCGAGGACGTCCAAGTCCCGCTCCTGGATTCCGATCCCGCCGCTTCCGCTAGTCGCCATGGCCGCATTCTATCACGTGCTGATCCTCCGCCGATACGTCTCGGGCTCGCCCTCGGAAAGCGCCTGCCGGAACTTGCGCTCGAGCTCCTGCTCCCTGCCGGCGAGCCGCGCGTCGGCGTCCCGCGAGGGGTGCGCGAAGTCCCACCTCCGGAGAAGCGCCTCGACGTACGCCTCCGTGCGCGGCGGAAGGGACGGCGCGTCGGGCACGCCCGGCGTCATGATGGAGACCGGCGCCCTCATGCCGACGAGCCTCGCCACGCACTGGCGCTGCCGCTGGTCGAAGAGGGCGGCCATCGAGCGGTGGAGCTGCTCCTCGAGGGAGCGGAACTGGACGTGCGACACCTCCTTGCCCATGACGGGGACGAGCGCGGTGCCCACTGTCTCCGAGCGCGACTCGGTGGAGCTCTCGAAGGAGGACGAGGAAACGCTGCTCGAGCGCGAGCCGCCCTCCGCGCGGCCTGTGGGCTCGGACATGTAGTCGAAGCTCTCGGTGAGGCTCGACCCCTCGGAGCGCGCCTCCCCCGCGCCGCTGCCCGCGGTCTCGCTCCTACCGGTCGTGACGCTCCGGCGCTCCTCCTCGACGTAGCCCATGACCTTCGTGGACTCGAGCGCGAGCTTCACCTCGTCCGCGTCCATCACGCCCGTGTAGAGCCACTGCGCGAGCGGGCGGAGGTTCTCCTCGGACTGGAGCCGGAAGACCACCTTGCTCGAAGCGTTCTCCATGATCGAGTGGTAGAGGCGCTCGCCCTCGGCCCCCTGATCGAAGAGCTGCTGCGGGTACTGGTTCGCCATCGTGAGGTGGAGCCCGAAGCCGCGCGCCTCGTCGAGGTTCCTCGCGATGGTCGGCGTCACAAAGCGCTGGCACTCGTCGAGGTAGACGTAGAAAGGCTTCACGCCCGGCCTCTTGCCGCGCTCGAGCGCGGCCGTCCACAGGTCGCTGAGGAGGAGCGTGGCGAACAGATCGGCGTCCTCCTCGGACACCTTCGCCCCGGCGCTCGCGAGCGAGACGAGGATGATGTGCCCCTCGTCGAGGGCGCGCCGGAGGTCGAGGGACGCGCCCGTCTGCCCGAGCATCGCCCGCATCCTGCGGTTGCGCAGGAAGCGGTGCAGCCGGTTCGCGGTGCTCCCGATGTGCGCCTCGAAGTCGCGCGGGCTGAGGCCGTTCGCGAACTCCCAGTCGCGGCGCGAAGCCCGGTCGGTGACGCCCCTGAGCATAGCGCTGCGGGCCTCCTTCGCCACGTGGTCGATGAGGTACTCCGCCTCAAGGAGCGTGAGCCCGTTGTCGTAGAGCGTCCGCAGGATGTTCGTCGCCCAGCGGGCGAAGCGCGGCGTGTCGTCCGTCCCGGACTGGCCCCATACGTGGGCCATCGCCTGCACGAAGTTCCCGACGACCACCGAGCAGTCGGGAACGGAGCGCGCCCGGAGCGCGTTGTACGAGACGACCCAGTCGTCCTGCCTGAGGTCGATGGGGATGATGGGGAGCGTATGCACGCCAGACCTCGCCAGCCACGCGATGAGCGAGCCGTGCGGGTCGAGGAGCAGCATGCCGCACCGGCTCCCGTACCACGACCGCATGTCCTGGCGGATGAGGTGCTCCATGAACTTCGACTTGCCGGTGCCGGTCGCCCCCGCGACGTAGAGGTGCTTGTCGCGGCTGTCCCGCGGGAACACGAGCCTCGCGCCGGTGCCCGCGATGCCGCCCAAGACCAGGTCGTTCCCCTTAGCGCGCGCCATGGCTCAGCAGTTCCCCTCTCCGTTGGATGTTCGTTTCCTCATCGCCGTCGTCCGCCTTCCGTGCGCTTCTATGCCTCGGCGGGCCGGATGTCAAGGCGTCCCGCCTCCCTCCGCGCAAAGACATCGGCCCTTCCGCGCTGCGGCGAGCCTCCGCTCCGGAAAGCGCCGAAGACTTTGCCCCGCGCCGCCCGGGAACCTGCCGCGAAGACTGAGTCGCGTGGGCGGCTCAGACTTCCCGAGAGCGTGCCTGCGGCCGCCGCCGCAGGGCTGTCATTTCTTCGCCGCCCTCCGCCTCGCCTATAAGCTCAAGCTCGCTGACGCCTCTCCCAGCGATGCCCGCTATGCGGAGTAGCGTCTAGACTTTGGTCTATTACATCGTTGAGGCCGACGTGCTGTCATGTTCCGAACGGAATTTCAGAATAGGCACAACCTAATTTTGCGTCTTCCGAGCGAATTCGAGCAGGGCAACGCAAAGCCTTTCCAATGTGGGAGAAGTCTTATGTTCATCCCACGCCGCTGAAAGGAAGTCGGCAATAAATAATGAGTTCTTCTCCAGCCCGCCAATTTGACCGTGCTTTTGTTCGCAGCTTTCCTTCCACTTCTTAACATCTTGTGCTTGATAGTCTGCTTCGACCGCAGTGCCGATGTTCGTTGCCCACAAAACAAATGTGCCATGCCAGGATGTTTGAGAGGGAAACAAATCGTGCTGCGGCTGTCCAAGCAACTTGAGGATGCGGGAATTGTCAGTTTCATGGCGCTTTTGCTGCCCAAGCAGCTTGTCGTAACGCGCCTTCTCATTTTGCTGATCTATTGTTTTCAATTCGGCGGCCACGTTGCCGTCGGAGTCGAAAATGACGAATGTCGGAATCTCCATGGTTTGAGCCACCGCCAGCGGCTGCAAAAACTCGCTCTTTCCATTCACGGCAACGATATGTCCGCCCCGCTGCCGCCATTCGTCCCACAGGCCGGTCAAATGGAGACTTGCTGTTATGTAGGCTACGTCTTCAAGCCCTTCCACCAGGACAAGGATAGGGCAGAAAAACATCTCTTTCAGGGCTGGCTGTAATACTTGGTGAATCTTTGCTGGAATTCCGTCTGGTGTTTTGTACTTCTTCTCGCCGGTCGCGGCCAACAGCTTCTGTGCGACATCATCAAATGTTGTCCAGCGGGCCTTACTTTCAGCATTATTGTTCGTCTTCCTGACAAGGCGAACGTCTTCAAAACCTTTTCCGACAACAAAGTGGGGACTGTGGGTGCAGGCAAAAACCTGCGTGTTTCCTTCGCTCAATTTTTGCAGAACCTCGGCGAGATGTTGTTCTTGGGGAGGGTGTTGGAAAAGTTCGGGCTCCTCGATGGCCAAAAGCAGGCGTGGCGCATCAGCCTCATCGCTACCGGATAATTCATGCAATAGGGCGAGAAGATAGGAGCGCTGCAACCCGTGCCCCAACCGTGCCAGACTACCTTGAAATTGTCCTTCTCCAGCAGAGAGCCTTGCGAATGGCTCCTCAACTTGGACGCTCCTTTTTGGATCCTTGTTCCACTTGAGCGAAAGCATGGCTCCTGGATGCGACCACTGCGTAAGCTTTCTGTGAAGAGAGTTTGTTATGCCGTCTAAAGCTGCTTGATTATCGTCTAGCAGGGCGTCGTATTTTGATTCGGTGTCCTCACGCAGCTTTTTGATGCTATCCGAGAAATTAACTTTCGCCCGAACCGTCCTTGCCAGCAAGCGACCCAAAGCTGTGTTCTTTGCTTCAGATTGCTCGGATGTTGCATCCTTAACGGCGGGAACAAATACCCACTGAATATACTTGGCCAAACGGTTTGCTCCTTTTGAAATACCGTAAAACTCATCGGCGCTTTCGAGTAGCACGCACTTGTCGGGATGCGCCGTCTCGTAAGCTCTCAAGGCATCAGTCATGGCCGGCTTGGTTTTACCCGCGGCTATCTCTGGATATTTTTCCTGAATGGCTGAAAAAAGTTCCTGAAGTTCCTTAACCGAAGCGCTATCATTTAGAGCTTTGAAAAAGGGCGCAAGGTCTTTCATGGCTGCCCTCATGCCGTGCTGAACAACTTCTGCGGTCTGTTCGGCAGCATTCCATTCCGCAACTGCACAGACCACCAGCTTATCTTGCCGGACGTAATCCTTCAGGTCCGTTTTTGCCTCAGCGCTTAAATCAGAAAAGGTGACGGTAATACGAATCGGCTTGCTGGTATCCTTGCCATGAAAATCCTCAGCGCCTAAATTCAGCAAGTCCAACGAGGAAGACTCAGTTTCACGAAAAAATACATTCAATGCGTTAAGAACATTTGATTTACCCGCGCCATTTGGCCCGACAAGGCAGGTATAGTCGTCAAGTTCGATGGTCTCATCCTTGAATGATCTGAAATTTTCGATCCGTATTGATTTTATTTTCATAAATCTCCATTAAAGGGTCTTTGCATGGGGGGCGGTGGAGCGGTCACGATAAATGGTTTGAATGGCATCCAATACGCAGATTTCGTTCGTCGAGCGGATTCTTTCTAAAACGTTATAGATGGCGCTGAGATCGGAGCGATTTAATTCTTAATACATATATTTGCCTGACCAACTGTGCCGCAAGCCGCTTCTGTAAATTCGTCTTTTTCAAAAAGTCCGCGAGTTCGCCTCGGAGACTCGGCGCGGGCTAATTATATCCCTTTGCCTCAAAATGGAGCAACCATATTTGAGAGTGTACAATCAGTGCTATCCGCCTTTTCAACATCTTGGTTAAGTCGATTTACTCGACAAGTGATCGCCCTCGTTTGGTTTTGGATGACTTTCGTCTCCTGGATTGGACAAGTCCATTTTCACATCGCAGCTCCGCCTCTCCCACTAGCTCGCTGATGCTCATCCCGAGGGACTCAGCTACGCGGAACAGCGTCTCGACGTTCGGTTGGCGCATCCGCCGCTCAAGGTAGCTGACGGCCTGCTGGGACAGCCCGGCACTCGCGCCGAAGCGCGTGAGGGAAAGGCCGAGGCCCTCACGCCTCTCCCGGATCGTCTCCGTGAGGGCGAGGTGGAATGCGGGGTATCGGTCTTCCTTCTGCGGCACGCGTAAGAGGTAAGCTAAATTTCGCTTGCGCTCGCACCTAACAGTTGTTACCTGTGTGACCACCGCCCGCCAAGACGGCGGCAATGCGGAAAACTACGGAAACACGGACATGAAAACACACGTAAAACTCCTCGGGGCGGCGCTCGCCCTCTGCATCACCAGCGCGGCCCGCAGCGCCACGCTCTTCAGCAACCTCGGAACGACAGATACCGGAGGCCTCGGGATGACGGACACGGACATGGTGTTTGCGACCGACTTCCTCACCTCGGGATCGGCTACCGTCGCAACCTCCGCGACGGTCGCCCTCGGCAACTTCGACTCCGCAGACCACCATGTGGTGGTCGAGATCCTCTCGAACAGCACCGGGAGCCCGGGCACCCTCGTCGGCACGTTCGGCACGCTCACCGTCCCCGCGTCGCAATCGGCCACGGCGAACTATACCGCCGCCTCCGCGGGCATCTCCTTGAGCGCCAACACCAAGTACTGGATCGCCATAAGGATGCTTGAGCCGGGCTTCTTCGTGAACTGGTCGGAGACCGGCAGCCAGGCGACGGACGCCGGAAGCCTGTTCGCGACGGTCCCGACGACGCAGGTAAAGGACTCGGACGACGGCGGAGCGACGTATGACGATTCCTCAGCAGGGAACTTCCGCTTCGCGCTGTCCAGCACGGCGGTACCGGAGCCCGGCAGCGCGGCAATCGCAGTATCCGCATCCCTCCTCAGCCTTCTGCGCCGCCGCCACCGACCAGCCTAAGGAGGCCACGCGGAGACGCACTGCACAATTTCCGCCGCAGCCCAGCGTCCGTGCTCGCGCCCCGCAGGCACGGACGCGACCGGCGACTCCACACTTGTGACCGAGAGCCGCTACCCTCTCCGTGTCGAGGCGGTCCTCACTCGTTACACCGACGGGCGGCGGGTGCATTCGTACATCGTGCTGGGAAGCGGATTCGGCAACATCTACTTCACTCCGAAAATCGAGGCGAGGTAGCGGGCACTGATGCAGGCTTCAGCGGGAGCCTTGCTTATATTTTTAGTCCTTGTATTTCTGCAAATGGTTGTATAGGTGTCATATGTGTGGTCACGGCTCTTACACGGATAGCCGTCAGAGCGATTAAGTTATGATTATCCAGCGGAAACGAATTCGGAACGTAGTTAGATACCTGCCGACTCTCGAACACGGGAGGCCCATTATCGCGGGATTCCCGCTCGCGGCCGTTGGTGCAGAGAAGCGGCGGCAAATTGGCTTTCCCCAGAATCCCGAGGTGAACAGCGCTGTTCTCCCCGCTCCTGTCTTCGGGCCGATATCGTCATTCAACGCAAACGGGAAGTACATAGTGCATCATGACCGGCCCATGGAGACGGTGACCCGTTCGGTTTTCACCACTTGGGAAGATTGGCATGGCACCCCGCACAGCGGCTACGTCAATCGCGACTACCGCCGGTATCCGCGGACACTCGTGCCGCCGCCCGCTGTAGAGCTGAGGGTCTCAGCGACCACTCAGGATGAGATCCTCGTCACCACCGAGCAGTCCATCTTCGAGCCCGCCAACTTTCCCGCCATCACCCACAAGATTAACCTGATTCTGGAGATTTTCGGGGAATGCCATATCTTCACGGAGAACCTCGAGCGCATCATCCAGGCACAGCTACGGCGTCTCAATTGGCGGCTCTTGCCTCCCGGCGCGCGCCCCTTCGAGCAGCTTCGCGACGAAGTTCGGGAGATCGTGCAGCAGCAGCCGGAGGATCATCAGCCTACCATCATGCGGCGGCTTGAGACGCTCAATTCGCATCGTCCGGATTTTGTGGCGATCGGCGAGGCGGGATTCAACGGCTACGTCGTCTTCGGCTTCACCGCCCGGCATATATACCTTTTCGAAAGCGTCTTCATCGACAACGCGACGTATGTTTTCGGCGACAACTGGCAGGCCCTGTCGCAACTGTCCAAGGCCGAAATCATCACCGGCAATCTGGCTCAAGACCGGATATTCCATACGAACGGCTGGCACCAGCGGATTGACCAGGCTCTCCGCTGAGGCAGCTCAGTTGAGGAACTGCCGATTGGCCACGCGCTTTCCCCGGCAGCTTCCGCACAGGAAGAGCATCTGCCTCAGGCTTTCCTCGGTGTGCTCATAGCCGGGGCGGAGGGGCATCCGCAGGCAGAACTCCAATGGACAGAACGCTGCGCAGAGGGTGCATTTGCCGCCCGCGCGCAGCTCGGCCTCGCCGTAGATAGCTTTCCAGTAAGGAGTCCGAAGGAAGTCCTCCTTGGGCATCGCCTCTACTGCCTCGGCAAGCAGGCCGCTATCGAAGCATTCGCGGCGCATCAGGGGGAGCCGGTTTTCGACAGGAGTTTCTGGAGGCCAGCCCCGGCGAGGGTCGAGGAAAACCTCAGCAAAGCGTGGAGTCATCCGTCGCGCCCTTTCCAGTTCCCGCGCTTGGGCTTCCGCCGCAGCCTGTCTCCGCGCCTCCTCGCAGTCCGTTTTGGGGCGGCTCCTTCGTTCCGCTTCCTTGCAGCCCTCGCAGGTGAGTTCCCATGACCCGAAGGCCGAAGGCTCGCGCCGCACAGCGGCCACCAGCTCCCGGACGAGGCTCTTCGCGCATCGCTGGCGTCTCCATATGCCGCATTTCGGGCATAGGATTTCGCACTCGTAACTCATCTTGCCAGCCTTCCCCGAATGCTGGAAGAGCGACATGATCTCCGCGATTCCGAAGTCCTGTCGCGCACACCACGCGAAGAACTTCCTGTCGAGGCTCGCACCGGTTGGGATTATCGCCGCCCGCTTGGCCCGAAGCAGGGCCTCGGCGGCTTGGTAGTCGATTTCTTTGCCGGACATGCGGCCAACATACCCCATGGCATGGTACACGCTAGAAGGCGAAGCTAGGTGCCCATTTTCCCGAGAAATTCGGTTGCCCGTGCCGCAACGAGGGGCATTTTCTGAAGGTATGGATCTTTCAGACTTTCCGAAGGCCCTTGGAGCCAAACTGGCGACTCAAGCCTCGGCAGCAAGTCCGTCTCTACCCGGGATCGCGGCGGGCAACGCGCTTGCGGCGCTTGGCAGGCCGTCTTTGGCTGCTGCCACCGGATTCCACGCACTGGCAGTCACCACGGCGCATCTCGCCGAAGCGGCCCGGATCGAAGCCGGATTCGACATCAGCCTCCTCGCGAACTCGATCGCGGAGGTGAACGGTCGAATGTCGGCTGCGATGGGCTCGTTCCGGCACGTGCATGATGAGATAATGCGGGCAGGCGAGACGCTGCGGCGGGCCGCGGAGGGTTTCCGCTGCGTGATGGAGCCCGCAATGTCGAGTCTGGCGGCTCTGAATGCGATTCGCCCGGTAGCCCTCGATTTTACTCCTCTCCGCGAAATCCAACTGCACACGGCGCGCGCTTTCGAGGGCTTCTCAGCCTTCCGAAATTTCGCTCTGTCGCCGCTCGTCGGGAGGCTCATCCTGATTGAGGAAGAGACCGAGGATCTTCACGACTTCCTCATCTCTCGGAGTTGGTATCTCTCGCCAAGCAGCCCCCTCACGCTCGTGTTCGAAATAATGCGGCTCTTGGAATCGGAGGAAGAGGAGAGAGCGGAAGATCTGATGGCGAAATGGTTTGCGGGAAGCATCGCTGAAATAGAGCTGTCCCTGATCGCGCAGTATCCCCGCAGGCAGCGCTTCTTCGAGGAGGCGTTCGAGGCGCACCGTCGAGGACTCTACACTCTCAGCATGCCTGCCTTTCTCGCGCAGGTCGACGGAATCGCGCTCGACCTCTGGGGAGCGCCGTTTTTCAGCGGGAAGAGCATACCCATCGTGGAAGGTCACATCAGGAAGCTCAACAACTCGGCCTTCGGAAGCTGGCTTCGTCCCCTGACGAAGCGCGGTGCCATCAGAGAGGACACGCGAGCTCCCTCCTCCGCCGGAGCCGCCAGCCTGAACCGGCACAGCGTTATGCACGGGATGCGGGACGACCATGCCACGGAAGCGAACAGCCTCAAGTGCGTCAGCCTCCTAGAGTTCATGCGCTCCGTGGCGTTCGCGTTCGAGAGGCAAGAATAGTTTCCGGAATGATAGCGATCTGGGTGATTTAGGCGTCGCGCTGAACTCACTCGGCCTCGTCGTCTACGTCGTCTATCGCACCCCGCCTCTGCATTCTTCAGGCATCAGCGGCGCCGCCGCCGCTGATCGCAAGGGCAGGTAAGGGAAGCCGAGAGGAAGAACCGCCATGCCCGATACGGCGTGTATGCCGTGATGCCGGGCCCCGCTCTCCAGCTTCTGGGCAACTTCGTTTGGAAGTAGTCTGCGGGACGCAAGGGGCAATACGATTTGCTAACGCTTGCAATGCAATTGAAAAGTTCCGTGGGGGTATCCGTTTCCGCGAGCCGCGGCCTTGGGCGGCGAGCGGCTCCCGAGGTTTCCGAGCCCGCCTGGTCACAGGCGGGCGAGGCCTTCAGCCGGAAGGAAACCGAGGGAAGTCG
>Ga0157376_10001212_pt1 | contig 17007 bp, 10 predicted proteins | sample M45metaG_FD_121801 | JGI IMG/M metagenome (GOLD analysis project Ga0157376, IMG submission 121801) | Miscanthus rhizosphere microbial communities from Kellogg Biological Station, Michigan, USA - M4-5 metaG | ecosystem: Host-associated > Plants > Roots > Rhizosphere > Soil | place: USA: Michigan... | reverse complement strand
TCTATTTCCCCGGTAACTTTCATTCCGACCGCGAGCGCTCAGCCGATTTTCTACAACGACCCGGCCTCCGGAGGGGCCCTGAGATCATTCAATATTCCGGTTCTCACCTACACCGCGACCTTGCCCGGCGGCGACCTACAGGGCTTCGGCAATATCGAATATCGCATCCCGATCGTTGGACCGGTGCAGGCCGCGCTGTTTTTTGATGGTGGCACGGATGGCATTTCCAATCGCAGCGGATTGCAGCTCGATCCATCGGCGCTTTCTTCGCAAAACGGCTGCACCCAGATTCCGCAGAGCCTGGTTTGTCAGTTTCCGACTGCAAACATCGGCGGCAGTCTTCCGATCGCACAAGGGACCAACTTCCGCTTCCGCGGTTCGACGGGTATCGAATTTGTCGTGCGCTTGCCGATCGTGCAAGCACCTTTCCGCATCTATTACGCGTATAACGTGAATCGTTTGCATCAACAGATCGTCGCGCAACAGCCGTTCATCGAGCCGTCCCAAATTGCGTTCATCAAGGGTGCGCTCGATCCGATCGATCCCAACATTTTCAAGTTTCAGGTCGCGCCGCAGATCAACTTCATTCAGAACAATCCGGGCCGCCTGAACTACTTTGAGCCGTTGACGACATTCCGTTTCACGGTGAGCAGAACGTTTTAGCGCGGAGGCATCGGATAGCTTTCAGGTTTCGCGATGCTGAAGCAAAGTGCGGTTGGTCATCTAAAAGCTAGAACCCTTTTCCAGTCACTTCGGTGGCGGGAAAAGGATCTTGGGGGTTCTCGTGGTTATGAAGTCTCGCAATCATTACCCGCGGCTGCTTGTCGTTCTCGCCGCTTTGCTGGCGCTCGCCGGTTGTGGCGGGGGCAGTAGCAACACAAACGTCGTTACGGTGCTGGTAACCGCGCCCACCAACACGGTTATCGTCTCGCAGTCGCTGACTTTAACGGCTACGGTCAGCGGAAGTACCAACACCAATATCAGCACGTGGACCTGCCAGTACACCACTACCACCTTGGATTCTTCTGGAAAGCCGGTCACCGGGAACAAGAACAATTGCACTGCCGACACCGGCAATATTCCTGCCAGCGGGAACACCAACACCACCGTTGTCTTTACCGCCCCTTCGAAGGTTCCCGACCCCACCAAACTTCCTGGCACGAATTGCACCACGGCAACGCAACCCTGCGCGCTTCAGATCATCATCACCGCAACGGCTGAGGCAGATACCAAAAAAACAGGCTCCCTGACCATCTCACTGAATTCCGGTATTGCCGTCACTTTGACTCCTGGCACCGCAACCGTGCCCACCGGCGAGCAGCAGCAATTTAGTGCGACCCTGGCCAACGATTTGCAGAATCAGGGCGTGACTTGGTTGATCACCCAAGGCACACCGACCACCGGTGTTCAGTTTCCCTCTCTTCCGTCCTGCAGCACCCTCACGCCTTCCTGCGGTTCGATCGATCAAAATGGAAAATATACAGCTCCGACGGCTGTGCCTACTACGGCAACCCTCACGGTCGTAGCGACTTCCATAGCCGATACCACCCGCTTTGCTTTTGGTACCATCACCGTAATTCAGGGCGGCCCAATTACTTTCAATTCCGTTTCTCCGACCATCGCGCCGCAAGGCGGCACTTTTTACGACATCTATTTGGATGCTCCGTTCATCTCTTCTTCTTCAATCATCAAGTTGACCAAGCAGAGCGACAATTCAGTCACGACTCTCGACGCTACTTCCGGTCAGGTAAAAGTTTTGTTTCCGATTCCAACTTCCTCGGTCACCAATCCCGCGTCCACCGGGGCGAGGGTTCGCCTTACGGCTCAAAATCTCGCCAGTGCTGACACCTATACGGTTTCCGTCACTGACCCTGCTCAGCCCGTAACCAACGGTTCCGGCCCATTTACCTTTACCGTTGTCCCTGTCAGGCCCACCAGCGTTGCCTCCCTACCCGACAGCATCGCGCAAAACGCCCAATCAAATGAATTACATTTGGCGATCGACGGCGGCTATTTTGGTTCCACTGGTTCCTTGGCGGTCACCACATTTAATGGCAACACTGTTCCGCAGGATTCAACGATCCCCTCAAGCTCACGCCAGCTCAATCTTGCTTTCCCGTCAGGAGCGGTCAATTCCTCACTGCCCGGACTTTATCCGTTGACCGTCGGTCGTACCACGCCGCCATTGCCCACGCTCAACAATCCATCAGTCACCAACGTCGCTGTGTTTCCAGACTATTCCGCCACGCCGCCCTCGGTTGGCACCACGAGCGTTCCCGCCGGCACCAATCCGAGCGCAGTGGATATCGACACCCGGTTGGGTATTCTGGCGGTCGGGGAAACCGGTTCGAATCTCGTGCAGTTCTTCAGCATTGGAAATGGATCGCTCACTCCGATTTCATCGGTGGCCGTTAATGCGCCTTCAGGCCTGTCGATCAATCAGTCGAATCATACCGTCGCCGTCGTCAGCTTCCAGGATCAAAGCGTCATTGTTTTCCCGCTGCCAGGTTCAGCTGGGGCCCCGGGAGTCACCTACCCGCTGAGCATTCCGCTTTCTGGTTTGCTGCCATCCAATATTTCACCGATCCCTCTGCCATATTCAATCGGTGTGGATTCCGACACCAATATGGCTATCGTTGCCTATTCATCTGGTGCCAATCCCACGACCGCCAAAGTGGGATTCCTCCTTGACCTGAATAAAGATTCGCAGACTTGTCTCTCTGGCGCGGCCCAAACTTTACCACCTTGCCCGCATGCGCAAGTCACGCTGAATACCGGTCTACATCCGCAGATTGCCTTGGTTCCCCATTCTCATCTTGCTTACGTTACGCCGGGTGGTATCGGAACCATGAGCGGAATTGACGTCACCAAGTCTTCGTCGCAGCTTCCGATCAAGAGCATTTCGGTCACGTCCGGTCTGGCTACGGCGCAGGTGGACTTGCCTGCGGGACAAACGCTCGGGCTCAACCCCGGCAATCCGGGAACCGTGCTCATTCAAGGCGTTCCGATCACCGGCAACAATGTCAATTTCAACGGCGCGTTCACCGTTCAAACCGTCATAAATTCAACTACTTTCGCATTCGCGCTGAATTCGTCGGTCAACGATACCGCCACCTGCCCCACCGATCCTGCCAATCCGACCGATCTCACCAAGAATCCATGCGACGTTTACTTCAGCAGTCCGAATATTACGATTGGACTTTCACAAACCTTGCAGGGAATTGCGATAAATCCGATTACTCACACCGCGGCAATGGCGGATGCCAATGCTACCGGCAATAATGCTCCACAAATTGACTTCTTGAATTCGCTCGACCAATCCGTGTCTTCCATTTCCTTCCGCGCCGGGTGCACTATTTATTCCACCACCTGTTCCGGTGCTCCGGAACTTCTGGCGACGACTGCCGTGTCCTTCCAACCATATTCGAATTTGCTGGTCTCTTACAATCCTCAGCAGAATCAGCTGTCGGTATCCAATCCGGTTACACTGGGACGTTACGCTCTAATTTCGGTGGGCCCCGTTAACGGTGGCGTCGCGACCCTAACTCCGACCGTCAACGGAGCTCCGGTCAGCTTGAATCTTTTTGGTGGAGTTGCCGTCGATCCTGCCACCAATCAAGCGTTCGTGGTTCAGTCGGGCAGCGGCACCATCCAGATCATAAATCTTGGTCCTAGCGGATCTACCGCGCTGAAGACAGCGCAGATCTCCGAATTGCAAGTTCCCGTGCCCAAAAATGTTCCGAATCCTCCCCTCGTTGGTGGTATTCCTGGGGCGCTCATGGCGCAGGGAACCCTGACTTCTGGTTCTGATCTGCCAAACGTTCAAATCTTTGGCTCCGGCTTTGACTCATCGACCCAAGTTCGACTGGACGGATCGGCTCTACCGTCGGGAAATGTTCAATTCGTCAGCAGCCGAAATCTCACCATCACTGTTCCGGCTTCGTTTCTCGGGGCGCCTCATCACTACTCCGTTGATGTTGTGAATGGCAGCGGCGTTCGCTCCAATGTCACCGACTTTTTTGTAATTAAGGCCGTGGACCTGAAGACGGCTTGTAGTGGCGGCAATCCGCAACCCGGCTCGGTGGCGATTGCCGACCAATTGCCCGGCCAGGCGTTCGCACCGATCGCCGTCGTCAGTAACAGCGGCTGCAACAACATATCGATCGTTGATATCAACCCGCAAAGCGCGTCGTTTGGAACCATCAAGTCTTCCATTGCCACCGGCGGAGATCCTCAAGGTGTGGCGGTCAGCCCTCGTTTCGGACTGGCAGTGGTTGCCAACAACACCGACGGCACCGCATCCGTACTCGATCTGATCGCCGGTACCCAAAAAGTTCCCGCGGTCACAGTCGGCTCGACGCCTTGTGGCGTCGCCATTAACGACAGTACTGGAGCCGCGCTTGTGGCCAATACTGGCAGCAACACCGTTTCTGAAATCGACCTGGCATCGCTCTTCACCTCTACGCCGGCAACATCGTTGACCGCGATTACCATCGCCGTCGATACCTCACCCATCGCAGTGGCCATAGACCCGGACCGTGGCACCAACAATCGCGGGCTGGCCGTGGTTTCAGCCTTGCAGCTGGTTAGCGGTTCCGCGCCTATCGGAGTTCTGGACGCTATTGACATTGGCGGCGCTACACCGGCTAAAAGTACCAGCTCTGCCGTCGGTACGGTTACTGCGACTCCTAGCGGCCTCGTATTCAATCCGAGTGTCTCGCCAGCTTTGTTCTATGCCACCTCCAGCGGCGGCAACGTGGTTACCACCTTCAACCCCGACACTGGATCTTCAACCTCCACTCACGTAGGGATTAACCCAACTTCTTTGGCTATCAATCCGCAGACCGCTGGCATCATGACCGTAAATTCCGCCAGTCAAACAGTCTCTATCATCGACTCCGTCTCCAACCCGTTTAAGACCCGCAGCAGCTTCGGCTTAGGCGGTTCTCCGCAGTTTGGCGTCGCCATCGACCAATTTACGAACCTGGCCGTGCTTGCTGACCAGGCAAATAATCGCCTGCTGATATTCCCGATTCCCAATTGATTGTGCGAGCTTGCCGAGGCGCAATTTTGAGGGACAACGCTTTTCACCGCTGCGTGCATCGCACCAGGTACAGTGTTCCTGCTGTGTCTGCCGGGTCTGCACCTTTGTCGTTGCCGGGAATGCTTTGCCTCGGCTATACTTATTAGTTTGTACGAGCTCCGCGAATCTCCGCAGGAACGCGGGTTCAGGGTCTTGCTCCGCAAGCCCTGAAATGAAAAAATTTCGGCCAATCTAGATTGGCGTAAAGGGAAGTGCTCTAAACTTCCTCATTTTAAGGAGACTACTGTGAAAAAGATGTTCCTTTCGGCCGCCCTCGCCGCGGCGAGCCTAATCGGTGCCGCATCGCTCTGCGCGCAGGCTGCGCCTGCTGCGGGCGCGGCGATCGCCGGCAAAGTCGGTGTGCTTAACGTCCGTGGCGCGATTGTGGCAACTGGCGAAGGCAAGCAAGCTTCCACCGAACTCGCCGGTCAATTCGCTTCTCGTCAGACCGAGCTGGAGAATATGAACAAGCAGATCAATGACATTCGCCAGCGGCTCCAGGCCAACGAAGGCAAGCTCAGCCCGGAAGAAGGGGCTCGTCTTCAGCGTCAAGGCGAATCTTTGCAAAAGCAGATGCAGCGCAAGCAGGAAGATTATCAAGAAGACGTCAACGCGGCACAGCAGGACGTCATTGAACGCATCGGTCGCAAAATGATGGATGTACTGGACCGCTACGCCCGCGAGAACGCCTACACTGCGATTTTCGATTCATCCGCACAGGGTGCTCCGATTTACGTCTCCAACGGCATCGACGTGACCGCCGATATCGTGAAGCTCTACGATCAGGCCTATCCCGCCAAGGCTTCCGCGACGCCTGCCAAACCAGCCGCCGCTAAGCCAGCTGCCGCTGCGCCTGCTCCTAAGCCCTAGTTTTCCCGACTAATTCTTAATTGCCCGGAAGGCGCCCGATTTCCGGGGCGCCTTTCTTTTCAAGGCCATGCTCGAGACTGGTCAGCTCGGCTCTCACCCTTATCTTGCTTTTACCTTATCTGGGGCATATACTCTGGATTCGCTCTGTAACGGTCGCACGACGAGGTGGGCGCGAGCCCACTTTTTTGTTGGGCCGATCGGGTTTCAGGGCTTGTAGCTACTAGCCCTGAGCCGGGAAAAGGCTTCAGGGTTTGATCTGCAAACTCTGAAATGCATTAACACTGGGCGTCGGACCGGCAATGGCCGGGGAGTCTCTGCTTGCAGTTGGAAAAAATTCGTGAAGCCGCCGAACGAATTGCTCGCTCGGAAGGGTTGGAAGTGGTTGATGTCGAGTGGAAGATCGGCAAACAGCGCTTCCTTAGGGTGTATATCGACCGGGTTCCCGTTGAATCCGACGGGTCCGCGAACGGTGAGGCACCCAGCCCCTATCCTAAGATTTCGCACAAGGACTGCGAGCGGGTTAGCCAACAGCTAAGCGTAATCCTCGATGTTGAGGAGTTGGTGCCTGGACCGGGTTACGTTTTGGAAGTTAGTTCCCCGGGCATGGATCGGGCTCTAAAGAAAGTCGCCGACTACGTCCGCTTCACTGGCCGGGCGGCGAAAGTTTGGACCGAACAGCCAGTGGAAGAAATGAGTTTTTTTGAGGGTCGGCTCGCGGGCGTAACGAATGAAAACGTCCGGCTTGAGCTGAAGGGCAAGACTTCACGCACAGTGGAATTGCCTCTGGCCCTCATTCGCAAGGCGCACCTCGTCGTCGAGTTTTAGTCCACACTCTTCGTCAGGGTTTCAGAGTCCGCCGTTCAACCTCTGAAACAAAGTTGTCGCGGCCGTGGGTTACCTTCCGGCGCGCTTGCGTGGGAGTTACGGCAATTTTTGGTGCCGACAGGTTTTTGGTCGTGGCCGGCCTTAACACCGGCGTATTGAGAGGCAAATTGCTGATGTACCGGGCTTCAACCCGGCGCAGTTTCAGGAGACTTTTTACTTCGGGAACGAGTTATGGCGAATCTGCTCTATCAACAGATTGAAATGCTCAGCCGCGAGAAGCACATCGAACCGGAAGTCGTGGTGTCGGCCATCGAAGATGCTATGGTCGTCGCGGCCCGCAAATATTACAAGACCGAAGAAGACCTTCGCGGCAAGTTCAATAGTGAAACCGGACAAGTCGATGTGTTTTCGGTCGTGACCGTGGTCGAAGAAGTTGCAGATCCTAGTCGCGAAATCAGTGTGACTGACGCCCGCAAGAAAAATCCTGCGGCCGAAGTCGGCACCGAAATCATGACCGCCAAACCGACCGATGTGCTCGGCCGAATCGCCGCGCAAACCGCCAAGCAGGTCATTCTGCAAAAAGTGCGCGAAGCCGAACGCGACACCATTTTTAACGAATATCACAATCGTATCGGCGAACTGGTCACCGTAATCGTCAAGCGCGCCGAAGGTCCCGATCTCATCGTCGATATGGGCCGCACCGAAGCGCGTCTCCCCAAGCGCGAACAGTCCAAGCTTGAAACCTACAATATCGGTGAACGCCTTCGCGTAGTCATCCGCATGGTCGATCGTGCCGCTAAAGGTCCTCAAGTTATCGTCTCTCGTGCCGATGCCGCCTTGGTCCAACGCCTTTTTGAAATGGAAGTGCCTGAAATTTATGACGGCACCGTGCAAATTCGCGCTGCTGCTCGCGAATCCGGCGAACGCACCAAAGTTGCCGTGTTCAGCCGCGACAAGGACGTTGACCCCGTCGGCGCTTGTGTCGGCATGAAGGGCATGCGCGTTCAGTCCATCATTCGCGAACTGCGCGGCGAAAAAATCGACATCATTCCGTACAGTGAAGAAACCGTGGCCTTCGCCCAAAAAGCGCTGAGCCCGGCCAAAGTCACTCGCGTTCAGATCACGGACCCCGAGAGCCGCAAGCTCGAAGTCATCGTTGAAGACTCGCAGCTTTCTCTGGACATCGGCAAGAAAGGGCAGAACGTTCGCTTGGCCAGCAAGCTGATCGGCTGGGACATCGACATCAAGAGCGAAGAAGAAAAGCGCCGCGAAATCGAAGAGCAGATGACTGCTCTCACCGCGCCCACCACTCCGCTCACTGCACTCGCAGGAGTCGGCCCCAAGACCATCGAAAAAATCGAAGCCGCCGGCATCACTTCGCTCGAACAACTCGCCGGTATGACGCCGGAACAGCTGATGGAAATTCCCGGCATCGGCGAAAAGATGGTCGACAAAATCTACCAAGCCGTAAATCAATTTTACGAAGGTGGCGGTTCCGCCGCCGCAACCGAAGCCTCCGGCGACACGCCTGCCGAAGGCGAAGTCGCCCCGGCTGATGTGGTGGAAAGCGAATCCGCGGCCGGAGCAGAGCCTGCTTCCTCGGATTCCACAGCGACGAAATCAGACGCAGCAGCGAACGAGGAAGTCCCGACCGAACTGCCGCAAGAAGCAGCAGCCGAACCGACCGCCGATCCTGACGAACGGGCCGTCGATTCTGAAAAAGCTTCCGATAACGACGAAGAGAAGAATGCGTAGTAACAGGTGACCCGAACGGAAAGCATGACCGACGCCAATCAAGTTCGAATTAACGAGCTGGCCCGAGAGCTCGAAGTCAAAGCAAAGGCCATTATCGACCTTTTGCCGGGCTTCGGTGTCTCCGAGAAAAAGACGCATTCCAGTTCGATTCCGGTGGACGTAGCGGAGAAAGTTCGCCGCACCATTCAGGGTCAAGCCGATGCCGACGCTGCAGCTGAAGCTGCTGCCGTCGCCGATAGGCAAGCAAAAGACGCCGCTGCACGTGCCGCCCGTATGCGGCCTGCCGCACTGCCAGGCGTCGCTCCTCTCGCTCCGCCATCGGCCGCTCCAACTCCGGCGCCTGCTCCGATTGCTGCCGCCTCGCCCTTACCCACTCCAGCTTCGCTAACCCCCAAGCCATCCGCTCCAGTTGCGGCGCCAGCCACTTCAGCACAGAGTGTTCCCCCACCGGCCGCAGCGCCGGTTGCGCCGAAGCCTGCTCAAGCCCCCACACCTTCCGCTCCCGCTGCTGCTCCGGTCGCCCCGAAACCGGCAGCCCCTGCGGCAGCTACGACCGCTCAGCCTTTAGCTGCACAAAAGCCTGCAGCTTCTGTCCCACCTGCGCAACCTGTGCGTCCGGCTCCACAAAATATTCCAGGAAGTACGGCACCTCAGCGTCCGCCAGTTCCGGGCCAACCACGGTCCGGCCAGCCGCGCCCCGGCCAACCAGGCGCTGGTCAGACAGGACAAACCGGCGCAGCACGACCTGCAGCCGCAGCTGCTTCGGCTCGCCCCGGCACTCAACCCCCGCGTCCTCTGCCCACCGGAAATCGTGGCCCTCTTCCCTCTGGAAATCGAGGACCTTTACCAACGGGGAATCGTGGTCCGCTTCCATCGGGTGATCGTCCGAGCGGTCCTCGCCCCGGCCAGCCAATGCGCTCTGGTCAGCCCATGCGCCCGCAACAAGGCGGTCAGGGTGGTCAAGGTCGTCCGTACTCACCGCGTCCCACTGGACCCGGCGGTCCAGGAGGACCTGGTGGTCCACAAAATCGTCCATTTGGTCAGCGTCCCGGCGTTCCTCCAACCGGGACCCGTCCGGGTCCGCGTCAGCCCGGTCGTCCCGGAATGCTTCCGGCACCGCCACTTGACAAGATGCCTTCCAAGGCCGAGCCAGGCAAGCCGCTCTACACGCGCCGCCCGACTCAGCGCCAGCGGCCAAGTTCCGACAAGCGCGAGATGGAAGGCGAGCGCAAGCTCCATCCAACTCGTCAGCGTCCGGGTGCAGGTGACCGCCGATCCGCCGCCGTCATTGCTCCGCCCGAGCCGCGCGCTCCGCGCGACATTCAGATCACTGAAGGCATCACCATCCGCGAACTCGCCGAAAAACTCGACGTTCGCGCCAAGGAACTTCTGAAAGTCCTTCTCGACAAGGGAATCTTTGCCAGCATCAACCAGGCGCTCGATTCGCCCACTGCGACCCAACTGGCCGAGTCTTTCAACGGCGTAGTTTCCGTTGTTTCGTTTGAAGACGAAATGATGTTGGAAGTCGCCAAGGAAGAAACCAAGGAAAATCTCAAGCCGCGTCCGCCGGTGGTCACCGTCATGGGCCACGTCGATCACGGCAAAACCAGTTTGCTCGACGCCATTCGCTCAGAAGACGTCGCCGCAGGCGAAGCTGGCGGAATCACCCAGCATATTGGCGCTTACAAAATTCAGGTCAACGATCGCGCCGTGGTTTTTGTTGACACTCCTGGCCACGAAGCCTTCACCCGCATGCGGGCACGCGGCGCAAAAGTTACAGACATTGTCGTCCTGGTCGTCGCTGCCGACGACGGTGTCATGCCGCAAACCAAGGAAGCCATCGACCACGCCAAAGCCGCTAACGTACCCATCATCGTGGCCATCAACAAAATCGACAAGCCCGAAGCGCAAGTGGAACGCGTCAAGCGTCAGCTCAGCGAACTCGGCCTCATGCCTGCCGAATGGGGCGGCGACACCGAATTCGTTGAAGTCTCCGCGAAACAGAAAAAAGGCCTCGACCGCCTGCTCGAGATTATCTTGCTGGTTGCCGATCTTCGCGAACTCAAAGCCAATCCCGATGCTCCCGGCAGCGGCACCGTTCTCGAATCCCGCGTGGACAAAGGTCGCGGCCCTGTCGCCACCATCCTTATTCAAAACGGCACGCTCAAGGCCAGCGACTTCTTCATCTGTGGCGCAGTTTTCGGAAAAGTTCGCGCCATGTTCGATGATCACGGCCGCACGATCAAGGAAGCCGGACCATCCACTCCGGTCGAAGTTCTCGGCCTGCAAGGCGTTCCCGAAGCTGGCGATCACTTCCAGGTCACTGATGAAGCCAAGGCTCGCCACATCGTGGACTATCGCCAGGGCAAACAGCGCGACGCGCAACTTCGCGCCAGTTCCGGTGGACGTATCACTCTCGATCAGCTGCACGAGCAGTTGAAGACCGGCGAAGTTAAGGAACTCCCGGTGGTCATCAAGGGTGACGTGCAGGGTTCCGTCGAAGTTCTCAGCGAAATGCTGCCGAAACTTTCCACCGATCAGGTCAAGCTCAAGATTCTTGGCTCCGGAGTCGGCGCTGTCAGCGAAAACGACGTGCTCCTCGCTTCTGCCTCCGGTGCCATCATCATCGCGTTCGGTGTACGCCCGGAGCGCAAAGCTGCCGACCTCGCGCAACAAGAAGGTGTGGATATTCGCGTCCACAACATTATTTACGAAGTCTCCGACGAAATTAAGAAAGCCATGGAAGGCTTGCTCGAACCGGTCTTCCAGGAAAGCTATCTCGGCCGCGCCGAAGTGCGCAACACCTTCCGCGTCAAAGGCGCTGGCACCATCGCCGGTTGCTACGTGGTGGACGGCATTCTCAAGCGTGATGCGCAAATTCGCGTTCTTCGCGAAGGTGCGGTCATCTACACTTCCAAGCTCAGCTCGCTCAAGCGCTTCAAGGACGACGCCAGTGAAGTCCGCACCGGCTTTGAATGCGGCGTAGGCATCGCTAATTTCAACGACATCAAGGTCGGCGACAGTCTGGAAGCGTTCAGCGTCCTGAAACTCAGCGGCGCCGAAGCTGCCGCCCAATCAGGCTCCTCCGCCCGCAAGTAATTTTCTGGAGTGCGGCGGCTTGACGCCGTTTTTCTTTAGCAGCTGTAGGGGCCGCCCGCTTAGGCGGGCGTTTATTTCGCGATTTATTCCCTATGCCGGTAGGTCTGCTGATCCTCGAACTGCAAATCCCCGACGCCCACTCCCTAAAGGACAAGCGTCAGATTTTGCGCAGCCTCAAGGATCGCCTGCGCCGCAAGTTCAACATTGCCGTAGCCGAACTCGACTTTCACGACGTCTGGCAAAGCTCCACCGTCGGCATTGTCACGCTGTCCAACGCCGAACAGCACGTCGAAGTATCGTTGCAACACGTCCTGGCCGAAGCTCAACGTATCCTGGGCCCGGTCCTGGTCGATCACTCGGTAGATATTCTCTGATGGTTTGCCGTTGTAGCAGCGACCTTCAGGTCGCCATCTTCGGTGTTCGCTCCGTTACATTCATACCGGCCGCGGACGCCTTCGCTTGAACTTGTCGTGCCATTGCTGTACAAGAGATTTTCGCGAAATTGGCGAACTACCATGACCACTGTCAATCACCGTCGTGAACGCATCGGCGAAGAAATCGCTCACGAAATCAACGCCATGCTGGCCGGCGAACTAAAGGACCCGCGCCTCGAAATCTCCGTGGTCGTCAACCAAGTCCACCTCGCGCCCGACGGCCGCAATGCCCGTGTCTACGTCGGTGCTCGCGGCACCGAAGCCGAACAAAAAGGCGCCATCAAGGCTCTCGAACACGCCGCCAACTTCATTCGCCATGAAATTCTCGAACGCCTGCAACTCCGCCGCGTTCCCGATCTCCATTTCTCGCTCGACAATTCCCAGGAATACACCGAACGCATTGACCAGATCCTCAAAGAAATGAAAAAGGACAACCCGTCCCCCAAATGATGGTTGCACACGTTCGCAAGCAGGCAAAAGTCAACGCCACGCAATTCTTTTTTGAACTCTTAACTTTAGACTCTCAATCTCCGTCCGGCAGTCAGCGGCGACCAGCCACGGATCACTGGTCGTCGGTCGCCAGCCACTGACCGCCACCATCCCCGTGCCCCGCAAACCACAACCCGCTCCCTTCGACGGCGCGCTCGTCATCGACAAGCCGCCAGGCAAGACGTCTCATGACGTTGTCGATGCCGTCCGCCACCTCGCCGGAATGCGCCAGATCGGCCACCTCGGCACGCTCGATCCACTCGCTACTGGCGTCCTTGTTCTACTGCTCGGCAAAGCCACTCGCCTCGTCCAGTTCTACAGCGGCCGCCGCAAACGCTACACCGCCGGATTCCGTTTCGGCTTCGCCACCGACACCTACGACTCAGAAGGCCAGTCCCAGGGCGCCGACCAACCGCCGGTACTAGACAACTCCGTTCTAGAAAAACTTGCCAACGAACGCGTTGGTATCTTTGCCCAAATGCCGCCAGCTTTTTCCGCCAAAAAAATTCATGGCCGCCCCGCCTACGAACTCGCCCGCAAAAATCAGCCCGTCGAATTAAGACCCGTCGAAGTCGAAGTATTTGAATACCGCCTCACCGAAATCGACGGACCTATCGCCCGCTTCGTCATCGAATGTTCTTCTGGCACCTATATCCGCTCGCTCGCCCACGAGATGGGCGAAAAGCTCGGCTGCGGCGCACATCTCACCGAAATTTCCCGCACCGCCGTCGGCGAATTTTCCATTGATCAAACTCTCAAACTGGAAGAACTCGCCGAAGCCGTCCGCAACGGCAAATTCGAATCCTGCGTCATCAGGCTCGAACATCTGCTCCCGAGTTTTCCCAGCGTCACCGTTCTCCCCGTTGTTGAAAAACGCGTTCGTCACGGCTCCAAGTTCACCATCGCTCTCTCCCAACTCCAGACTGGCCGCACCGAACCCCCTCCTGGCGCCACCACCAAACTCGACGCTGGCGAACCTCGCCCGCTGCGTCTTCGCGTCTTCAACCAGCAACAAAAACTAATTGCCATCGCCGAAGCCGTAGTCCCTCGCACCTACCAGCCCGTAGTTGTCTTCGAACCTTTGCCTTAACGCTTTTCGTTTTTCGCCCTGTAGTGCAGGCCTCTAGACCCGCTCCTGCCTTTGTAGCGGGGCGCCCTATGCTTCTCACCGTTATCTTCTCTTCCCCTTTTCGAATTGCGTGATAAATTGAAACCGCTTTATCAAATCAAGACGCCGAGGCATCACCGATGTCCGCCAAGATCAAAACTCAAAATGCAATTCTCTTCGCCGCAATCCTAGCCGTCTCTCACGGCGCATTCGCGCAGTCCACTCCAAAAGAATCGCTCTTAATCCTCTCCAAACACGATCACAGTCTCGCCATCGTCGATCCCTCGACGCTTAAAATCGTCGCCAAAGCCCCCGTGGGCAATGACCCGCACGAAGTCATCGCCTCTACCGACGGCAAAACCGCCTACGTCTCCAACTACGGCGGCGGCGCGTTCAATACCCTCGCGGTCATTGACCTCATCGCGCAAAAACCGCTCAGCCAAATCGACCTCGGCGCACTCCGCGGTCCGCACGGCCTCGATTTTGCCGGAGGGAAAGTCTGGTTCACAGCGGAAGAGGCCAAAGCCGTTGGCAGTTACGATCCTGCCACCCAAAAAATCGATTGGATCTTCGGCACCGGCCAAAATCGTACTCACATGATTCATGTTTCCCCCGACGCCCAGCGCATCGTCACCACCAACTTCAGCTCCGCCACTGTAAGCATCATCGAGAAAATCGCGGTCCGCACGAGCGGCCCCCGGCCAAATCAGCGACAGGGAACTAATGGCGCTCCGCCTGGTCCACCTCCCGGGTCGCCACGTCCTGACTGGAATCAAACCCTCGTCCCTGTTGGCAGCGGTGACGAAGGCTTCGACATCTCCCCCGACAACAAAGAAATCTGGACCGCCAACTCCCAGGACGGCACCATCTCCATCATCAATCTCACCGACAAGAAAGTCGTCCAAACTCTCGACGCCAACGTTCGCAGCGCCAATCGTCTGAAATTCACTCCGGACGGCAAACAAGTTTTCGTCTCCATGCTCGGCAGCTCCGATGTCGCAGTTCTCGACGCGGCTACCCGCAAGGAAGTAAAACGCATCCCTGTCGGTCGCGGCGCCGCAGGAATTCTCATGCAACCCGACGGCTCTCGCGTTTTCGTCGCCTGCACTCCCGACAATTACGTCGTCGCCATCGATCTCAAGACGCTCCAAATCACCGCCCGCATCGACGGCGGCCCCAATCCCGACGGCCTAGCCTGGGCCACTCAACATTAATCCCCACTTACATGTCGTGCGAGACCTACCGCGGCACTCCAGTCGCGGTCTTTTTCCTAATGTAGGGCTTCAGCCCTGTTCTTGCTTTGTTCTTGCCTTTGTAACGGCCGGTCTTCAGACCGGCCCTTTTTCCCTTTCGTCCAACAACCCGCGCTGATCAAATTGAAGTTCCCAAATCCTTCTGATAGCTTTTCCCCTCCGTACGGAGGCTCCCAATCATGCTCAATCAATTCCACTTACTCAGCCGAATCATCCCAGCAACCATCATCGCCATAACGCTTTTCGCAACTACTTCGTACACAAAGCCGGCCCCCAGCGAAAAACTCCTTCGCCACGTAGTTCTATTCAAATTTAAAGAGGGAACCACTCCGCAACAGATCAAACAGGTGGAAGACGCCTTCCGAGCCCTTCCCACCAAAATAAATCTTATTCGCGGATTCGAATGGGGCACCAACGTCAGCCCCGAAAATCTAGCCCAGGGCTACACCCACTGCTTCTTCCTGACCTTCGCATCCGACAAAGATCGCAATACTTACCTGGTCCATCCTGACCACAAAGAATTCGGCAAACTTCTGGGCCCCTACTTAGACAAAGCCCTGGTAGTAGATTTTTGGACCCAGAATTAGTGCTGCCAACTTCTAGGGCGGCCGCTTTGCAGTGCGCCAGCCCCATGGCCCTTTTTCGACGAGCTCAATATGCACACTTCGTCAGCGGCATTCCAGCTCACGCCATCGTAAATTTCAACTTTTGCTTGTTAACATTGAACCGGTAATCGATAGGTTCTCTAAACCCCTTGACTCCCGGCCTACTTCGTGGGCAACGGCGGCCCTCTCCGCTCCATCTCCGTGGGCACCGCAATCGACCTTGCGCCATTTTTCCCCACTGCGCGCACCGCATAAAAATGATTGTCCGTCGAAACGCCTTTCAACACCGTCTCTCCGGGCTTCTCGACAAACTCAAAAACCTGCCAGCGCGGCTCGGTCGTCTCTCGCCAAAGAATTTCAAATCCCGCCCGTCCCGCATCATCATCTGCCGTCCACTCAACCTTCGCGTCAGGAGTCACCGCTCCAGTCAACCGCGCACTTGTCGGAGCCAACGGTGCCATCGCCAGCTGTCGTAGCGTCTCGGCATTGTCCCACGCCACATTTCCCATGAACGTGAAGTTCAAAAACTTTTCGTAGTCGCCATACTCCATCCCATTTTCCGTTCGCGGCGTCTGGTGCTCGTGGTTGTAGTCTTCCAGCGGCTCCGTGAACCGCACCGCCGGCATTCCCGCCTTATAAAATGGATAGTGATCACCTCCGCGGCCATAACGGTCCTGCCGGAACACCATTCTTATGCCCGCCCGTCCGTCGATTTCTTCAATTGCCCGCGCCAGTTCTCTCGCAGGAGAATCCGCGTCGTCGATATCTCCATTCCCCGAAAACAATCTCACACGATGCGGCCCGCCCGGCGCCATATCTGCGCCCACAATGTCGTCATCCAGCATTCCGCCCACTGTGTAGCCCCGCTGCTTGATCCATTCCACCAGGTGTGTGGAACCCAGCAAGCCCTGCTCTTCTCCCGACACCGCCGCAAACAGTAGTGTTGCGCGAAGCCCGCCATGTGCTTGCTCGTACTCGCTCAGTAGCCGTGCGCATTCCATGCTCACTGCCGTTCCCGAAGCATCATCATCCGCGCCCGGCGCATCGCGAGTGGGGTCCATGATCTCCTTGAAGCTGGGCATCGAATCGTAGTGTCCTGAAACAATGAAAATGGTGTTGGCCAGCTTTTCGTCCGTCCCCGGCAAAATCCCGTAAACATTCTCCAGCGGCACCGGCTTCCCGCCCGTCCGCTCCGCGGTCATCTCAAACTTGTCCACCACCACGTGTAATTTTCCGCCAGTCGAAGCGCTAATCGCGTCCAAGCGCGCCTTGATGCGCTCCCGCGCGCATCCGATTCCGCGCTTCGGATCGTCCCACGAAGAAAGCGTCAGTCGTGTCCCGCAACCCACCAACTCCGAAATCAGCAATCGCATCCCTTTTTCATCCACCGTCTGACGCGAAATCCGGCCTGCCGGCCGCGCGACTACCCTCACCGCCATCTTTTGACTCAATGGCTCCGCCGGATCATGGGTTACCATTTTCTGCG
>Ga0157376_10001209_pt1 | contig 17022 bp, 12 predicted proteins | sample M45metaG_FD_121801 | JGI IMG/M metagenome (GOLD analysis project Ga0157376, IMG submission 121801) | Miscanthus rhizosphere microbial communities from Kellogg Biological Station, Michigan, USA - M4-5 metaG | ecosystem: Host-associated > Plants > Roots > Rhizosphere > Soil | place: USA: Michigan... | reverse complement strand
GCGACGGCAGCGACCGGGCTGTTCTGTTCAGCGCAGCCTTCGACGAACTCATGGTCTCGCCTGCGCCGACGCTGCTGATTCTCGAAGACATCCAATGGGCCGATGCCGCGACTCTCGACCTGATCAAGTTCCTCGGCCGGCGTATTCACCATGCTCCGGCATTGATGATCCTGAGCTATCGCGACGATGAACTCGACTCGGCGAATCTGCTCAGGTCTACGCTCGGTCACCTGCCCTCCCGGCACGTCACGCGGTTGTCCTTGCCGCGGCTTTCGTCCGCCGCGGTGGCGTTGCTTGCCGGTGCCGCAACGCGCAGCGACGACGACCTCTACGCGGTCACGGGCGGCAATCCATTCTTCGTGACCGAGGTGCTGGCCAATCCGGACGGTGGTGTTCCGGCGACGGTTCGCGATGCCGTGCTCGCTCGCGCGTCGAATCTCGAACCCGCCGCGCGCGACGTGCTCGAGCTTGCTTCGATCGTACCGCGCGCTATCGAGACCTGGCTGATCGAATCGCTGCTGGCTGCGCCGGTCGCAGCACTGGAAGAATGCGTTGCCAGCGGGCTGTTGATGGCCGAGACGCGCATGCTGCGCTTCCGCCACGAACTGGCGCGCGTCGCGGTAGCCGAGGCGATACCAGGTCAGCGCGCCAGGTGCCTGCATGTCAAGGTGCTCGCGGCGCTGGAGCAGTCGCCGGAACCGATTTCGCTGGCGCGCCTCGTCCACCACGCCGATCTGGCCGAAGACAGCGCGGCCGTACTTCGGCTCGCCCCGCTGGCCGCGCGCGAGGCGGCATCGCGCGGCGCGCGGCGCGAGGCGGCGGCACATTGCCGCATGGCGCTCACGCTGGCGCACAAACTGCCCGATGGCGATCGCGCCGCCCTGCTCGACGACTACGCCAGCCACTGCTTCGAACTGCACGACCTGGCGAACGCGATACGTGCGCGCGAAACGGCAATCGAGCTGTTCGGCACGATCGGCGACCGCGCGCGCCAGAGCGAAGCATTGTCGCGCCACGCGCTGCCGCTGTTTCGTGCGTTGCGCAACGACGACGCCGACGCAGCCAGTCAGCGTGCGATCACGATTGCCGCGACGCTGCCGCCGGGACCGCGCCTTGGCTCCGCGCTCGCGACCGAAGCGCATCTGCGCATGCTCAATCGCGACTACGCCGATGCCGTCGCGTGGGGACACAAGGCCATTGCACTGGCCGAGCAGCACGACGACAGGGAAACGCTGGCTGTCGCCTACAACTGTGTCGGCGCGGCATTGCTGTTCGTCGACTACGCGCGCGGCTGCGAGTACCTGCAAATCGGATTGAATATCGCCGGCACGCTCGCGGACGGCGGCGTGCGCGCGGCGGACGCCTACGCCATGCTCGGCGCCGGATCGGGCGAGGTCTATCAGTTTGCAGTCGCCGATCGCTTCCTGGCCGAAGGTATCGGCTTCGCGCGCGCGCGCGACCTGGACCGGCTCGCCGATTACATGGAAGCCTGGCAGACGCTGGTCAACATGTATCGCGGGCGCTGGGAGATCAGCGGCGAGCAGGCATCGCAATCTCTGCATTGCCAGGCGTCGCCGGATCGCCTCATGGCGCTCGTCGCACTGGGGCGCTTGCGCACGCGCCGCGGCGATCCTGGCGCCGACGAAGCGCTCGACCTGGCACAAGCTTTCGCCGATCAGGCCGGCACGCTGCAACTCGTTGCACCGGTGCGGTGTGCGCGCGCCGAAAGCGCCTGGCTCGCAGGCGACCTGGCGCGCGTGCGCGGCGAAGCATGGGCAGCGTTCGAACTGGCCAGCGAGCAGGGCCATCCGTGGTTTGCCGGCGAACTCGCCTATTGGCTGTGGCGCAGCGGCGACGTGAAGCGGGCGCCGGTCGCTTGCGCCGATCCGTTCGCGCTGCAGATCGGCGGACACTGGCGCGAAGCCGCCGCGGCCTGGCAAGAAATCGGCTGTCCTTACGAGCAGGCACGCGCGCTGGCCGATGGCGATGAAGCCGCACAGCGCGACGCGCTGGTGATTTTCGATCGCCTCGGCGCGAGCCCGATGGCGGACCGGTTGCGGCAGCAGATGCGCGCGGCCGGTGTGCGCGCAGTCCCGCGCGGCCCACGCGCATCGACGCGCGGCAACAGCGCCGGCCTGACCGCGCGCGAAGTGCAGGTGCTCGCGCTGGTCGCGAACGGCTGGCAGAACGCGCGCATCGCCGCTCGCCTGTCGCGTTCGCCGCGCACGGTCGAGCATCACCTTGCCGGCATCCTGTCGAAGCTCGACGCCAGCTCCCGCAACGAAGCCGTGGTCCGCGCCCGCGCACGCGGCCTTCTTCCGCAACCGGTGCAGGTGCCAGAGCACGTGCGCCAGATTGCATGATCGAGTAACCGCTGAATCGCGAAATTTTCACGAGTACGTTCTAAGCTATGCTGGCCAGCAACCAGGAGATCGTCCCAGCATGGCCAGCAATCTCGACGCGGCGCCGAGCCGCGAGCATCTGTTCCACGCGTTGAGCGAGGCCGCGGAGCTCGAGCACTGCCTGATGTGCACGTACCTGTACGCGGCGTTTTCGCTCAAGACCGGCGTGGACGAAGGCCTGGCTCCCGCTCAGCTTGACGCCGTGAAGCGCTGGCGCGCGACGATCATCGATATCGCGGCGCAGGAAATGGGTCATCTGGTCGCGGTATGGAACATCACCGCCGCGCTCGGCGGCGCGCCACGGCTCGGACGCTCGAACTTTCCGCTCGATCCGGGCTACCTGCCGGCCGGCATCGTCGTCCGGCTGGCGCCATTCGACGCCGCGACGTTGCAGCATTTTATACATCTGGAAAGTCCGACCGGCTCGAATGAGCCGGACAGTCCGATGTTCGCGCCCGAACGCACGTATCTGCGCGGCGCCGAGGGTCCGCGGTTGACGCCGATGGCGATGGATTACGCGAGCGTCGGAAAATTCTACGAGATCCTCGGCGAGGGCGTGACGAGTTTCGTCAAGGCGCATGGCGAGAAAGTCGCGTTCTGCGGCGATCCGTCGTTGCAGCTGGCGTCGACGGATAGCGGATTGCCGGGCGTCGAGAAGGTCATCTGCCTGAAGACGGTACTCGCGGCGTTCGCCGCGATCGTCACACAGGGTGAAGGCGCGGCGAAGAACAGCGAAGGGTCGCACTACCAGCGTTTTGCGCAGATCCGCAGCGAGTACGAAGCGCTGCTCGCGCAGGACCCGGACTTCACGCCGGCGTTTCCGGCCGCGACGAATCCGGTGCTGCGCAGGCCGCCGCGCCCCGAAGGCCGCGTCTGGATCGAGGACGCGCGCGCGATCGCCACAGCCGACCTCGCCAACAGCCTCTACGGCCTGATGTTGCGCCTGCTCGCGTACACGTACGCCGTGCTCGCTGGGAATCCCGACAAAGTGCTGGCGCTCGAGCTCGCGGTCGGTTTGATGCACGCACTGACGCCGCTGGCCGAGCGCGCTGCGCGGCTTCCCGCCGGGCCGTCGAATCCGCACTGCCATGCCGGCGTGTCATTCATTGCGTTGCGCGATGCGGCGAGCCTGCCACCCGGCGTCAGCGCGCGGCGTTTCTTCAGGGAACGACTCGACGACCTTTCAGCAGGCGCACTGCGCATGCGCGACCCGGAAGACGCGCGAACGGACATCGCCGCATCGATGCTGTCGGGACTCGCGCGAAAAGCGGCGGCCGGCTTCGATCTTTCCGCGGCCGCGCAACCGCACGCGACGACGCCGCGCGCCGATGCCACGCCCGCGCAACCTGCGGCAGCGGCGCCGCCAACGACGACGCAGGACGGCATCGAGTCGGTCGAAGCCGAAAAGCTCACGCTGATCTATGAAGGCAAGCGTTGCATCCACGCGCGCAACTGCGTGACCTGGGGACCGACCGTATTCCTGGCCAACGTGAAGGGACCGTGGATTCACCCGGACACGATCGATGTCGAAAGAGTCGCGGAACTCGCACACGTATGTCCGTCGGGCGCCATTCGCTACCGGCGCAAGGACGGCCGGCCCGATGAAGCGGCGCCGCCCGTGAATCTCGCCGCCGTGCGCGAAGCCGGACCGTACGCGTTTCGCGGCGACCTGCGCCTCAACGGCGCATCGATCGGGTTTCGTGCCACGTTGTGCCGTTGCGGTGCGTCGAAGAACAAGCCGTTTTGCGACAGCTCGCACCACGACATCGAATTCCAAGCGAGCGGAGAACCCGCTACGGGCGCGCAGACGGAAATGCTGGCGGTGCGCGACGGCCCGTTGCAGATCGCCCCCCAAATCAACGGTCCGCTGCAGGTACGCGGCAACCTGGAGATCACCAGCGGCACCGGCCGCATGGTCGCGCGCGTGACCAGTACGCGGCTCTGCCGCTGCGGCCACAGCGCAAACAAGCCGTTCTGCGATGGCAGTCATGCCAGGGTTGGCTTCGTCGCGCCGTAGTCGTTCTGGTTTTCAGGCGGCCCAACAGGCGACGGTGAAGGCACACGCCGGATAGCGTTTTCTTCGACCTGCGCCGTTAGCGAACGACCAGCCACAAACGACCGACGCGACAGGCCATTTTCGGCGAAATTGGCGATGCGCTGCGTCAGCGCCACATCGATCGATTCAATCTCGCTGCTGCATTTACCCGTGGCGCATTCGCCGCCAGAAGCGTGCTCTCGCGCCGATCGATTCGAGACGCTGGCGCGTTGCAGCATCGGACTTCGTTCTACTTGGTAACCGTCCACCTCGCCTCGGATTCCAGCGAGGCACTTACGGCACGTTTTCCACGTCGGGGACGGCGACGACGCGAGCAGGCGCAAGCCTTCCGCCCACTGCGACACGTTGTCGCAATCACTTGCCAAAATGAAAAACACCAACTTTGAGGAGAGACATCAAATGAACCGTTCCAAACTACGTCTGTCTGTGGCGATGACCGCGATGCTGCTGACAGCGTTCGCTTCGCAATCCCATGCTGCCGCTTCGATGCAGGGCGACGAGCTTCAGATCGCTCCGAGCATGGCGGAATTGACGCCCGGCAAGCTCGACACGGCTTGCATGCCGCCAAGCGATCTCGCCGCGTGCACGGCATGGCACAAGGTGATTCGCGCCAATTTCTCGTCGCGCGAAATCGGCATCCTGTTCGGAACCGCCACATCGTATCCGGAATACGCGACATCCCACGAGCGCATCAAGAATCGCTACGAGCGGCTGCAGGGCGAATTTTCGGCCGAGCGCCTTGGGGCGCACACCGCCTCCGTCAACTAGTCCGCCTCCCCCGGGACATTCGCCCCGCACCGCGGGGCATTTCCCGATCAAAAAATCAGCCCGGCCTACGGCGCGCCCTCGAATCCGTCGCCGAAGATCCAGTCGTTGGTGACCGGCGAAATTTCGCTGCTGTAGCCGCTGGCGCTTGTCGCGATCGCGACGACCGGCCCCCAGAACGCGTACCACGGACCGGGCCCGACAACCGATAGTGTGATGGGCACGGTCGCGGTCACGTAGCCCTGCGCTGCCGAGTCGGGATAACTGTCAGTCGCGAACCACAAACCGGTCCCACCATTCGCGGCGAAGTAGAAGTCGACGCGCAGCGGATACAGCGCGTTTACCGGTGTCGACGTGACCTTGTACGTGACCTTCAGCGACACTTGGCCGGGGACGCGCACGGGTTCGGCGGTCAAAATTTCGGGCCAGTTCTGCTGCCCGTTCGAGCCGGTGTCAGGATCGGCCGCATCGTTGGCCAACGGCTCGGACGACGAAATACCAATCGCAATGTTCGTCTGACCCGGCCCGGCGTTGTCGTGAACCTTGTTCGCGCGGCTGTCGAAGTACGAGTACGCGCCGGTGAACAAGTCCATACCGTTGATGCCGGGGCCGCGATTGAAAGCGATCGTGTTCGCTTCGCCGGGCCCGAAGCCTCCGATAATCGCCGGCGACATCTCGTTGCTCGAGGCCACCCTGATTCCGCCGCCCGCGGTGATGCTGGTCAGTTCGGGAAACCGGTTCGGCAGTGCCGCTCCGTTCCATCCCAGGCCGATGTAGTTGCCTTTGATCTCGAGGCCGCTGAAGTGGGTACCAGCGGCGTCAGGGGCCACGAAAATGCCCTGCGCGTTATTGCCGGAGATAATGTTGCGCGACGCCGTGCTGGCGCAGCCACCGCCCGTGGCAGTGCAACCGATACGCAGGTTCCTGCCGGCGCCGCCTGCGTAGATGCCTCCCCAGTTGGTCGCCGTGCCGTTCGGAATGGGCTGCGTCGCACCGGCGTCGGTGCCGATGAGGTTGCCCTCGATGACGACCGAACTGGTTGGGTCGTACGGCGCGGTAAGTACGGCCGAGCCGCCATTGCCGGAGAGCAGATTGCGCTGCCATGGCTGGGTGCCGCCGATCTGCGCATTGTCGTAGCCGACGCGAACCGCTGTTCCGCCGTTTCCCGTCGTCGCCAGCGCGGTGCCGTCGACTTTCGTCCCGATGAAACAGCCGTAGACGTTGATCTTTGCCTTGGGCGTCGACGTGCCGGACTGGCCGTTGATGACATCGCTGAATCCGCGCAATGCCAGGCCCTGGAATGTCAATGTCAAGAAAGACGCGGCGCTGTAGTAGAAGCCGATACCCGCAGTTCCGACGATCTCGATCATCAGTTGAGTGGTCAATCCTCCCTGATCCGGCGCATTCGTGTTCTGCACGCTGCCGGGCTGGCTGAAGCCGTCGATCGTGAGGTTCGTCGCGATCGGCGGCAGCTGCGACCCAAGTGAGATCGTGTGCACGCCGCTACCGCCGATGTTGAATCCGATCGTGTTCGTGCCGCCGGCAGTGTTCGCAGCGGTGATTGCGGCACGCAGCGATCCCGGATCGGTCGTGTCGCTCGTGTTGGTCACGCAAAACGTGTGCGCAGCAGGCGCGCAACCCCCGCCGGCGGCGCGCGAGATCGGCGCTGCCAAGATCAGCGCTGTGACGAACACGATGTGGATTGTCGCGCGAACTATCCCCGAATTTCTCGCTGAGAGCATGGCTGCCGTTCTCCCGCAGTAGCCGACGATCCCCCTGCGCGCGGAGTATATGGCCAGATCGCGCTCGCACGCGATCGTGCGGCGGCCTCTTCGGCCGGATCAATGCCGCGATACACCGGATAGAATCGCCCGATGGCCTGGTTCGTTTACCTGATCGAATGCACCGACGGCAGCATCTACACCGGCATCGCGGTCGACGTCGGCGCGCGCTATGCAGTGCATGCGAGCGGTAAAGGATCGCGCTATATGCGCGCGCATCCACCGGCGCGACTGCTGGCGACATTCGAGTACGCGAACCGCTCGGAAGCATCCGTCGCCGAGCATCGCATCAAGCAATTGTCGGCGCGCGAGAAGCGTGCGCTCTGCCGCGCGCGTGATTCCGCAGCTGAACGTATGGAATCCTGAACCGGAACGTTCAGCGGGCAGCGGCAACGCCGGCTGAAGTTCGTACGCGAAGTCGCGGTGTATTCAGCCTGGATTTTCGCACCCGCAGGCACCCTGACGGTCAACATCCGGCTTCACCGAATCTTCGACAAGGCGGATGTTCTTTGCAGCTTCAGCGCGGAAAGAGCGGACTGAGCTGTGAGGCCAGACCAGGAGGCCGAATATGTTATCGCTACGAGCAGCACTCATCCTTATCATCGCCGGCGGCGCCACGACGGCGTACGCCGAACAGATCACTTGCGAATCCCATCAATCCCAGACCGAAGCGTGCGGCACGTTTCAGCCGGGCGGCAGCGTCCGCCTGGTGCAGCAGCTGAGCGGCGCGCCTTGTGTCGAAGGCCAGAACTGGGGCATCAGGACAAGCCCGAACCATGACGCCATCTGGGTGTCCGGCGGTTGCCGCGCCGTGTTCGACGTGCAGGCCTCATACAACAACACCGCGGACCGAGTGCCGTACGACAAAGGCACTGCCGCCCCTGTGCAGTACGACAACAACGCTCGCGACAATCCGCAGTATGCCGATACGGGCCACTCGCCAGCATGGCAGCGCGGCTTCGACGATGGCGAGCGCGGCATGTTCGACCGGCGAGCGGATTCGGCGGATTATCGCGACGGTTATCGCGCCGGCACGGACGCGGCGCGCAACCAGAACCGCTACAGTGACACGAGAAATCCTCCTCCGGACGCCTATCGCAGCGTCGAACCGCCGCGCGATGAACGCGCCGACGGACCGCGCTATGCAAGCGGAGACAGCCCGCGCCGGATAGCGCGTAGCGCCTGCATCGAGCAGGCCGCTTCCGGACAGCCGTTCGGCCCGGATCAGGTCCGCACCGGTAACGTACGCTGGATCGGCCAAGGTGTAATGTCCGTCGACGTCGACACGCCCGATGGACCACTGATGTGCACCGTCGACCGCGACGGCAACGTCCGCTCGATCGAAAGCCGCTGACTGGACAACTGCCGACGCTTCACGTGTTTGTATACACACGCAGTTGATGTACGCGCAGCTTGAAGCCCTCCCCTTCAAGGGGAGGGTTGGGTGGGGATGGTGTTCAGTAGCGCGCGTCGAGCGACCGTAACTTCAGGCGCTCACCGCGCCCACGTGTGATAAGTCTTCAACGACGGCCGGTATTCCTCGACCCGGTGATTGCCGGTGTCGACGAGCAGTATGCGGTCGCTCGACGCAACTGCAATGCCGGCAGGCTCGCGCGTCGGGTAGCAGACCGGATCGATACAAGTATACTTTCCGCCATCGAACTGCGAGACGGTCTTGCGTTTCAGGTCGATCGTGCGCACGCGGCTGTTGTACGTGTCGGCGACCAGCAGCCGATCGCCGTCGGCAGCGACGCCGAGCGGATGCTGCAGGCGGGCGGCATCGAATGCGCCATCGGTCTTGCCGAAGTCGAACAGGCCGGCGCCGACGAGCGTCTGTGTCTTGTCCTTGTCGCCGAGCGCGATCGCACGAATCGCCGAGCTTTCCGCATCGGCGACGTATAGCGTATTGCCATCGCGACTGAGCGACAGACCGCTGGGCTGCGCAAATGCCGCTGCATCGGGCAAGCCAGACTTGAGGTCTTCCGCGCCGCTGCCGGCCAGTCGCGAGACCGCATTTTTTGCAAGATCGACAACGCCGACCTGGTGCGTCCCGGCATTCGCCACGTACAGCGCCTCGCCTTTCTTTTCGAGATCCCACGGCGACGCAAGCGCCGTGGAAGCGGCTGGCTGCGCTGCATCCGTCAACGCGGCGCCGCGCTTGCCGGTTCCTGCCAGCGTGGTCACTGCGCCGGTCGCGAGGTCGATCCGGCGTATCGCGTGATTGCCCGTGTCGGCGACAAAAATCGCATCGTCACCGGCGATGAGCCCTTGTGGATGATCGAACGACGCGACCTCCGCTGCCCCATCCTTGAATCCGATCGCTCCGCTGCCGAACCGGCGCACATCGTTGCCTGCATCGTCGAGCAGCACGATCTGGTTGTGGCCCGCATCGGCCAGCGCCCACTGCTGCGTCGGGCCGGGCGCAGCCTTGATCTTGCCGGGAAACAGGAAGCGGCCCTTCGGCTGTTCCTCCAGCTGCAAGACGAGCTTCTCGGGTTTCAACGCGCCCGCCTGCCCCGCGCGCGCGACGAGTTCACCGATTGCCTTGCCGAACCGGTCCGGGTCGGGTTCGCCGGCAACTCGCGCGAGGATGCTGCCGTCCGGGCCGACGAGCACGAGTGTGGGCCACGCCTGCACGCCGTAGTCGTTCCAGATCGTCATCTTCGGATCGTGCACGATCGGGTGATGGATCTCGTAGCGCTCGATCGCGTCCTTGACGCTCGCTGCGCTCTTTTCCTCGGCGAACTTCGGCGAGTGCACGCCGATTACGACGACTTGCTCCGGATATTTCTGCTCGATCCCGCGCAGGATCGGAATGATGTGGATGCAGTTGATGCAGCCCTCGGTCCAGAAGTCGAGGATCACGATGCGGCCGCGCAGCGACGCAATCGGCAACGGATTGGCCACGTTGAACCATTGCAGGCCCGGCCGGGCGATTTCAGGTGCCGCCTCGTCGGCTGCACGCCCTTCGCGCGGATAGCCGAGCCCTCCGGCCGCCAGCAGCGACAACGCGACGAACAGGAGGGTCGTGACCGGGTGGCGCATTGTACATTTGTGCATTTTGTTCCTTGGCTTCATGCTGCAACAAAATCGGCGCAACACTGCGTAGGTTGGGTTGAGCGCGGCGAAACCCAACGGGGTGCCCGCGGCGGCCAGACCGCTGGGCTGAATTGGATCAGTCTCTTCTTAGAAGACGAGCGAAGGGCCGAATACCTTACAACAACCTGACAGAACTCGAGGGCGTCTCCTCGCGCCGCTGTCGGGCCCGCCAGACGCTTGCTATGATCGCGCCCGCGGCTGGATGGCTCGCAGGGTACGCCGACCAGCGCCGATCGGGGCATTGATGCTGAACTCCTCGCAGACGTTCTCCGTCACACTCGCACACACGCTGGGCTTTGCGCCGGTCTGGTTCGTTGCGGCAATGGCTACGCCAACGACGGCGCGATTCGCGCTGCCGCTACTCGCGGTTGGTGCAGCGATCGCGGCTTGGCGTGACGAGCTCGACCTCGCCAGCGATCTCGACGCGATCGAGTGGGGCCTGCTGGGCTTTGCCGTCGTCTGGATTGCATCGGCCGCATTTGGACTCGATCCCGGCCTATCGTTCCGCCTGTCGATTCCGATGCTCGCGGCATTGACGTCGTTGTTCGTACTGCGGCGCCAGCGGGAAGCGGCGCTGGCGCTCATGTCGTTCGATGTCGCACTGTTTCTGCTCGGCTTCTGGCAGTGCCTGCAGCTCACACGACCTCTGCTCTCGGGACTTTCCGGCGAGGCGGCCATCCAGCAGTCCGATGCGATGTGGCTGGTCGAACCGAACGACATAGGCTGGATCGCCGCCACCTGGCCGCCGATGCTGGCAGTTTGTTCCTCCAGGCAACGCGTGCTGGTCGCCGTGCCGGTCGCGCTCGCGCTGGTGCTGATGATGCTGCTCGGCTCGCGCCTCGCGTTGATCGTGTCGGTGCTCGCGCTGGCGCCGATGTTGACGCGATCACCATTGCGAATACCAGGTATTGCGATCGCTCTGTCGATCACGCTCGCATTGGCCGCGTGGTTTCTGGACCCGGCGATTTTCGCCAAGGGATCCGCCTCGTTGGCAAGCCGCATACAGCTGTGGCACACCGCTGGACAAGTTTTCAATGACTGGCCATGGTTGGGCACTGGGCCGCACGGTTTTGAACTGGCCTACAAGCAATACCTGCCCGACGGCCTCGCGCTCGATTCGCGCGACACGCCGTGGCCGCACTCCTTACCGCTGGAAATCGCCGCCGTCACCGGCCTTGCCGGAATATTCGCAACGGGATTGCTGGTCTTCGCCGCAATTCTTCATTGTCGGGCCGAGCCTGCGCCCGACTCGGGCCGGCGGCGCGTCCTGCTCGTGCAGTGCATCGTGTTTGTCGTGCTGGGTCTGTTCGAGGCAAGTTTTCTGCGCCTCTGGGTCTGGATGCTCGCTATCGCGATCCTCGGCCGGCTGCCGCGCCATACGCGAGCCACACAGGATTATTCGCTGACGAAGGGAGGGATCCAATGAAATCGTGGAAGAGCTGGTTGCTGATTACGATGTGTGTTACCTGCGTCGCCGCCGCCATGGCGGCCCCGGACTGGACCGACAGCCAGCGCGACAGCGGCTACGGCTATCACCCGCCACATCCGCCGCACCCGCCGCATCCCTGACGCCACAGCAGGAACTGACGTTATCGTTTTGGGCGTCGGCCCGCGTGCGCGGCAGCAATCTGCCGCGCACTGCAGGCCATCAGCGCTCGCAATGGCGGTGGCCCGAGTACGTTGACCTCGGCACCGAGTCGCATCAATTCGCGCACGCCAAAGTCGAACGATTCGAGCGGCAGCGTGCAACGCACCCAGCCAGCTCGATCGGGCGTGCCCGATGTTTCGATTGCCGCACGCGCCACATGGGGACCGAGCAGATCCAGCATCGACATGCCGCGCGGTGAAAGGCGTACGTCGGCATGCTCGTGGTAGACGCCGGTCTCGTAGGCGCGCGATGCCTTTTCCCAATGCGCGGCCAAATCGAACCCCTTCGGCCGGACAAAAACCTCGTCGCTGATGCGCGCGTCGTGGATGTTCGCCACGCGATAGGTACGGATCGACTTGCCGCGCTGCGCGACGAGGTACCAGATGCCGGCCTTGAGCACCAGACCGAGTGGCGCCACGACGCGTGAATGTACCTCGGTGTCGCCAGAACGGCGGTAGCGCATTTCGAGCAGGTGGTCGCTCCAGGCCGCGCCGGCAATCGCCGGCAATGACGGCAGGCTATCGACGCCATGAAACCAGGCAACGGCATCCAGGTGAAACCGCGCAGCGATTCGTTGCGCGCGCGGCTGAACGTCGGCCGGAAGCGCGGCAAGCAACTTCAGGCGCGCGGAGGCAAGTAAGTCGGCCAACCCCAGTTGCGCAGCGGGCCCCGGAAGCCCGGCAAGGAAAAGCGTTTCGGCTTCCGGCTGGGTAAGGCCGGTGAGCTTGGTGCGATAGCCGTCCTGCAGGCGAAAGCCGCCATTGCGCCCGCGATCGGCGTAGACCGGAATGCCGGCCGCACTGAGCTGGTCGATGTCGCGATGGATCGTGCGCACGGCGACTTCGAATTCCGCGGCGAGTTCGCGCGCGCTCATGCGGCCGCGCGTTTGCAGCAGGATCAGGATCGACAGCAGGCGGCTTGCAAGCATTTGCGATTTCCGCGAACAGCCTCGTGGCGGCGAGCTCGACAGCCGGAAGATAAATTCAAATACATGACATCCGATGACATGTTTAGCACGCAATCATGGTGGCGGCAACCAACAACGAGGAGTCGCAATGAAACATGTCTCTGCAGCGTTCGCCGCCGGCACGCTGGCCGCCGCATCCGGACTGGCCGCACCGGCGTATTGCAACGAGGATGCGCCGCCGCCGACGCAGGGCGCCGCCGATCTGTCGCACCTCCACGATTTCGATTTTCTCGCCGGCGAATGGCGCGTCCACCATCGGCGCTTGAAGGAACGCCTGGCCGACAATCACGAGTGGGTCGAATTCGAAGGTACGTGCGCCATGCGCAAGCTCATGGACGGCTGGAGCAACGTCGACGACAACGTGCTCGACATGCCGGGCGGCGCCTACCGCGCGGTCGGCCTGCGTGCGTACGACCCGAAGACCGCGCAGTGGGCGATCTGGTGGCTGGACGGCCGCAATCCGTTCGGCGAACTCGACCCACCGGTGAAGGGCCGCTTCACCGATGGAGTCGGCAATTTCTACGCGGAAACGACGCTCCGGGGCAAAGCCATCCGGATGCGCTTCACCTGGTCGCACATCACGCCAACATCTGCACAATGGGAACAGGCGTTTTCGCCCGACGGCGGCAAGACCTGGGAAATGAATTGGCACATGGATTTCGAGCGGATGCGCTGACTCGCAGCGGCCATGGCGACGGCCTGCGATGAGGATCGCACCGAGCCGCGCTCGCTCGATCGCTGGCCTCAGTGGCCGCCGGCAGCCTTTTCCGCTGCCCCTTCGAGCAGCGCGTCGAGGTCGGCGCGACGCAGCAGTCGCCCGTCCAGCAGCACGGCGTTGATCCGTCGCGTGTTGCGGATGTCCTTGGTCGGGTCGGCGTCGAGCAGCACGAGATCCGCGCGCATGCCGACTTCGACGCTGCCGGCCGCACCGGCAATGCCGAGAAACTTCGCTGGCACCAGCGTCGCCGCGCGCAGCGCTTCGCTCGGCGACAGTCCCGACTCGACCAGCATGGCCATTTCCTCATGCAACGAGTAACCCGGGTACACGCCCGGCATCGGCGCGTCGGTTCCGGTCATGATCGGCACGCGCGCCTGGTGCATCGCCAATACGATCTTGCGGGCGACCGGCCAGCGTTGCTGCGCCAGCGCTGCGTCCTGGGCCGTGTATCCGGCGAGAAATTGTTCCCAGCGCGTGTGTTCATCGGCGCGCAAGTAGCGCCAACGCACATCTGCGCTCGGCGGGCCGCCTGCCTGCAGCGTGTCTTCGTTGGCCAGCACGAGCGTCGGCACCTGTGCCTGCCCGGTCGCGGCCAGCGCCTTGCTGACGCGCCGGCAGATGTCGCGATCGAAAGCGGCGAGCGCCCGCGCCTCCTGTGCGTCGCGCTTCGCGTTCAACGCCTCGCCTTCGAGGCCATGGCGCTCGGCGAGCAATTGCGCCTCGATGGCCGAACACGCTTCGTAGGCTTGCATCAGATGCTCGTTGCTGCGCTGTCCGCCATCGGCGGACGCCAGCAGCGACATGCCGGCCGGCGCGTGACCGACGACCGGCAACCAGCGTTTCCGCGCAGCCTCGAGGATTGCGCGCCAGCGCGACTCGGGAACCTCGGAGAAGACCTTGATGAAATCGGCGCCCGCGACAGCGGCCGCGTCGACATCGCGTGCCGCATCGCCGGGCGACTTCCCATTCACGGCGATGCCGGCGGCGAGAATGCGCGGCGCGATAAGTTCGCCCCCATCGAGCGCCTTGCGCCAGCGCACGACCTGCGCCATCGAGTCCGCATCGCCCCGCATCTCGCGCACCGCGGTAACGCCGTTGGCGACATACAGCGGAAACGTCCAGTCGTTCGGCGGACGATGCGAATACAGATTGAACAAGTGGACGTGCATGTCGACGAGTCCCGGTATCAGGAACCGTCCGTGGCCGTCAACGCGCTGTGCGCTTTCCGGAATCTGATCGCTTCCGCCGATGGCCGTGATGCGGCCGTCTTCGACGATGACCGTGCGTGGACGGGACACGCGGTCCTGTCGTACGTCGATCACGGTGACATCGGTGATCGCGAGCGCCTGCTTCGCGGGCACAGCCGCGTGTGCAGCGGCTATCCATTGCGACAGTGCGATGGCGAGGATGAATGGCGCCGCGCGCAATGCGCGGGCGTAGTTGCCACGGTGAGGTCTGCGATGCCCGGGTGTGGCGGCTGGCAAGGTTACCGCTTCGTACAAGACATGCTTCATGGAAATCCTGGAGAACGATTTGAAACAGTAATACGTTTTGCCTTCGCGCAGATTGCCCCCTTCCGTCTGCCGCCACCTTGTACTCGCCACATCCATGTGGCTCGCCCTCCGGGCAGCTTCCGCTGCAAACATCGGCAATCCTGCCGATGTTTCCCCGCAAGCGGAGGAAGGATTTCCAGACCGTGGCGTCGCACTTTCCTTCCCCTGCGTAGCGGGGGAAGGTGCCGAAGGCGGATGGGGGCAATCGTAGAGACCCACAATCTGCTCATGTATCAAGCTATCAGTCCACGACCCGGTCTGCATCACAGCGGACCGCACGTCGCCAACTTGGCGGTTGCACCCATTAGTGGAATTTCTCACCACGCGCCAGCATCGCAATGATGCTCTGTTTGCGCTTTTCCCGCGTTTCGGGCTTCTTCGCCGTCTGCAGGCGATAGACAATCGAATACAGGTTGGTCTTGTTCAAGGTCTTGAAGAAGGCTTGCGCCTTTCGGTCGCGCGCCAACTCCTTCAGGAAATCGTCGGGGACGGCAGCGCTGCCGAAGGCATCGTAGGCGGCCTTCCAGCGGCCATCGGCCTGTGCAGCCTTGATTTCGCGCAGTCCGGCAGCGGTCATCTCTCCGGACTCGATCAGGCGCTGCGCGTGCCCGGTGTTTCGCTTCGACCATCCGCTTGCGGGTCGTCTCGGGGTGAATTTCTGCAGCCACGATCGATCGTCGCCGGGCAACTTCTGGCCATCGATCCAGCCGAAGCAAAGCGCCTGATCGAGCGCCTCCGCATAGGTCACTGTCGCTACGTCCGAATCCTTCTTGTAGATGCGCAGCAGGATTCCCTCCGTCCGCCCATGGTTCTTTTTCAGCCAGGTTCGGAAAGCGCGAGAGGATTTGAAGGCCTGCGTTTTCATGTTCGAGCACTGGCGACGACCGTGGCGCCGAGAAGCGCAGCGAGTACGGATCCGGCCAGCACTCCGATCTTTGCGACGGCCGCGAAGTTGCCGAGCGGAAACGCCTGGTCGGCCATCAGCAGCGCAACCGTGTCGCCGACGCCACACAGGCAGGCCGCACCGATGAACAGACGCAGGCTCGTGCCACGCGGAGCGATGCCGATGCGCGCCTTGATCGTCAGCCACGACGCGACCAGCACGCCGATCGGCTTGCCGAATACGAGGCCGAGAACGACGCCGGCGAGCACGCGCATGTCTTCGGGCGACTGCAGGTTGACGGCAAGGCTGATGCCGGTGGCGGAGAACGCGAACAGCGGCAGGATGAAATACGCGCTCCACGGCGCGACAGCGCGTTCGATCCGCTCGGCCGGCGACAGCAGGCGCGCGCTTGCGGCCGAGAGGTTGCGGCTGGCCGACTCGCGGATCGCCTCGTGCTTTTGCTGCGCGCGTGCCGATGGTTCTGCCTTGCGCGCCTCGCGTTCGGCGCTTTCGAGCGCGGCGAGCGCAGTAGCGGCTTGCGCCAGCAGTGGGGCGACCGCCGGCGTTGGCCGCGTCGGCAGGAAAACCGCAAGGATCACGCCGGCCAGCGCTGCGTGAACGCCTGCCGCGTGCAGAGTCAGCCACAGCGTGCATGCGACGACCGCGTATGGCCAGCCGGCGTAGACGCGCGCGCGATTGAGCGCGAACAACAGCGCCGCCGCGATTGCTGCGCCGAGCAGCCACCCTGGATCGAACGAGTGCGGATAGAAGATCGCGAGCGTGAGCATCGACAGGATGTCGTCGACAACCGCGAGCGCCGCAACGAACACGCGCAAGGCGCCGGGAACGCGATCGCCGAGCAACGCGAGGATGCCGATCGTGAACGCCACGTCGGTCGCCGTCGGCACGGACCAGCCCTTGACCGTCGCCGGTGTCGCCAGTGCGAGATAAATCGCCGCCGGCGCGAGCACGCCGCCGACCGCGGCAACGACCGGCAACACGGCCGCTTTCGGATCGGTCAAAGCACAGGCCGTGACCTCGCGCCGTATCTCCAGGCCGACCAGCAGGAAAAACGCGGCCAGCAACCCTTCGGAAAACCACGCTGCGACCGTCATCGATACGCCGCTGCCCGTGGGCCCGACGCTGAACG
>Ga0157376_10001208_pt1 | contig 17024 bp, 15 predicted proteins | sample M45metaG_FD_121801 | JGI IMG/M metagenome (GOLD analysis project Ga0157376, IMG submission 121801) | Miscanthus rhizosphere microbial communities from Kellogg Biological Station, Michigan, USA - M4-5 metaG | ecosystem: Host-associated > Plants > Roots > Rhizosphere > Soil | place: USA: Michigan... | reverse complement strand
TTCCATTTCGGCGGCTTTTGTCGCGAAGAAAATCTTACGCCCGATATGAACAAGTTCGAACGGCAGGGCCGTCATCTTGCCGACCAAGACGCATTGTCCGACGATCTTGCCGGCGAACTATCGTGCATCACGACCGAGATCGTCGATGTCGCCGATGCGCCGCCGATTGCGCCGCGCCCGCCGCTGACGCCGGACGAAGTCCGCACGATCCTGGTCAGCCTTATGCTGACGATGTTTCTGGCGGCCCTCGACCAGACCATCGTTGCGACCGCGTTGCCGACCATCGGCCGCCAATTCCACGACGTCACCAATCTCTCCTGGGTGATCACGGCGTATCTGTTGGCCTCCACCGCGGTAGCGCCGGTATTCGGCACGCTCAGCGATATCTACGGCCGCCGTGCCATGATCATTGCGGCGCTCAGCCTGTTCATCGTGGGTTCGGTGCTGTGCGCGGTGGCGCCCAATATGCCGGTGCTGATACTGGCGCGCGCCCTTCAGGGGCTCGGCGGCGGCGGCATCATGCCGGTCGTGCAGACCGTGATTTCAGACGTCGTGACGCCGCGCGAGCGCGGCCAGTACCAGGCCTATTTCTCCGGCGTGTGGGTTGCGGCTGGTATTGGCGGGCCGATCCTCGGCGGCGTATTCGCCGAACATCTGCACTGGTCGATGATCTTCTGGATCAATGTGCCGCTGGCGCTCGGCGCGCTGGCGCTGTTGCTGCCGAAGATGGGCAAGATCCCGGTGTTCCACCGCCGGCGCAAAGTGGATTGGCTCGGCGGCGTGTTGCTGATGGCGTCCGCCGTTGTCTTCATGTTGGTGCTGACATGGGGCGGCAATCGTTATCTCTGGCTGTCGCCCACGATCATGGCGATGATCGGCGGCTCGGTCGCGCTGGCGCTCGCCTTCGTCTGGCACGCGCGCAACGCCGAAGAGCCGTTCCTGCCGCTGCCGCTGATGGGCGGAGCCGTGGTGCCCTATGCGATGGCGGCCGGCGGTTGCGCACTCGGCGCCATGATGGGGCTGACGGTGCATCTGCCGCTGTATTATGAGGTGGTCTATCACCTCAGCGCCAGCGAAGCCGGACTTGCCTTGATTCCGCTCGCTGCGATCTCGACCTGTGGTGCCGCGATCGCCGGACGGACCATGGCGCGTGCCAAACACTACAAGCGCGTGGCAATCATCGGAACGTCGATTGCCGCGGTCTCCGGTGCCGGGTTGGCGCTCACCACGCTGCCGCTGTGGGGATTGCTGGTGCTGCTGTCGATATTCGCGCTCGGTCTCGGCACGACCTTTCCGGTCAGCGTGGTCTCGCTGCAGAATTCGGTGGCGCGTTCGCAGATCGGCACTGTGACGGGTGCGATGAATTTCTTCCGGGCACTGATGGCTTCGTTCACGGTAGCGGCTTTCACCGCCATCCTGCTGATGGCGTTGGGGGCGGACATATCGCTCGCCGGAGAACATCATGGCTCCGTGAGTTCGATCCCGGTTACCGATATGATCACGGCGTTCAGCTATGTGTTCGGTGCGGCGGCCGTGCTTATGACCGGCGCGGTACTCTGTATGATTGCGATGGAAGAACGGCCGCTGGCCGGCCCGTCGACGCCGGCGGAGCTGGCGGAGTAGGGCGCGGCGGGTCCCACGCGGTATCACGTGGCTATCCCTGCGCCGCGATTTGATCTAACAGCGGCCGCAGCAAATCGGACATCGAAGGAGCCGGCCATGGCCAAACCCTCTATCGAACAAACGCAGATGGGCATGGAGGGCATCGCCTTCTGCATCGCGCGGACCCTGATCGAACGCGATCCCTCGCTGAAGGCGCCGATGCGCGCCAATCTGCGCAAGATGTGGGAACTGCTGGAAGAGCGCGAAGACCACGGCGCCGCCGACATGGTGGACACCATGATCAAGGCACTCAACGATCCCGCTTTCTTCAAGCCCTAGGTCCAGACCGAAGCGCCTCTATGGGGACCACGGTTTCGGCTTGGGGATTGGGCCGCAATGTTATCCCAGTTTCCGGCTACCTCTCGCATATAATGGTGCTGCCAGCTGATTCGGCGGATGACCACGACCCGCGAGGATATTGCGATGGCATTTTTTTTTAAGCGCGAGCTCAGCCCGGTCGAGCGGTTCGAGAACGCGTTAAAGGACAAACTGGCGGCGCGGCAAAAGCTGGCCGAACGGTCGAGCGTCGCCGAGGCGGAACTTGGCGAAAAGCGTGCCGAAGCCGAACGCCTGGCAGTGGCCGGCGCCGGCAGCGCACGGCTCGATCGGGCAGAAGCCAACATGCGTGTTGTCGAGGATCGTGCCAAGGCACAGCGCGCCGCATTGGTGGAATTCGACGAGCAGGTCGCTTCAGCCGAGCGCGCACTGGCTGATGCCAAAGCACAGCGCGACCGCGACATCATGGCTGACGAGATCGAAGCGATGGCTGCGGCAATCGAGCGGGCTACGCCGGGATTTGATGCCGGTGCCGCTACGTTGGTCGAGGCTGTCACAAAAAAATCGACGTCCATACCGGAAGCGACCAGGTTCTCGACCAGCGTGGATGCGATTCGTCGGGAAGTTCTCTCGCCGGTAGACCTGATATGTTGGGAGCTCCGATCCGCTGCCGTGCAAACACGTGCGGGCAATGCGAACATCACCAGCCGCGCGCCATCCGAGTCAGAACAGCCGCCATCGGCAGAGGCCGGGCGGCAATTGATTTACACCCTCCATCCGTTGCTCTGGCGGGAGGGCAGCGAGGTGCGCAGAGTTCCGGCTTTTGCGCTGGTCGGGCTACCCAAAACGCTGCTGCCCGCAGCGCTGCAGCATCAGCATGTGGACCATCTCAACGCCCGGCGTGTCCAGACACTGATGCACCTTCATGGCAGCGCGGGGCTCCACAGCGACCCCGAGCAAGACGATCCGCAGTTCGTCGATCTCGATGCTCTGGTTGCCGAAGACAAGCCGAGCGCGCAAGCCGATGTTGCATGAACTTGGCGAGCGACGCTGAACCGTTTGAGCGCCGGACCGAGTAATTTATGAGCGCGCTTTAGCCCGCTTGCGCCAGGCGCGTATCGATTTCTTCCCTGAGCAGGGTGAAGTCGATCGGCTTGGTCAATAGCCCCGTCGCGCCGCTGGCCATCGCCTTGCGCCTGGTTTCGGGATCGCCATAGGCGGTGATCATGATGATGGGAACGTTGGGCCGCATCTCCTTGACCTTGGGCAGCATTTCAAGCCCGGTCATGCCGGGCATGTTGATATCGGACAGGATCAGGATCAGCGATTGCTCGATCGTGGAGGCGATACGCGCGAGCGCATCCGTCGCCGAATTGGCGAAATCCATCATGAAGCGCTGTGCGCGCAGGTCCCTGCGAAATTGCTGGCGAAACAGGGCCTCGACGTCAGGCTCATCATCGACCACAAGCACCAAAACGTTCACGTCTAACCTCTGGTTTTATCGGGAATATTACTGGTTCTCGGCAAAACAATACGAAATTCGGTAAATTGTCCGGGCTCGGTATCGACATCGATTGTGCCACCATGCTGTTTCACAATGATGTCATGGCTCATCGACAGGCCGAGCCCGGTGCCTTCTCCGGCGGGTTTGGTCGTGAAGAACGGATTGAACATCTTGTCCTTCACCTCGGGGGGAATGCCGATGCCGTTATCGCGGATGCGTATCTCCACACTGTCGCCAAGGTCGCGTGTGGTCGCGCTAAGTATCGGATCAAAAACGGAATTGGCGGCCGCAGCCTTGCGTTTGGTTACAGCATAGAACCCGTTTGAGACCAAATTCAGGAACACGCGGGTGATTTCCTGCGGAAACACCTCGATCATGCCGGCGCCAGGGTCGAAGTTGCGCTGCAGCGTAACATTGAAGTCCGGTTTCTCGGCGCGGGCGCCGTGATAGGCGAGGTTGAGACTTTCATCGACCAGCGCATTGATGTCGGCGGGCCGGTGATCGCCGCTTCCTTCGCGCGAATGCAGCAGCATGTTCTTGACGATGGAGTCGGCGCGCTTGCCGTGCTGGACTACTTTTTCCAGATTGTCCTTGAGCAGGCCCGTCAAATCGTTGACTTCGCTGCGCACGGTGTCGCTGAGCGATGCAGGCTTCAGCACATCATTCAACTCGTCGGTCAATTCGGCCGAAAGCGCCGCAAAATTGTTGACGAAATTTAGCGGGTTCTTGATCTCATGCGCGATACCGGCCGTGAGCTGGCCGAGCGAGGCGAGCTTTTCGGTCTGGACCAGGCGATCCTGCGCGGTACGTAACTCTTCGAGCGATTGCGAGAGATCGTTGGTGCGTTGCCGCAATTCCTTGAGCAGCCGTGTATTTTCGATTGCGATCACGGCCTGGCTGGCAAAACTGTTCAACAGTGCGATCTGCTTCTCGTTGAACGGCGCAACTTCGCGGCGGTAGATTCCGATGGTGCCGACCAATTCGCTGTCCTTGAGCATCGGAACGACGAGAATGGTGCGCGCGCCCGCAAGGTCGACGAGGTGCCGGGTTGGCGGGTCGCCGTCGGCGTAAAGCTGGGTGGCGCTGAGATCGGGCGTGTGCGCAAACTGCCTGGTCCGCACCAATTGGCCGAGTATGCCGTCAGGTCGCACGCGAAAACTTTCTTTCCGGGCGGCGAGAAATTCCGGCGGGACATTGTGAAAGGAGACCGTGCGAAAGTCTTCTCCCTCGCGCAGATTCATGAGTCCGAATTGGGCTCCGCAAATGCGCGTCGCATTCTCCAGCATGCTGTGGAACACGGGCTCCAAATCGCCGGCTGATCGGCTGATCACGCCAAGCACTTCGGACGTCGCCGTCTGCTGCTCCAGCGATTCGGAAAGGTCGCGCGTTCGTGCTTGCACCTCCTCGAACAGCCGCACATTGCCGATCGCGATCACGGCCTGGTCAGCAAAAGTCTGCAACAAGCTGATTTGCTTGTCGCTGAACGGACGCACTTCGGTGCGCCGAAGCACAATCGCGCCGATGCTCTCGCCTTCGCGCAGTAGCGGAACACTCAACACCGTGCGAACATTCGTCCGTCGCGAAAATTCGCGGGAGTTTGGAAATACTTCTCCTTCGGAAGTGAGAAGGTCATGCACATGCACCGGCTCGCGGTCGATAACCGCGCGACCGGAGACCCATTGGCGATTGATGGGCTGCCGGTCCCAGACAACCGGAATAGATCCGTGCTGGGCCTGAAGCAGCAAGTCGTCGCCGTCCTTCAGGGTTGCAAGGGCGTCGTTCGCCTCGCAAAGCTCACAGGCGCTTTCGACAATTGCATCAAGCACTGGTTTGACATCTGTCGGCGAGGAGGCGATCACACGAAGAATATTGCCGCTTCCGGTCTGATGGGTCAGCGCCTCCGTGAGGTCGCGCGTGCGCGCCTGTACCTCTTCGAACAGGCGGACATTGCCGATGGCGATTACGGCCTGATCGGCGAAGGTCTGCAGCAGAGCGATCTGCTTGTCGGTGAACGGGTTTACTTCGAGGCGACGAATCGTAATGACGCCGATACTTTCGCCTTCGCGCAGCAGCGGCACGCTCATGACGGTGCGGTGGCCCACCGTGCGTGCGCGGTTTTTTGCTGCGGGAAATTCGTCGCCTTCGACGGAAAGCATATCGTGCACATGTACCGGTATCCGGTCGAGGACCGCGCGCCCCGCGGTCCAGTGCCGGTTGATCGGCCGGTCGTCGTCGTCTGTCGTTAACGGGCCGTGATGTGCACTGAAGTGGAGTGTTTCGCCTTCTCTCAGGCGCAAGATTGCGTCATAGGATTCGCAAAGCTCGCAGGCGCTTTCGACGATGGCCTTGAGAACCGGGCCCACATCGGTCGGCGAGGATGCAATCACCTTGAGGATATTGCTGCTGCCGGTCTGGTAGGTCAGAGCTTCCGAAAGATCGCGCGTTTTGGTTTGAACCTCGTCGAACAGCCGAACGTTCTCGATCGCGATGACGGCCTGGTCGGCGAAGGTCGTGACCAGTTCGATCTGTTTGTCGGTAAAGGGCCGCGGCGCTCGGCGCAGCAGTGCAAGCGCGCCAACCGGCTTGCCTTCGCGCAGAAGAGGCACTCCGAGAATTGTGCGAGGGTCGCCGCTCAGTTTCTGGCCTTCCGGAAAAGTGTAATCGGGATCGGCATGCGTGTCGGGCACGTGGATCACTCTGCCCTCAAGCAAAGTCCGTCCGACAATGGTCGCACGTTCCGGCTTGACCGGAACGTCCTTTACGTAGTCCATGAACTCTCGAGTGAAGCCGTATGAGCCGGCTCGAAAATATCTGCCATCTTTCTGGCGCGTAATCGCCGCCATGTCCGCCTCGCACAGAAGCGCTGCCGACTCGACCAGCGTGTCGAGCACCGTCTGCAGATCGAACGCCGATCGGCTGATCACCTTGAGTACATCCGCTGTTGCGGTCTGCTGCTGCAGGGACTCGCCCAGATCCTCGGTTCGCTGATGAAGTTCTTCGAACAGTCGAACATTCTCGATCGCAATCACCGCCTGGTCTGCGAAGGTGGTGACGAGATCGATCTGCTTTTGGCTGAACGGCTGCACGCGCTGACGGGCGAGAACGAGAACGCCGATCGGTTCATTTTCCCGCAGCAGCGGCACGCCAAGCGCAGTGCGTTGACCGGCCAGCGTTATCGATTCGCCCATCGTATATTCGGGATCGGCAGCGACGTCGGAGATCTGCACCGTGTGGCCTTCGAGCGCCACGCGGCCGGTAATCGTGCCTCTGTTCACGGGAATCGGGTTTTGCTTCAGAAATTCGATATACTCCGTAGAGAAGCCGACCGCAGCGCCGGCCCGATAAAGGTCGCCTTCGCGGCGGAGAATGAAGGCCATCTCGGCATCGCATAAAAGCGCCGCGGTGTTGACCAACGTATCCAGCACCGGTTGCAGATCGAACGTTGAGCGGCTGATGGTCTTGAGGACGTCGCCGACGGCGGTCTGCTGCTGCAGGGATTCACTCAAATCGTTGGTGCGTTCCTGAACTTCATTGAACAGCCGCACATTATCGATGGCGATGACGGCCTGATCTGCAAATGTCTGCAGCAACTGAATGTGATTGGGCGAAAACGCTCCGGTCGCGCGGCGCGTGACGCTGATGATGCCGATCGGAGCGCCGCCGCTCATCAGAGGTACGAATAGCATGCTGCGGAAGCCATGCAGCCGCGCGATTTCCCTGATCGGCATGTACGGCACCTCTTCGGTGTCCGGGATAGGGAAGGGCTTACCGTGCCGGGCCAGCTGGAATGGCTCGAAATCATCGACCGGCTTGGGAAAGTCCGCCTTGAGTGCCGCGTCGGCGGCCGGACTGACCGGGGTGGACGCGGCGAGGTGGACGGTGCCGTCGAGGAGGCGGAAGACTGCAGCGGCGAACCCGCCAAGCAGGCGTTTGGCGCTGGTCGCGATCGCTTCGAATACCGGCGTCGTGTCCGACGGTGAACTGGCGATAACTTTCAGGATATCGGCAGTCGCGGTCTGCCGCTCCAGCGCCTCTCGCGTCTCGTTAAACAGCCGCACATTTTCGATGGCGATGACGGCTTGGTCGGCAAAGGTCTGAAGCAACTGAATGTGATGATCGGCGAACGGCCCCGGTTCCTTGCGCGTGAGCGTGATCATGCCAATCGACGCCCCGTTGCTGATCAGGGGCGTGAAGGCGATGCTGCGAAAGCCGCGCGCCCGTCCGAGTTCCACCGTTAACGGGTCTGCCGCTTCGGTGTCGGCGAACTGCACGGCCTTGCCGCTAGCAATCAGCACAAGCTGCGGCCTCTCGCTGAGGGGGTGCGGAAATGAAGCTTTCAGGGCATCGTCCGATGTCGGATTTGTAGATGTGAACGCCGCCAGATGATTCATTCCGTCGACGAAGCGGAACACCGCGGCCGAGAAGCCGCCGAGCAATCGTTGGGTGCTTTCGGCGATCGCGTCGAACACCGGCTGCACATCCGACGGCGAACGGGCGATCACCTTGAGGATGTCGGATGTGGCGGTCTGCCGCTCCAGCGCCTCCCGCGTTTCGTTGAACAGCCGGACGTTCTCGATCGCGATAACGGCCTGGTCGGCAAAGGTCTGCAGCAATCCGATCTCGCTGGAGGCGAATGCGCCGGGCTCTTTACGCGCTACGGAAATACTACCGAAGGGTTGGCCATCCCTGAGCATCGGCACAGCCAGCACGGCTCGAAATCCGCGTGCGCGCGCCCGATCCCTCACTTGCTGGCTCTGATCGGCAAATGCGTCCGCAATGTTAATTGCGGTACGCTCAAGAATGCTGCGCCCCTGAAGGGACTCGGATCCCGGTCGCGAAGGATAAAACTGCCGAACGTACTGCTCGGTATCGGGCAACGCGCCGCATGCAGCGCCGAAGTGCATCTGTTCTCCGTCGTACCCGACGACGATCACGGACCAGCAATCCAGCAAGCTCATTGCGCGTTCGGCAACCGCCTTGAACACCGGCTCTACGTCACTGGGCGAGCTGGCGATAATCTTGAGAATGTCGGCGGTGGCGGTTTGCTGCTCCAGCGCCATGCCCAGTTCGTTATGCAGGCGCGCACTTTCCTGCGCGGTCGCGGCCTGCCGGGCGATCGCTTCATCGTGTGTGGCGAAACTGGATTCCAGCCTCTGCTCAAGCTCTGCAACGAGCCTGTAGAGATCCGCTACCGCGTCCTCGGAAAGCGTCGCCATTCGATCAATCCATTTGCCCCAAGTCTTACTGGCACAAGCCGTGCGGGTAGGGGCTCAATAGTAGCCGGACCTTTGCCGGCTGATGCGTATGGTAACGGATTATTTCATTCCGGGCGCGTCCGGGCTAGCGCCGTCCCGCCCTTTTTCTGGCCGGGGCGTCAAAATATGAAGCGCGCTGAGCGGCAATGCTCAGGTCTCTGGCGGTTACCGCTCAGGTCCCCGGCCTTGAGACCTCCGTTTCCTTGCTGGTGATGAATTCCAGCAGCACCGGGACGCCTTCCTTGGTCTTCTGAATGCCGCGCTTGATCGCCGGAATAATGTCTTCGGGCTTGGTCACGCGCTCGCCATAGCCCCCAAAGGCCCGCGCCATCGCGGCATAGTCGCCGGAGATGTCAGTCGAGCGGTATTTTTCAGTCGAGATCGGCATCACTTTCAGCTCGATCGCCATGCTGAAATTGTTGAGCAGGATCGACATGATCGGAATTCGCTCGCGCACCGCGGTCTCGAAATCCATGCCGGTGAAGCCGATCGCGGCATCGCCCCAGACGTTGATGCAGAGCTTGTCAGGCTTTGCGAGTTTGGCGCCCATCGCCAGACCGAGGCCATAGCCGAGCTGTGTCGTCTTGCCCCAGCCGATATAGGACAGCGGCTCGACGGCTTTCCAGAACGGCGAGAGCTGGTCGCGCGGACTGCCGGCATCATGGGTGATAATGGTGTTCTTGATGTCGACGGTATGCTGCAGGTCCCACAGCACCCGATAGGGATTGAGAGGCGCATCATTGTGGGTGAGTTTTGGCATCCATTTCGCCAACCACTCCTTGTGCGAAGCGGCGATCTCCGCGGCGACAGCCGTCGCGTCGCGATCTTTCGTGACGCTCTTGCCGATTTCCTCCAGCAGCGCATCGAGCACCAGGCCGGCGTCGCCGATCAGGCCGATTTTGGCCTCGACGTCCTTGTTGAGATGGTTGGGGTCGAGCGTGGAATGGATAATGGTCTTGCCCTTGGGCATCGCGATGCCGAACGAGGTTTCCGTGAACGAGCAGCCGATGCCGAAGATCACATCGGCTTCGCCGAGGAATTTCGGCACCGCGCGCGGCACGGCGAGACCGCCCGAACCGAGCGAGAGCGGATGCGTTTCCGGAAATGACGATTTGCCGCCGAGGCTGGTGGTGACGGGGATGGCGAGACGCTCGGCCAGACGTTTGAGCTGCGGCCAGGCCTTTGCGTAATGGACGCCCTGGCCGGCATAGATTACCGGCCGCTTGGCGCCGACCAGCAGCGCTGCAGCTTCCTTCACATGCACGGGGTCAGCGCCGTAGCGGGTGCGCAGCACGGGCGTGTAGTTCAGCGGCTCCGGCACTTCCTCGTTCCACATGTCGGCGGGTATTTCGACGATGACAGGTCCGCCGCGGCCGTTCTTCAGTTTGGTGAAGGCGCGCCGGAATATGTTGCAAACTTCGGCCGCGAGGTTGATCGGCTCGGAGGATTTCGAGAATGCCTTCATCGCCTGGCTGGAGTTGAAGTTCGGGTCGATATTGGCAAGCCGCCGCGCATAACCCATTGGCAGCACCAGCACGGGGACGGATTCGCCGTAGCATTGCGCGACGCCGCCCATCGCGTTTTCGGCGCCGGGCCCGTGCTGCATGCAAAACGCACCGATGGTCTGGCCGGAGGTCACGCGCGAGATCGCGTCCGCCATGTGGATGCCAATACGTTCCTGGCGGACCATCACCGGGCGGATGTCGGCATTGGCGGCATGTTCGATGAGATGATTGACTGGATAGCCGCAGAGAATCTCGATCCCCTCGCGCTTCATGATTTCCGCAATCGCGGTGCCGAGCTTCATGGCGGTCTCTCTCCCCTTGATACGGGCCGGTTTAGTGCCGATTTGCTACAGTTGGAACAGGATTTTGCGAACGGGTAAAGCGCGAGCGGCTCCCGGCTCCGGAAGTGCTGATATGCGTTTTGCTGATCGAGCGGCGGGCGGAGCCCGAATACCGGCGGCAAGGCTTGAGAATATCCTCGCTATTGGTATCGGGTGACGCAGAGACAAAAGTAGACTGGCTAACCCCGTTTCGGCCTCGCAGCGTTACGGAAAATCGCAGTCGCCAGCGAAGGCCCTGCCGGCGGCGAGCCGAGGGGATTATCTCGCTTCGCTGCGGCGACTGAGTATGGTGGCCATCATGCCGCGAACATATTCCTGCATGCGGCGATCGGTGACGGACTGCACCTCGGCAGCGCGCTGCTCTTCGAGCTCTTCGCTCACAAGACCGATGTAGTTTTTTCTCAGCTCACGCTTCTGCGTGGACATTGCACTCGCTCCGGACGGATGCCGATGTGCCAATCATGAAGGACAGCGTGCAATCGTAAGTAAACTTTCCGACCCGTATGAATACCGGGCTGAAGGCCGCCCAAGGTTTAATCATTCGTTCATCCTGTTCCTCAAAGTCCCATCAACCATTGCAATTTAGGCTTCTGTCCAAATAAGGCGCGGGAAAACCCGCGTCCGGCGCCGAAAGAGATTTCAGATGCATCGATTATTGGCAGAATTTTTCAGGAATGAATGCGGCGCGACCGCCATCGAATATGCGCTCATCGCGATGGGCATCAGCATTGTGATCGTCGCCGCCGTCAACGGCGTCGGCACCAGCCTCAATACCAGATTCGACAGCATCAGCACGTCGCTCAAATAACCGGGTCAGCAGCCGCTGCCATGCAAGAACTGCTGTTCGGTACATGGGGTCCGCAGATCGTCGCCTACAGCCAGCAAAATCCCTGGCGCGTGTTCGCGATGGTGCTGGTGACGGTCCTGCTGCTGGAGCTGCTGTTTCGGAAGCAATCGTCGGGCACCGGTGACAGTCCCGATTTCGGCGGGCTTGATTTTGGCGGCGACGGTGGCGACTGCGGAGGGGATTGAGAGCGCGGCTACCTGCCGTTTTCGTCTGCTTTCAACGCCCGCATCATTCCGATCCGCGCGAACATCAGCCAGCCGCCGCCGGTCTCTGCGGCATTGATCAAATTCTCGACCGCCACCTGCCAGCGCTGCTCGTGCTGGACATCCTCCGGCAGTTTCATGATGTGGTCGGCGGCCTGCTGTAGCGTCACGAGCTTGCGGCCACCGCTCAAGGGGATCGGTTCATCGAACGGGGTCGACCACGGCATTGGTGTTACCGTGACCGTTCAGCCAATCATCCGGCCTTTTTCGCCCGGGCAGGTGCGCGCACCGGCTTCTCAGCCTTCTTCGGCGCTTCCTTTGCACTCTCTTTGGCCGCGCGTTTGCCGTTGCCGCTAATCGGGAGCAACATTTCGCGCTGGCCGGCGGCGGCCTTGCGCGGCTTCTTGCCCTTGGCTTTCTCCTGGACCTTGTCGGCCGCGGGAGCAGTTTGTTTCTCGCTGGCGAGGCTGCGCTTGAGTGCGTCCATCAGGTTGATGACGTTACCGCCGGTTTTCGGCGCCGCCCTGGCGGGGATTTTGAGGCCATTGCGCTTCTGGTTGATCAGGTCGATCAACGCGGATTCGTAGCGGTCGTCGAACTGTTCCGGCTCGAACGATCCGGATTTCTGCTCGACGATATGCTTAGCGAGATCAAGCATATCCTTGGTAATCTTCACGTCCTGGATATCGTCGAAATATTCCTTCTCGCTGCGCACTTCATAGGGGTAGCGCAGCAGCGTTCCCATCAAGCCGTTATCGAGCGGCTCCAGCGCGATGATGTGCTCGCGGTTGGTCAGCACCACGCGCCCGATTGCGACCTTGTTCATGCTGCGGATGGTTTCGCGGATCACCGCGAAAGCGTCGTGGCCGACCTTGCCGTCGGGCACGAGATAATAGGGGCGGATCAGATAGCGGTTGTCGATATCGGTTTTCGGAACGAATTCGTCGATTTCGATGGTGCGGGTCGATTCCAGCGCGATGTCGTCGAGTTCGTCCTTCGTCACCTCGATATAGGTGTCGGTATCGATCTTGTAGCCCTTCATGATGTCGTCGTTGGCGACTTCCTCGCCGGTGTCGGCGTCGACCTTGGCATATTTGATGCGGTGGCCGGTCTTGCGGTTGATCTGGTTGAAGGAGACCTTTTCCGTATCCGACGTCGCCGGATACAGGGCGACGGGGCAGGTCACGAGCGAAAGGCGCAGGAAGCCCTTCCAATTGGCGCGGGGGGCCATGGGATACTCCGAGGACGCAACAGACGACCAGCGAGGATACCATCGGGTGTCCCGCTTTCAAACATGCTGGGCATGGGAATCTCGGAACGGCGTTAACCGTGTGCGGCGCGCCTGATGGCCGGTACCGGGATGCGACATCTTGGACGGTGGGATCGTGCCGCCCGACCCAGATCCCGGAACATCATCTCCGATCATGCGTTGCTTTCGACAGGTGGTGTCGGGGCATTAGCTGGCATTACAGGCACTTATAGAATGAGGTTCCCATGGCAACGCAACGACATGGCCAGATTGTCGAAACCCCCACCGAAGCCCGGCAGGCCGAGCCCGGCCCGTCCGTGCTTGCGCTTTTGATGGTATCGACGGGGCTCGCGGTCTTGATCCTGGGTGTGCTCTGGTTCGTGTTTTTCCGAACCTGACAGACCGAATACGCGTCCTCGCGTCGGTTGTTGACGGCGATCGATTGGAATAGGACCGTCGCCTTTCGTAACACGGAAGCGCGCAGGCCTTTATGAGCTTCACCTACGTTATTCCGGATATCCATGGCCGGTGCGATCTGCTCGACCGTGCGCTTGCTGAAATCGCGAGGCATTCGGGCGGTGAAGCCGGAATCATCGTTTCGATCGGCGATTACGTCGACAAGGGCCCGGAAAGCCGGCAGGTCATCGAACGGTTGCTGCCCGGCATAGCCGGTGGCTGGCCTTTCGTTGCGCTAAAGGGCAACCACGACGCCATGATGGTGCAGGGGCTGCGCGAACCCACGAAACTAACCCGATGGCTGGAGAAGGGCGGCGACGCTGCGCTGGCGTCCTACGGCGGCGTTCCAGCCGCCGTTCCGCAAGCCCACATCGCATGGCTCGACGGATTGCGGCTGACCTATGCCGACGCGCATCGTCTCTATGTTCACGCCGGCGTCGATCCTGAAGTGCCGCTGGAGCGGCAGAGCGAAGAAACGCTTTTGTGGAAACGCTATCCGAAGGGATATTCGCTCGGGTTCGGTGATCGCCATGTCGTTCACGGTCATGACAACGATCCCGACGGTCCGTTGCTGTACGAAGGCCGCACCAATCTGGACGCGGCTGCCTGGCGAACGGGACGGCTTGTCGTTGGAGTTTTTGATGACGATCGGCCGGGCGGCCCGGTCGATTTCATCGTGGTCAGAGGGCCGCCGGCCGGCACCTGAGCTATGTTGGGCGTCCGATTCGGCATGTCAGGCGTCCAGCTCGAGACTGGCCGGGTCGCAAAAAACCGTTATGAAGAAAAAGTAATTTTCGCCGTGTGCCCTGTTCATAGCCCGTTCACGCCGGTGAGCCTCATCTTGAGGCTTGATATCGTGACGCTCACCATCGGAGGCCAGCTTGCGCCTGCTCGTCGTTGAGGATGACCCGGATCTGAACCGTCAGTTGACGACGGCGCTGACGGATGCCGGTTATGTGGTTGATCGCGCGTTTGACGGCGAGGAGGGGCACTTCCTCGGCGACAGCGAACCCTATGATGCCGTCGTGCTCGACATCGGCCTGCCCAAGATGGACGGCATCTCGGTGCTGGAGGCATGGCGACGCAACGGGCGGGCGATGCCGGTGTTGATCCTCACCGCACGCGACCGCTGGAGCGACAAGGTACAGGGCTTCGACGCCGGCGCCGACGACTACGTCGCAAAACCGTTTCACCTGGAAGAAATCCTGGCGCGCATCCGCGCGCTGCTGCGCCGTTCCACCGGCCACGCCCAGTCCGAACTGACCTGCGGTCCGGTGTCGCTGGATACGCGCACCAACCGCGTCAGCGTATCGGGCAACCCGATCAAGATGACCTCCCATGAATACCGGCTGCTGGCCTATCTCATGCACCACACCGGACGCGTGGTGTCGCGCACCGAACTGGTCGAACATCTTTACGACCAGGATTTCGACCGCGACTCCAACACCATTGAGGTCTTCGTCGGCCGCATCCGCAAGAAGCTCGATGTCGATATCATCCAGACCGTGCGCGGGCTCGGCTATCTCCTGACGCCGCCGTCACCCGGCGCTTGATAGCTTGTTCTTTTAGGGCATGATCTTACCCGAAAACCGGTCTCCACTTTTCGGGATCATGCCCTGAATGCGCGGAAGTTCGCTCGCCACAAGGCTTTTTCTGTCGGCGACCGCATGGGTGGTGGTGATTCTCGTCATCACCGGGATCGTGCTGTCGTCGGTCTATCGCAACGCCACCGAGCGCGCCTTCGACCGTCGGCTCAATCTGTACCTCCGCACCCTGATCGCCGAAGTCGCAACGCCGGACGAGCCGCCCGACCATCAGTTCCAGTCGCTCGGCGAGCCGCTGTTCGAATTGCCGCTGTCCGGCTGGTACTGGCAGATCGTCCGCACCGACACCGAGAAGCCCGAAACGCGCGCGTCGCGTTCGCTGTGGGACAAGAAGCTGCCGAAGATCGAGGAGCACGGCGTGGACCTGACCGCCGCCGGTGTCCGCCTCGGCTATGTCGACGGTCCCGAGGGGCAGAGCCTGCGAATGGTGGAACGGCCGGTCGATCTCGGCGCCGATGGCAAGTTCCTGGTCAGCGTCGCCGGCGACGCCACCGAGATTTTCGACGAGACGCGAAGTTTCGACTATTACCTCGGGGGCACTTTCGCAGCCCTCGGTATCGTGCTGCTGCTGACCACGATCTTCCAGGTCCGCTACGGGTTGGCGCCGCTGAAACGCATTTCGGAATCGATCGCCGACATCCGCTCCGGCCGCGCCGAACGGCTCGAAGGCGAATTTCCCGTCGAGATCGCGCCGTTGGCGCGCGAGACCAACGCGCTGATCGACGCCAACCGGGAAATCGTCGAGCGCGCGCGCACCCATGTCGGCAATCTCGCCCACGCCATCAAGACGCCGCTGTCGGTCATCGTCAACGAAGCCTCGGCGCATGCCGTCGATCCCTTTGCGAGCAAGGTGCTGGAGCAGGCGGATGTGATGCGCGATCAGGTCGCGCACCATCTGGAACGCGCGCGCATTGCCGCACGTGTCACCATTATCGGCACCGTCACTGAGGTCGCGCCCACGCTGGAGGCGCTGCGGCGGACCATGGAAAAGATCCATCGTGACCGTGGCATCGCCATCGAGGTTAAAGCCGATCCTCAGGCACGGTTTCGCGGCGAACGCCAGGACCTCGAGGAGATGGCCGGCAATCTGGTCGACAATGCCTGCAAATGGGCGTCGTCGCAGGTCTTCATCGAGGTGCTGATCGAGCCGCCGTCAGCACCCGGTGCCGGGCACAGGCTGCGGATCATCGTCGACGACGACGGCCGCGGCTTGTCCGCGGCCGAACGGGCCCAGGTCTCCCGGCGAGGCCAGCGGCTGGACGAATCCAAGCCGGGTTCCGGCCTGGGGCTCTCGATCGTGGTCGATCTGGCCGGCCTCTATGGGGGCAGCCTGTCGCTGGGTGACGCGCCGATTGGCGGATTGCGGGCGGAACTGGTGTTACCGGGGATCTGAGCGAGCGCCGGATTGGGCAGAAAACGTTAATTTGACCCGGAACCGGCCGCGGCCCGCCTCATTTCATTATTCCTAAACGCCTTCTTAACGCGCTCACTTTTATGATTACGGATGGGCGCGCGTTTGCCGTCCGCGCAACACAAGCATATCCACACCGGGCGCATGAGCCAGACATCGACCGAGCGGCTGAGGGACTATCTCGCCCAGCTCCCGCCCCAGGCGCAGGCGCTGCTGATGCGTGAGTTCGAGCGCGCCATCGAGCGCGGCGAGGAGGTTGCGGTCGCCACCCTCGTGCTCGAGCAATTGCGCAAGGTCGTACGCGGCGCCGAGGAAGACGACGAAGCGCGGCCGCGCACCGACGATCCGGCCCGCCTGGTGTTTCGTCCGCTCGAGCCATTCCTTGTCGAGAGTAATTTTCCGGTGCGGCCGGGTCAGATCCGCCGCACCTCGCTGGTGCCGGTGTGGCAATGGCTCTGTCGCGACGGCGCGCCCGATGCCGCGCGCGTGTTCGAAACGGAATTGGCCGGGATAAAGCAGACCGCCACGACGGCCGGTCTCGAAACCGCCACCCGAAAATTCCAGCTCGCCGCCGCCGAGGCGATCATCAAAATCGCATCCCCGGGGCCTGGCGACGACCAGCGCACATTGTCGCGCGTCGGTCCGCCGAATGTCGTCGAGGACCTGCAGTCGATCGGTTTTGTCCTGCGGGCGCTTGAGGCGCTGGATACG
>Ga0157376_10001204_pt1 | contig 17050 bp, 19 predicted proteins | sample M45metaG_FD_121801 | JGI IMG/M metagenome (GOLD analysis project Ga0157376, IMG submission 121801) | Miscanthus rhizosphere microbial communities from Kellogg Biological Station, Michigan, USA - M4-5 metaG | ecosystem: Host-associated > Plants > Roots > Rhizosphere > Soil | place: USA: Michigan... | reverse complement strand
TGTCCGCTAATGACCCAAAGCGGACATCCAGATCTTATCGGCTGCTTGCAAGGTGCGGCCGATGTTGTGGGACCACTACGAACCGAGTGGAGGCAACGCGTGTAGAAGAGGTTCGCTTCGGATCACCATAAGCCCAGAGAAGGGTTGATTGAGTTCCAGAATAAGGAAGATTGCCCCGGAGACTGACAGCGCACAGATGACAAGCGACGCCAAGGTCGTCGTGTTTGCAGGCGCCATAAGAGAAAAGCCGATGAACAATATTATCAGCCAGAGCAGTAGCACCGCCAAAAAGGGAACGGGAATCGAGCTACCGAGATGCGAAAATAACAGGAATCGCGATTGCATCAGATCATTGGTAACCTGAATTATCCGCGCTTGAAGTCCGCGTTGGATGTCGTTGCTTGGCTGAAGCTCCTGAACCCTCTGATAGAAGGCTTCGCCCTCAGCCGCAGCCTTGAATGGCGAAGCCTGCAGAGGCACCGATTGCCCTTCTTTCCAGATTCTATCGACCACGGGTGGAATTGCTTGACGCAGCGAGGCTCGCGCGGCTTGAGCTTCCTCTCCATATTTCGCAAGCAAGTTATCGAGCAGGATGACGTTAGCGGTGATCTGATTGATTTCACTCTCACGTGCGTCATAGGTACTCTTCGCGCTCGCGACCAAAAGCCCAAGCACAAGAGCGGCCAGTGTCGCTACCACCCCCATGCTCAGCTTTACGACTTCCTTGGAGTCGGAGCTGAGATGGCCTTCTGGCAATATTCTTTGGATGACGCTGTTGCACTAATGGAGCCAAGGAGCCGTTCGCCGTAGTGGTCGATCTCGATGATTGAGAGTTTGCAGCTCGGACAGCGTGGTGCGTAGTTCATGGCAAAGCTACGCCGCAAAAGACGATCACTCCACGGCGGCTTTTAGGTCGCCGTGGGTGAAAATGTGGGTACGGAATAGACGCCTGCCTGTTTTCCGCAGAAACCTATGGGCTATCTGCAGAAATACCAGCCGCCGTCAGCCGCCTGGAAATAGCCCGTGCTCGGGTTGAAATACGGGCCGTGGATGTTGCGGCAATAGCGGTACCAGGCCGGGCTCCATGGCGGCGGCCCGTAGGCCGCCGGGCCGTAATAGGCCGGAGGCGGTGGGGGAGCCACATAGACGGTGGATGGCGTCAGCGCGCTTCCCACCACAGCGCCGATACCGAAGCCGAGCAGGCCTGCGCCAACGGCATTGCCGTGGCCGGCCTCTGCCGGCGCGGGCATCGACAGCGCGAGTGTGCCGACCAGCGCCGCCGCGGCGATGGCTTTAAAGAGTCCTTTGGTCATTGTCTTGTCCCGTTAGCCGAAGAGGGCCCGCAACGCGCGGGCGAGGTGCCCCAGTGATTTGGGATTATTATGTTTTGCACCTGCTTTTTGGCAAAATAGAGCCGTCAGAATGAATCACAGGTTAAGTAAAACGCCCCTCCTCGGACGAATGGACTCGCCTATCAGTGTCATCGCCCGGCTTGACCGGGCGATCCAGTAATCCCGGTAGGCAGCAACTAGGAACACAAGTGGGTACTGGATGCCCGCTTTCGCGGGCATGACATGGCCCAGCTGGATAAATGAAAACCGCCGGGCGCGAACGCCCGGCGGTCATGAAAGTCGGGTCAGGCGCGCTTAGCTGGCGAGCTGGACGTTGGCGGCCTGCTTGCCGCGGCCGCGGCGGTCGTCCTCGATCTCGAAGGAGACCTTGTCGCCCTCGTTGAGGGCGGGCACGCCGCTCCGCTCGAGAGCGGAAGCATGCACGAATACGTCCTTGCCGCCATCTTCGGGCTGAATGAAGCCGAAGCCGCGCGCATGATTGAAGAATTTCACTGTGCCATTGACACGAGCCATGGGGAATTTCCTTTCCCGTTGAAGTTTCACACAAACGGGCCATAAGGCGCCCCCGAAAGGGGATTCCTTCGGCGTCTTGAGATGTCAGGAAAGGGTCGTGCTCTGTTGAGGCGCGATAGTCACTTGCCGTCGTCCAAGTCCGCGCCCAAAGCCTTGGGCGCCCGGTCCTGGCAGCATGGGCGAAGTGGACGGGCTTGGCAAGCCCGAAGTGGGCTCTCCCGATCACAATCTCGACCGCAGTTAAACGTCACATGAACGGAAGCCTCAGGCTGAGTTCAGCCGCGAAGTCCTAAGCACGAGCACGACGCGCGGAAATGCGCGACCTGCTCGGAGGCTTCGCAATGTTGAGGAAGATCGTCCTTTTTCTGCTTCTCGCCGCGCTCGCCCTGCTCGCTGCGCGGCTCGCCTACGATGCGCCGGTGATCCAGACGCGCGTCGTCATCGAAGTGAAGCGGGACTCAGCCCCGATCATCACCCAGCCCTTCATATATGGCGGCATCAGGGGCTAAGGCCAGCGCACCAGAGGGGGCAGGGAGGATAGGATCGCCTCGACATTGCCGCCGGTCTTAAGCCCGAAGATCGTGCCGCGGTCGTAGAGCAGGTTGAACTCGACATAGCGCCCGCGGCGCACAAGCTGTTCCTCGCGGTCCGCCTCGGTCCACGACGTTGCGATATTGCGCCTGACGATCTCTGGATAAATTTCAAGGAATGCGCGGCCGACCTTCTGCGTGAAGGAGAAATCTGCCTCCCAATCTCCCGTATCGAGATAGTCGAAGAAAATGCCACCGATCCCGCGCATCTCGCCGCGATGCGGAAGATAGAAATATTCATCGCACCAGCGCTTGAAACGCGCGTAGTCGGCCGACTTCTCGCCATCGCAGGCCGCCTTCATCGCCGCGTGGAAGTCGCGTGAATCTCGATCCTCTTGCGTGCGGCGGCGCGCGAGCACTGGCGTGAGGTCGCCGCCGCCGCCGAACCAGCCCTTAGATGTCACCACCATGCGCGTGTTCATATGCGCGGTCGGCGCATTCGGGTTCACGGGATGTGCGATGAACGAGATGCCGCTCGCCCAGAAGCGCGGGTCCTCGTCGGCGCCGGGAATCTGCTTAGCGAACTCCGGCGCGAAAGTGCCGTGCACAGCCGAGATGTGACAGCCGGCCTTCTCGAATACGCGGCCGGACATCATCTCCATGACGCCGCCCCCTCCGTCGCCGCCGGCATGATCGGTGCGGGTCCATGGCTTTTGAACAAAGCGCCCGGCTTCCTTCTCCTCGCAGCCGGGCAGTCCTTCTGCCGCGTGCTCGATCGCCTCGAGGCTCGCGCAGAGGAGATCGCGCAGCTCCTCGAACCAGGCGCGGGCGCGCTCCTTCCCTGTCTCAAGCGCAGAGTCCAAAGGCTCTGACACATTTGGCTGTTTCGGAGTTTGTAGGTCCATCCTGCCTGGCGCTTACGTCTTAGCGCCCTTGCGGTCAATGCCATCGCCCGCCACATGCAGCGCGACAAGTCCGCCGTGCAAATCGATGCCACATCGCGGCCTCTCTCGAAGTTTAGCGAATGCGCCAATTTGACCAAAACCGGTGCTGGACAACATCAGGTCCTGATGCAAGAAAGCAACGCAAAAGAAGGCCGGACAGCGGCCCCGGGGGAGGCAAACCCCAAGGCGCGTTGGGTTTGGGCACGGCCGCAAGGCTGGGGGGCTGGAGCTTTTGGCCTCCCTTTCGCGGCCGTTTTGACATGCGGTTGTCGCTTGGGAGCTTCCTCTCAAGCCTCTGACGTAGGAGCTTTTGGCCCGATGGCCAACAACGAAACTCCCTTTGATCCTTCCCTGATGGACGACGAGGAGCCGACGCGGCGCGATGTCATTCTGATCGCGGCAGGAGGCTTTGCTGCGATCGGCGCGGCTGCCGCCCTTTGGCCCTTGCTCGATCAGATGAACCCGGACGCCTCCGCGCTCTCGCTCGCCACCACCGAGGTCGACATCTCGCATGTCGATGCGGGACAGGCCATCACCGTGATGTGGCGCGGCAAGCCGATCTTCATCCGCCACCGCACCGATACCGAGATTGCCAAGGCCAAGGACACGCCGCTTTCCGACCTGCCCGACCAGCTTGCCCGCAACGCCAATCTCCCCGAGGATGCGATGTCCGATGACGCGAACCGCGCCGCCAAGGACCGCGAGCCCTGGCTCGTGATGATCGGCATCTGCACCCATCTCGGCTGCATCCCGAAAGGGCAGGCGGTAGGCGACTACAAGGGAGAGTTCGGCGGGTGGTTCTGCCCGTGTCACGGCTCGCAATACGACACCGCTGGCCGCATCCGCAAAGGCCCCGCGCCGCAGAACCTCGCCATCCCGCCTTACGCCTTCGCTTCGGACACCAAGATCAAGATCGGCTAGCGCCCATCATGGCCCATCCCTCGACTTATAAACCGGGCAGCCGTTTCGGAGCCTGGCTCGATGTGAGGCTTCCGGTTGCGCGGCTGACGCACGATCAGTTTCTCGCCTATCCCACACCGCGCAATCTTAATTATTGGTGGACCTTCGGCGGCATCCTCACCTTCATGCTCGGCGTGCAGATCGCCACCGGCATCGTGCTCGCCATGCACTACGTGCCGACCGCCGAAGGCGCCTTCGACAGCGTCGAAAAGATCATGCGCGACGTGAACTGGGGCTGGCTGCTCCGCTACACCCACGCGGTCGGCGCGTCGATGTTCTTCCTTGCCGTCTACATCCACACTTTCCGCGGCCTCTATTACGGCTCCTACAAGGCGCCGCGCGAAGTGCTGTGGATCCTTGGCGTACTCATCCTCCTCTTGATGATCGCCACGGCCTTCATGGGATACTCGCTCGTGTGGGGGCAGATGAGCTTCTGGGCGGTGACGGTGATCACCAATCTGTTCTCATCGCTCGATATGGTGATCCCCGGCCTCGGCACCACCCTGGTGCAATGGATCTGGGGCGGGTTCTCGGTCGGCGCGCCGACGCTCAACCGGCTCTACAGCCTGCATTATCTCTTGCCGTTCATCATCGCAGGCGTCGTCGTCTTGCATATCTGGGCGCTGCACATTCCCGGCAACAACAACCCGACGGGAATTGAAGTGAAGACGGCGCGCGATGTCGTGCCGTTCCATCCCTACTACACGATCAAGGACGGCTTCGCGCTCGTTGTCTTCGTGCTGCTGTTCGCTTTGCTTGTGTTCTATGCGCCGAACCTGCTCGGCCATCCCGACAACTACATTCCAGCCAACCCGCTGCAGACGCCGCCGCATATCGTGCCTGAATGGTATTTCCTGCCGTTCTACGCGATCCTGCGCGCGATTCCGAACAAGCTGCTCGGCGTGATCGCGCTGTTCTCGTCGATCGCGATTCTTTTCTTCGTGCCTTGGCTCGATAGCTCCAAGGTGCGGTCCACGCGCTACCGGCCGATCTACAGATGGTTCTTCTGGGCGTTCGTAATCACCTGCGTAGCACTCGGCTATCTCGGCTCGCAGGCGCCCGAGGGCTCCTATCTCGTCTTTGGGCGCATCTGCACCTTCTATTATTTCGCCTTCTTCCTCATCGTGATGCCAGTGGTCGGGCTGATCGAGCGGCCGCGCGCGCTGCCGGGAAGCATCACCGAATCTGTCCTCGGCTATGACGCGGAGCAACCGGTGGGCAAAGTGCCGCCAAACCCTCCGGCGCGGGCGCGAGCGCGTGAGAAGGTCCTGTGATGCGGTCCTGCCTCCTCGCATTCCTCCTTGCGCTACTCGTACCCGCCGCGGCCTCGGCGCAGGACAACGGCAATCACGCGCCTGAGATCGCGCATCAAAGCTGGAGCTTCTCGCAGCCATTCGGCACGTTCGACGACGCACAGCTTCAGCGCGGCTTCGAGGTCTATTGGAACATCTGCGCCAACTGCCACTCGATGCGGCTCCTGTCCTACCGCAATCTCGGCGAGCCTGGCGGCCCGGAATTTTCGCCGAAGAAGGTCGAGGAAATTGCCTCGCAGGCGCAAGTGACGGACGGGCCTAACGAGAAGGGCGAGATGTTCCAGCGTCCGGCGCGTCCGTCGGACCATTTCCGATCGCCCTTCGCCAACGAGCAACAGGCGCGAAACTTCAACAAGGGCGCGCTGCCGCCCGACCTCTCGGTCATGGCCAAGGCGCGCGAGGGCGGCCCGGACTACATCTATGCGATCCTCACCGGCTACACCGACCCGCCCAAGGGATTCGAACTTGCGCCCGGCATGCGCTACAACAAGGCCTTCCCCGGGCATCAGATCGCCATGCCGCCGCCGCTCAGCGACGGCGCAGTGACCTATACCGATGGCACCAAGCCCACGCTCGACAACTACGCGCGCGACGTGTCGGCCTATCTGATGTGGGCGGCCGAGCCTAAGCTCGAGGAGCGCCACAAGACTGGCCTGCGGGTGATGATCTACCTCTTCGTATTTGCCGTGATCATGTATCTCGCCAAGCGCACCGTTTGGGCTAGACTGCACCACCGCGACGCGGCTCACACCGCTTGAGCTTGTCTTTGGGGGTGACTTTCCCACTTAACGTAGTCATCGTCCGCGAAAGCGGACGATCCAGTCACCGCCAGTGATTGAACGGCGGGGGCGGTGTGGTACTGGATGCCCGCTTTCGCGGGCATGACAGAGGAATTGGCATGAGAAGTCTAATACTCGCCCTTTGTCTGTTATGCGCGGCCGTGCCGGCGCTCGCCGCCGACGAGCCCGCGCCGCCGCGGGACATGACCGTGCTCACGGTCGGCGGCATGATCGGCAAGACCAATCGCGGTCCGCTCGATGCCAAGCGCGACAGTCTGCTCGCGTTGCAGAAGATCGACTTCAAGGACGCCTTCGCCTTCGACCGCGCGACGCTGCTCTCGCTGCCGCAAGGGACGGTGACGGCGCAGCCGCGCGAGTTCGACAAGCCTGCCACCTTCAGCGGCCCGTTGCTGCGCGAGGTGTTCGGTTATCTCGAGGCGGCACAGGTCAAGACCACGTTCGTCGCGGTCAACGGCTATACCGGCTGGCTCGATCCCGACGACATCAAGTCGTCCGACTGGATCCTCGCGCTCTTCGCCGATGGCGTGCCGCTGGGCTTGGGCCAGCAAGGGCCGGTTTGGCTGATCAACACGCGCGCGCCCGACTTCAAGCCTGACGAGACGCACCACGCGCATTGGGTCTGGGCGGTGTTCTACATCAAGGTCGGCGAGTGAGATCCGGCAGCCGGCGAGGAGCGGGGACAACTTAATGACCAAAGCAGTGCTCGGCGTGATTGGCGGCTCGGGGCTCTACGACCTGCCGGGGCTCAAGAACGTGCGCGAGGAGCGCATCAAGAGTCCGTGGGGCGAACCGTCCGCACCGCTCAGAATCGGCGACATCGATGGGCTTCCTATCGTGTTCCTGTCGCGCCACGACAAGGGCCACAGGCTGTCGCCCACCGACATCAACTATCGCGCCAATATCGACGTGCTGAAGCGGGCAGGGGTCACCGACCTCATCTCGCTCTCTGCCTGCGGCTCATTCAAGGAGGAGTTGCCGCCGGGCATCTTCGTGCTGGTCGACCAGTTCATCGACCGTACCTATCACCGCGCCAACTCGTTCTTCGGCAAAGGCTGCGTCGCGCATGTGTCGATGGCCCATCCGGTCAGCCCGCGCCTGCGCATCCATCTTGCGGAAGCTGCGCGCGCCGAAGGCATTCAGATCGTTCGCGACGGGACCTATGTCTGCATCGAGGGCCCGCAATTCTCCACGCTCGCCGAGAGCCTCACCTACAAGAATCTCGGCTATTCGGTGATCGGCATGACCAATTTGCCCGAGGCCAAGCTCGCCCGCGAGGCGGAGATTTGCTACGCGAGCATGGCCATGGTCACCGACTTCGACTGCTGGCATCCCGACCACGATGCCGTGACCGTGCAGGACATCATCAAGGTGTTGATGGAGAATGCCGACAAGGGAGTCCGCCTCGTCGCGCGTCTTGCCCGCGACTTTCCACGCGAGCACGAGCCTTGCCCGATCGGCTCGGACCGCGCCCTCGACACGGCGATCATCACCGCGCCAGAGGCGCGCGACCCCGAGCTCTTGAAGAAGCTCGATGCGGTTGCCGGCCGCGTGCTGAAGGGCTGATCGGCTATTGCGGCGTCGGCTGCACCGGCACGCCGGTAAGGCCGAACAGGCCAAGCACCGCACTCATGATTGCTCCAATAATGGCGATCAGCAGAGTAAGGATGATCATGGCCGGGATCGCGGCGATGGACCACTTCACCAGGATCAAGACGATCCGCCAGAATGAAACGTCGATGTCCCGGATGGTTACGAGATTGGAACCGTTCGTCATGGAATTGTCCTTCTTCGCGTCTAGTCAGCCGGGCTGCGTTCAACTATAGGCTCTTGGCGCGCGGCGCAACTTCCAGCCTAACCTGACGGAGGTCCTGAATGAGTTTGACCGCGGACATCGACCTGAAGGATCTCATTCGCACGATACCGGACTATCCCAAGCCCGGCATCATGTTCCGCGACATCACCACCTTGCTCCGCCACGCTAATGGCTTTCGCAACTGCGTCGAGCAGCTCGCGCGTCCCTTCACCAATCGCCGGGTGCAGGCGGTGGCCGGCATCGAGGCGCGCGGCTTCATCCTCGGCGGCGCGGTTGCCGACCGTTTGCGCTGCGGCTTCGTGCCGATCCGCAAGAAGGGGAAGCTGCCGGGAAAAGCCATCGGCCAGGATTACGAGCTCGAATATGGCATCGACGTCATCGAGATCCACGAGGATGCGATCGCCGCCAACGAGCCTGTCCTTCTGGTCGACGACCTGATCGCCACCGGCGGGACGGCGGAGGCCGCGGTCAAGCTCTTGCGCAAGCTGAAGGCTGAGGTGGTGGGCGCTGCCTTCGTCATTGACCTGCCCGACCTCGGCGGCTCGGGCCGCCTCGCACGGCACGGCATCGAGTGCCACACCCTGATGACCTTCGAGGACGACTAAGGCCGCTTTGACACGGCACTAGCCCGTCATTCCCGCGAAAGCGGGAATCCAGTAACCACTGACTCTTGCGACTTGTGCCCCTACATTGGTTACTGATCGCCCCGTCGAGCCGGGCGATGACAGTGGAAATTGAGAATGAACATCAACGGCAAGCACTATCGTACCATCTGGCTCAATGACGACGGCTGGTCGGTCGAGATCATCGATCAGACCAAGCTGCCCTTCGTGTTCGAGACCGTGACGCTCGGGGACCTCGACGAGGCAGCGCGCGCGATAAAGTCGATGCAGGTGAGGGGAGCGCCGCTGATCGGCGCCACCGCAGCCTATGGCGTCGCGCTCGCGCTTCGCGCCGACGCTTCCGACGAGGCTCTTGACCGCGCTTGCGAGCAGCTCGCCGCGACACGCCCCACCGCCATCAATCTCCTCTGGGCGCTCGAAGAAATGAAGAAGGCGGTGCGCAACCAGCCGCGCGGCAAGCGTGTCGCCGCGGCTTACGCCCGTGCCGCCGCGATCTGCGACGAGGACGTGGAGACCAACCGCAGGATCGGCGAGCACGGTCTCGGGCTGGTCCGCGCGCATTCCGACAAGAAGGGCGGGAAGCGCGTCAACATCCTCACCCATTGCAATGCCGGCTGGCTCGCTTGCGTCGATTGGGGCACCGCGCTCGCGCCGATCTACCGCGCCTTCGACGAGGGCATCGACCTGCATGTTTGGGTCGACGAGACGCGACCGCGCAATCAGGGTGCCTCGCTCACCGCCTTCGAGCTCGGCGCGCACGGCGTGCCGCATACGCTGATCGCCGACAATGCCGGCGGGCATCTCATGCAGAAGAAGCTCGTCGATCTCTGCATAGTGGGCACTGACCGCACCACCGCGACCGGCGATGTCGCCAATAAGATCGGCACCTATTTGAAGGCGCTCGCCGCGCGCGACAACGACATCCCCTTCCTGGTGGCGCTTCCTTATTCGACCATCGACTGGAGTCTCGATGACGGCAGCACCATTCCCATCGAGGAGCGCGATCCCGACGAGGTGACCGACATCGCCGGCCGGCTCGACGATGGCCGGGTCGCGATGGTCCGGATCGCGCCGGAGGGGAGCCCTGCCGCAAATTACGGCTTCGACGTCACGCCGGCGCGGCTCGTCAGCGGCTTCATTACCGAGCGCGGCGTCACCCCAGCCACCCGCGACGGCCTCGCCACGCTTTACCCCGAGCACGCGAAACGCTCCGCCGCTTAACCAGAATGACCTTGTGATGCCCGCGAAAGCGGGCATCCAGTAACCACCGGTCTTTGTGATATTCACCCCAGGTATTACTGGATCGCCCTGGCCTTCGCCCCGCCGAAGGGCTTTAAGGTGCCGAAGCAAGTTCGTGGCTTCGGCCAAGCAGGCGGGTCAAGACGGGCAATGACTTGGAAATTGGGCGGAGGCCATGACCGACCAGGAGCCTCTTGCCACGGCGGGCGATTTCGCCATCTCCGTCCTGCTCGGCGCGCTGATTGGCATCGAGCGCAGTCGAAGTCTTTTGCCCTCGCTGCTTTGGTCCTCGCGGTTGTGTTGCCAGCGTCCCCGGCGGCCGCGGTCGAGGTCAAGTATTTCAATGTGCCGCAGGGCGATCATCCCCACGATGTGGCGCCCGCTCCGGACGGGACGGTTTGGTACACGGGCCAGCGCGCCGGCGTGCTCGGCCGCCTCAATCCAGATACCGGACAGGTCGATCGCATTCCGCTAGGGGAGGGATCGGCGCCGCACGGCGTGATCATCGGCCCGGACGGCGCGGCGTGGATCACCGACGGCGGGCTCAACGCGATAGTTAGGGTCGATCCCGCCACGCACGAGGTGAAGACCTGGAAGCTTCCCAAGGACCGCGCCAACGCCAATCTCAACACCCCCGCATTCGACGGAAGCGGCCGCATCTGGTTCACCGGGCAGTCCGGTATTTATGGCCGGCTCGATCCCAAGACCGGCGAGATGCAGGTGTGGGATGCGCCGAAAGGCGTCGGCCCCTACGGCATCACTGCCACCCCTGACGGCGCAATCTATTATGTCTCTCTGGCCGGAAGCTTCCTCGGCAAGCCCGATCTCGATACCGGCAAGACTACCGTGATCGAGCGGAAGTCGCCGGGCGTCGGCACGCGGCGGGTGTGGTCAGACTCGAAGGGTCGGCTGTGGGTGAGCGAGTGGAACGCCGGCAATCTCAGCGTCTACGACCCGGCGGCCTCGAGCTGGGAGGTTTACAAGCTGCCGGGCGAAGCGCCGCACGCTTACGCGGTCTATGTCGACGGCAAGGACAAGGTGTGGGTCAGCGACTTTGGCGCCAACGCCGTCCTCAAGTTCGATCCTGAGACCAAGAGCTTCGCGAGCTTTCCGAGCGACAAGCCGGATGCCGCGGTGCGCCAGCTCAACGGACGCCCAGGCGAAGTGTGGGGCGCCGAGTCCGGCACTGACCGCCTCGTGGTGATCCGCACGGGCGACAAGCAGGCGAAAGACTAGCCGGCCAGCGCGGCAACCACCACGAAGCCAAACAGCGCGGCGATGGTCAAAGGCACGAGCCAGAGCGCGTAGCGGAGATCATGCCGGGCGCTGACGCGGCGAGTGGCAAGCCGCGTCCAGACGCCCGGCGCTGCTTCTGCTCTCTCTTCGGCATCCTTGGGCTGTGCGCTCGCGGCCTGATGCAGTGCCGTCATGTGTTTCTCGTGCCATTTGGGGCCGGGCCCGCGCATATAGTGGCGCTCGGGATGGTATGACTTGCGGAAGGTTCCCACCTTACTCCCTCACCGAAAGAAGCCCCGTAATCGCGAGAGAATGCAGGCAAATATGTTGCAAATCCGTAAGGAAGCGTGGCGGGAAGGAGATCATCTCTCGGGTCGGCAGAAATTGCGTTTGCTGATGATCGGGAGATGGGGATTCCGGGCTTGCAGCAAAAGTCCATTCCTGCAAGAACGCGCGCCATGAAAAGCCAATGGAACGACGCCGCGGCCCAGGAGTTGGTCGCCGCCTATGCTGCCAAGGGCGTCGGCCCCGACATTGCGCTTAGGGTCTACACCACGCGCCTGCTCGGCCGCGATCCTCTGCTCGTGCTGCATGGCGGGGGCAACACCTCGGTCAAGACGCGCGCCAGCGACGATCTCGGCGTCGAGCACGAGGTGATCGCGGTTAAAGGCTCCGGCGCCGACATGGCCGACATCGAGCCTTGGGGTTTGCCTGCGGTGAAGCTAGGGCCGTTGCGCGAGCTCCGCGCGCTCGATGAGCTGTCCGACGAGGCTATGGTTAACGTGCAGCGGCTCAACCTGCTCGATTCCTCGGCGCCGAACCCTTCAGTTGAGACCCTGCTGCACGCCTTCCTGCCGCACAAATTCGTGGATCACACGCACGCCGCTTCCGTGCTCTCGCTTGTCGATCAGCCTGACGGGGAGGCTTTGGCGCGCGAGGTTTATGACGGCCGCATGGGGATCGTGCCCTATATCGCGCCGGGCTTCGGGCTCGCCAAGGAGGCGGCCCAGGTGTTCGAGGAGAGGCCCGACGTCGAAGGCCTGATCCTGCACAAGCACGGCATCTTCACCTTCGGCGAGACGGCCCGCGAGGCCTATGAGCGCATGATCGAGATGGTATCGCTCGCCGAGAGCCGCCTGCGCCAAGGCCGGCCCATCGTGTTCCCGGTGCGGAAGCTCGCGAGTGCTACGGCGAAGGCTTCCGAGATTGCGCCGATCATCCGCGGAGCCTGTGCGATTAAGCAGCACGGAAAAGAGCCAATACGCTTCATCGCCGACTTCCGCACCGGTCCGGAGATCCTCTCTTACGTGAATGGCGAGGAGCTCGCGTCCTATAGTCAGCGCGGGGTGGTGACACCCGACCACATCATTCGCACCAAAAACAAGCCCCTGGTTGTGCCGCAGCCTGAAGCCGGCAGGCTCGATGAGTTTGCCCATGCTGTGCAGGAAGGCGTGGCGCAGTTCACCGCCGAGTACGATGCCTATTTCACGAGAGAGAACGAAGCCGCCGGCAACACCAAGGGCAAGCTCGATGCGAGTCCGCGCGTCGTGCTGGTGCCGGGCGTCGGCCTATTCGGCCTCGGCCGCACCGCCAAGGACGCAGCGATTGCCGCTGACCTCGCCGAGAACACCGTCAAAGTGGTCACGGACGCCGAGGCGATCGGGCGCTACGAGCCCCTGCCCGAGAGCGACCTGTTCGCGCTTGAATATTGGAGCCTCGAACAGGCTAAGCTCAAGGGCGCCGTGGTCAAGCCTCTCACTGGACAGGTCGCGTTCGTCACCGGCGCCGGCGCAATCGGCGCCACTACGGCACGCGCTCTCGCCGCGGAGGGCGCCGCCGTAGCGATCCTCGACATCGATGGCGAAGCTGCCAAGAAGGCCGCGGCGGACGTCAAGGGCCTTGGCATGCAGTGCGACGTGACCAAGCCCGAGCAGGTGCGGGCTGCGTTTACCGCTACCTTGGAGCGCTTCGGCGGCGTCGACATCGTAGTATCCAATGCCGGCGCGGCGTGGCAGGGCCGCATCGGCGACGTCTCCGACGAGCTGCTCCGCAAGAGCTTCGAGCTCAACTTCTTCGCCCATCAGACCGTGGCGCAGGAAGCCGTGACGATCATGTTGAAGCAAGGCACCGGCGGCGCGCTCCTGTTCAATCTCTCAAAGCAGGCGGTGAACCCCGGCGCGAATTTCGGTCCTTACGGTTTGCCCAAGGCCGCGACCATGCTGCTCATGCGCCAATACGCTCTCGACTACGGCGCCGACGGCATCCGCTCGAACGGCGTCAATGCCGATCGCATCAGGAGCGGGCTCTTGACCGACGCGATGATCGCGGCGCGGGCGAAGGCGCGTGGCGTGACCGAGGCGAAATATATGAGCGGCAATCTGCTCAATCGCGAGGTGCTCGCCGAGGACGTGGCCCAAGCCTTCGTCGCGCTCGCCAAGGCGCGCAAGACCACCGGCCATATCGAGACGGTCGACGGGGGCAACATCGCCGCTGCGCTGCGCTAGACTGTCTCTGCTCGGCACACATGGCTAGTCCGGGCGCAAGCTCGGAGGCGCTGCCATGACCGCAACCAAACAGGTCTCAGTGGACCGGCGCGATTTCGTCTGTGGGGGCGGCGGCGCTGTCTTGAACACCATGCTCGCGGCGCTGCTTGGCGATGCAAAGCCGGCGCGAGCCGCCCCGATCTTCGGTCCCGTACCTGAGGTCGACCGCGTCACCGTCAGCGTGATTGTCGACAACTATCAGTTCGCCGTCGCACCAAACGCGAAGGTGGGCAGCGTCGACATCCGGCGCTTCGGCTGGGGGCTCAGCGATAAACCGCCGAGCAAGACCCTGATCAGCGAGTTCGGCCTCTCGCTGCACGTCGAGTCGCAACGCGGAGAGGAACGGAGACGCGTTCTCGTGGATTTCGGTTTCACGCCCGAGGCTTTGGTCAACAACCTTGATTTGTTGGAGATCGATCCTGGTGCGCTCGACGCACTCGTTCTGAGCCATGGCCATTACGACCATTTCGGCGGTTTGGTCGGTTTCTTGCGCCAGAACAACTCCAACTTGAAAGCAAAGCTTCCGTTCTATGTCGGCGGCGACAAGTGCTTCTGTTCCCGCGAGTGGATCGGACCGCCCATGCCGGGCAACTTTGGTGCATTGGACCGCAAAGCTTTGAGGGACGCCGATCTCGAAGTGACGTTTGCCGAAGGACCGGTGCTTGTTGCCGACCACGGTTTTGCCAGCGGTCAAATTGGGCTGACGAGTTTTGAGAAAGTGCTCTCGCCAACGACCATGAAAATCGGCGTGGAGGACGGAATCGGCTGCTTTCCCGATCAGTTCGTCGCGGAGGAGCGCGCCAAGGTCGTAGTGCCCGATCAATTCCGCCATGAGATCGCGACCTCCTTCAATCTGAAGGGGCGCGGACTGGTCATCTTGACGTCGTGCAGCCATCGCGGCGTGGTCAATACGGTAAAGCAGGCACAAGCGGTTTCAGGCGTGCAAAAAGTCCACGCGGTCATCGGAGGATTTCACCTCGCGCCTTATGGCGAGGACTATGTGCGCCAAACCGTGATCTCGCTTAAGGAAATCGACCCCGACTACGTGATCGCGATGCATTGCACCGGGGAGCCCTTCTACGACATCGCCAAAGCCGAGATGCCGGACAAGCTGCTGCGCGCCGACACGGGAACGCGTTTTGTGTTCGATGCATGAACAACACGGCGGGCTCCCTCTCAATCCCGCATTTGCGATAAGGTCGTCCGCTGCTCGGACGTGATGATAGGAGGAAGGGTTCTCGCTTGGGGCGCATCGCACGCATCTTCCTGGCCGGGCTTCTCGTGCTCTTGCCCATCCTCGTCACCTTGACCGTGACGGTATGGCTCGCGCAGCTCCTGAAAGCCTATGCCGGACCCAACAGCCTGATCGGCAGGCTTATCGTGCTGCTCGGGCTCAATCTCGTCTCGTCGGAGGTTGGCGCCTACTTTCTCGGCTTCCTCATCATTCTCGGCTGCATCTTCCTGCTTGGGCTCGTGGTCGAGACCAAGCTGTGGCCTCTAGTGCAGACCGGACTAGATACGCTGATCAGCCGCATCCCGCTCGTTTCCAACGTCTATGATCTGTCGAAGCGCTTCGTCGCCATCGTCGACCGCGGCGGCAACAAGGATAGCCTGCAAAGCATGCGCCCGGTGTGGTGCTTCTTCGGCGGGGAGGGTGGCGCCGCGGTGCTCGGCCTGATGCCGTCGCCGGACCCGGTCAAGATCGGCGAGCACGACTATGTTGGATTGCTGGTCCCTTCGGCGCCGGTCCCGTTCGGCGGCGCTCTGATCTACGTGCCGGCCGACTGGGTGAAGCCTGCCGACGGCGGCGTCGAGCGGCTGATGAACGTCTATGTGTCGATGGGCGTCACCCCGCCAATATCCATGCTGGCGCTTGGGGATGCCCGCACTGGGGCTTCCCTGAAGCCCGCGCGTGCCTCGCGGCGAAAACCCAAGGCGGCGAAGCCGGGCGAGGGCGGAAGCTAGCCGCTCTCGCCGCCGCTCTATTGAGTTTCGAGTTCTCCAAGCGTGCATATTTGATCGGCAACGCTTGGAACGGGTGCACTCCGGGTGCGTTCATTGCACGCCAGTCGTCGACGATTGAATAAGGAGGAACCTAATGAAAAAGTATCTCGTTGTGGCCGCTCTCACCGTCGCTGTCGTCACGCCTGCACTTGCTGCGGACTATTACGTCGCATTGCGGGTAGGCGGTGGCGGATGTGAGGTCATGACCAGCCAACCCACGGATACGAAAAAATACAAGATGATGGGTAAGTACAGCTCAGAGGCCGACGCCAAGGCGGCCATGGCCAAGATGGCTGAGTGCAAGTAATTGGCATTCGATTTGATTGAGCGAAGGGGGCCGTTCGCGGCCCCCTTTTCATTACGCTAGGCTCAAGTCGCGAAGCGGAAATGCAGGACGTCGCCGTCCTTCACCACGTAATCCTTCCCCTCGAGCCTGAGCTTTCCGGCGTCGCGCGCGCCGGTCTCCCCTGAGAGTGCCACATAGTCGTCATAGGCGATGGTCTCGGCGCGAATGAAGCCCTTCTCGAAATCGGTGTGGATCACGCCGGCGGCCTGCGGCGCGCGGGTCCCCTCGGGCACTGTCCAGGCGCGGGCTTCCTTGGGACCTGCCGTGAAATAGGTGATCAGTCCCAACAGCCTATAGCCTTCATTGATGAGGCGGTTGAGGCCGGGCTCCTGCAAGCCGAGATCAGCCAAATAAGCTTGCCGCTCGTCTGGCGGCAGCTCGGCAAGCTCCGCCTCGATCTTGGCCGAGATGATGACGCAGCCCGCGCCTTCGGCCTTGGCCAGCGCCTCCACGCGCGCGGAATGGACGTTGCCGGTCGCGGCCGAAGCTTCATCGACATTGCAGACATAGAGCACGGGCTTGGCGGTGAGCAGGCCAAGAGTCCTGAACTCGGCCCGCTCGTCTTCCTCGATCGCGGCGAGGCGGGCGGGCTTGCCCTCGCGCAAGAGGACAAGGGCGCGCTCGAGCAGTGCTAGCGTCTTTTTCGCCTCCTTGTCCTGACCGCGGATCTTCTTCTCCAGAATCGGCACACGCCGTTCGAGACTGTCGAGGTCTGCGAGCATCAGCTCGGTCTCGATGGTCTCGGCGTCGGCGATCGGATCGATGCGGCCTTCGACATGCACCACATCGTTGTCCTCGAAGCAGCGCAGCACATAGGCGATGGCGTCGACTTCG
>Ga0157376_10001201_pt1 | contig 17101 bp, 13 predicted proteins | sample M45metaG_FD_121801 | JGI IMG/M metagenome (GOLD analysis project Ga0157376, IMG submission 121801) | Miscanthus rhizosphere microbial communities from Kellogg Biological Station, Michigan, USA - M4-5 metaG | ecosystem: Host-associated > Plants > Roots > Rhizosphere > Soil | place: USA: Michigan... | reverse complement strand
GCAGTTGTTCTATAAACTGCATCTGTTTTGGATGCTTTAAACAATATTTTGCACGGTTCATCCATTGCACCCGCAAACCTTCGCTAAAAGACATACCTGGATCAAAATCCTTTAAAGTGGCTTCCGCCATCTCTTTAAAAGATTCACTCCAGAGACGGAGAATTAAATCTTCACGGTCTTTGTAATAGATATATAAAGTAGCAGGTGATACGTTGGCTGCTTTTGCCAGCTTCTGCATACTAAATCCATCAAACCCTTCCTTCACCATCATGTCTACCGCTTTTTCGCGGATGGTCTGTATTTTACTGTCGTCACGTACTCTCATAAAAAAAAACAAATATAAATGAATGTTCATTCACTTAAAACAAATGGGGATAATTTTTTTAAATTATCAAGTACTGATTTTTTCTATCCACGCATTATCGTTTGACCGGCGTTGCACCCTTTTTTTCTTTTTTCGTCTCCAAAAGACGCTTGGCCTGCAGATCCGGTTCCGGTACCAGCAAATGAAAACGTTTACATTGAAATTAGTTTTGTATTAAGTGTAAGTAATCAAAATATTCTCTATGTTTATTGCAGAATTTAACCAAACTGCACCTCTATTTTGCCGGCGATTGCAGATTTCTCACATTTAACCAAACTACTACGATGAAAAGAACCGCCCAAACCAAGATCAAACTGCTTGCGGGACTATTGTTCACCATTTGCAGTTTTGCCACTTACGGCAAAGGAATTCCAGAAAAACATTTTATAAGTCCGCCTGACCAGCAAATTACCGGTCGCATTACCGATGCAGCCTCGGGCATAGCTTTAGCAGGGGCTACCATCACTGTAAAAGGAACTAAAAGAAGTACCACCTCGGGAACAGATGGAAATTTTACCATCACTATTGTTGATGATAAATCTGTGCTACTCATCAGCTTTATTGGTTATACGGGCCTGCAGATTCCGGTGGCAGGCCGGACCAATATAGAAGTGAAGATGGAAGCCATCGCTTCTGATCTGCAGCAGGTGGTAGTGGTGGGCTATGGTACACAAAATAAGAAAGATGTTACCGGTGCGGTAAAATCGGTAAAGGCTGAATCTTTTAACCGCGGTATTATTAACTCGCCCGAACAGTTACTACAGGGAAAAGTAGCCGGCGTAAATGTTACATCCGCCAGTGGCGAACCCGGTGGCTCATTGTCCATCACGGTACGCGGGCCGGGCGGTGTTAGAACAGGTAACACGCCTTTGTTTGTGGTAGATGGAATTGCCCTTGATAATTCAAGCACGGGAGGTGGCAACCCATTGAATTTTCTGAACCCCCAGGACATCGAATCCATAGATGTACTAAAAGATGCATCGGCCAGTGCGATATATGGTACCAGGGGTGCCAATGGCGTTATTCTTATTACTACCAAAAGAGGTAAAGCAGGCACAAGCGTAATGACCTATTCAGGCAGCCTGGGTGTATCAAAACTGGCAAGAAAAATACCTGTTTTTTCTACTTCAGAATACAAAACCCAGGTAGTAAAAGCAGGTGGTGTGCTGGATGATAAGGGTGGCAGCACTGACTGGCAAAAAGAGATCACCCGTTCGGCTATTACACAAAATCACAATCTTACGTTAAGTGGTGGCGCCAATAAGCTCACCTACTATGCCTCCTTCGGTATGCAGAAACAACAGGGTATAATCAAATACAATAATTTTGACCGTTATACCGGCCGGTTCAATGTAACACAGCGCTTCCTGGAAGACAGGCTTACAGTGGAAGCCAACCTGACCGCCACCAGCACCAATGGTACACGTCCGCCCATTTCCGGCGTAATTGGAGATGCGCTTTCTAATAATCCGACCTATCCCGCACGCGATGCCAATGGCAACCCCGCACAATATCAGAATATCAACAACCCACTACAGTCATTTACATTAGACAAAGAAATCACCAAAATCAACAGGATACTGGGTAATATAACCAGTACGTTGAAGCTGGTGAAAGATTTGAATTATAAATTGAATTTTGGTATTGATAATTCTACCGCCACCCGCGATGTGCAGGCGCTGCCCAGTTTAATTCCGCAAAGGGATGGCCGCCTGGAGACCTATTATACTACCAACCGGAATATACTGGTAGAAAACTACCTCACGTATGCGCATACTTTTGGTGATCATAAAATTGATGCGCTGGCCGGCCATTCTTACCAGAAAATATTCCTGCAGGGCCGCAATTACAGCATCAATAAATTCCCCATTTCACCGGTAGAACCACAGTATAATCCAAATTATGGCCAGGAACTCACGCTGGCTAACAACGCGCCCGGCGGTTATGCGCTCACCAATGAACTGCAATCGTTCTTTGGCAGGATCAATTATCAATACAAAAACAAATACCTGGCCACGGCGAATATAAGAGCGGATGGTTCATCAAAATTTGGCGGCAACAACAAATATGGTGTATTTCCCAGCTTCTCACTTGGATGGAAAGTAACCGAGGAGGATTTTATGAAAAATTCCATGTTCAGCAATCTTAAATTAAGGGCTGGATGGGGCCAGACAGGTAACCAGGAAATTCCTTCTAAAATTACACAGGCGAGTTATACTGCCAGCGTTTCTGCCGCCAATAGTTACCCGCTGTATGGAACGGGCGCTTATCCTGCAGGCATTATCTATTCAAGGCTTGCTAATCCCGATATACAATGGGAAGTAAGTACGCAAACGAATGTGGGACTTGACTTTGGCCTGTTTAAAGGCCGGCTGAATGGCTCAATTGATGTATTTAATAAAAACACCAATAATATCCTGTTATCGGTAATACCGGCCGATCCTATTCAGCCGGCAAATACATTATGGACAAATGTGAAGGACATGAACATCAACAACAAAGGCCTTGAAATTGATTTGGAATACCGTGTAAACAACGACAAGGGTTTCCGTTATTCTATTGGAGGTAATCTGACACTAATAACCAATAAAGTAACCAATTCACCTTATTCAGTGATTCCTTCAGGTTCTGCTTCCGGCTCTGGTCTTACATCCGCCACCATCAACGGCTATATCAACAATCAGCCAATCGGTACTTTTTTCCTGAAAGAATGGACAGGTCTTGATGCCAATGGAATAAGCACCTTCAGGGATGTTGACAAAGATGGTATCATCTCAGACAAAGACAGGATTGCAGCAGGAAGGGCCTTGCCCAATGTGCTGTACAATTTCAATGGCAGCCTGGGTTATAAAGGGTTTGACCTGGTAGCAAATTTCAATGGCGTATCAGGAAATAAGGTATACGACAATACCGCTAACACCAATTTTTATAAATTGAAAATTTCAAAAGGCGTCAATACCACTGAGGAAGCGGTAAAATATCCAAACGAATCAGTAAGTAATGCAGCGCCGGTGAGCACGCGTTATTTAAAGAGCGGCGCCTACCTGCGTTTGAACAACCTGGCATTGGGCTATAACTTCAACCCAACCAAACTTGGCTTCGGCCGCTGGGTTACCGCCTTACGTTTATCAGTAACCGCGCAAAATCTTTTTATAATAACGAAGTACGATGGATTTGATCCGGAAGTAAACACAGACAGGACAATCGACGGAGTACTGTCTTACGGTATTGATTACCTGAGTTACCCCAAAGCCAGGTCATTTATTTTTGGATTAAATGCATCATTTTAAAACAACGACCATGAAAAATATAATTTATAAATCTGCCATACTTCTAATACTTGTAGCAGCAGTCAGCAGTTGTACCAAACTTGATGAAAAGGTACAGGACGAAATCTTAACTGTAAACGGTCTTACTGATAAACAAATTGCCGATGGGCTGATTGCCCCCGTTTACGCCCGCCTCCCGGATATCTTTCTGCATACCAACTATTTTGCCCTGCAGGAAATTTCTACTGATGAAGCAATCCTTCCTTACCGTGGTGGTACAGACTGGGGTGATAATGGTATTTACATTTCATTGCACAAACATGAAACTACTTCCACTGATGTAAATGTGAAAAATACATGGAACCTGCTAACACAGCAAATTTCCCGTTCTGTAACTGCCATTACCTCACTAAAAGACAACAAAGACCCAAGCGCTCCTCAGTATATAGCAGAAGCCAGGGCCATGCGTGCTTACTACAATTTGGTATGCCTGGATCTTTTTGGTTTAGCTTTTGTGAAAGAAGATGCCGAAGCATTGTCTAAGATCATCCGCGGAACAGAGGCAGTAGAATATATTAAAAGCGAACTGCTGGCTGTAGAACCTTTACTGGATAATACCACCGGCCCCGGCAGACTTACCAAAGCAGGCGTATGGGGTTTACTGGCAAGATTATACCTCAATGCCAGTGTTTACCGCGACAGGTATGCTGCCAGTTTCGATTTTAAAACAGAAGACATGGATAAGGTGATCGAATACAGCGACAAGATCATCAGCTCTAACCTGTTTACATTATCGTCCGACTACTTCGCCATTTTTGGCAATGATAACCATGCCAACAAAGAATTGATCTTTGCAATAGATCAAAGGTCTGATTTGAACGGGCATAACCGTATGGCATATTTTTCTTTATCCGGCGATCAATATCCGCTGCCCCAATACCCGGCAGCCAACGGTACGGATGGTCCGGCGATAACCCCGGATTTTTATCAATCCTGGGCAACAGCCAATGCACCTGCCGATCCTGCAGCAGCAGACCCAAGATTTTATAAACAAAACATTTCCATTTATACAAACCCGGGCGATTCCTGTGTAACAGATTTCAATATAGACAGAGGCATACTCCGTGGCCAGCAATATGGTTTGATACGCGTTGCCGGTGCTTTTGTAAAATGCTCAAACGGAAATTTCAAAGTGGGCAAATTATTTAATTTATCGAGGAGCAATCCCAATTTGCCGGTTGATTTTACTTTGGCAGTTGATTTTACCACCGCAGGTAGTAACTACTCCACCGGTTACCGTGTAGAAAAATATGAATTCAGTCGCGCATCCAGCAGCGGAAGAAATTTTGGACAAGCAGATATTTCTATTCTCCGGCTGGCCGATATATATTTAATGCGCGCAGAAGCAAAGCTAAGAAAGAATGATGCCGCAGGCGCACTGACAGATGTAAATGCCGTAAGACTATCAAGAACAGCCTATGCAGTTAAAGGTACTGCCCTTCCTGCCATCACACTTGATTTGTTGCTAAGAGAAAGAGGTTTTGAAATGTATTGGGAAATGAACCGACGCACAGATCTGATTCGGTTTGGAAAATATGAAGGTACCTGGACGGAAAAAACAAGTACAGATAAAAACAAAAGAATATTTCCGATTCCACAGACAGCCATTGACGGGGCATCTAACCTGCCAGATTACCTTAAACAGAACCAGGGGTATTAAATAATTTATAGAACTGCTGCTTACAACGATGGCCTTTAAAATTAAGGCCATCGTTTTTTTATATCTTCAACATCTCCTGTAAAGAATATTTCTTATTGCAGCGTACAATTTGTTTTTTGTGATTGCTTGATTTTACAACGGTTTACCAGAATGCGATATATAACGCAGATAAGATACCCAGTATTAAAACAGACCCAATTATAAATGAAGGAGAACTGCGAAACAATCCTTTATCTACCTCAATAATACGTTTTGCATCTCTTGTTTTAGGATCAAGCAAACTTACCAGTAACATTACGGCCAACAGGATAACAAAAACAATGGCCATGCTGTCAAGAAAAGGAATTTCGTATAAAGTTGTGCCGTCACTTTGTTTAACCGGTGAAGAAAATCCGTAAGCTGCCAGAAAATGCAGATCCATCATTTTGGGCAGGAACTTTAAAATAATAGACAACGGAATAGTAAGCAATGCAGCAGACAGCGCAGCGGCAGAACTGGTACGTTTCCAAAAAATGCCCAACAAGAAAATAGCCAGCACGCCGGGCGATATAAAACCTACATACTCCTGTATAAACTGATATGCCTGATCCAATGTGCTTAATGCAGGCGCTATCAGGCAGGCTATTATCATACTGATGATAACCGCCCATCTTCCTGTGCTAATGAGTTTCTTTTCGCTGGCTTCTTTATTAAAAAATTTCTTGTAAATATCCAGTGTAAATATCGTGGAGATACTGTTTGCCTTTCCGGCAAGTGAAGCAATAACAGCAGCCACCAGCGCAGCAAATGCAAGCCCCTTCATTCCTTCCGGCAAAAGATTGAGCAATGTAGGATAAGCATGATCTGGTTTTACAGCACCGGAGGCTGCGTCAATCATATTCGATTTAAACATGCCCTGGTTGTATAATACATATGCTGCGATGCCGGGCAACACAGCAATTACCGGTATCAGTAATTTTAAAAAAGCCGCGAACAAAATACCGCTGCGGGCAGTTTTTAAGTTAGCACCCAATGCACGTTGTATAATATACTGGTTGCATCCCCAGTAATTTAAGTTGTTGATCCACATACCGCCAATCAATACTGAAAGACCCGGCAGATCTTTAAAGTAGGAATTCGACTTGTTGAATATCATGTGGAAATGCTCCGGTGCTTTTTCTTTTAGCAACAACAATCCTTTAAAAACATCCTTGCCAAAACCAAAATGGCCCGATACAAGTGTTAAAGCAAGATAGGTAGTGGTTAATCCGCCAAGTATAAGCACAAACACCTGCACTACATCCGTATAACCTATCACCTTCATACCGCCCAGCGTTACAATAACAGAAAAAAATGCCAGCCCCGCAACGGAGACGGCGAATGGGATTTGAGACACAGACGAAATAGCCAGTGCACCAAGATAAATAATGGAAGTAAGGTTTACGAACACATATACCAGCAGCCAGAAAATTGCCATTACGGTACTAACGGTGCTGTTATAACGCTGCAGTAAAAACTGCGGCATGGTATAAATTTTGTTCTTCAGGTAAACAGGCAAAAGAAATACGGCAACAATAATAAGCGTGGCAGCCGCCATCCATTCGTAGGTGGATATAGCCAGTCCAAGTGCAAAACCAGAGCCAGACATACCTATAAAATGTTCCGCTGAAATATTAGAGGCAATCAGGGAGGCGCCAATCGCCCACCATGTAAGCGATCCTTCGGCTAAAAAAAAATCTTTTGCACCTTGCTGACTGGATCTTTTTCGGTTGTAAACATAATAGCCATATAAAGAAATGAATACAAAATAAACAGCAAATATGGCGTAGTCTCCGGTTTTTAATTGATTCATGCAGGCAAGATAGTTAGTATCGGTATGAAAATTCAACCGGCTTTAAATGACATTAAATTTATCCTTCTAAAGCTAAATAGATTTTACTTCCTTTTACAATTTTGATATATTTATTTGTGAAAACGTTTTCATTTTGCCCATCCTGGTACGGGGAAAAATAAATGCATGCAGTAAAATGGAAAAAGTAAATATACAAAGGCTGGCAGATGAACTCAATTTATCGATTGCTACTGTGTCGCGGGCTTTAAGAGATAGCTACCAGATAAGACCCGAAACGCGCAAAAAAGTATGGGATCTTGCAAGGAAATTAAATTACCAGCCCAATCCCTTTGCTTCCGGTCTGCGCGAGCAGAAAAGTAAAAACATCGCTGTGATCTTTCCTGAACTGGCCAATAATTTTTTTTCGCAGGCTATTAATGGAATTGAACAAATTGCCCGGCAACAAGGCTACCAGGTATTAATTTACCTCACCCATGAATCGGCTGAAAGTGAAATGGCTTTTGTAAACAGCCTGGCCAATGGAAGGGTGGATGGTTTACTAATATCACTTTCCAGCGAAACGGGCAATTATGATCATATCAGTGAATTGAACAAAAAACTGCCGGTCATTCTTTTTGACAGGGTTTGTGAATCTTCAGCAATGCTGAATGTAACCACAGACGATTATGAGAGCAGCTATAAAGCAACTATGCATTTGATTGAACGTGGTTGTAAACGCATCATGTACTTGCTGGCATTGAAAAACCTCTCCGCAGGCCGGCAGCGTTTGCAGGGTTATACAGATGCACTCGCACACGCCAATATGCCGGCAGATAAAAAATTGATTATTGACTGCGACCAACAGGAAAAAGAAAATTACAGTTTAATAAAAGAAGCAGTTGCAGCACAAAATCCGGATGGAATATTGTCATCTATAGAAAAATTAGGTACGGTTTGTTACCATGTGGCAAACGACCTGCAATTATCTGTTCCCAAACAGATAAAAATTGTGAGCTTTTCCAATCTTGAAATTGCATCGCTGTTAAATCCATCATTAACCACCATTACGCAACCGGCTTTTGATATAGGAAAAGAAGCCGCCAACATTTTATTTCAGTTGCTCGACAAAAAAAAGGTTACTCCGGAAAATAAAATCATACAATCCACACTTATAGAACGGGCTTCTACATCGTGAGGGGTCAGTTGTGAGCAATTCCACATTAAAGATCTCACGGCTTACGCCTCACGTCTCACGGTATCTCAGAAAGTACTTCCATCTCTTACCCTTACTTTTTTCTTACCGGAATTTTTCTTTTCAAATTCCAGTACTTCTTTGGGCTTTACTTTTGCTTTTACAGCATCGCTGCTGTCTGTTGGCTGTTTTTTTGAACCAGATCCAACTGATTTGTCGCTATTCTGTAGCTTACCCAATACCCAAAATTCGGTCCTGATTATGAACCCTGCAGCGGGGTCGTAATATTTCCAGGTGCCATTTTTTAATGAAGAGCCTTCGTTTTTTATTATTGCTTTGGTATAATGATCAGGCCGCATCACATCTTCTACATCAACAGTATCATATAATTTATCGGGGTTAAATGCCCGCCAGCTTTCCTCTTTTAATAAATCTCCGTTCAGGTTATAATACTTGCTTTCGCCATCTTTAAACCCCCAATGATAATTTTCTTCTGCAAAGCGATCACCCATCAGGGTAAATTTGCGCCAGGTCCCCTCTTTGCGATCATCAAAAAACACACCTTCCTCCTCATAACCCGGCTCTCCCCTCACCTCATCATGCCGTATTACCCATTTGCCCTGCTTTTTACCGTCCTTGTCTGTTCCATTTAATGTATCGCCCTTCACCCCAATCACATAGTCTTTAAGCTGCCCCCGGGCAGTGGCGCAAAACAGGCAGCAGACCATTAATATCAAACGCATACACATAATTTTTAGCCTTTTACACTTTTTTAAGATGAACCCATGTCTAAAACGATTTTCCCGCTTTTTCATTGCAATTTATGAAATGCTGATTACGACCTGCAAACCAATTATTTAAGAGGTCAGGAAGGCAGGTAATCCCAGTAAGCAGACCCTCAAAGACAAAATCTGCAAAAAATGCTCCTGAATTGGCTATTTTGGCAATTTTATAAGACTTTTGCAGAATAAATATACCACTGCATTCTTTTTATTAAGTGTATTTTAATTGATTGCTAAAACCCTCCTAATCACCTGTTTTGAATATATATCATGGCTTTTAACGCCTGTTTAACTATACTTATACTGAAATTGCACCACACTCACGTTACCGCTTATGACATTAAAATGTTTACTCCTTCAGGATACTCCGGAAACTAACCGTCAGCTGACAGGGTTTATAGAGAAAACAGGCAGCCTTACATTGGAAGCTACCACTTCTACCATCAAAGAAACAGTTCAATTAATTGATACCACCACTCCCGATATTATTTTTCTTAATTCAAGGCAATATTTGCAAATAAAAAACGACTTGTCTAAAAAGGAAAAATCGCCCATCTTTATTTGCACCACTGAAGAGGAACAAAATGTGAGCGGTACCAAACTGGCGGTAAATGATGCCCCCCTGTCATATATAGTTTTTTTGGAAGCGGTAAACAATGCTTTGCTGCAGATACTGGGTACCAGATCTGAAAACAATCATAATAAAGATGCACGATACTTTTTCATAAAATCAGAATATCGGATTTTGAAAGTAAACTACGATGATATTGTTTTTTGCGAAGGTCTGAAGGATTATACCCAGGTCTATACTACCCAAAAAAGCAAACCAATTATAACGCTGCAAAACCTGAAAACCTTTTCAGAACGCCTGCCTGCCAATGATTTTGTACGCATTCACCGTTCCTATATCGTCTCACTTCATCATATTGACAGCATCACGAAAAAAGAAGTCGAAATTGCCGACAAAATATTGCCAATAGGAAACAGTTACCGCAATAACTTGCTGGATATTGTAAAGTCAAATTCCTGATAATAACAAATAACAGGTGCCGGGTTGTATCGAAACCGCAGATTGAAAAATAATCAGCACCGCCATACAGGCAACCAAATAACAAACGCTTTTCAGCCCGTCAGGGCAAAACCCTCAATGCCGGTCGTCCCCAAAATCAGGTAAAACCATCGTCTGCGTTTAGTCATTTGCGTTATAAATAATACTGGGAAAGAATTCGCGGAAATCATCAAAATAATAAGTATTGTTTCTGCCCGTGCCCAAAAAGCCGCGGTTCTTGAGCGTAAAACCAATGGCCTGGGTTCTTTCAGCGCCTTCCCACGGTGTTTTAATAACCCATAAATCTGTGGCAAAATCATATTCCCACACCGACTTCAGCATTGTACCGCCGCTTATACCTGTACACAGATAAGCTTTATCGCCCATAACAAAAGCCACTGCACCGCTGCGTTCTATAAGCGTGCCATACGCATCATCATATGTATCTGAGCTCACATTGGCGATAGCTCTTTTCTCTGACCATTTATCTGCAATGGGATCATACATCCAGAAATCGTTTACTACTGCGCCCACATTGGTACCGGATACTACATAGCCCTGGTTCTTATAAACAAATGCCACAGCACCTGAGCGTTTGGTACCTCCCAAACTTGTTTTCTGCGTCCAGGTATCAGTTGCGGGATCATACATCCAGAAGTCTTTTACATCTGTGCCGTCATTGCCGGTGGTAACATAACCTTTATTGCTGATACCAAATGCTACAGCATCCATTCTGGCAGTACCTGGAAAATCTGCTTTTTGTGTCCAGGAATTTTGTGCAGGATCAAATTCCCAGGTGTCTTTCAATTTGTTGATGCCATCGAAACCGGTAGTGATATAGCCTTTGGTGCTGGTGCTGAAAGCTACTGCCTCCCTTCTTGCAATGCCCGGCAGCGAAGCCCGTTGTATCCAGTAATTGTGGTCTATATCATATTTCCATATATCACCCAATTGCGCAGTTCCACCGCTTTGGGCATTGCCGCCGTAACCGGTGCCAATATATGCTGTATCGCCTACCACAAATGATATGGCCCCGCTTCTGCTTACTCCGTCAAATGTTGACCTGGTAACCCAGTTACCAATGGTTGCAGGATCTACGGTAGTTGATTTTTTGCAGGAAGCGCTTCCTAAACTGATTACAATAAAAAGTATGAGGCAGGAAACAAACGATTTCATTTGTTTAATGTTAATTGTAAGTAAAATGAATTTGATGTAGTGTAAAGGGAGGGCGCTCTAAGGGTTAATAGCGTATATGGCTGTCAATTAAGTCTTGCTCGGTAATTGAGGGTTTATGTCCATGTTTTATTTTTTCCACCACTTTATTGCCTATTTGCAGCGCTTCAGCTTCGCTGCTGAATCGTTTGAAAGAAGAAATAGCCGGGATGCAATCCTGGTGGATATATATTTTTTTATCAACCAGTACTTCATATCCCCACCCGTCAGCAATTTTTATAGCGTGTAAATCAACAGGCAGCAAATCATTTACTGCCTGTTGGTTTTTCTTGAAGTATAAGATTCCGGAACCGGTTACCAGCATAAGGACCGAAACCAGCCATATTACCGTATTCTTTTTAATCATTGGCATTATAAGTATCGCTTGGAAGAAACTCCATGAAATCATCAAACCGGTTAGTACTGTTTCTGCCTGTACCCAGGAAGCCCCTGTTTTTTACACCGAAGCTGATGGCACCTGTTCTTTCCAGACGCTCCCAGTCTGTTTTCTTAACCCAAAGATCAGTCGCAAAATCATATTCCCATACTGTCTTTAAAATACTGCCGTTTTCGCCGGTGCATACATAGGCGTGATCGGCCATTACAAAAGCAGTGGCATTGCTGCGTTCAATGGCATAAGAATCATCAAACGTTTCTGTACTTACATTAGAAATAAAGTTCTTTTCCGCCCACTTGTCGGCAGCGGGATCATATACCCAGAAGTCATTAACCGTAAGACCATTATTGACACCAGTAACAACATATCCAAGACCTTTGTAAACAAAAGCCACTGCCGCAGAACGTTTGGAACCGCCTAGACTCACTTTTTGGGTCCATGCATCAGCTGCTGGATCATATTGCCAGAAATCTTTTAAATCATTACCATCATTACCCGTGGTCACATATCCTTTGTCTGCAATACCAAACGCCACTGCATCCACCCTGGCTGAACCGCCAAAATCTGCTTTTTTTGTCCACACATTTTGCGCGGGGTTAAACTCATAAGTATCTTTTAATTTTACCAGGCCATTAAAACCTGTTGTAACATAAGCTTTTGTGGTGGTATTAAAAGCCACGGCTGAACTTCGGGCATCACCGGGGAAGTTAGCTCTCTGCAACCAGAAATTATTAGCTACATCATATTTCCACGTATCGTTTAAACGAACACTTCCATCATAACCAGTTGAAATATAAGCGGTATCTCCAACTACGAAAGAAACGGCTTCACTTCTGCTCACCCCGTCAAAATCAGAACGGCGGACCCAGTTACCTATTGTATCTGTGGTAGAAGAGGTTGATTTAGTGCATGAATACGTCAAAAACAAAGAACTTCCAATAAGCAGAACATACGAAAATACACGCTTCATATATATTTTTTTGTTTGGCGGGGAAAATAATTTGCGGTGAAACTACTGGATAAGCAATATCAGTAATCGTTAAAATGGAAATTCGATAGTAAATACCTGACGAAAAGCAATAAAAAATATACGAATATATTTGAAGCAGAAAATTTGGCCTTTTCGGCCCAAATTAATGGAAAATGATTGGTATATAAAAAACCACCGTTTAGCGGGTAATATAGTATGCTAGTCCATACTAACAAAATCGTAACACCTTATTAGCGAACATTGCTCAAATTTTTCGTGTGATGCGGCATATCCCAGGTGTTTCCCATATTATTCCTCTTTCCTTTTTTTCCTTTTTTCTTTTGCTAACTATTGGATGTCAGAAAACAGCCATACAATATGGGCAACAGTATATTGACAACGGTACTGCCAATATTATCCTTGTAGATTCAATCAGCCCTGTGGTATCCACCATTTACAAGGATTCCGTTCCTACGTCACAATCCGGCACACAGCAGGTGGGCAGTTATACGGATGCTTTTTTCGGGAAAACAACAGCCAGTTCTTACCTGCAACTGGCCCCTCCAGCACTGACAGATTTGCGAGACAATGCGCAATTTGACTCCCTGGTGCTTTTAATGAAGTGCAATGGCGCCTATTATGGCGACACGACCTTGCCAATTACCCTCTCCGTAAACCAGCTCACGCAGGAAATAAAATTTACCGAAAACCAGACTTCTTTTTATAATATTAATAGCTGGCCGGCAAATAGCAGCGCTTTGGGTACACGCACGCTGCAAATACGCCCGTTAAATGGAGATAGTGCCAATATAAGGCTTAGTGATGCAAAAGGTCTTGAACTCTACAACATGATTAAGAACAAGGATGCCATCCTTAAAGACAATATACTGTTTACCGATTATTTAAAAGGACTTAAAATATCTTCCACCAGCAACAACAATATATTCGGTTTCAAGGATAGCGTTGTTATGCGTCTTTATTATCACCAAACTGATATTACAAGGGATAGCAAATATTTTGATTTTACTTTTTTCAACAAACCGCTGCAGTTTAACCAGATAAGCGCCGACCGGAGCGGTACCCCGCTAGCCGCCCTGAACACCCAAAACAACGAAATCTTTTCAACCTCAACCGGGAATATTGGTTATTTACAACCCGCCACCGGTATATACCTTAAAATAAGTTTTCCTACTATCAGGAAACTGCTGGAGCGGTCGGACTTTGTCAAGATAATCAGGGCACAACTGGTTGTGAAGCCCGTCATTAATAGTTTTAATGGTTACTTTCCGCTTCCACCGGTATTGACAGGTGCTGAGACAGACGGTGCCAATGAACCCGGGGTGTCCATTACTTCCGTAGCTAATGGTGCTGCATCAACTGAGACCGGCAACCTGGCAATAGATGATGTATACGGCACCAATACCAATTATTCTTATGATGTAACCAGTTATTTACAGCAGGAAATTACCAATGCGGCCATCAACAAAGACGGCGTGCTGCTTTTACCGCCGTCAACCACACGCTTTTCAACCTTTAACCGGCTTGTTATAGGCGATTTTCAAAACGTAAAAAGTAAGATCCAACTGAATCTCTATTACATTTCAGTGATTAAATAAAGCTATTAATGAAATCTCCATCCATATTTGTATTATTATTGTTACTGTCATATTGCAGCGTATACAGCCAGAACACCAATTCACCTTATTCAATCCTGGGCATTGGAGATATTGAGAATAACTTTTACAACCGTACCTCGGGTATGGCTAATACCGGCATAGCTTACAGAAATGACAAGGCAGCGATTAACAACAACCCGGCTGCTTATTCGGCTTTGCAAAGGCAATTTTTCGTTTTTGAAATAGCAGGCAGGGGCCAGTTTGTCAATTATAAAGGAACGCCACTTAACGGCTCGTCTGTAAGTGGAAAAGACTTTGCCATAAAGCGCCTTTCTATTGCTACTAAAATAAATAAATGGTGGGGCTCCAGCGCAGGTCTAATGCCATACAGTTCGGCCAGCTATGAATTTAGTTCAGTTAAAAATATACAAGGCACCAATCTTACAGTTCCCGTAACATATGATGGAACTGGTGGTGTAAACCAGGTGTATTGGGGTAATTCAGTCGAGCTGTTTAATCATCTTTCGTTGGGTGTCAATGCAGCTTATCTTTTTGGTTCGCTTACGCAAACTGAAAGCCTTGTTACAGACGGGCTGTCAACAACACTTACCACTACCCGCCAGATATTTCTAAAGAATTTCAATTTTACCTACGGCGCCCAATACCATACGGCTCTTAATAAAAAATGGGATCTGAGTCTGGGTGGTGTATACCAGCCTGCACACGAACTGGCAGCAGATGCCACAGTGGTAGTAACGGACAATGCTACACAAATTTCAAGCACTTCTGATGATGTGAAGAGTGCTCCGTTTAAATTACCCAATTCATCAGGTGTTGGTTTTAGTATTACAAAAAATAAAAAATATACATTGTCGGGCGACTACAGATACCAGGGCTGGACTTCTACCAATTATTCAGGAAGCAATTTTTCTTTAAAAAACAGCAGCAGGGCATCACTGGGTTTTGAAGTATCCAACAAACTAAAGAACTACAACTCACAGTTTGAAAAGAATTTTTTACAGGCAGGTGTATATTACGGCACGTCTTACCTAACCGTAAACGGTCAGCAACTAAAAGAAATGGGGCTTACGCTTGGGTATGGGCTTTTCAGGATAAAAAGCCAACTGGGCCTCAGCACATTGGGCGTGAGCCTTGGACTTGATGTTGGCCAGCGTGGTACTACCACCGCAGGTCTGATAAAAGAGAACTATGTAAACTTCAATATCATTGTTTCTTACCGTGACTTTTGGCGGACGAAGGGCGCTAAATATTTCTAATTCAACATTGAAATTAGAATCATTCGGTAACAAGACATTGCCAAGAAGCAGCTGATTTAATAAAGGGAAAGGCAAGATTGCTTTTTCCTTTATTTTTTTCCGGTATCTGTCTCCGTCAGAGGGCGCATGCATTCTTCCATTATCTTTACAGCTAACGTATTTCCGAGATGAAGAAAATAACAACCCTCTTTTTTTTGATAGCAGGCTGCCAATGGAGTTATGCACAAAAAATGACTACTGCCCAAATAAAAACCAACCTGGAGACTGCGCAGAACCCCATTGCATACGCCCGGGACGTATTGAAGAAACAATATAAACTTGATACCATTATTATACTGAACACAACACATTTTTCAGGTGTTGCCGACAGCCTGGCTTATACCGGCAAGATCAAGAAGGTATACGGGCCATACGATAAGAAATTTCTGGTGCAGGTACTGGCAAAACTGCCCAATACTTTTAACCGCGTTAGCCAGGTATTTATTGACACTACTATTTTTACACGGCGCATAGCAGACTCATTGGCCAATAGTATTGTGGAGCGTGTTAAAAACGGTGCGGCCAGTTTTGAAGATATGGCGCAAACCTATAGCATGGGCGGAGAGGGAGTAACGCGGGGCGATTTAGGGTGGATAGCCCGCGGCGCTATCATACCCGAAATAGACAAGGAACTGGCCAAAAGAAAAAAAGGCGATGTATTTAAAGTATGGACCAAGGCCGGTGTACACGTTATTAAGAAAACTGCCGACACCAAACAGGATACAGGATTTGCGCTTATGCTGAGAGTGATGTTGTAATCGTCAGTCGTGAGACACTAAAGAACCCTTCTTTGCCCAGTACGAAGTCTCTGACTTCGTACTTACTATGTTCTTTCTGAACTCTGTTCAGCATCTGTTTTAAACTATTTCAAAAACCACTCCACTGCCAGCTCATATCCCTTCAACCCCAGTCCAATAATACTGCCGGCTGCTTTGGCAGATACGTGAGAAAGCCTGCGGAACTCTTCACGGGCATGCACATTCGAGATATGTACTTCTATCAGCGGCGCTTTAATGGCCGCTATGGCGTCGCCAATGGCCACAGAGGTGTGCGTATAGCCACCTGGATTCATTATAATGCCGTCTGCATCAAAACCTGCCCTTTGTATTTCATTGATCAATTCACCTTCTACATTGCTCTGGTAGTAAGAGAACGTCACCTGCGGGTACTTGATTTGCAACGCTTCAAAAAAAGTTTCAAAAGACTGGTTGCCATAAATACCGGGTTCCCTTTTTCCCAGTAAATTAAGATTGGGGCCGTTGATGATAGCAATTTTCATGTTTGAATTATGATACAGCGAATATACTTGAAATAAATATAGCTGCAGATGCGCTAATTGATCAGCGCATTTGCAGCTTTGTGCCGGCCGGGCAGCAATTGCGGCTAAAAAAAACCGCTGCAATTG
>Ga0157376_10001198_pt1 | contig 17135 bp, 21 predicted proteins | sample M45metaG_FD_121801 | JGI IMG/M metagenome (GOLD analysis project Ga0157376, IMG submission 121801) | Miscanthus rhizosphere microbial communities from Kellogg Biological Station, Michigan, USA - M4-5 metaG | ecosystem: Host-associated > Plants > Roots > Rhizosphere > Soil | place: USA: Michigan... | reverse complement strand
TTGTGACAAACTTGTGACAAACTTGTGACAAACTTGTGACAAACTTGTGACAAACTTGTGACAAACTTGTGACAAACTTGTGACAAACTTGTGACAAACTTGTGACAAACTTGTGACAAACTTATAAGTTATTGATAATCAAAATGATAGAAATAAAACACACAAGAGGCTTAATTTACAGCTCCACAGATAAGCACTTTTCTGCATTTTGGATAATTTGATCGATCACCTCTGGAATAACGAAGGGGGTTTCCTCTCCAACTTCAAAAGCTCCACCTAAAATAAGTCGATCACTCCAGGGATATATGGCCATAAAATAGTCTGAGTTTAAAGATTGAGAAACCAGATAATCAATCCCCTCTTGGAATTGAAAATAGACAAGCTGACCCCTTACAGGAATAAATTCTTGATCATCAAAAATTTGTCTAGATCCCAGGCTCATGCAATTGATAATAGTAGATTCTTTTAAATGTAATAGATCTTCTACAGATTGAAAATGGCCTTGATGCAACACAGCTCCTTTGCTTTGTACTTTGGCATATAGATCTTCCATAAACAGCTTGCCATCTATTGCTAATTCGTAGCTTCTATAGGCTTGTTTGATTAGTCCATTGTCAAAATGAACTACTACCTCTTCGCGTGAATCAGTGGTATTACTAGCTTTTTGATCAGTTATTAGCCTATAGTAAGCCATTTCTTTTATCCCAACAAACTCAGGAAAAGCGCCTCTACTTTTAGAAAAACGTTCCTCAGCTATTTTAAGCATTTGTTGATGTAAATCTTTCTTTTCTTCGGAAATATCTAAAGGAAATGAAAGAGGGGTCCAAATGCCCGCTGCAACATTAGAAGTAAGATTCGGGCTCCACTCATCAGAATATATATGCACTTCGTAGCCTTTTTCTAAAAGATCATAAGCAGTAGTGAGACCTACAACACCGGCACCGAGAACAGCTATTACTTTGGAAGAGGTTTCTTGAGTTTCAAGTATATCGAACACTTTTTTTGCTCCACCAAACGAAAGAGTGAGCCCAGAACCTCCATAACCATAATTATGAATAATCAGCTTGTCTTGAAACCATTCAGATTCTAAACGCACACCTGAACTTCTATAAGGTCGGATTCCCACACTGGTTCCAATTATCTCCTGCCGGGAAATATTGGGCGTTTTAAGATAAACGTGCTCTATTCCAAGAAGAGAGAGAGAGAAAAGACAAAAAAAACCTATTTTGTGTAGCATAAAATTCCTATTAAAGAAGGGGTGTCCCTATTTCTACTTCCTTAAATTGAGGAAGCTCAAAAGAGGAGGATTCAGCGGTCAGTAGCATTCCTTGACTCTCTATTCCCATAATTTTAGTGGGTTTAAGATTAGCTACCAATAAGACTTTTTTACCAATTAACTGAGAGGGGTCTTCTAATTTTTCACCAATACCAGATATTACTGTGCGTTGCTCTGTGCCTAAATCGACTAAAAATTTAAGCAACTTTTTGCTTTTAGGAACTCTTTCTACTGAAAGTACTTGAACTACTCTTAGATCGACTTTTCGCACCTCTTCAATGGAGATGTAGGAGGGTTTATCTGTGGGTTGAGAAGGAGGCTTTAGCTTGGCTATCTCTGCTGCTATTTTCTCATCTTCTACTTTGTGAAAAAGGAGCTCTGGTTTTGGCAATAGGCGATTAGGGGGAATCCTAGTCTCCATCACTTGATCCCATCTTTGTTGACTTAATGTAGAGGTATAGCCAAGTAAATACCAAAGCTTTTGAGCACTATCAGGTATTATAGGAGAGGCAGCTAATGCTAATGCCTTCAAACACTCGATACAGCTAGCTATAACACAGTACATATCTTGCTGTTTAGAGGGCTCTTTAACTAAAAGCCAGGGTTTTGTCGCATCGAAATAGACGTTGCCAGCTTGTGCTAGTTCCATAATGAGCGCAGCAGCTTTGCGTAAATGAAAATTCTCAAAGTGCCAGGCAATCTCCTTCATACGTTCAGCAATCAGTTTATTGAAATCTTCATCTAAAGCCACAGAAGGCAACTTGCCTTCACAATGGAGTTGCGCAAAAGTCAGAACGCGATTGGCTAAATTTCCAAATTTCCCCAGCAGCTCTGCATTACAACGCAATTGAAAATCGCGCCAGGTAAATTCAGAGTCGTGGGTTTCAGGCGCATTAGCAGCGATTGCATAGCGAATCTGATCTGCAGTAAAGGAATTAAAAAACTCTTCCAAGTCGATATACCATTCTTCTGATTTACTAAACTGCTTTCCTTCTAAATTATAAAATTCATTAGCGGGTAATTCACTGACTAGGTTGTAGGGTTGATTTTGTCCCATACACATAGCGGGGAAAAAGAGGGAGTGAAAGGGAATGTTATCTTTTCCAATGAACTGCACCAGTTTGGTCTCTGGATCAAACCAGTATTCTTTCCAAGCCTCAGGATTGCCTTTTAACTCTGCCCATTCGCGTGTGGCTGAAATATAGCCAATTGGAGCATCGAACCAGACATAAAAGACTTTCCCTTCAGCTTCTGGTAAAGGCACTGGTATACCCCACGAAGAATCACGTGTAATAGCTCGAGGCTGCAAATTATCTATATAATGTTTTGTAAAATTCAAAACGTTGGCTTTCCATGGCTTAGTAGAAATCCATTCGTGTAACCGATCTTTAAAAAGATCAAAACGCAAAAACCAGTGTTTAGTCGGTTTCAAAATAAGTGAAGAGCCAGTTAATTTCGAACGGGGGTTGAGTAGATCGGTAGCTTCATAATTCGCTCCACATTTTTGACACTCATCTCCTCTTGCCTCTATAAAACCACAACGAGGACAGGTGCCTATGACATAGCGATCTGCTAAAAACCGATCCTCTTTCTCTGAATAGAGCTGATCGGTAATCTTTGCTTCAATATAGCCATTGTCTAAAAGATCCTTAAAAAATTCCTGTGTCGTTTTTATGTGTCCTGGCCAGGTAGTGCGAGAGTAGTGATCAAAAGAAAAATGAAGCTGCTTAAAAAAATGGGTTAAAACGTCATGAAAATAATCGACATGCTCTTTAGGGGTTCTACCTGCTATATCTGCACTTAAAGTAATAGCTACCCCATGCTCATCAGAACCACAGATATATAAAACATCTTGACCTCTTAACCGTTGAAATCGAGCATAACAATCCCCTGGCAAATAGGCACCTGCTATATGCCCAAAATGAAGAGGCCCGTTCGCATAAGGCAAAGCAGAGGTAACTAATATTTTCATAAAGTTTTACTCATCATCCTCATCAATCGCTTCTAACTCGGCTATTTTTTTACTATCCAACTGATGAGGATTTCTGCGAATTTCCTCTAACAATTGACTAATAGTAATCTCTCTATTTGATTTAACATAAAATTTAGCCAATTGAATTGCATAAGCTACCAAATCGAAATTGCTTTTAAATAAACATCTTACAGATTGAGATGTAATTTGATCTTTCATAGTTCTCCTTTTTTGTTATTAATTAGAGGTCTATTTTTTACTCGATGTTCCTCCGCTATTAAAATACTGCGTAAAACATGATAAGCCGTCTCTACATCCTCATTGACAATAGAATAGTCGTAATGGTCAATCATCGCCATCTCTTCTTTTGCAATAGTGAGCCTCTTTTCTGCTTGCTCCTCATTTTCTGTATTGCGCTTGTAAAGCCGATCGCGCAATGTCTCTATAGAAGGAGGCTGTAGAAAAATAAAAATAGCATCAATCATTTTTTTAAGCTGCATAGCCCCTTGCGTATCGATCACTAAAATCAGATGCTTTCCTTTTGATCTCTCTGAAAGAATATATTCGCGCGAGGTTCCATAATAATTACCAAAAACCTCTGCATATTCTAAAAAATCACCTATATTTATTTTAGCTTTAAACTGTTCGAGCGTTAGAAAATGGTAATCTTGACCATCGATCTCTCCCTCTCTAGGCTTTCTAGTGGTGCAAGAGATACTCTCAATGACAGAATTAAATTCCTTTTTCAACCGATTAACTAGTGTCGTTTTTCCTGTACCTGCAGGAGCACTTACCACAAAAATAAGCCCCTGAGAAAGATTTCCTAGTAATTTACCAGCCATATTATTCAATATTTTGCACCTGTTCTCTAATTTTTTCTATCTCAGATTTTATATAAACTACTTCTTCGGTCACTGTGGATTTAGAAGCAATGGTATTCACTTCTCGATTCAGTTCTTGAGTTAAAAAATCTAATGTCCTACCAACACTTTCATTAGAAGCTAAATGAGTCTTAAATTGCTCTAAATGAGAATGAATACGCGTTAATTCTTCTGTAATATCTCTTTTTTCGGATAAAATAATAATTTCTTGTAAAATACGTGTTTCGATATCGCTACTATTAATATTTAACTCTTTTAATTTCTCTTCCAATTTAACGCGATATTTAACAAGTGCTTCATCGCTACGCATAGCTATTTTATGGCAGGATTCAGCAATTAAATGGAGCCTTTTTTCTATATCTTTTAAAAGAGTCTTACCCTCTATCTCTTTCATCTGTTGCAATTCTATAAGAGCTAGCTCTATACCCTGTTTAATAGTCTCTTTTATTTCACTATCTGAATTTAAGAATTTATTTTGAGGAGAAAGAGAGAGTTGATCCACCAGAAAAGCTAAAGAAACTTCTGTTTGAGTCCCCAAAGCTAGAGCTGCTTTATCCCAAAATCTTTTCTGATGATGAAGTCGTTCTATAAAGTTTTGCTCACCCCCTTCTGAGGGGGGTTGTATTCTAACTGTTATCTGTCCGCGATAAATAATTTGAGCAATCGACTTGCGAATTTCTATATCAAAACGCAATAATTCTTTGGGCATATGGAGTGCGATATCCAATATCTTACGATTAACAGAATGTAGCTCTATGATCCATTGACCTACTTGAGTCTCTATTACAGCACGCCCAAAGGCAGTCATACTTTTTATCATCTGATCTCACGGAAAGGAGAAAAGGAGCGCCGGTGGATAGGCGATGGTCCATGGATCGCCACTTGGGCTAAATGCTCTTGAGTCGGATAGCCTTTATGTTGTTGAAAATTGTATTGAGGCCATTGTAGGTGATATTGCTTCATTAAACGATCTCGAGTTTCTTTTGCTATAATAGAGGCTGCGGCAATAGACAGACTATATTGATCTCCAGAAATAATAGCCTCTGCCGGCAAATCGAAAGAGGGAGCGAGCAAAGAGCCATCGACAAGCAGATAATCGACTATATGACGCTGTCTAAGATCATTCACAGCTTGAACCATAGCTTCAAAGGTCGCCTGTAAAATATTTATCTGGTCTATGCGCAAGGCATCTATTATCCCTATACCAAAAGAGATAGAGGAATGATGGTTCATTGTTTCAAAAAGTCTATGGCGTTGTGCCGGGGTTAGTTGTTTACTATCATTTATACCTTCGATCTCAAGATAGTCGGGCAAAATACAGGCAGCGGCCACTACAGGCCCTGCAATCGGACCTCTACCCGCCTCATCCACGCCAGCTATCGCTCGATAGTGGCGCTGACGAGCTGACTGCTCAAAAGAGTCATTAGGAAGTCGGATTGATTGAAGATTCAGAGGTTGCATGTTTTCTATTAATAAGTTCTTTTACTTTAAAGGCTTTACCTGACTTACCACGTAAGTAATAAAGCTTGGCACGCCTTACGTCACCAGAGCGAGCCACCTCGATTTTAGCGATTTTTGGACTATGCGGCATAATCACTTTTTCCATACCCGAACCATAAGAAACTCGGTAAAGAGAAACCGTTTGAGATAAACCTTTTCCCTTGCGAGCAATCACTGTACCCGTAAAGACTTGAACGCGTTCCTTTTCACCTTCGATAATGCGAGTATGAATATTTAATGTATCCCCTACATAAAATTTAGGTAGATCTTTTTTTAAATACTCTTCTTCAATTGATTCAATCAATAAATTTTGGCTCATATTCTTTCTCCTTATTTGTAGCTTGTTTTTTACGCCACTTCTCTATTTCAGCATGATGGCCACTTTTTAATTCCTCTGGAACAGAAAGACCTTCATACTGTTCAGGACGTGTATACTGGGGGCCTTTAAAACCTTTTTTATAAAAAGAATCTTGTGTGATAGAGTCTTGGTTACCTAAAACCTCCGGAATTAATCTAGAGATACTATCAATCATCACTATTGCCGCTGGGCCCCCACTGCTTAAAACATAATTTCCTATGCTAATCTCTTCATCTACCTCTTTATCTATCACAGGCTGATCAATACCCTCATAATGGCCACATACTATAATAAGATGAGCCATCTTGGAAAACCTATCGCAATCCGATGTGGTTAATAGCTTGCCTTGAGGTGTTAAATAGATAACATATGAATCTTCTTTTTTTTTACTTCGAATAGCTTCACATAATGGACCCGGCATCATCACCATGCCCGGTCCCCCTCCATAAGGGCGATCGTCCACTTTATTATGTTTTCCCGAAGCAAAATCTCTAATATTAACCATTCTGATCTCGATCAAACCTTTCTCTCTAGCTCGTTTAATAATACTTTGCTCAAATGGGCTCTCAAAATATTGAGGAAATAGAGATAATATATCGATAATCATGAATCATTACTTGCTAGCTTTCTTTGCCGCTTTTCTTTTAGCTGAAAGACGAACCTTTTTAGCTTCTATTTTTGCTTGATAGTTTTTGATAATATCAGGAGCTGCTTTCGCAACCAAAGTTCTCGCCTGATCAGTTAATTGAGCTCCTTGCTCTAACCAGTGATGAACGCGGTCAGCATCTATAAAGAGGCTGTTTTGAGTTTCTATTGGTTGATACCAACCAATTAATTCGATATACTTGCCATCCCTCGGTGCACGAACATCTGTCACAACTAATCTATAAGTTTGACGATTTTTACGACCTTGTTGACGCAACCGTATTTTTAACGCCATAAATTCTCCTTCTTTCCGCCTAACGCTTGTTTCATGCTAGGCATCTCTTTCATAAATTGTTTTAATTTTTTAAATCCTTTCACCATGCGATTTACATCATCTATTGTAGTTCCACTTCCATTGGCTATACGCCTTCGACGACTAGGCTCTAATTCCACCTTTTCTTCTCTTTCAGAAAGGGTCATGGAAAGAATCATCGCCTCTAATTTAGAAAATTCTTTTTCAGACATTTCAAGCGAACCCAAATCTGGCAGACCTGGAACCATCTTTAATAGGCTCTTAAATGAACCCATCTTTTTCATCATTCCCATCTGACGTAAATAATCATTATAAGTAAAAGAGGCCTTTTTAAATTTTTTCTCAAGTTCAGCGCTCTCTTTTTCATTAATGTTTTCCTGAGCTTTCCTAACAAGATTAATCACATCTCCCATACCCAAAATGCGATCTGCCATAGATTTGGGATGGAAGGGTTGAAAATCGGTTAACTTCTCTCCAATCCCTTCAAATTTAAGAGGCTTTTGCGTTATTTCTCGAATAGAAATCGCAGCTCCAGCACGTGCATTACCATCTAGCATGGTTAAAATAGTGCCTGTAATAGAGAGCCGCTTATCAAATTCCTCAGCTGTTTTCACAGCATCTTGACCCGTAGTAGCATTAGCTACAAAAAGAATTTCATGTGGATTGATAACTTTTTTAATTTCTTCTAGCTCATTCATTAGGAGGTCATCTACATGTAATCTTCCCGCTGTATCTACGATGAGAACATCAAAACACTCTTTTTTCGCTTTTTCTAGAGCTTGTTTAGCTACTTTCACCGGATTAGTTTCATTCTCTATTGTAAAAAGAGGCACTTCAATAGAGAGTGTCAAGCGTTTTAATTGCTCAACCGCTGCAGGACGCTGCAAGTCACAAGCAGCTACTAAAACTTTTTTATTAAATTCTTTTTTCTTTAAATAAGCAGCTAGTTTAGCACAGTGGGTCGTTTTACCGGAACCTTGAAGACCACAAAGCAAAATCACTGTAGGAGCTGCTTTTATCTCTAATGGCTCTTCATTACAACCCATCAGCTGCACCAGCTCTTCATGAACTACTTTAATGAATTGCTGCTCAGGGGAGACTGATTTAATAAGTAACTCTCCTAGAATTTTCTCTTTTACTTTTTTTACAAAGTTACCAGCTACCGTATAATTAACATCTGCATCAAGCAGAGCTAGCCTTACCTCACGCACTGCCTCTGCAATATTTTCTTCAGTTAAAGTTTTTTTACCAGCAAGAGAAGAGAAAAGAGCGGTAAATTTATTCGTTAATGTTTCAAACATAAGCAATCATTTTACTACTAAACTCATTCACATTCAAGGAAAAAGAAACGATCATGGCCAGCCCAATCCTTCTCTAGACGCCTTACTTTCCAAAAGCTCCCCTTAAATAAGGAAAATAAAATATTTCCTTGCTCTTTTCCAATCTCTAAAAAGACTCTCCCTTTAGGATTTAAATAAGAGGGAAGCTCAGCCGATAAACGCTCATAAAATTCGATGCCAGTGACCCCTCCTACTAGGGCTTGACGCGGTTCAAAATCACGCACTTCTGGTTCTAAAGTTAAATACTCTGCTTCAGAAATATAAGGGGGATTACAGATAATAAAGTCCGCCTTTTGCTCTTTAAATGGGGTTAAAAGATCTCCTTGATAAAAAGAGAGATCTATCTTATTTCGTTCACTATTTTTCTTAGCAATTAAGAGAGCTTCTCTAGAAATATCAGAGGCAAAAACGGAGAGCTCTGGAAATCTTTTTTTTAAACCGATTGCTAAAGCCCCACTGCCCGTACAAACATCCCATGCAATTTTATTTTTTACTATAGAGGCTATACTGGAGCAGATTTTATCCAAAAAAATTTCTGTTTCTTGCCTAGGAATTAAAACATCTGAGGTCACTTCTAGATCGCAATGATAAAAACTCATCTCTTTAAGAATATACTGCACTGGCTCTTTTGTAATGCGCCTTTTAACAAGAGCTCGAAAAGAGTCCAATTCTTCCTCAGTTACAGGCAGATCAAACTGCATATACAGATCGAGTTTTTTAAGCTTTAAAATATGCGCTAATAACTCCTCAGCACTAAACCGAGGCCTAGCCACCCCATTTTTTTCTAAGTAGTGCGTGGCCAACTTAAGAATATCACCCAGTGATTTCATAATTTTTGAGACGTTCTTGGTAAAAATAATTGACAAGGGCATGAGTTAACTCATCTAAATCCCCTTCAAGCACGCGATCCAGCTTGTAGAGAGTTAAATCAATACGATGATCGGTAAGGCGATTTTGTGGATAGTTATAAGTGCGAATCCGCTCAGAACGATCACCAGAACCTACTTGAGAGAGTCGCAAACTAGCTAATTCAGACTGCTGCTTATTTCGTTTTTCTTCTGTCAACTTAGCCACAAGTAGACGCATCGCTTTTTCTTTATTTTTATGCTGACTACGCTCTTCTTGGCAATATACTACTGTATTACTTGGCAAATAAGTAATACGGACAGCAGAATCGGTCGTATTAACATGTTGACCACCTGCACCTGAAGCTCGATAAGTATCAATCTTAAGATCGCGTTCATCTATTACTACTTGCTCTTCTTCATCTGGCTCGATTAGTACTGCAACTGTAATCGCAGAAGTATGGACTCTCCCCTGTGCTTCCGTTTCAGGCACGCGTTGCACACGATGAGTTCCTGCTTCATACTGCATCAGTCGAAAGACATTCAAACCTGATAAACTAAATATATATTCCTTAAACCCCCCTTTTTCCGAAGGGGTACAAGACAATAATTCATATCTCCACTTCTGTTTATCGGCATAATTTTGATACATGCGGATACAATTACCTACAAATAAAGCCGCCTCATCACCTCCAGTGCCTGCACGCAATTCTAAAATAATATTACGACTATCGCGAGGATCTGGTGGTACTAACAAATTTTCTAATTGAGCTTGAGAAGTGTTTAGATCTTTCTCCAACAGAGCAATTTCATCGCGAATCACTTGAATAAAAGAGGGATCTTTTTCGGCCTTAGCCAACTCACGGTTCTCGTCAAGTTGATTATTTATGCGTTTCAGCTTCGTCCAAACCTCTTTGATTTCAAAAAGGCGTGCATGTTCTTGACCCAACTCTCGAAACTGCTTCTGATCCTGAATGCTTTCAGGTTCTCCTAACAGCCCCTCTACTTGTTGAAAGCGTTCAAGCAGTTTACGGATGCGCTCTTCCATTAGACCTCTAACGTAATTTTAAGATTCTATCGACAGGTCTATCTATTTCTTTTTATTTATTTTTTTTACGACAACAGGAGCGGGAGCCACTTCCTGTTCAGGCTTTTTAGCGTAGCGTTTTTTAAATTTATCCACACGCCCTTCAGAATCGATGAGAGCCTTACTACCTGTGAAAAAAGGATGAGAAGCGGAAGAAGTAGGAGCTCTATAAACGGGATACTCCTTACCCTCAAACATTTCTTTCTCTTTGGGTTTTAAAGTGCTGCCACAAATAAATTTAAATCCTGTGGAAGAATCGATAAAAAGCACTTCTTGATATTCTGGATGAATAGCTTCTTTCATAACAATAACTCCTAAATTAAGAAAAGTCTAGCATACGCAAACAAAAAGAAAAAAACAAGCAGAGAAAAAATTTACATTTATCAAAAATTTTTTCCATCTATTTAGACACTATGAGCTTGTTAAATTATGCTCAACCCTATTATAATTTTAGTTTATGTCATTTTCTAACTATCAATTCGGCCCAAGAGAAACTCCTAAGTTATTGAAATATTTAATATATTTCACTTTACTTATCAGTTTATTTACAGCAGTGACCAATCATATTATTCCTTATTATTTAGGCTGGATTAGTCCTGAACAGATACTAAGTCTTTCTATCTGGGGAATCGATCATTGGTATCTGTGGCAATTTATCACCTATCTATTTATACAACCTATTCCTAACGGCATCTCTTTATCCTTTCTATTATCATTAGCTTTTAATGCTTATATTTTATGGGTTATAGGGGTAGCTCTCATAGAAAAAAAAGGAATGCGCCATTTTTTTACTCTCTATTTATTAGGCGGAGCTTTTTCTGGATTGATTATTTATGCTTTTCAATCAGTTACTCAAAGTCCTCTATTTTTTTCTGGAAACAGCGCAGCTCTCTATTCCGTCCTTATTGCTTGGCTAGTTCTCTTTCCAAGAGCAGAATTCTTATTGTTTGCTGTAGTCCCTATACGCGCTTCTTGGCTTATATTAGGTGTGCTGAGTGTCAATATTTTGATTGATCTTTCCACTGGAGATCTTGCACGCGTTCTAGCCTATTTAAGCGCAGCTGGATTTGGGTTTACCTACAGTCGCTACTTACTGAATAAAAAAGAAGCCACTCCTCTCTATGTGCGCACCAAAAAATTTGATTTTAAGACAGGCAAGCCTATCTTAAATGATCATGAATTTATGGATGAAATGCTCACAAAAATCGCCTTAAAGGGAAGATCGAGCCTCTCCTGGAAAGAGCGCTGGCGTTTATTTAGAATTAGGAAAAAGCGAAAGTAGATCACGCTTTCTAGCCAAATAAGCGACATGAGCAGTCATCAGCCCTTCTAATACACCCTCTTCATAACGAAAATAGGGATGATTTTCAAGCAGAGGAAAATCATTCGGCTGTAATAAATCATCATCTGTTAAATGAGGGATCAACTTTAAAGCAAAAGCTTTGATCTTCTTTTTCTGCATTTGGATAAGTTCATCGAATAAATCTTCTAGTGTCACGCCTTTTCTAACCTCTTTTTTTTAAAGAATTCAACGAGCAACTGAGCACACTCCTCTTGTAATACTCCATTACGCACTATCACCTGATGAATAGGATGTTTTAGATCGAAGAGATTTACCCAACTACCATCGGCTCCCTGACGGCGATCAGGCGCCCCCCAAACCAATGTATGAATACGCGATAGGATTAAACCTCCTGCACACATAGAACAGGGCTCAAGTGTACAATATAGCAGGGACTCTCTAAGACGCCAATTATCTAAATATAGGGCCGCCTGTTTTATACACAAGATTTCAGCATGAGCAGTAGGATCTTGTAATTCTTCTACTCGGTTATGAGCTCTTGCAATCACCTCATTTTTATAGACAATTACAGCGCCAATGGGAACCTCATCTCTAACAAACGCCTTTTCTGCCTCTTGCAGTGCCAACCCCATATAATAGGGATCCTCTCTTTCCATTAAACCTCTTCCGGAATTAAGGTTATATTATTTCAAAAGCCTTTGCAAAGCAGCTATCTGCTTTTTATATCCCTCTATATCTTGAGTATACCTTCTCTCTAGGCTAAGCAATTTTTTTTCATATTTTTCCGTGAGTTTATCGATGATAGCGGCATATTTTTTCTTTAAATCATCTAAATCTACCACATCCTCCTCTACCTGGCCTTGAGAAGAGTCAATATTCTTTTTTAATTCTTCATAAATAAGTTCTGAAAAAGCTACAGAATTGAATATACTAAAAATATAAGTTACTCTAGCGCCAAATTCTTTAAAAGCTTCTTGCAAGATCTCTCTGGCCTCATTATCAACAATTTTTTCAATTTGATCAAATTCAGGATTGATAGCCGTTAATTTGTCAGCAAAAAATTGATAAACTTCAGGATGTTTTAACATCCAACGCGAAGCAATCCACTCCCCTGCCTCCTCATTCCCTTCTGCTAAGGCTTTTAAGTAACCCTCTTTTAAATCAGCCACTCCTATTTTATCTAAAGATTTTCTAGCAAAATATTTTTGACTAAAAGCTAAATCTTTACGTAGATGCTCGTTTTTCAAATCTTTTTTAATTTCAGTTAAAATTTCATTAAGAAAAGGGTTCAACAATTCTATTTTTTGTATGTAGGCTATCTCTTTCATTTTTTAATCCTCATGATCGCATAAATTTAACATTTAACCCTTCAAAATGCACGAAAAAAGGTTGAATAGTTAATAGCCATTCAGCTACAATAAAGCCAACATTACGAATGTTCAAATTCTCTATATTATAAACTCTCAATCTCCTCAGGGAGGGAAAATTTAATGTCCTTAGATAAAGGTACCAAAGAAGAAATTACTAAGAAGTTTCAACTTCATGAAAAAGACACTGGTTCTGCCGATGTGCAAATTGCTATTCTTACAGAAAGAATTGCAGAATTAACAGAACACTTAAAATTGGCTCCAAAAGATCACAGCTCTAGATTAGCGCTGCTAAAGTTAGTGGGCCAACGTCGTAAATTGCTAGACTATCTGAACTCTACAGATACCAAGCGCTATCAAAATTTAATTGTACGCTTAAATTTACGCAAATAATCTATTCTCTACCCCGGCGCTCTTAGCCGGGGAGCTTCATAATCGAAACTCATTTCAATTCAGAAAAGGAAACATAACCTTATGGAACATCATTTTAAACACCACACCCTCACACTGACAGTAGGCGGCAAAGAGCTTATCTTCGAAACTGGAAAAGTAGCCCGCCAAGCTCATGGATCTGTGATGTTACGTTCAGGAGAAACCATTCTTCTTAACACTGCAACTAGATCTCCCCTGCCCGGCGCTGACCTCGATTTTTTACCTCTTCGTGTAGATTACCAAGAAAAATTCTCTTCAACAGGAAAAACACTGGGTGGTTTTCTTAAAAGAGAGGGCAGGCCCACAGAAAAGGAAATCTTAACTAGCCGCCTCATCGACCGTCCTTTAAGACCTATGTTTCAAGATGGCTATTACCACGAAGTGCAACTCCTCTCCTATGTCTACTCTTATGATGGGATTCACCTCCCTGATGCACTAGCAATTTGTGGAGCTTCTGCTGCTCTTTGCCTATCTGATATTCCCTTAATTAAACCCGTGGGAGCGGTACGTGTTGGGTTAATCGACGAAGAATTTATCATCAATCCCACTTATGAGGAACAAAAAAAATCTCGATTAGATCTTATTTTAGCAGGCACTGCTGATGCCATACTCATGATAGAAGGATTCTGTGATTTTCTTACAGAAGAGCAGCTCTTAGCTGCAGTCACTGAAGGCCACAAAGCCATTGCCATTATTTGTCATGGATTAGAAAAATGGCAAAAAGAGCTTGGAAAACCAAAATATACTAAGCATATTACCTTACCTTCAAAAGAATTATTCAATGAAATAGATGCTCTTACTGCCGAGTCAATTAAAACCGCCTCTCACATAAAAGGAAAAGAAGAACGAGAAGAAGCCCTAGCACTCATATCTGACAAGGTGACTCATCATTTTTTTCCAGAAGGAGAAAAAGCCAAATACACCAAACGCGATGTAAAAGTAGCCTTGAAAAAAGTACAAGCTCATTATATGAGAGAGACGATTCTAAATGAAAATAGACGCTTTGATGGAAGAACGCCTCAACAAATTCGACCTATCTCTATGGAACTTGGCTTACTTCCTAGAACTCATGGAAGCGCTTTGTTTACTCGTGGAGAGACTCAAGCTATTGCCGTTTGTACACTAGGTGGCGAAACCATGGCTCAACGTTATGAAGATCTCCATGGAGAAAATAGCGCTAGATTTTATTTACAGTACTCTTTTCCTCCATTTTCAGTAGGCGAAGTGGGCCGTATGGGAGCTCCTGGACGTCGAGAGATCGGACATGGAAAGCTCGCTGAAAAAGCCCTTTACATGGCACTTCCTAAACCCGATGTTTTCCCCTACGTCATACGACTAGAATCTAGTATAACAGAATCTAATGGATCTTCTTCTATGGCCTCTGTCTGTGGTGGCGCTCTTGCTCTTATGGAAGCTGGCGTTCCTATTAAAAACCCCATAGCTGGTATTGCCATGGGACTTATTCTTGAAGGAGATCGTTATGCCATTCTCTCCGATATTCTTGGAGCTGAAGATGCTCTAGGCGATATGGACTTTAAAATTGCTGGCGACTCTACAGGAGTGACGGCTTTTCAGCTCGATATCAAAATTGAAGGCATTAATCCCACCATTATGCAAGCTGCCTTAGCGCAAGCAAAAGAGGGACGTCTCTATATATTAAACAAAATGATAGCAGTGTGCCCAAAACCAAAAGAGCAACTTTCCGTACACGCTCCTCGTATTGAATCCATTTACGTAAAATCTAGTAAAATCGGGACTATTATTGGACCTGGCGGAAAACAAATTCGCTCTATTACAGAAGAAACAGGCTGCCAAGTCGATATCGATGATACCGGTAAGGTCTCTATTTCTGGCACCCGCGAAGGGATGGAGAAAGCCAAAGAGATCATTCTTAATTTAACCGCTGAAGTAGAAGACCAAAAAGTCTATACAGGTAGAGTCACCGGTATTAAAGACTTTGGTTGTTTTGTTGAATTAGTAGGTGGAAAAGAGGGTCTCTGCCATATTTCAGAACTCTCTCATCAACGTGTGAACGACGTACGCGATGTAGTAAAAGAAGGCGACATGCTACAAGTAAAAGTGATGGAGATTAATGAGTATGGTAAAATTCGCCTCAGTCACAAAGCTCTGCTTCCCAAACCTCCAGCTACTCGTCCTCAAACAACCCCTACCTAGCTCTTTTAAAGAGATACCCAAGATGTGGAGAACATCTTGGGTTCTGTTAGTCTGCTAATTCAAAGAAATATTCTGCACCAGCAGAATTTATATGAGTTTCTAGCTGTGATATGTAATGAGCAGCTTGCTCACTCTGATCTCTATAGGCTTGAGATAACTGAGTTAACAAGGATCGGTCTTTGTCATCATCTGAAATAAGATTCGCCAAAACATCACGCACCAAGACATCCGCGCCGATACCCCCCAATACTATAGCTAATAGGCAGCCCGTTATTCCAAGGGCTATTACAACCATTGCTGGTGTTGCAGGTAAAAATATTGGCAGGCAAACACCGATAGCAGTCATAGCAACAAGTAAGGAAATACAGACAATCGGTTTTGTTAAAAATGATAATATATCTGATTTCAACTTCACCTGTTTAAAAATTTTAAGAGCCAAAGCATTTGTTAACTCTTCTCCTTTTAATTTTTCCCTAACTTCTTGATTAAAATCTATTCTAAAACTACAAGAAGAAGGCCACCGGTTCTTGAGCAAGTTCTATCAGCGCTATATATGTAGCCGCCGCACTGCTTTGTTTATTATAGGCATTCGATATTTTAGAGAAAAACGGAGTCTCAAAAATTTCTGCCATCATGTAGCCTACCCCAAAGAATGAAACCACGTAACTTATTACCTTAGCGGCCACTACAACAGTTCCTACAGCTCCTGGTATTACAGGTAAGCACAAAGTAGCGGTAGTCAAAGCAAAAAGTGATGGAAAAAAAACCACTGGTTTTGTCAAAAACGACAATATATCTGACTTCAATTTTATCTGTTTCAAAATTTTAAGAGCAGAGTCATTTGTTAAGGCTTCACCTCTTGATTTCTCTCTGACCGCTTGATTTAAATCTATTTTAAACCTATAAGATAAACTAATTTCACGAAAACAAAATGGTTCAAAAGACTTGTTTGGATGGTGTTCAATACGTAAACTCATTATTTTCCCTCATTTAATTAAATGTAATATTTATCACGACAATTATAGAATGATTCTCTTTTTTTATCCAATTTTAAAATTAAATTTATTATTATAATTCCAATAATTAACAACAGCTGCTACAATAGAGCTCTCTTTTGAACGGTTTTTTCATTCTCTTAGGAGAATTGTAAGTAAAAAAGTTTTTACTAGCTGATTGAATACAACCTAAACATTGTCTACAATAGGACTTAATCTATGAGTGCTGCAAGAGTATCCCATCCAAATATGTCAGTCGCACAGTTAGAAAAACTAGCTCAAGACACAGAGTGTTGTAAAGGGATTAATAGAAGTCTGCTAGCAATAAAACGCGGAGAGCTTCAAGTTGACGAGGCTAAAGCTGGCTTAGCAGACAAAATTGCTCGTAATAATCTCGAATTAAGAGCCGCGGCAGAAAACAGCAGGAAGCTTCGAGATGATGCAGCCCAAAGGCGAGCAAATATTGAAGCACAAACTACAGCGAAAAATTTGGCTGCACAAGCTGAGCGACAAGCGAAGCGCAACCAGCACGAAATTAGAACGTTACCACTTAATGCTAGAAATGCTGCAGAACAAAGAGCCTCTCAAAGGATGAGCCATGGTTGGTGGGGAGAAAATAAAAGACATATAATTGCATTGACGAGGT
>Ga0157376_10001197_pt1 | contig 17136 bp, 10 predicted proteins | sample M45metaG_FD_121801 | JGI IMG/M metagenome (GOLD analysis project Ga0157376, IMG submission 121801) | Miscanthus rhizosphere microbial communities from Kellogg Biological Station, Michigan, USA - M4-5 metaG | ecosystem: Host-associated > Plants > Roots > Rhizosphere > Soil | place: USA: Michigan... | reverse complement strand
GGCCAACATTTCCTCCAGCGTCTCGGCGCGGACGACGCCGGTCTGAAGGAATAAAGCGTCCACGGCAACATCGCTCGCAGCGAGCGCCGCGGTATGGGAGCCGGCGGCCCGGCGTCCGGAGCGCGACCGGCCTGCCTTTACTGCAATGATCGGTTTGCGGGCGCTCACACGGCGCGCGATGCGCGCGAAGCGACGAGGATTTCCAAACGATTCCATGTAGAGGAGGATCACGCCGGTGGCGGGGTCTTCTTCCCAATACTGCAGAAGATCATTGGTGGAGACATCAGCCTTATTGCCGACGCTGACAAAAGACGAAATTCCCACATGAAAGCGGTGTGCTGCACCCAGCGTGGCAATCCCAATCGCTCCGCTCTGGGAGGACATTGCCACACGCCCCGAAGGAGGAAACAGCGACGTGAATGTGGCATTCAGCCGGACGCTCGGATCCGTATTCAAGATGCCGAAGCAATTCGGGCCGATCATCCGCATGCCGTGTTGGCGGACTTTTTCTACCAGTTGAGCCTGGAGCGCGTTCCCCTCTGGTCCGACCTCGGCGAAGCCGGACGTAATGACGACAAGGGCTCGAACGCCGACCGACGCGCAATCCTCCACCACGGGCAAGACCTTCTCAGCGGGCACCGCAATAATCGCAAGATCGACTGGCCGAGGCACCGCGTTCATCGACGGATAGACCTCTCGTCCGGCAATCTCCGTGGCCTTGGGATTCACGGGGTAGACGGCGCCTTGAAACTGGGCCGTGATGAGTGCTTCGAGGAGCCGAAATCCAATGCTTTTCGGATCCCGTGAGGCACCAATGACAGCCACCGACTCAGGATAAAAAAATGGCCGGAGTGAGGCGGTTGTCGCGAGCCGTTCTCGTAGTTCGGCCCTGGTGACGGTGATCTCCGTGGGAACCAGGGATAGCTGTACCTCCATATCCTCGCCTTCATAGGCTTCATGGGCGCTGAATCCCGATTCTCGAAAGACTTCCCGCATCGCGACATTGTTCACGTGTGTGACGGCCCACAAGTTGGCAAATCCTTGGCGAATGGCGATGAATGCGAGGCGCTCAAGCAGCAATGTGCCCAAGCCCTTTCCGTGGAACTCGTCGTCCACCGCCATGGCCACTTCAGCGGTGTGCTCGTTCTTTGCCCAATAAGAGCCGGCAGCGATAATGCGTAACTTGCCTTCCCAGATGCGTGTGACGATCAGAGTCAACTGAATGCGAGGTTTGGACGAATCACACAATGCCGCGACAAGGTCGGTAGATGGCGCACTTTCTGAAAAAAAGCGATGGCGTCTCGATTCCGGCGATAATCGATCCACGAATTGTTGCATCATCTCGGCGTCAATCGATTCGGCAGGTCGAATCGTTGCCGTCGTTCCATCACGAAGAATCAGCGATCCCGTTTCGGGCCGTTCAGAGCGGAGTGGCGGGATATAGAGCGGACGAACGTGTTTCAACCTTAATCACCCACGTCATGTGGCTAATGGAATTTTGGTCGCAGGGGCTTATCCCATCGCGATCCTTGTGTTCCTTGCGAGCGGTAAAGGTGTGCCGTGCAGGCAACGATACCACAACGAGAGCTTTCGCCACATTCGATGCCTTTTTGTAATGCGTTGCCTGCGGTCTTCGGTGAGGCGTTTCCCTTCAGCGCGGTTTTGCCACTGGCAACAATGACACGCGACCGTCAGGTTAAGCGGTTGCCATGTCCTGGCCGGTTGGACTATGGTTTGCGTCCTAAGCGATCATGCCCGTCCTTAAAAAACAATCCCTCGAGCAATACCTCCGCAGCAGATTTGGTCCAGCCGCCACGCTACTCTCTTATGGTCCGATCGGTAAGGAGAGCTCACAGGGGACGTATAAACAATATGGATACGGATCGCCGGTCAAGCTGACATTCCAGGTGGGGCGAACTCGTCGCTCGGCGGTATTAGAAACGATGAGTCCCGGCCCGTTCGGGCATGAGCACATGGCGGATCGTGCGCAGGCGATCTTGTGGGACTATGAGTCGTACGGGCGTCTGCCTGGCCATGTGAAAGCGCTCGATGTCGGTGCGTTTACCTCGAGCCAAGAATTGTTCTCCGTTGCCAGGGCCCGCGAATTGTTTGTGCTGACACAGTGGGTAGAGGGCGCCAGCTATTATGAAGATCTTCGCCGTCTCATCGAGGGCGGTTCGTTACGAACGCTCGATCGACGACGCGCGCAAGCGCTGGCCAGCTATCTCGCGTCAATCCATCGGCGGAAACGTCGTGATCCGGCTCTCTATCGCCGCCGCCTCCGCGAGCTGATCGGCCATGGCGAGTGCATCATGGGATTGACGGACAGTTATCCGGTTCCCTTCGGCTTCATCACGCGGGACGTTCTGCGTGGAATCGAGGAAGCCTGCAATCAATGGCGTTGGCGCCTCCGCAATAAGACGCACCGCCTGGCTCAGGTACACGGAGACTTTCATCCCTGGAATGTGCTCTTTCGAAAGAGCACAGATTTTTCTGTCCTGGATCGATCGCGTGGCGAGTGGGGTGAGCCGGCAGATGATGTGGCCTCCATGGCCATTAATTATGTCTTTTGTTCTCTGTGCCGCTCGCGACGGCTACAGGGACCTTTCGAAGTGCTCTTCCGGTTGTTTTGGGACACCTATCTCGAGCAAAGTGGAGACGAGGAGGTCACGGCAGCGGTAGCCCCCTTCTTTGCGTTCCGAGGATTAGTGATTGCCAGCCCCGTCTGGTATCCCAAACTACCCATGGAGGTCCGCCGAAGCATTTTTCGGTTTGTAGAAGATGTGCTTGAAGCGCCGCGCTTCGATCCTGTCCGTGTCAATGACTATTGCGGGTTGTAACCGAACGATCAGCACCCTATGACGCAGCCTCCAGCATGTGGCATCTGGGTCACCGGATTGCCGGCCTCGGGAAAGAGCACGATCGTCGCTGCTCTGCGGCCTCAGCTCGAGGCCTTGGGATTGACCGTGGACGTGCTGGAATCGGACGAAGTCAGGCGGCTGCTGACTCCGCAGGCGACTTACTCATCGGAGGAACGCGACCTCTTCTATCGTGCCCTTGCCTTCACCGGGCAGCGCCTCGTCGCGCACGGCGTGACCGTCGTATTCGATGCGACCGCCAGCCGGCAAGCCTATCGTGATTGGGCACGCGCGATGATTCCGCGCTTCATCGAGGTGGCGGTCGAATGCCCGCTAGCCCTCTGCATGAAGCGGGATCGGAAAGGGACCTATCAAAAAGGTTTACGCGGCCAATCCACAACCGTTCCCGGCCTGCAAAGTTCCTATGAGTCGCCGGCGAATCCAGAATTGCGAATCGACACCACCAAGCTCTCACCTCAGGAGGCAGCGAAACAGATCTGCGACATCGTTCGCGCAACGCTCGCTTGAAGCGCCCTTTGCGCCGGTATCGTGCGCCATCTCCTGGTCACATCCTGACTCTCACGACCGGAAGGAGCAAGGCAAAGAGTCGGTTGCATATAGCTCTATAGAGCTGTGGCATCTTGCAACAGTATCTCATGCTCCGGCTGTGGTCTTTCTCGCCAGGCGATCGCCCGTTACGAAGCGTCCTCTTCAATTTCCTAGAGATCCGGGATTCTCGTCTGTATGCCGAGCGGCATGCCCTTTGCGATATGTTAGGAAGCAATGAGGTAAGTCCCAGGATGTTTCCCATGGCTACACAAAAGACCGTTACTGTACTCATAGTCGAAGACGATCGAGAGATGCGTAGTCTGCTTTGCGACGAGTTCTGGAGTGCTGGCTACCAGCTGCGGGAAGCTAAGGACGGGGATGAAGCAGTGAAGGCGGTCCAGCAATCAGAGCCTGATCTGATACTGACCGACTTGCGGATGCCGGCAGGAGGAGCGGAATACATCCGTCGCCTACGGTCGATTGCGCCACATTGTCCGATCCTCGTGATGACCGCCTTTGGTGATGCCGGTTCACGGGACAAGGTGTTTCAGGCTGGGGCAAGCGCCTATTTTGATAAGCCGGTCCGCATCTCGGACCTAAAAATCAAAGTCGAAGAATTGCTGAGTGATAATCGCGGATGATGCCTTCGCGGTCAGGTAATGGAGGGAGGAGAGATGGGCGGGTCTCGATCAGTGCCAGCGCGCCCGTTGAATGATCCGATTCTGGCGGCACGGCTCGAAGCGATCAGCCAGCTGGCTGGAGAGATCAGCGAACGTGTCGCAGTCATGGATCGAGATTTCAACGTCGTTTACGCGAACACGGACGCCTCAACAGAGCACTGTTCCGGATCGCAGGGGACTCGTCCGGTCAAATGCTATGAGGCACTTGTACATCGTCACGAACCCTGTGACACCTGCCCTGCCGTCAAAATATTTCACGGTCCTCATGTGCAACATGTCGTCTGCTCAACTGAAAGGGATAGACCCCCCTGCGGGATGCAGCACGCCTTCCCACTGGCCGATCAAGACGGACAAGTCGCCTCGATGCTGGTGTTGTGTGAACCGTTCTCCCAACTGAGTGGAGTTCCCGAGGTGTCTGTTCCCGAGGAAATCTCCCCTGCGATGGTACGCGAGCACTTGGGTGCTCTTATTGGACGCAGCCCGGCGATGCAGCAGCTCTTCGACCTGATCTGTCTGGTTGCTGACAGTTCGGCCTCGGTGCTGATTCAAGGGGAAAGCGGGACTGGTAAGGAGTTGGTCGCGAAGACCATCCATCAATATGGTTGCCGCCGCGAGAAACCATTTGTCGTGATCGATTGTGGGTCGCTGCCGGAAACGCTGCTAGAAAGCGAATTGTTCGGGCATGTGAGAGGTGCCTTCACGGGGGCGGTGTCAAACAAGCCCGGGTTGTTCGAAGAAGCCAACGGTGGAACGATTTTTCTGGATGAAATCGCGGATACGACACCGACCTTCCAATCGAAGCTGCTGCGCGTTCTTCAAGAGGGCGAAATTAAGCGCGTCGGAGGAAACCATCCGATCAAGGTCAATGCCCGGGTCATTTCAGCCACAAATAAGGATCTGGCCGAGTTGGTCAAGATGAAACGGTTCAGACAAGATTTGTATTACCGCTTAGCAGTCCTGCCCCTTCTGGTCCCTCCACTGCGAGAACGGCGGGACGATATTGCCCTGTTGGCTAAACACTTCGTTCTGCAGGCCTGCGCCCGGCATCGCCAACCAACGCGCACCGTGTCGCCTGACACCTTGCGTGCATTGACGGAAGCTCCATGGCCCGGCAATGTGCGGGAACTTCAACACTGTATTGAGCGAGCGGTGGTCACGACGAAAGGTCCCGAATTGAACTGCGCCGACGTTGCAGCCATAGGATCAAAAACGGCGGCGGGGGATCTTCGTTCTGTTGGCAAGGGAGCGAAGAAGCTGGCGGAAAAGGCGCACATCATGCAGGCGCTTCTAGACAGTCAGGGGAACCGAGCCGAAGCCGCCAAAAATCTCAAGATCAGCCGTGCAGGGTTATACAATAAATTGCGCGAATATGATCTGACTTGACCGGCTCAGTCGGATCGCGATGAGGATTCGATCGGTCGATAATTGCTCACTTCCTCCTTTCTTCCTGAACGGTGATCTGAAACAGTGTCGTAGGATGGCCGTCCAAGATTTCGGTCCCGACCGTTTCCCGTCGTATTTCCTGAGCCATCGACCGCTCGAGCCTGACGCCAATTGCCCCATTCCGCCTCAACTTCCTCTTGGATTGTCCAAATCATTGGACAGCGCAACTCCTTGGATACTTATAGGTCACCTCGTGATCGGCGTCGTATTGTCCAAACCGCTAGAACGTCTCCCTGTTTTCACGAAAGAGGGTTGCTCGTTCCGCTATGGCTCTAAGGCCTCAATTTCTTGGACATATCACCTTCTCTCTGTCGCGCCATCTCTCGTCGGCACGTCTGTTGCGCTATGCAGCGACCGCTGGTGAGGGTGTGGGGTGATTAGGACCGGCCTCCGAATGACCCACCTCCTTCGCAAGAAGGACCTTCACCAGCTCTTTGAAGGCCGTGAAGCACCGAGAGATCCAGCGATGAATCACACGAACCGCCCCACTGGCGGATATAGAGAAGGAGGCCGTGTATGAAATCCTTTCACCAACCACAGCAGACGAGGCGACGAATGCATGTGTCGCTGACGCTGCAGAGTATCGTTTTGACGGGCAGCCTGGTGGCCGCGCCATGGCTGTTTGCGGCGAGTCCGGAAGAGTCGTCGCATGAAGGCCATGCGACGTCTGTCGCCTTGCCGGGCTGGACGCAGCAACTCAAAGGCCAAACCGTCGTGGAGAATGCCATCGAAGGCCGCGCCGGCAATGCGGAAAAAATGGAGATGCAGCATCATCGGCTGATGCAAAAACTCGAACAGCAGGCGCAGCAGGATGCGAAAGCTCAGCAGACATCGGGTGGCTTCAACGCCATGTCGATGATGCACCAGTACATGGGCCAGGACGGTAGCAGCTTCCTCCTCATGACGGATGCGGGCAAGGGCGAGCCGGTTATGACCTCAGGGGGTAAGTGTCCTACAGGTGTGCCCACGAAGTCGTACGACGTGTCGATGATCAACATTGAGATCACGTTAAACCGGTGGCTCGATTTCTATCCGGGCTACATGTACGTGCTGACCCAAGATATCGACAAAGCGCGCGCCGAGGAAACCAAGAACAGGGAAGCGCGGGACAAGGAAGGCTTCGATCCAGGCTCGGTCTCGACCGGCCTCCAGGGCGACGCCATCCAGCCCCTGGTCCTCCGGGCCAATCAGGGCGAATGCGTGAAGATGACGCTTCGGAACCAGATGGAAGGAGAAGACGGGAGCCTATTCATTCAAGCGTCCAGCATGATCGTCAGTGCGACGGGCAAGCCTGCCACCACGACTAATCCCGAGTCGATCGTGGCGCCGGGCAAGACACAGGAATTTGAATGGTACATCCATCCAAACATGCAGGAAGGTGTACGGCAGTTCCACTCCTACAGCCATGACCGTGAATTGACAGTCATGGGCCTATTCGGCGCCTTCGTGGTGGAACCGAAGGGCTCGAAGTATGTCGACGCCTTGGGAACCGGTCCGGATCGGGAAGTGAAGAGCGGGTGGCAGGTCAATATCGATAACGGGTCAGGACCCGACTTCCGGGAGTTCGTGCTCTTCTATCACGAGATCGGCGACGAAGCGTTCCGTCCGTTGAATAAAAAAGGCGACTTCCTGCCTCAGCGTGATCCGTTGACGGACGCCTATCGTCCGGGGGGCCGCGCCTTGAACTATCGGAGCGAGCCGTTCGGTATCGATCAGATGCACTTGCAGCACGAATATTTCGGTTTCGAGGACGAGTCGTTGGCGTACAGCGCCTATACCTTCGGCGATGTGCCGACGACGATTCCCCGCGGATATCTCGGCGATCCCGTCAAGTGGCGGTTGGTGCACGGCGGATCGGAAGTGTTCCATTCCCACCATCCGCACAGCGGGTCGATCCGCTGGCAACGAAGCCCGGGCACAGAGCCGAATAATCTCTGGGCAATGGGTAAGGATGGACCAGTGAAGTATCCGATCGTCCGAACCAAGTCCGATCGCGTGGATGTGGAAGTCATCGGCCCATCTGAAGCGCTTGACCTCGAGCCGGAATGTGGCGGCGGTGGCTGTCAGCACCTGGCCGGCGAATTCCTCTTTCACTGCCACGTCGCGCACCACTATGTGGCGGGGATGTGGGGGTATGCCCGCTTCTATAATACGTTGCAAGCCGGCGCTGGCCACACGGACACGATGCCGGACTTACGGGAGCTCCCGGATCGTCAGGGCCGGATGAAGCTCGGTGTCTCGTCAGACAAACTGATCGGGACCACCCTCGATTGGTTCGGCAAGACGTTCAAGATTGTCGACAAGGGACAAAAGACCAACTGGAAGTCCGATCCGGCCGTGGTGAACATCAAGGATTGGGTGGAAATGTGGATTCCAGCGGCGGGCAAGCCCGGCCATACGGATAACGAGAAGGCCCAGATCATGGCCTACGATGCGACCGTGTGGGATTGGAAATGGAACGGCAATGTGGCGGTCGGAGAACGTGAAAGCACCGCTCAGAATCCCAAGTACACATGGGCGGCCAAGTGGGATGACAGCACGAGGCCGGCGATTCTCTTCGATCCGACCACAGGAAGAATGTCCTGGCCGCTGTTTAAGCCGCATTTCGGTAAGCGTGTGCCGTTCTCGGCGAACCATAACGGTGCGCCGTGGTTGGAACCTATCCATCAGGATAGCAAAGGCGAACGGACTTCCGAGCCAGCCCAGCCGGGCGAGCAGGGTCGTTGGAGTCTCTGTCCGGATAACGCCAATCAGAAGTTTTACAACATCCACTTTGTCCGCATGCCGATCACCCTTGCCAAGCAGCAGGGCAAAGAGCCACCGATCGTCGACAAGGACGGCTTGATCTATGTGCTCCATGAAGAAGAGCGCTTGACCAGAGCCAACGATGATCTAAAGCTTCCGGCAGTCATCCGCGCCAATGTCTATGACTGTGTGGACGTGCTGCTCACCAGCGAGTGGGACGACGACGATTACACAAATTTTCAATCGTCCAAGATCAATATCCATCCTCATTTCTTCCAGTTCGACACGGGGAATTCGGACGGTGTGATCTCGGGATTCGAATATGAAATGTCGGTCCGGCCGTTCACGATGTGGGGCAAGGCCAAGAAACATGGGCTTCCTGCACCGATGGTGGCCAAAATTGTGGGTGGCGCAAAGGCAGGGGCCACTTCAATTAAGATCCAAATGGCACCCGGGGCGACGCCATTCCATGTGAACACCGAATTGATGGTGGGCATGGATTGTTTGGAGAAGGGCAACGATCCAGCGGCATCACTGCCGCGGGATAAGAGCTGTTCCGAAGTTGCCCGCATCAAGGACATCAAGGGTGATCAGGTGACGCTCTTCACGCCACTGAAGCGCAACCATCCGGCTAACGATCTCGTGTCGCCGGAGTTCGTCCGCTATCGGTGGTGGGTGGACGTAGACATGGGCACGGTGTTTTGGCACGACCATGCCTTCGGCGCGACGACCTGGCCGCATGGGGGGTTCGGCGTGACGATCGTGGAGCCGTTCGGATCCACCTATCACAATCCGAAGGACGGCAAACTCGTCTACAGCGGCCCGATCGCGGACATTCATTCCAATGAGCCGATCGGCGCCGGCGTCAGCGGCAGCTTTCGTGAACTGATGGTTTCGATTCACGACACGGTCCCACATACCGTGAACGTGATCCAGGCCGGCAATCCTCCTGGACAGCCGGTTGAAGTGGCGCTGGAAGCGGGTAAGACGGTGTCGTTCCAGATGCCGGACAAGATCTTGAACGCACCCAATCAATATCTCAACGGCGGGACGCACACGACCGGCAGCGGATTTAACTTCCGCGCGGAACCGTTTGCCCAACGCCTGTCGAACAATCCGGATACGTCGAAGCTGTTCAACAGCGCGGTCCACGGCGATCCCGATACTCCATTGTTGCGGGCCTATACCGGTGACACGATGGTGTTCCGTCTGTTGCACCAGCTGATGAATGAATCGCACGTCTGGACGATCGCCGGCCATACCTTCCTGACGGAACGGTATGCGGCGGATGCCAATCGGAAGAACTCGATTCACGTCGGGATTGCTGAACGGTATGACCTCGTGACGAAGGCAGGCGGATTCCAGGGCATGCCTGGCGATTACATCCACTTCAACGGCCGAACCTCTCACTTCGCCGAAGGCGGATGGGGTATCGTGCGCGTGCTCGACAAAGAGACGGCGGACCTCAAGCCGCTTCCGAGGGGAACCAATCCTCTTGGAATCCCTGCCACGCCGAGTTCGGTGTGTCCAGCTGATGCCCCGGTGAAGAGTTTCAACGTGGTGGCGTTGGATCGCCCGCTGAAGCTCCATCCGAAGGCGCCGGATGTGATCGAAGTCGATTTCGAACGCAAGATCGAGCTGACCGTTCCGGAAGGCAAGATCTTCGCGCTTGAAGAGGAAGCGACGACGGTGGCTGGCAACGTCATGCCGAATCCGCTCACATTGCGCGCGAACCTCGGCGACTGCATCAAGGTCAATCTAAAGAACAAGATGAAGGCGAGCCGGGCGTCGTTCTTCGCGCCTGGATTAGCCTTCGATCCAAAAGATAGTCAGGGCTTGAATGTCGGCAACAATGGCGGCGATCAGACCATCGGACCGGGCGAAGGCCGGAACTATACCTACTACGCGCATCCAGCGAATAAGGAAACGACGTCGTTGGTGTGGGACGGTGGCAACATCGTCGTCAATCCACGTAACGGGTTGTACGGCGCGATCATCGTCGGCCCGAAGGGATCCCAGTACCGTGATCCCGTCACCGGCGCGGATCTCTCGCAGAAGAATGCCTGGAGAGCCGATGTCATCGTCGATGCCAGTTTGCCGGAAAACGTCGGCAAGCGAAACTATCGCGATGTCGCACTGTTCTTCCAGGATGAAGACAACATCATCGGAACTTCGTTCATGCCCTATGTGCAGAACGTCGCCGGTGTGACGTCGGTCAACTACCGCGCCGAACCGTACAAGTATCGGGAAGAGCAAGGCTGCTCGCTGGGGAGGATTTTCCAACCCTGTGTCGTGGACAAGCCTGAGGATCCGGCCACGCCGCTGATCGAAGCGCATGCCGGCGATCCGATCCGCATCCACGTCATCGGGGCCAATAGCGAGCAAAACGGGATGTTTGGTGTCGAAGGCCATGAATGGCCGATCGAACCCTACATGCCGGGCGCCGATATGATCAGCGTGGTCGAGTATGCCGGTTCCGAAGTGCTCGACGTCTTCATCCGCGGCGGTGCTGGTGGACCGTACCATCAGACTGGAGATTTCGTGTGGTCGAACAATCGGCTGCCGTACGCCCAGTCAGGGCAATGGGGCTACCTTCGCGTGTTGCCGACCAGTGATTCACGGCTCCAACCGTTGGGCACGGCTGGCGCCGGTGCCAAGCGAGCAGAGATGCAGCCGGAGCCTCGGAGTATTCCGACCGCGTTGAAATAAACGTATCGGACAACGCGTGATGCTGATGGGGGAACTACGAAGTGTTCGGTAGTTCCCCCCATCGGTTTCTGCCGGTCAGGCATACGGCTTTCTTATAAATGAGAGAGGCGAAGCCATGCACAGTGACGAGAGGCAGCGATTAAAAAAGGTGGAAACGGTGATCAACGCGCTGCTGATCGCCATCGCCCTGCTGACACTGACCAAGTTGATCTGACTTCGCGCAAGACGAAGGTTGACATACCGACCGCCACTCCACAGCGCGGCAAGGCCAGACCAGCTTCCTGGCGATCAGCCTGCCATAACCAACCGTCATCGCCGCGACGTGCCTGTCCGATGATCGAATGCCGTTCCCGAGTCATCCTCGACACGTCGAAGGGACAGCGTGCCACAGTGCACGCTTGGTTCTGTAGCGAATCGGTACAGTAGGAGAGCACGAGCAAGTGAAAATGCGCTCACATCATTGCTGAATACAAAGGCATTGGAGTTGCAGTACATGAGACAGAGGCCGTGCACAGCGAGTGATGATCAGATCATGAGCAGCACCCGCCTATATCAACCAACGAGTCGTCAGATCTCTAACAGAGGAGGGTGCTATGAGGGGTTCTAGACCAGTATGGCGAAGCGCGATCGTTCCGATGGCCGTGGGTATGATGACACTAATCGGCCCGAGTATACCGTCGGCCGTCCAGGCCGATGACGAAATGAAAGTCGAGGTCACCATTACCGACCGTGGCTACGATGTCAAAGGACATACGACGCCCGGAGCGCTGACCAGGGTCGTCGTCAAGAATCAAGGAACGATGACCCATGGCATCAGTTCCCCCATGTTCAAAGAAGGTGTCACGAAAAAGGAAGGTGACGGAGTCGAAATCCGCGGCCAGAAGGGCAAAGGCTACCGGGCGTATCATCTTGAGCCTGGGCAGACGATGACGTTGCATTTCACGAAGAAGACGCAGCCGGATCCGGCGACCGGCATCAGCGAAACGATGCAGGTGCCCTTTTGGTGCGATATTCATTCCCACATGAAGGGAGAATTTCTCGTGGTGGAAACGAAAGGCGAAGTCGGCGGCGGCTGATCGAGACCTGAGATGATTCTCTGACGTGAAGGAGAGGTCATACGGCAATTCTCCGTAGTGTGACCTCTCCTCTTCACATTCATTCACAATCCTTGCAAGCGCATAAAGCCGCTATCCACATCAATCCATTCGATTCTTTTCCATGCCTGTCCCTGCCTAATCGGACGCGTCTCCGCCAATACTTTTCCCAACGCGTCGCTCCTTTGCAGCGCACGAAACAATTCGGGTATGCTTTGGACGTTTCTGGTACGACGCAGCGCCAGCACGATAGGGCCTAACGCCCGCCCACGTCTTGATCCATCCGCAGGGAGACTTCATGGAGAGTGCGCTCTTCTATGACCGCCTGCAATTTGCGGTCACTGCCACCTTTCACTATCTCTTCCCACAACTGACCATGGGGCTGGCATTCCTGCTGTTCTACTTGAGGAGCAGGGCGCTCTGGACTGGCGATGAACATTATCATCGTGTGGCTCAGTTTTGGACGACCATCTTTGCCTTGAGCTTTGCGTTCGGTGTCGTGACCGGGATTCCCCTGGAATTTCAGTTCGGCACAAACTGGGCAAAATTCTCAAACTTCGCCGGCGGTGTCATCGGTCAGACACTGGCGATGGAAGGCGTATTTGCCTTTTTCCTCGAGTCATCGTTTTTGGGAATTCTCCTCTTTGGCGCGAACCGATTCAGCCGCCGCACCCAATGGTTCGCGTCGTTGATGCTGTTCCTGGGTTCCTGGCTGTCAGGCTATTTCATTCTCGCCACGAATGCCTGGATGCAACATCCTGTCGCCTACACGGTTGCGCCGGATGGGCGCCTCTTCGTCGACAGCCTTTCCGGTTTGCTCACGAATCCCTGGCTACCATGGCAATTTACCCACAATATGACCGCGGCAGTGGTCACTGCTTCATTCGTCATGGCGGCAGTCGGGGCTCTCTATCTGCTCTCGGGAGTGCATCAGGACTATGCCCGGACGTTTGTTCGCATTGGCGTGGTGGCCGGCTGCGTCTCGGCCGCCCTGATGATTTATCCGACGGGCGATGGGAATGCGAAACAGGTATTTGAGTATCAGCCGATCAAGGGGGCAGCCTTTGAAGGGCTGTTCCGCACACAGCGTAGGGCAGGCCTCGTTCTCGTCGGTCAGCCGAACGTGGAAACGATGACCATCGACAATCCGCTCATTGTGCCCGATGCCTTGAGCTTTTTGGTATACGACGAGTTGTATGCTCAAGTGAAAGGGCTCGACGCCTTTCCGCGAACGGACTGGCCGGACAACTTACCGCTTCTCTACTACTCGTATCACATCATGGCAGGACTGGGGACGATCTTCGTCGCCGTGATGGGACTGGCCTTGCTGTGGCTGTGGAGAGGTCGGCTCTATACCGCCAATTGGTTGCTGTGGCTTCTCCTGGTGTCCGCGCCGTTCCCTTATATCGCCACGACCGCAGGGTGGATGACCGCCGAACTCGGTCGCCAGCCCTGGCTCGTCTATGGCCTACAACGAACGGCCGATGGCGCATCGCCGCTCGTGCATTCCGGCAACGCATTATTCACTCTGCTGGGTTTTCTTGGGCTCTATCTGTTGCTCGGAATTCTGTTTCTCTTCTTGTTTGTCGAAACGATTCGGCATGGGCCGGGAGGCCATCCAAACGGACACGCTGCATAGTTGGAAACGATGGAAACATTTTGGTACATGGCTGTGACACTCATGCTGGGGATGTATGTCGTCCTCGACGGATACGACTTCGGCGTGGGCCTCGTATATCCCCTTGTGACTCGGACAGAAGAGGAGCGATTGACGGCTCTGGGTGCGATCGGTCCTGTCTGGAACGGGAATGAAGTCTGGCTGATAGCGAGCGGAGGGCTGCTCTTCCTCGCGTTTCCCAAAGCCTACGCGGCCGGGTTCAGCGGCTTCTATTTAGCATTGATTATCGTCTTGTGGCTGTTCATTGCGCGCGGACTCGCGCTCGAACTGCGGTCGCATGTGGACCATGTGCTCTGGAAACAGGTCTGTGACGCGGCGTTTTGCAGCGCGAGCGTGCTGCTGGCCATCGTGTTCGGCGCAGCGCTAGGCAACTTGATCCGTGGCGTGCCGTTGAATCAGGATGGATACTTTTTCGTCGCCCTGTGGACCGACTTCCTGACGGGGCCGGAGCCGGGGATTCTTGATTGGTACACCGTCCTCATGGGCGTGGCGGCCGGTGCCATTCTCGCATTCCACGGAGCCAATTATCTGACCATGAAATGCGACGGGGCGCTGCGAGCCAGGGCAAGCCACATCTCGACGGTGAGCGGATATGCTGTGGTGGGGCTGGTCGTACTGGTGTTAGCCACCATCCCCTTCGTGCAACCGTCGTTTCGCCTCAATTACGCTGCCCATCCTATCGGATACGTCTTCCCATTGCTCGGCGTCACCGCGCTGGCGGCTGCGATCCAATTCCGACGACGGGATGGGGATTTCGCCGCCTTCGGCGCCTCGAGCGTCTTCATTCTGGCGATGCTCGCCAGCACCGCCTGGGGCTCCTATCCCAACATTCTGATTGCCACAACTGATCCTGCGAACAGTTTGACGGTGAGCAATGCGACCGCCGGCGCGTATGGGATGCAAGTCGCGCTCTGGTGGTTTCTCCTCGGATTCGGTCTCGTGGTCGTCTATCAGGTCTACGTCCACCGTGTCTTTTGGGGAAAAGTCACGTTGGACAGGCACTGATCGACCGACTCTTTCCTCGTAAGAATCCTCCTGATCAGAAGGGGTGCTTTCGACGGAACCAAGCGTTTGGACAGCGAACTAACAAACCGCGGGTCGCTTAGTGCTAACCCTCCACTACGTCCAAACTTGGCGGCGCGTTGAAATTAGTTGTGTCGCGAGCGGGCGACCTACGAGTTTTTGATGTGGTCTCATTTGAATGGATGCGTCGTGGTAGGGGGTCGCTGGCCGAAGGCTTGCCACGCGTCCGCCTGCCCTTGCTGCGCGCACCGTCTTAGCCGTCGTGAGTCCCTCGTGACACACCGCACGAGGTGTTCTCCAGTGCGTGGCGCAATGACCAAGATTCTGACTGCCTCATGGACGCGTGCTTGTGCCGGTGCGGCCAGCACGGACATGGTACGATTGAAGCGCAGGTTGACGTCAAAGAGGGCGCGTTTCAGTGCCGAGCTGTACTGGCGTGTCGCCCACCAGGCCAACGCGCGAAGGGGCCGGCTGAGGCCCTGACTCCGGAACGACAGCGGTTTCGTCAAGACGACCACGATGTAACGGCACCCGAGCGCCAGAAGGCGAGGCAGCGGGAGGCCGTCGGAGAGGCTCCCGTCCAGATAGAACCGGTCGCCAACCTTGACGAACCGATTGTAAAGGATCGGCAGCGCCCCCGTGGCGCGAAACACTTCCCACAGGTCCACATCCTCTGATCGGTTCGTCACGTAATGCACGGAGGCGTCTTCGGCGTCGGCGAGGGCAATGTGCAACTCGGTAGACGCCTCCAGCAAGGCCGGCAGATTGAAAGGTCGCACGTGACGGACGAGGTCATCGATCATGTAGTCCATGTCCACGAGCTTCCCCAGGCGGAAGAAATCGATGAACTTCCGGTTGCTCAGATAGTCGATATATGTCTCGACGCCGTAGCGGGCCTGCCCGGTGATGAAATGAGCGCCGTTCATGGCTCCGGCGGACGCCCCCGCGACATGATCGAAGCAATGAGTCCAGCCCATCTCTTCGAAAGCCGCTAACACGGCCATGGAATAGACGCCCCGCATCCCGCCGCCCTGCACGACGAGCCCGAGGGGCGGCACATCACGCTCACCGGCGGCCTTCCGCCTGAGCGCCTGCCAGATTTCCTCGGCCACGTCCGCATGGCTAATCGGGCCGCCGCCAACCACCCCGCACTCGTCCCAGGGTGCCGCCGCCGTGATTGGGATGCGTTCGTCCATGAGTCGACCCTCCAACAGTCGAGTATCAATATGGCATGCAGAGGTCAACCTCGTCGCCAGCCCAGACAGCCGTTACCGCGTCCAAGGGGCCACGGGCCTCGCGTAGTGCTAACCTTTCACTGACGCGAAACTTATCGGCGCCTTGAAATTACTTCTATCGCGAAGACACGCGACCTCGATTTTGGGGTGCCGGTGATAGGTTCGTGGTAGCTGCTACCAGGACAGGACAATCCAGCCGCAACTTGCCCCACATCACCGGCATCCTGCTTTGTGGTTTCTTGAAGTGTCGAGATCAGGCGGCGATCGCCGGGACTGGCCGTTCACCGCCATACCACCGACGGCCACAACTCAGACAGGCGTACTGTTGAATGTATATACCGCTTCTCAGATCGATCGCCATCTCGGGGCTGAGCGGGCTGTCGCACTTCCAGCATCGCAATGTGTGTCGTTTGGTGTTGTTGTCCATGTGCATCACCTATGTGGGTTCAGGGACAATAAGATAAATTGCATCGATCACCGTGATCTGACAGTACGCTTGCAGACTCCTGATGTCTGTTCAAAACGAAACCTCTAGGGAAAAACATAGCCAAGAGTCACCCTAGAGCCATCTTGCCCTAGCGGCTACATTCAAGCAGAAACCAGTTTGCGGCTGGTGTGCGTATATTTATTGAGGAGTATTGTGTGGCGGACGATTGGAACAGAGGGTCATGTTCACATCGGTGGATGTTTGCTTTTTGGGCTATGCTTTCTCTTCCAGGAATCGAGGAAGGTATGGAGTCCGGATACCGTTAACGAAAGTGATTCCAGTTGCAGGGTAGTGAGGGATTTCCCTTCCTGTAAATATCTCTCCAGTTGGGTGCTGACTGACATGAACTCGGCGATTAACTCGTGGGTCGCTGCATCTTCTTCTATCATGCGACCACTATACATGAGAAACACCGCAGGTGAGGCTAAAAGGCAGAATTCCGCTGATTGCTCATCAGCGACGGCTCGAATGTAGGGGGCCACTGTGTCCCAGTAGCAGCTACCTCAGCCTCGTCACACGGTTCCCAGACGGTTCCCGCACAAGGAAGAAACTGTTGGGTGGTTTCTAAGTCCGCGAAAAGTGGTGGGCCGTGTAGGGGTCGAACCTACGGCCCGCTGATTAAGAGTCAGCTGCTC
>Ga0157376_10001196_pt1 | contig 17137 bp, 11 predicted proteins | sample M45metaG_FD_121801 | JGI IMG/M metagenome (GOLD analysis project Ga0157376, IMG submission 121801) | Miscanthus rhizosphere microbial communities from Kellogg Biological Station, Michigan, USA - M4-5 metaG | ecosystem: Host-associated > Plants > Roots > Rhizosphere > Soil | place: USA: Michigan... | reverse complement strand
TATTGGTCCGCTGGTAGATTGTTTCAAGAGTTAGGGGACCTTTTTCATTCTCCAGCAACTCGAGAATATCGAGAGCTTTGGAAAGTACCGGAATTAGATACAGTCGCTTCGGTGAATTTCTTTTCACGCAGAAAACCTCGTTCTCAATGCAAGCACGTAAATATAGCCGGGATGCTGCGAAGTCCCTAGTGGTACTGCACAGTCAATTGCAGACCGAGAACTCCGCTTACCCACAGCAGTGGCGCAATTTTCCTGGAGCGATTGTATTTCAATACAGCAATTGATCGCCAAGAAATTCAATAGGGACAATAGTTCAAAATTATCTTGACAAGCATTAACGAATCTCGCTACATTGCGCGGCGAGATTCAGAACGTGTGTGTCGGCTCTCTAGGCGTTCTATGCCTTCGATAGGCGAGGGATCTTGGTGTGGTCGTCTGTTGCCACGATGCACAGGAGGAAGTATGGCATTGAAGCTTAAAGCGGTTGCAATTTGCTTACTTGTTCTCGCTTCGACAGCTTTAGCGTACGGGCAAGGTGCAGTCGGAACAATTCTCGGAACAGTGACCGATAGCTCAGGAGCTGTAGTCGCCGGCGCAGAGGTTCAGGTGACTAATTTGGCTACCAACGTTGGCCACACAATTAAGACGACCGACACTGGAGACTTCACGGTTCCATATTTGCCGCCGGGCAATTACAGGGTCTCTATTCAATCCCCAGGTTTCCAGAAGTCAGTGGTTGACAACGTGAACTTGGTTGTAGCGCAGCAGGCTCGAGTGGACGTAACGATGAAGGCGGGGGTTAATACTGAAGTTGTCGAAGTGCAAGGCAGTGCAGTAGCACTCGATACAGACAGTTCGGCCGTCTCGCAGATCATCACCCAAAAGCAAGTGGACCAGTTGCCCTTGAACGGTCGAAACTTTTTGAACTTGTTGTTCATTGGCGGAGGTGCCGTCGAAACAACTGGCGAACAGGGCCAAATGCGGCAGGGGACGGGGAACGCGATCAGCATCAATGGAGGCCGACCGACCTCCAACAATTACACCCTCGACGGTTTGGTGAACACGGATACCGCGTTGAACACGCCGGCGGTGATCTTGTCACAGGATGCGATCCAAGAATTCAAAGTGCAGAGCGAAACTTATTCCGCTGAATATGGATTTAGCGCGAATCAAGTCAATATTGTTAGCAAAAGCGGTACCAACCAACTGCACGGTACTGCGTTCGAATTTCTGCGTAACGACGCTTTGGATGCCTTTTCGCCCTTTCAATCCGGCACAAAGCCGGTATTGCGGCAGAATCAGTTTGGTTTCGTGGTAGGCGGCCCAGTTTATATTCCCAAACTTTACGATGGCAGAAACAAAAGTTTTTTCCTCGTAAACTATGAAGGGTGGAGGATACGCCGGGGCAGTAACGCCTTCTTCAATGCTCCGGATCCGAATTGGCTACAAGGCAATTTTTCTTCACTGTCGGGGTTAAGTACTCCGGTGGCCGCGGGAGGAACCTGCGTGCCCAGTGCCACAGATTTTTGCCGCCCCATTGATCCTCTTACAGGGGCGCCATTCACGGGAGACTCAATTTCCTCCACGCGTTTCTCTCGACTCGCGAGCGTCTCCCTGGGGGCTAGCTTGATACCTACTCCAAATTGCCTGGCGGGGCCGCCGGCGTGTTTGGGCAACGTCCGGCTGAACTCTACCTTACCCAATTCGGTGGATCAGCAAACCTACCGTTTTGACCAGGCATTTCAAAAATATGGTTCGGTCTTCTTCCGTTTTACGACGTCTGACTATTCCAATCTCAACATCAACGGATCGGACTCCGTTCCATTTGGTTTCGGTAATTTTATTCAGCAGCCGCAAAGCTGGATGATCTCGCATACGATTAACTTGGGCTCCAACATTGTTAACAGCTTCCGCTTCGGGCATCTAACCTCGATTGTCAACCAAGGTGGAGTGGCCGCACCGGAAGCAGATGTTACGGCTTTGGGACTTACTGGAGTTTTTACCAACCTTCCTGACTCTGTTCGGTTGTATCCAAACTTCGGTTTCGATGGGCCAGGACTCAGCAATTCTCAATCCGGAAGCCAGGGCAATGACGCGACTACGAGCGACATACGCACCTGGGAGTTTGCCGATTCAGTTACGCTGGTCCGAGGTAAACACACCTTCGGATTTGGGATCGATTACCGAACCTGGTTGCAAAAGCGAAATCTCTCTGGCGATTTCCTCGGCGCCTTTGGTTTCCAAAACGGCACGGTCACGCAGAATAGTAATGGGTGTACGACACCCTCGGGACTCTGCGGAACGGGTAATTCGGTGGCAGATTTCCTTTTGGGTTATTACAACAATGCGTCAACTTTCGAACCGGGACCGTTTGCTAGTGGAACTGACGCCGGCAATACCAACCGTTTTCACTTCATGTCAATCGCTCCCTATGTGCAAGACGATTGGAGGGTGAGCAATCGTCTTACATTGAATATTGGTTTGCGTTGGGATTACAAAAGCGTGCCCTACGAAGAAGACAACAAAATGTTCTGGTTTGATCGGGCTAATCCAGGAGGCGGATTGTGTTTCGCCAATCCAGACCTGGGGACAAAGGATGTTTCCTCGTTGGGAGGTCCGATAGCCCCTGACGGCAACGGTTTCTATCGTTACTGTGGACGCCGGAACCCCGCTGACGCGTCGAAAAAGCCATTTGCTCCTCGCTTCGGCTTTGCGTATCGCCTTACGGACAAGACAGTGGTGCGGGGAGGATACGGCATTTTCTTTGACTCTGCAGAAACGCGCGAGATCGACAATAGCGGTGACATTTATCCAAATATCGTGCGTGCCGCACTAAATCCGACGACCGACGTTGTGGGTTGTGGCGGAGCCGGACAGCCCGCCTGCACGGTTAAAACGACTGATCAAACCTTTCCTGCCGTGAGCCTCCATCAGGTTAGCCCAGCGGCTGACGGCAGTCAGTTTTTCGCGGTGATTATCTCGGAATTCCCCAAAAACCCATACGTCCAACAATGGTCCTTGTCGGTACAGCGTGAGCTTGCCAGGAACACCACTCTGGAAGTGAACTATGTTGGAAACAAAGGGACGCACAACCTCAACCGGATCAATATTGGTCAGCCTTTGCCACCGCCAAATCCCGCGGCGTGTGATCCATCTGTCGGAGGGAACCCAAACAGTGTTGCGGATCTGTGCCCCGTGTCAAGCCGCAGGCCTTTCACAAACATTACCTCTGCGAATGGTTTTCTCGATAGCCAGTGGAATGGATATTCCAATTACAACGCCGGCAATGTAAAGCTGGAACATCGATCTGGTTCTACAGCGCTGCTTGCTGTTTACACTTGGGCCAAGAGCCTCGATGATAAATCTGCTGCCGCCGGTGTCGGAGCTACCAATGCGTTCGCCGGACACATGAACGAACACGACCCGCGCGCAGACTATGGGCGCTCTGATATCGATGTAAACCATCGATTTGTTTTGAGTTCCGTGTATCAGCTGCCGATTGGTCGTGGTAAACGGTTCTTAGGAAATACGAATAAGGTGGCGGATGCTTTTATCGGAGGATGGCAGCTTACCGGCATCGCCACATTCCAGAAAGGTTTCCCATTCTCAGTGATGGCGGATAACAAAGATAACCTCCTGCTTACGTTTACCCAGCGTGCTAATTTGGTACCTGGCTGTGACCCAAACGATGCACCACGAAACGTGTCAGAGTGGTTTAATACGTCATGTTTTACTCAGCCCCTATCAGGCCAATTCGGAAACAGTGGGCGCAATATGCTCCGAGGACCAGGCATCAGCAACTTTGATTTGGGCTTGGGCAAGGACTTTAGATTTACCGAGCACACTAGCTTTCAATTCCGACTTGAAGCATTCAACGCGTTCAACCATACGCAATACGGTTTCGACCCGTCTACAAGCACTGGGATTGGTAGCGCGGTTGGCAACAATCCAAGCCAATCAAACTACGGCGTGATAACCGCTGGTCGGCCTGGACGTGTCGTGCAGCTCGGCGGCAAGTTTGTTTTCTAGCCAGCCACGTTAACTGCGGAAAGCGCCAGGCCTGCTTCCGGCCTGGCGTTTTTGGGGCTTATCTAAAGCAGCGTGACAATCTCAATGGTGATCGGCTATCTCGGCCACGGCGTGTGGTGCGGTACACTGCGAGAACGCTGGGTCAGCCATGAATCTCCTTTTCAAAAACGTCTGCTTCTGCTTGGTCGCCCTTAATGTTTTCGCTCAGTTGGAAACCCCTAACCCAGTAGAGAAATACGCGCAGGAAGGTCAAAGTGCGTTGGCCTCAGGGCGCTACGAAGAGGCGCAAAGGGCCTATGAAAAATTGCGCGAACTTGAACCTGGAGTTGCTGAGGTCCACGCTAATCTGGGGCCGATCTATTTTGAGGAGAAAAAATTTGAGCAGGCGGTGCCAGCACTTCGTCAGGCTTTGAAACTCTAACCCAGCCTAATCAAATCAGACAATATTTTAGCCATGTCGCTGTCTGAGCTTGGCCGGTACAACGAGGCGTTGCCCGGCCTGGAAAAAGGGTTTGGCCGCTCGACCGATCCGGAAATCAGGCGCATGTGTGGTCTTCAATTGTTGCGCGCCTATACAGGATTGAAGCGCGACGACAAAGCAGTTGAAGTCGCTTTGCAGTTGAACCGCCTCTACGCGGACGATCCTGAAGTCCTGTACCAGACAGGGAAGATATACGGGAGCTTCGCCTTCCAAACGATGCACCAGCTCTGGCATGTGGGACCTGATTCTATTTGGCGTCACCAGGCGGCGGCAGAAGCTTACGAAAGTCAGAACGCATTCGATCAAGCCCTCATCCAATACCGAGCTGTTCTCACGGCCGATCCGCGCCGCCCGGGGATTCACTACCGGATTGGTAGAACTTTGCTTTCCCGCCAGCGCGAACACAACACAGCGGAAGGTAGCGAGGAGGCGGCCCAGGAGTTCGAGCAGGAACTACAAATCGATCCCAGCAATGCGAATGCCGCCTATGAGCTGGGAGAGATACATCGACGTGCAGAGCGATTGGAACAAGCGCAACAACTGTTCGAACATTCTCTCAAATACTATCCTGACTTCGAAGAGGCCCATCTCGGCTTGAGTGCCGCTCTCATCTCGGAAAACAAACCAGAGGAGGCGCTGCTTCATCTGCAAAAGGCAGTAGCCATAAATCCGCAGAACGAAGTTGCCTGGTATCGTCTTGCAATAGTTCAACGGGCTTTAGGAAACAACGCCGCGCAGGAGATGGCCCTGGCTGAGTTTAAGCGCTTGCATGAAAAATCCAGCCAGCAGAATCTGACTACAAATTTCCTCACTCCTCAGGAGGTGACCAAACAGGAGATCGACGCGAACGCTTCACATTAGAATGAATTAGTTTGTTACTCCATATAAAACACTTCCTTCATCATAGCGAAGCGTTCGCCGGGTTGCAGGTCGGGTACAGGCTCAAAATATTTCGCCATCTCCGCCTGCCAGCGCAAATTGACCGGATCATTGGCCAGTGCGTCCCAGGCTGCGTCAAAATTCTTCACTTGCATAACTAGAACCAGATCCTGACCTCGGCGAAAGATGGAGTAATCGGAAATTCCGACTTCTTTCAGCTTCGCCAACAGCTCGGGCCAAACGGCGGCGTGGTCTTTCTCATAGCCGGCGATGGCATCGGGCTTAATCCGCAGACGAAACGCTACACGTGGCATGGGTACGTGCCCCCTCAAACTTAGGATTTTGTCTATGGCAATGTGATCGCCGATACCGAATACCCGTTCAGGGTAACTTCATCGCTACTTAATTTTGTTTTTGCCGGAGGCTGAAAGCCAGTTGTCTGATCGGCATATATCTGCTCGCCACCATTGGCGCCCGGAATACTAACTTTCATTGTCCGATCTCGCTTGTTAACCAGTAGCAGACGTTTTTTTCCATCCTTAGTTACAACCGCGAGAGAATAAACGAAGGGGCTTCGTGAAAAGATGGTGTCATCGATTTCCACCACTTGGTCTCCAGGACCAAACTGATTCTTAAGCAGGCTTACTACCCAGTAGCGCGGATTCGGTTTGCCATCCTTCCAGTCCACCATTGAAACCGATGGGAACTGTGTTGGGTATCCGACTAGTTGGGACTCACCTGCCACATCCACTCCCAGGCGTGTGAACTCGCCAAAAATGTAAGCGTATGTCGCGCCGGTAAGGCTCCAATACGAATTGGGAATTGGTTTGGTCACGTGCCCTGGTTCGCCTTGGGTTAGGTCGTCCGCGGAGATGGCGCCAATTTCATTCACCATGGTTTTGGTTTGCGGTGAGAGGCGTTTGCGGATCTGCTCAATGTAGCGAACAGAATTCAGGAAGCCATCCGCTTGTGCAAAGAAAGTGAAACCTTGAATTTCAGGAGTCTGGTCAACCGTAGGGATCGCATAGAAATGGTACGAGATGTAGTCAAGTGGAATCCCGGGCTTATGATTTTTCGAATTCAGGAAGTATTCAAAGAACTCAGGTCTTAGGGAAGGCATTGCCAGACCCAGCGCGACAAATTTCGTGTCGGGCGAAGCCTTGTGCATTTCAGTCACCACTACGTCGTAAAATTTAGTGTAAATCTCCGGCGTGAAATTCCGCTCAAACTCAGGTTCATTCAGTACTTCCCAATGAGAGACCCTGTAATGGTGTCCCGACTCATGGCGCTTGCCGAATTCGTCAGTGAAGCCGCCCTGTGTATACCAGGAAATCAATCGAGCATAGTAATCGGCAGCCTCTTTAAACGACGGATCACGAAACTCAATTCCTTGCGTGTAGTCCCAAGTCACCTGATTCGGATCGTCAGGGTACTTGTTCCCTTTACCATTGAACATCCACTGCGGAATCGTGCTGAAATTTAATGTGACAGGATGTCCCTTGGTCGCTTCCAGGAAGTCGATCGTCATGGGATCAATTAGCGAGAAGTCCCATGACGTCTTACCGTCCTTCGGAGGTTCGAGTTCGGCCACTCCGAGTTTCGGGTAGGGCAGCCATGGAACATAGCGAACATAGTCCGCTCCCAGATCCTGAAGCGCTTTGAATGCGTTGTCATGAACCGGAGTTCCACGTCGCAGGGGTGGATTGACCACTACCTGTAAGGTTGCCGTCGTCTGCGACGTACTGAGAGTTTTTCCCCAATTAATCTTCAAATTGACCGGTTGATCTTGAGCGACACAGTGCGTGATGGCGAAAAAACTGATAATCAGCGAAAAGAGTCCTCGTACCGAAGCTGTGGTCTTCATCTTTTGGGTTCTCCGTGACGCCCGAAGCATTCTGCCTGCCTCCCTCGTAAAATTCAATAGGAAAATAACCTTGCTATTGACAATTGTGTAGATTCGCGGCTACAGTTCAGCCCTTTGGGATAATTTTGAAAGTTTTGCGTTCTACGTGTCTCCATGAGCCAAGTCACGTCAGCCCATACGTTGAAAATCGGTCTGTTCGGTATAGGCCTCGATACTTACTGGCCCCAATTTGCTGGTTTAGAAGAGCGCCTGAAGGGATATACGAACCAAGTCGCTCAAAGGTTGGCGGGGCCGAACGTAGAGGTGGTGAATCTGGGGCTGATTGATACACCGGAGAAAGCCGCCGAGGCGGGTCATCAGTTTCGGCGCGCCGACGTTGATCTCATCTTCTTATATGTAAGTACATATGCCCTGTCTTCGACGGTGCTGCCGGTGGTTAGGCGTGCCAGGGTTCCCGTCATTATTCTTAACTTAGCGCCTGCCGCAGCCATCGATTACAAGTCCTTCAACAAACTGGGTGACCGTACCAGAATGACGGGAGAGTGGCTTGCTTACTGTTCGGCTTGTCCGGTTCCCGAGATTGCCAACGTTTTCAATCGCTGCCGCATTCCGTTCTTTCAGGTGACCGGCATGCTGCAAAACGATCCGATTGCCTGGAATGAAATTGCAGAGTGGATGGAAGCTGCCCGCGTGGCGCACACAATGGAACGGAACCGGCTCGGTGTCATGGGCCACTACTACGGCGGAATGCTCGACATTTATTCCGATCTTACGCAGCAGTGCGCCTATTTTGGCGGTCACATTGAAATCATTGAAGTGGATGAACTGGCCGCGCTCCGCCGCGGTGTTTCAGAGAGCGAAATCGCAAGGAAAGTTTCAGAGTTCCAGGATCGTTTTGAGGTGCAATCCGATTGTGCCGTTGAAGAATTGCAGCGGGCGGCGCGTACTTCAGTTGCGCTGGATCTCATGGCAGAAACCCACAAACTGGGCTCTCTCGCTTACTACTATCAAGGCATAGGAAACGCTGAAAACGAGGATGCCATCAGCTCAATCATTCTCGGAACCAGCTTATTGACGGCGAGAGGGATTCCAGTCGCAGGTGAATACGAAATCAAAAACGTCCAGGCCATGAAGATCATGGATTCCTTCGGAGCCGGCGGCTCATTCACCGAATATTATGCGGTGGATTTCAATGACGATGTTGTCCTCATGGGCCACGATGGGCCGGGTCATATTGCCATCGCGCAAGGCAAGACAAAGGTGCGTCCGCTGATGGTATATCACGGTAAAGTCGGGCGTGGGCTTTCCGTCGAAATGTCGGTGAAGCATGGCCCCGTTACTTTACTTTCGGTGGTACAGACCGTGGACGGAAAGTTAAAGTTACTGACTGCGCAGGGTGAGTCCATCCCCGGTCCGATTCTGGAGATTGGCAACACCAACAGCCGCTACCGTTTCTCTCTTGGCGCCAGAAACTTTATGAATGAGTGGAATGTACACGGCCCTGCACATCACTGTGCGGTGGGACTCGGACACATTGCTGGCAAGATGAAAAAATTTGGTGCACTACTGGGCATGGAATGTGTCCAAGTCTGTTAAGCAAAGACTGTTAAGGAGCTAATGAATCCAAATCCGGCAATCGGAGTTCTGTATCACTGGCTGGGCGGTCTGGCCTCGGGAAGCTTCTACGTTCCTTATCGCGGAGTGAAGGGCTGGGCATGGGAGACCTTCTGGCTAGCAGGCGGCTTCTTTAGTTGGATCATCGCTCCCTGGTTCCTTGCCGGACTGCTCACCAAGGATTTATTTGCGGTCTTGCATGAGGCTCCGGGAAGTAGTTTGTTCTGGGCGTGCTTCTTCGGTTTGCTATGGGGAGTCGGCGGCCTCACGTTCGGACTCACCATGCGTTTTCTAGGACTATCGCTCGGAATGGCGATGGTGCTCGGCTTGTGCGCGGCCTTTGGAACTCTGATGCCACCCATTTTTTCCGGCGAATTCATGAGCCATGTAGTGGGAACTACTTCGGGTCGCGTCATCCTTCTGGGGATATTTGTGTGCCTGGTTGGAATCGCAGTCGCCGGACTCGCGGGCATTTCCAAAGAACGCAATATGTCTACTGCACAGAAGCAGGCTGTAATCAAGGAATTCGACTTGAAGAAGGGGACTGGCGTCGCGATCTTATCTGGCGTGATGAGCGCATGTTTTGCTTACGGTTTGGCCGCAGGCGATCCCATCAAGACACTTACATTGAAACACGGCACGCCGGTTCTATGGCAGGGATTACCAGTGCTGATCGTTGTTCTGGCGGGAGGCTTCGCCACAAATTTCATTTGGTGCTTGTGGCTAAACTTTCGCAACCATACGGGATATCAGTATTTCAATACGAAGCCCGGTCAAATGGGTAATTCGGCGGATACTCTGGAAACGGCCATAGATGCACCCAGCCGAGAGATGGTGGAGCATGCTCGGTCCCGCGTTGCTGTCCTCGAGAAAAAGACGGCCACGCAACGTGTTCCCATGCTGAGAAATTATTTGCTTTGCGCGCTGGCTGGCACAACCTGGTATTTCCAATTCTTTTTTTACACCATGGGCGAAACCCAAATGGGTCAGTACAAGTTCTCCAGCTGGACCTTGCACATGGCTAGCATCATTATTTTTAGCAGTCTTTGGGGGATCGGCCTGAAGGAATGGAAAGGCGCGGGTAAAACTGCTGGAAGTTTGCTGGCTCTCGCACTCGCCTTGCTTGTGGGATCCACCGTTATCGTGGGCTATGGAAACTATTTAGGGTTGGCACACTGAAGCTCTGCAAATCATTCTGACAGGGAGCCCAAATGCAAGTTCTTCGCTTTGTGCACAAAATTGCGATTGTCGTCATTCTTGCTTTCACCCTTTGCGCATCTGCACAACAACAGCAACCAGCATTAACGCAAAAAGATTTCCAGAACCCTCCCGAGGCGGCGAAACCTCGCGCTTGGTGGCATTGGATGAGCGGCAACGTCAGCAAAGAGGGAATCACGGCTGATCTGGAATGGATGCACCGCGTCGGCATAGGCGGAATGCAGATGTTCGATGGAGACTTGGGTGTAGCTAGATATCTAGATAAGCCTGTCATTTGGATGACGCCAGAATGGAAGGACGCGTTTCATCATGCTGGAGCCGAAGCGGATCGTCTAGGCTTGGAAATGTCGATGGCTGCTTCAGGGGGATGGAGTGAGACGGCCGGCCCATGGGTTAAGCCGGAGGCCGCAATGAAGAAAGTGGTCTGGAGCGAGACTCGTCTCAGCGGCCCATCGAAGTTCGACGGGAAACTGCCGCCACCGCCGCGCGTCAATGGCCCATTCCAAAATATTTCCATTGTTGACCTGCCTTCTTCACCAATGGTGGGTGGTGCGCCGGGCATTCCTCGGCCTGCGCACCCAGAACCGCCTCCCGACCCGACCTTTTATGCCGACACAGTTGTTCTGGCCTATCGTCTGCCGGAAAGTGAATCGACTGCAACCGCTCCAACTCCGAAAGTATCTGCAAGTGATGCATCATTCTCCGGCGCCGGTCTTGCGGACGGCGACTACGGAACATCATCAGAGCTTATGTTTGCAGAGGGTCAAAACACAGCGTGGATTCAATGGGAGTATCCGCAAGCCTTCACAGCACGATCCTTCACCATCGCAATGCCACAACCGACCAGCCGCCAAATACCGCAGCTTCCCACAGGTGACCTTTCGTACAGCGAGGATGGACGGAGCTGGACTAAATTGATTTCGCTTCCTGACTCACCACAGTACGCTCGTACCTTCGGCGTGCGCACATTCACATTCGTGCCCGTGCCGGCGCGATACTTTCGTCTGACGCTGCAGCGAGTACAACTCACGCCCGACCAAATCCTCCGCGGTACTATTCCAATGAAGTCCTACCGCATTGCAGAGGTCGCCTTAAATTCTTCCCCACGCATTGCGTTCTTCGAAGACAAGGCCAGTTTTGGCACATTTGTCGCAGGAGCGGATACGACAACGCCGGACGTATCCCCCGTCGATGTAGTCCCCTTGGACCAGGTAATCGACCTTACCGGGAAGATGCAGCCCGACGGCACATTAAATTGGGAGGTTCCCGCCGGTAAATGGGTTGTGGTCCGCATGGGATACTCCTTGACCGGGAAAAAGAACCATCCGGCAACGCCGGAGGCAACAGGATTTGAAGTAGACAAGATAAGCAGCCGGCATGTCAGCGACTACATGAAGACATATAGCGACATGATCTCGGATGCGGTTGCTCCAAATTACAGCAAAAGCTTTCGCTATTTCCTGATGGATAGCTGGGAAGCAGGGCAGGAAAATTGGACGGAAGACATGTTGACCGAGTTTAAGCGGCGCCGCGGATATGATGCTACTCCGTATCTGCCCACACTTACTGGACGCATCATCGGCAGTTCCAGAGACAGTGACGCATTTCTTTGGGACTATCGCCGCACGATTGCAGAAATGCTGGCCGACAATCACTACAAGCTTGCAGCCGATATCCTTGCCAAGCAAAAAATCGGACTCTATGCCGAAGCGATGGGTATTTCGCTTCCCACCACAGGTGACGGTCTTCTGAATAAAGGCCAGGTCACCATTCCCATGGGTGAGTTTTGGACGCCGATCGCCGGCGTGGCCGATACTCCAGCGCGCGAAGCTGATGTGCTTGAAGCAACTTCAGCCGGACATGTTTACGGCAAGAACATCATCGCAACCGAGTCCTTTACGTCCATGCCTTCTACTCCCGGATGGGGACAAACGCCGTTCTATCTAAAACAGCTTGCGGACCAGAACTTCGCGCGCGGCGTGAATCGAATTGTTTTTCACACTTCTGATCACCAGCCATTTACCGACAATAAGCACAAGCCTGGTATCACTCTCGGTTTCTTCGGCCAACACTACTCCCGCAACATTACCTGGGCCGAGCAGGCAGTTGCCTGGAACCAATACCTGGCGCGCTGCTCCTATCTGGAGCAAGCCGGACATCCTGTGGTGGATATCGCCTATTTCTATGGAGAGAGTGCTCCCGTCACCGTGCCATATTGGAAGCAGTTTTCGCCCTCCCTTCCGGACGGCTTCACCCGTGACTATGTCAATTCCGATATCCTCTTGAATCGCGCAACCGTCGAAAGTGGCAATTTAACCCTGGCCAGCGGCATGCGCTATCGGGTGTTGGTCGTCCCTGATGAGTTTGATCAACTGAGCGTCCCGTTGGTTCGCAAGCTCTCGGAACTTGTAAACGCCGGAGTAATTCTGGTCGCCCCGCGGGTGAAGCATTCGCCCAGTCTTGCAGACAAGGAATCTTCCTCCGAGCTTCAAACCTTGGTTGTCGCACTGTGGGGCTCCGACACAACTGCGAGTGGCTCGCACAATTTCGGTAAGGGTAAGGTCTACTGGGGAACTTCTCTTGAGACTGTTCTAACCGCTGAACATGTTGAGCCAGATTTCACCTTCGATCCACCACGGAATATCGCTCCTTACGATTACCCATCGCCGAAGACCAATTCGGAAGTCGTATGGAATCATCGCCGCACTTCAGACAATGATATTTACTTTGTGGCGAATCAGCGCATGCGCACCGAAGACCTAGCCGTTCAGTTCCGCATCGGAGGCAAGACAGCAGAACTCTGGCACCCTGAAACGGGCCGAATTGAACCGGCGAATTATGCTTCGGAAGGGAACAAAACAAGTGTGGCGCTTCATCTCAATCCCGAAGAATCCGTTTTCGTAGTTTTCCATGAGGGAGGCGCATCGCGGCACGACGCAACTGTACCCACAGCCGAAGATTTGTTGAGTATGACTGGAACATGGAAAGTCGCATTCCCGCCTAATCTCGGCGCTCCGCCGCAAATCGAGCTTAGTTCCTTGTCCTCATGGACCGCCTCGACAGATCCTGGAGTGCGGTATTTTTCTGGCACAGCGACCTATGCAAAGCAATTCAATTTGGCGGAGGGATGGAATCGTTCGGGCTCACAGATTCTTCTGGATCTCGGACGGGTCCGCGAGTTTGCCCAGGTCACCCTAAATGGACACAAGTTGCCGAACATTCTTTGGAAACCGCCATTCACTGTGGATGTGACATCAGCTCTGAAGACGGGATTGAACGATATAAAAGTCGAGATTACCAATCTTTGGCCGAATCGCATCATTGGCGATATGCAGCCAGAGGCGAAAGACAAATATACGTTTACTGTTTATGGGGCCTATCAAGCAGATTCTCCTCTGGTGGAGTCAGGTTTGCTCGGACCTGTAAGACTGTTGCGTCAACAGCGAATGAAGCAATAAATCGATTCATGTAGCCAAAGCACGATCAAACTCACTCATAGGGCGCCGTAACCAGCGTCGGCCAGTAATCGAAAACCAGTCTGTTAGTCAACGCGAGTGGGGGGAATCATGAGGGTTGATCGACGAGAGTCATCCGGTTCAGTGGTGCGACGCCTAACCGATTTTGCCCTGTGGCGCCTCACAATATAAGGCTGGCAATAGAGATCTTATTCTGATTTCTGTGACCGATGGCGAGGACAAGCCACCCCAGTCCAACAATTTTCAACAGCGCTGAGGTGGCCGTTGTCACTACAATAGACCTTGCCTCGGCCGTCGAGTTTGATTGGAACGCGGCATACGGTAACATTCAAGATGTTCGCCCGGGCATGCCCGTCGTAAAGCCCTCCGCCAAAACTGGCGAAGGGCTGGAAGATTATTTAAACTTTCTGATCGCCCGCAGGAACGAATTGCGTGCGGCGGTAGCCAGCTGAATAGCTCTTATTTCCGTCCATGGTTGAATTCCTCTCCATTGTTGCTCTGGGATTTGTTCTTGGGATGCGGCACGCGACCGATCCCGACCACGTCATTGCGGTCACAACTATCGTGAGCCGTCAGCAGAGCATTCGGCATGCCGGGCTGATCGGAATCATGTGGGGAATCGGGCACACGGTAACGATTTTGCTCGTAGGCACGGGGATCATTCTGTTCAACTTGGTGATTCCACCCCGCGTGGGCTTGGCCATGGAACTTGCTGTCGGCCTCATGCTGATACTGCTGGGCGTGCTCAACTTAACGGGTGTGACTCAGTGGATCACGAACCGTTTTACCCATAACCATGGTCATGGGGGCACCATTCATTCGCATGTGCACACGCATGACGGAGAAACGCACGCTCATATTCATAGTCACAATCCGGAAGTCCATCTTCATCTGACCGAATCGCCGAAAACCAAACTTGGCCAAATTTTCGACCGGGTAGGCCTCTATCACCTTGTCCGCCCACTAGCGGTTGGATTAGTGCATGGACTCGCCGGCTCCGCAGCGGTTGCATTGCTGGTCTTGGCCACCATTCACGAGCCTCGCTGGGCGATAGTTTATTTGCTGGTTTTTGGGGTTGGGACGATTGCCGGGATGATGCTGATTACCATGATGATCGGCGCGCCATTCGCTTACACTCGCAAGCGGTCGGTGAATTTCAATCGCGGACTCGGCGTAGCTTCGGGCTTGATCAGCGTGGCTTTTGGTTTGTTCGTAACTTTGCAAACTGGTTTTGTGGACGGTTTGTTTACCGCCACTCCTCATTGGACCCCGCGCTGAGGTAAAAAATTATTTTAGATCTTTTCCAGCGGTAGTAATCCCAAAATTTGCCATGTTTGACGCCGCGCAGATTCAATATCCGATCCCGGTGATCCTTCGCAGTTCGGCGCTTCGCCCTTTCATGATGACCATCGGAGGCACCTCTCGCCTTTCTGCACGGTTCGGTAGCTAGTAGAGATATCGTTTGCTGCTGGCTTTCTGCCATGCCTGATCAACAGTGGCGGATCCTGCGACGCAGCAGGGGTTGTGGCATTCTGGGCGTGCATGCTGGAGAAAGTGAATGGCAATAAAACGGAAATGCCATGTTTACGAATTGATTATGAATGAAGTGAAGAACGCCGAGTCGGCGGGTGTGAGTGCTGACTGAAAGATCAGCAAAATGGTATCGTGACCGCTGGGCAAAACTTCACACGCGATCAACAAAGGTTAGCAGTATGAAAGCACTCGTACTCCAGAAACCGGGACAAGCATCCATTGAAACGTTGAAAGAGCCAGTGGCAGCGCCTGGGGAATTATTGCTGAAAGTCCGGATGGTGGGATTCTGCGGGAGTGATTTGAATTCCTTTCGTGGGTTCAACCCACTTGTCTCTTTTCCAAGAGTTCTTGGACATGAAGTGTCGGCCACTATTGTGCAAGGAAACAGCGATCTTTCCGTTGGGACAGATGTGGCGCTGTCTCCTTATACAAGCTGCGGAACATGCGCATCATGCAGGCGAGGACGTCCGAATGCCTGCCAGTTTAATCAAACTCTCGGCGTACAAAGGGACGGTGCACTCACCGAATTCATCGTAATGCCGCGAGAAAAGTTGTATCCGGCCAAACTTATGCTGAAGGAGCTATGTCTAGTAGAACCACTGACGGTAGGATTTCACGCGGTGGCGCGCGGACGGGTTACCGAATCCGATACTGTCGCAATTTTTGGCTGCGGAGGAGTGGGGCTCGGTGTTGTGGCTGGCGCGAGTGCGCGTGGGGCGCGCACGATCTGCATAGATGTGGATGATGAAAAGCTGGAACTCGCACGAGCGGCAGGTGGCGCCTACACCATCAACAATACAAAGGAACCGTTACACAGCCGCTTGCAAGATCTGACCGAAGGCCGCGGGCCGGATGTCGTGGTAGAAGCCATCGGATCACCGGCGACATTTCGTGTTGCGGTCGAGGAAGTTTCATTCACCGGCAGGGTGGTATACATCGGTTATGCCAAAGAACCGGTGAGCTATGAAACCAAGTTGTTCGTGCAAAAAGAGTTGGATGTCCTCGGATCAAGGAACGCCCAATCAGAAGATTTTCACGCTGTGATCAGGCTTCTTGAAGCCGGAAAGTTTCCTGTGGACCAGGCCGTTAGCATGGTTGTTCCCCTAGAGGATGCAGCCAATGCATTGCGGTCCTGGAGTGAGAATCCGTCACGATTCAAAAAAATTCTTGTCTCTTTGGCCTAAGAGTTCGCTAAGGCAGGCTGGTGGTTACAAGTCTCAGCGCGTTGCGTTCGACTTCTTTGATGCTCTTTTCATTTCGTTCGGATTCACGATGGAGCTCTTAGGCTGCATGATGAGTTGGTCTTCGTAATGTGACACGTTGCATGAAAATGTCCCGTGAAGATTTAGCACCAAGAGTGGGAGCAAACCCAGGATCGCCGTCGCAGCGGTCATGACCTTGGGCTGGACCCTGCCAATACTGGCTTCTCGCACGGCGTCTTCAAATGGCTTGTCATCCGCTTGGTAGGCCTCATCGGCTTGTTAGGGATTACGTTGCAAAATGGCTGGTCCTTGTGCTTGCGTTTCCAAGCATTGCCTGATTTCAAATGAGATCCCGTTTAGGCGATGCTATAACTTTTGTGCGGCAGCGCGCCCAGATTATCGGATAATGTTGTTTTTAGCTCTAGGGCTTTGGAGCAACACCGAGATCGACTGGCTGGAAGCAAAATGGCCGCAGCCGAGCAGCTCGAAGCAGCGATTCACCAATCTCCCGATCGATCGTTACATTACGAATGTCGAAGGTCGAGAAAAATGGAAGTAGCCCGCAGCCTCCGTTTAATGTCCACCGCACGTGCTACTTGTCTATTGATTTTCTCTTTGTGGTTGCTGCCCGCATGCTACGCTCAACTCGGACCGAATAGACAACAGATCCCAGACGCTCAGGGGCAAGGCGATCGTACGAGTGGGGTTTTTCCCAGTTCCGACAAGCACGCAGAGGATGAATTGCACCAAGGAACTGTGCTCACGGGGAAAGGCGCTTTTAAAGAGGCAATCCCGCATTTGCTCGCCGCGCAAGGTCGGGTTGCCAACCAATATGCTGCCG
>Ga0157376_10001194_pt1 | contig 17142 bp, 13 predicted proteins | sample M45metaG_FD_121801 | JGI IMG/M metagenome (GOLD analysis project Ga0157376, IMG submission 121801) | Miscanthus rhizosphere microbial communities from Kellogg Biological Station, Michigan, USA - M4-5 metaG | ecosystem: Host-associated > Plants > Roots > Rhizosphere > Soil | place: USA: Michigan... | reverse complement strand
CGGGATGGACAGTGGGTCGCGAATGCCTGGGTCAAACGAGGCATCTTGCTCGGATTCCGTCTGGGAGAACTCGCCGAGATGCATGACCCGGTTCTGTCGTTTGTCGACAAAGACACTTTTCCGGCTCGTCAATTCACGGTGAACGATCGAGTGCGTGTCGTTCCTGGCGGATCTTCGGTGCGCGTGGGGGCTTATGTTGCGCCCTCGGTCATCTGCATGCCTCCCATGTTCATCAACGTGGGCGCGTATGTGGATGAGGGAACGATGGTAGATTCGCACGCCCTCGTCGGATCGTGCGCACAAATTGGCAAGCGCGTGCACTTGAGCGCGGCGGCGCAAATTGGCGGCGTGTTGGAACCGATCAACGCCGTGCCAGTCGTCATTGAGGATGACGTCCTGGTTGGCGGAAATTGTGGGGTTTACGAGGGCACGGTGGTGAGAGCGCGAGCGGTGCTGGGAGCGGGAACCATTCTGACCCGGTCAACACCGCTCTATGATCTGGTGCGCGGTGAAGTGCATCGCGCGTCAGGGGAGAAATCGCTGGAAGTCCCGGAGGCCGCGGTGGTGGTGCCGGGCTCACGTGCAGTGCGCAAAGGTCCTGCGGACTGGCATCTCTCTCTGTATGCTCCAGTCATCGTGAAGTATCGCGACGAGAAGACAGATCGATCGATCGAGCTGGAAGACTGGTTGCGCTAAAGGCGGTGGATTTAGTCGAGATGCAAAATCAGGTCGCCATGCGGTCCTGCGCCGTCGAGGCTCACTCGAATCTGCGATAGCGCAGGCACGATCACATCTGCCTCAGCCAGGCTGGACGCATCATATGTACTCGGCAGAGAGATGACGCGCATACCGGCGGCGTGCGCAGCACGAATTCCCGCGACGGCATCTTCGACGACGACGCATTTCGCCGGCTTGACGCCGAGCAAAGCCGCACCTTTTAAATAGGGATCGGGAGCAGGCTTTCCTTGCGTGACATCTTCGGCTGTAACCAGCACGCTAGGAGCAGGGATCGATAATCTTTGGAGCCGCGCGCTCACCAGGGCGCGGCGGCCGGACGTGACAATCCCCCACTTAGAATGCGGAATCGAGTTCAAGAGATCGACGGCTCCCGGCATGATGCGAACCCCCGAATCCTCCGCTTCCCGCCTCTCGATCTTGATTGTTTCTTCCAGTGCATCGAGGTGCGGCGCAGCCTGCCGAATGACTTCCTCCGTCCGGACTCCATGTGCGGTTCGAAGGATGGCCTCGGGATCGAGGTCATGCTCTAGCGCCCATCGGGTGTATTGGCGAGCCACGGCTGCCGTGGAGTCGACGATGACACCATCGAAGTCAAACAGAACAGCTGCGCACCGCAGGGTCTGCATATTCACAATTTTGAAGTGAATCGTCTCAAGGTATTTGGGGCGTAGTAGTGCCAGCGAGTTTAATGACTACCTGCTCGTCGATCCGGCGGCTTCGAATTTCGACATGCTTCTTTCGGAAGTGAGCCATGGCCCGCTCGCCCCAGGCGCGCACAAAATAAAAATTCAATGCGGCGCCAATGATCGAGCTGGCTAGAGGAATCAGCCGGCCAGTCCACTTCTCCACCACTTCCCCGCTGGCTTGCACTGCGATTCGCTGGATCACCCGTGGCACGAACCGGTTGATCACTTCCTTTTCGAGCAATTCCCGGCTGATGTCGACGCCAGCCGCGCTGGCCGCGGCGATCCAAAGGTCCGCGACTTCTTCTTCGGTATTGAATTCGAACCCGTATACCAGACTCAACTTCTGGACGGTCCGCATCGTGATGGCTGAGAGGATGCCGAGATCAGGGACAATGGTCGCGATTCCGCCAAGACCAAGACCGGCGCCTTCCGCGGCAGCCACCTTCATACTGCTGCGAATGACCGATTCGGCAATCTTGTCGAGTTCTGCGAGCTCGACGGAGTAGACGCCCTGAAAGGTCGCAACCGGAAGCCCATACGCTGCACGCAGCTGAATGAGGAACTTTTGCGGATCGACTCGCACGGTCTCATAGGCGCGAGTCAGACCTTGCGTGAGGGCACCTTGGATGTTGCGCCGCAACCACGATTTTTGCGAGGCATTCGGCATCTGCAGGATTGGATGCGCCGGCCGTCACCGGCGGCATCCTTTTCACCTTATCGCAGGCAACGGTCTGTGGCCAAGCACGGTTTGATCGCACTGCTGTGCTAGCATCAAGTATCTGCATGCCTTCCGGAAAACTACACATAGTGCCCCTGGGCGGACTGGGCGAGTTCGGCATGAACTGCATGGCCCTGCGCTGGGGAGACGACATTCTTGTGATCGATGCCGGTCTGATGTTCCCCGAGTCGGAACTGCTCGGGGTGGATATCGTGGTCCCGGACATCAGCTATTTGCTCGAAAATCGGCAGAAGGTGCGCGCCATTCTGCTGACGCACGGGCACGAAGATCACATTGGCGCATTGCCGTGGGTCTTGTCGGAACTGAAAGTGCCGGTGTATGGCACCGAGTTCACGCTGGCCTACGTAGAAGACAAACTGGATGAGCATGGCCTGCTCGACGATGCGGATCTTCGTGAGTTGCGGGCCAATGAACGAGTGAAAATCGGCCCGTTTACGGTGCATCCGATCCAGGTAACGCACAGCCTGGTGGATTGCGTGGCGCTCGCGGTTCATACGCCCTTGGGCGTGGTGATTCACACCGGCGACTTCAAGGTCGATCCCACACCCACCGACAATCGCTTATTCGATCTGCATGCCTTCGCCGAGTACGGGAAGGAAGGTGTCCTCGCGCTGTTGCAAGATTCGACCAACATCGAGCGCAGGGGTTACACGCCCAGTGAACGAGCCGTTCGACGCAAATTCGACGAAGTGTTTGCGCGTACCGAGCGCCGTTTGTTCATCTCCTGTTTTTCCTCCTCCATTCATCGCATCAAACTGGCTGTGGAATTGGCATGGCAGCATGGGCGCAAGATCTCATTCATCGGCCGCTCGATGAACAGCTCCGCGGAGATCGCCGAAGACCTCGGATACATCGAAATTCCCGAAGGCTTGCTGATCCATCCCGGGGAGATGAAGAACTTTCCGCCGGAAAAAGTCTGCGTGCTGATCAGCGGGACTCAGGGCGAACCGATGTCTGCGTTGTCGCGCGCGGCGGTCGATACCCACAAGCACGCCAAAATCGAGAAGGGCGATACGGTCGTACTTTCCTCGCGCATCATTCCGGGAAACGAGAAAGCGATCTACCGGATGGTGGACCACCTTTTCCGGCGCGAAGCCCACGTCATCTATGACGATGGCTCTTCTCCCCCGGTGCACGTGAGCGGACACGCGAGCCAGGAAGAACTAAAGCTGATCATCAACCTGGTAAAGCCGCGCTACTTCATTCCTATCCACGGCGAGTATCGCCAACTGAAGTTGCACGCCGAGATGGCGGGCGCGATGCATCACTCCGTCGGGCAAGTCATATTGATCGAGAGTGGGGACGTACTCGAGTTCGACGAACTCGGGGCGCGCAAGGCGGGCCGGGTAAATGTCGGCCGGGTATGTATCGACTCCGGTTCGCGCACCGATGTGGTCGAAGATCTGGTGATTAAGGACCGTCGGCATATCAGCGAGGACGGTATCGTGCTCCCGATTATCGCGATCAACAAGCTGACAGGCGTGGTCGAAACCTCTCCGGAGATAGTGACGCGAGGCTTCGTCGCGGATGAAAATGGATTTCTGGACGCCGCGCGACAGATTGTGATGCAAACGCTCGACGTCTCCAGTGAAGAAGAAAAGGCAGATTATGGCGTGATCAAGGAGAAGATCCGGGCAGATTTGAAACGGTTTATCTCCAAGCAGACCCAGCGCCGCCCGCTCATCATGCCGGTGATTTTAGAAATTTAGGGGCGCGAAGCAAACGCCCCGCCAGGAGCAAGCCCATCGTTACTCTCGACGACATTCAACAGGCGCGTGCCCGCTTGCAGGGCGTCGCCATGCGCACTCCCTTGGTGGAAGTAAAGCTCGACGATGCAAAACCCGCAGAACGGCGTTTGTTTCTGAAGCTGGAGAATCTGCAGCCGATCGGCGCGTTCAAGCTGCGTGGTGCTTACAACAAGATCGCATCGTTCTCCGACGAGGAGAAGAAACGCGGCGTGGTCTCGTATTCGAGCGGAAATCACGCGCAGGGAGTTGCCTTCGCGGCGCGTGCGCTCGGCGTGAAAGCCGTCATCGTGATGCCTGCAAACGCACCTGCCATCAAGCTGGATGCGACCGAGGCCCTGGGCGCGGAGGTCGTACGGGTGGGCGCTGGAAGTGAAGAACGCCGCCTGAAGGCGGAAGAACTCGCAGCGCAGCATGGTTATGCGATCGTCCCACCCTACAACGACGAGAAGATCATCGCCGGACAAGGCACGATGGGGCTGGAGATATTGGAAGATTTGCCCGAAGTCGAAACGATTTTTGCGCCGGTGGGCGGCGGCGGCATGATCAGCGGCATCGCAGCCGCCATCAAGCTCAGCCAGTCATCGATCCGCGTGATTGGAGTGGAACCAGAGTTGGCCTCGGACGCCTCAGCCAGCTTCCACCAAGGACATCTTGTAAGCTTCGGGGCAGATCAGGTCACACAGACCATCGCTGACGGCCTGCGTACGCAGAGTGTGGGTCCGATCAATTTCGAGCATATCCGAGCGTATGTGGATGAGATTGTTACGGTCAGCGAGGAAGAAATCTTCGAAGCGATGCGCCGCCTGGCCGCAAATCCGCGAACGGTCGCAGAACCGAGCGGGGCAGTAGCGGTCGCTGGATTTCTGTTCCGCGGCGGTGAACTGCCACCCAGCCGCGTGAACGTAGCCATCATTAGTGGAGGAAACATCGAGCCCCATATGTTGGAGCGCCTGCGCGCCGGGGCGGGTGTTGCGGAGTTACGGGGAGCATAGATCACGGGTGTATGAGGCCATGAGGAAATCAACTCGCGACGCGTTTGGAGGACTAAACCAGATTTTCCAAAATGCGGCGGGCCGGGCGATTGCGATTGCCGGACTGCTCGTCGCGGTGCACACCCCCGCCTTCGGATTTGCCGAGCATGCCGCGCTCGTGCGCGTGGCCAACATCTACGTCTCACCCGACTCGAACTCCGCAAAACTGGCTGAGGTTGATCGCGGTCGCGAGCTGGTGATTCTGGAAACCAGCCGAGAGTGGGTTCATGTTCAGGCTTTGCTCGGCGAAGAGAAGATGATCGCGGGCTGGATGCTTGACAAAGGCGTTGTGAGGCCTTCAACTCCGGACGGCGACAAGGTGCTCTATGGAGCGGCCGTAGACGCCGAGGATGAAGCGAGCCGGCGACACGGCCGCCGCGGAGCAGATCAGGATGCGCTCCGGCTCTATTACCGCGTCTACGATCTCTTCCCAAACTCAACTTACGCCGGGGAGGCACTCTACCGGGCCGCTGACATTCGCTGGCAAGTCGAGCGTATCGACGTCATGTCGCGAGGCTCGGCCCGGGAACGCGATCCCTACTTTCGCCAGGGCATGAACGAAGACTGGATGCGCGAAGTAATGAAGAAATTTCCCGGCACTCGCTGGGCGGATCTCGCGGCTTTTCACCTGATCGAAAACAAACTCTGCGGAGATTGGCAGGGTTCCACCAAGTGTCCCGACAAAGAAGCCGATATCTACGAGAAGTATGCGAACGAGCATCCGCGCTCCCCCGCGGCAGCCCAGGCGCTGTATCTGGCTGCCACCCGGCGCGCGGCCATGGTCGAGCTTTACAAGACTGAAGAGAACAAGAAGAAATCTGATGATTCGAAAGATCGTGCACTCGCCCTGACTCAGCGCATTGTCAAAGACTATTCAGAGAGTGACTGGGCGCCGCGAGCACAAGCACTCCTCTTCCTCCTACAGCAAGGGGTATCCACCTACGGGAATGAAGTGCAGTAGCAGGTTGCATTTCGGCTCGGCGGCAGCTCGCATCTCCGTTTCTCACGTGCTCGATGCTGAATCCAACTTCCTAACATGCCGGTAACAAAACTCTGGGATACTGGTGATCCCGAGGAGGCCGTTTGAACGCGTACCTGCTGTCGCTGCTGCTGGGGATCGTCGAGGGGTTGACGGAGTTCCTTCCCGTCAGTTCTACCGCCCATTTGCGCATTGCGGAAAGTCTTCTGCACATCTCGCTGTCTGATGGGTTTTGGAAGATGTATTCGATCGTGATCCAACTGGGCGCGATCCTATGCCTGCCGGTGTATTTCCGCGAGCGCATCTTAAAGTTGCTCTCGACGTTTCCCGGAGGCGAGCGTGGAAACAAGACCATCCTGACGCATCCCTTGAGTCTGACCGCGCTGGCATTTGTGGTGACGGCCATCCCTGCGTATCTGCTGACGAAGGTGATTGGGAAGAATCTGGAAAACCTTCACGTGATGGGTTGGGCGCTCCTGATTGGCGGAATCGTAATGTGGGTAGTGGATGCAATGAAGGCCCGTTGGGAAAAACTAGGTCCGGGGGTAGCCGGGACGCCAATCCACACCTGGCATATGGAAGATATGGGCCTCGGGCAAGCAATCTGGATTGGCGCTTGCCAGATCCTGTCGGCAGTATTTCCGGGAACTTCGCGTTCGATGGCGACCATCGCCGGCGGTCAACTGGCGGGCATGTCACGCGCCTCGGCGCTCGAGTTTTCATTTTTCCTATCGATGCCGACGATGGCGGTTGCGACCGGTTACACGCTGCTGAAATCAGTAATGGGCAAGGGCGAGAACCCGATCGGCGTCTCGCAGATCACGGGCGAACAATGGGGTGTGCTGGCGCTTGGATTCGTGGTCTCATTTGTGGTGGCGTACGCAAGCGTCGCCTGGTTTATGGGGTGGGTCCGGACGCGCGGCTTCGTACCTTTCGCAATTTACCGAATCGTGGTTGGAGTTGCCGTGCTGGCGTTCGCAACGCGCCTTGCCGGTTGATCACCAATTCCCCACATCTCTCAGATTTGAAGTGTGTTGCGGCCGTCCCATTTCGCCGCGCCTTCGCCGGGGAAACCAACTTAACACTGCGAGCCAGATCGCTTGATTGTCGCGCGCTCCGGTTCTTGGCATAATCGTAAGGCTCTGGCGCGCTTCGGGCACCGGCGGCGGTGGTGTCGTTGAAGCCGCGGTGCCACAAGACGCCTACATGACGTTTTTCTCACGGGTTTTTAATCCGACCAATAACCGCCGGCTCAATGAGTTGGTGGGATTCCTGTTGTGCGTCTCCGCGCTCCTCCTGTTCCTCGCGCTGGCGTCCTATTCGCCGCTCGACCCGTCTTTGAATAGCGCCTCGGTACTGACCGGCGCACGGGGGGCACGAAACTGGATTGGCATTGTCGGCGCGGTCATTTCGGATCTGCTGCTCCAGTTCTTTGGCGTGGGCGCATTTCTGCTGCCGGTGTTTCCTGCCCTGCTCGGCATGCGTTGGTTCCGTTCGCGCAAGGTGCAGTCGCCCATTGCAAAGAGCCTGGGTGGGACTTGGCTGCTGGTTTTCATTCCGGCCTTCCTCGCACTCCTGCCCGGCGACATGCATTGGATGCGTGTGATACCGCTCGAAGGCCTGCTGGGCCGGGTTGTGGGCGATGCGCTGATCCATTACCTGAACCTCGCCGGAGCGTACATCGTGTGCGCCACCGTGCTGGCCGTGGCGCTATATCTTTCGACCGCATTCTCATTTTCGACCTTGCAGCTCTGGGTGCCCACTCGCTTCGCCTTCTTGATCGCTTTGCGAGAGCGCTGGAGAGACTGGCAGGAAGCGCGTGCCAAGCAGAAGGCGCAGAAGGAACTGGAGAAGCGCCGCGCCACCAAGCCTGTGATCAGCGCGCAGATGATTCCGGGCCGACCTTCAACATCCCGTCTTGAGGAAGATCCTCGGTATGCGCAACGCGTCGAGCAGCGCACCGCTCCAGCCCCGGCCGTGCCGTCGGCGCCGTTCCGTACTGGAATCGAGAGGATGCAAGAGGAAGAGGTGGCAGCGCCGGCGGCACCTGCAACTGCGCAACCGGCGAAGGCTGCGGCTCTCGTCCCAGAAGTTACGGAGCGGGCAGACGTCGCGCCGAAGGCGAAGACCGTGCTGCCGAAGATTGCGGGCAGCTACAAGCTTCCGCCCAGCAGCTTACTGCACCGCCCTGATGGTCAGCAGGCAGTGGACGCCGAAGAACTCAAGCATCTGGCGCAAGTGCTTACCGAGAAGTATTCCGAGTTTGACGTGCACGGGCAGGTCACGCAGATCAATCCCGGCCCGGTCGTCACGACCTTCGAGTTCAAGCCCGAGGCGGGCGTCAAGTACAGCCGCATTACGAATCTCACTGAGGACCTGTGCCTCGCGCTGAAAGCGGAGAGCATCCTGGTCGAACGCATGGCGGGCAAGTCGACGGTTGGAATTCAAGTACCGAACCGCGAGCGCGAGATCATCTGGCTGCGCGAGAATCTGGAAGCCCCAGAGTTCATCGGATCGAAGTCGAAACTGACGATGGCATTGGGCAAAGACATCAATGGACGCATCGCAGTCGCCGATCTGGCGGGCATGCCGCACCTGCTGATCGCCGGCTCGACCGGGGCCGGCAAGAGCGTCGCCATCAACGCGTTCATCATGTCGATCTTGTATAAGGCGACGCCGGAAGAAGTGCGATTGATCCTGGTTGATCCGAAACGGCTGGAACTGGGGAATTACGAAGGCGTCCCGCATTTGTTTACGCCTATCATCACCGAGCCGAAGCTGGCAGCGAATGCGTTGCGCAACGCCGTTCGCGAGATGGAGCGCCGGCTCAAGTTGCTGGCGGCCAAAGGTGTCCGCAACATCGCGCAGTACAACCAGCTGTTTGATGGAAACGCCACGCCAAGCCTGTTCGATGAAGGGTCGGGTGAGGAAGGCCCGATTCCGTACATTGTCATCATCATCGACGAGTTGGCCGACCTGATGATGCTCGATTCGGGCAATGTTGAAGAATCGGTCACGCGCCTGGCGCAAATGGCACGCGCTGTCGGCATCCACCTCGTGCTGGCCACGCAACGCCCATCGGTCGATGTGATTACCGGCTTGATCAAGGCGAACTTCCCTGCCCGCATTTCGTTCCGCGTGGCCACCAAGGTGGATTCGCGGACCATTCTCGACGCGAATGGCGCCGAGGCACTCCTCGGGCGGGGCGACATGCTGTACTTGCCTTCCGGATCGGCGCGCGTCCACCGGTTGCATGCTCCGTTCGTTACAGAAAAGGAAATCGCCGCGGTGGTTGAGTTCTGGCGAGCGCAAGGGACGGCACGCTATCGTGACGAATTCCTGGAAGCGCCGCGGGATGAGCGCGAATCCGTTGAAGGAGGATCGGGCGCAGGCGGGGAAGGCGGCGAAAGCGAAGACGATCCGCTGTTTGGCGATGCGGTTCGCCTGGTGGTCGAGTTTGGAAAAGCTTCTACATCTCTTCTGCAGCGGCGGCTGCGTATTGGTTACGGGCGCGCCGCGCATCTCATCGATCTGATGGAACAGGACGGCATCGTGGGTGCCGCGGACGGACCCAAACCTCGCGAACTACTGAAGCGTCCGGACTGGATCTCCGAAGTTGAGGAATCGATGCGGTAGATTCGAGTACGTCGTAAGTTGAGTCGATTAAAAGAAAGGCGGCGCGCCGGCCGCCTTTTTTATTTGAACGCAATCAGCGTTTGATGATCACAGACCGCATGGATTCGCGTATCCTAGCGTTTCACCATGGCCCCACTTCAGGATTTCCTGCCTGCGCTGCGCAAGCACTGGGGCTACGATTCGTTCCGACCGCTACAGGAACGAATTGTCACGAGCATCCTCGAGGGATGGGACACCTGCGTCGTCATGCCGACCGGCGGGGGAAAGTCTCTGTGCTACCAGTTGCCCGCGCTAGTCCTCGAGAAAACTGCAATTGTCGTCTCTCCTCTGATTGCGCTTATGCAGGATCAGGTGGCCCAACTGGAGCAGATGGGAATCCCTGCTGCCGTGCTGAACAGCTCTGTCGCCGGAAAGGAACAGGCGCAGATCCTGCGCAATGCTCGCGAGGGTAAGTATCGCCTGCTCTATCTCTCTCCGGAGCGCGTTGCGCGAGAAGACAGCGTACGCTGGCTGCGCCAGTTGCCGATTTCGTTCTTTGCCATCGACGAAGCTCACTGCATCTCGGAGTGGGGACACGAGTTCCGTCCGGAATACCGCGAGCTCAAGAGTCTGCGTGCCAACTTTCCCGACCGGCCAATTGCAGCGTTTACTGCGAGCGCGACGCGCCGGGTCCGACATGACATTCTGGGGCAACTGAAGCTGCGCACTCCGCATAAGTACATCGCCAGCTTTCATCGGTCCAATCTTCGCTACGTCGTCCGGCAAACCGATGAGAACGAACAGCAACAGTTGTTGGTTCGCGCGCTGCAAAACTACCGCGAGGGCAGCGTCATTGTGTACTCGCCCACCATCGTGAAAGTGGAACAGACCGTGGATTTTTTGGAGGAGTCCGGCATTCCCGCAGTCGGCTACCACGCAAAGATGGATACCGCAGAGCGGCGTCGCAACCAGGAACGCTGGATGTCCGACGAAGTCCGCGTGCTGGTCGGGACCATCGCGTTTGGGCTCGGCATCAATAAGGCCGCAGTGCGTGCGGTGATCCACTTGTTCCTGCCGAAGTCGGTGGAGCAGTTTTACCAGGAGTCTGGACGAGCCGGCAGGGATGGCTTGCCGGCGGATTGCGTTCTGCTCTGGCAAGCTCGGGATGCTGGTCTGATTGGATTCTTCAACAATCAGATTTCCGATGCCGGGGAGCGTAACCGCTCATGGGAACGGTATCGGGAGATCCGCGGGTTCGTAGACGCAAAAACTTGCCGTCATCGGCAGATTTGCGTGCACTTCGGCGAAATACCGCAATGGCAATCGTGCGGAGCCTGTGATGCGTGCGGATCGCAGCCCGAATGGCTCGCGGTCCCCGTCGCGGATAGGCCAGCGCGGCGGCGCCGCTTACGCCTTGCGCAACCTCCGCAACCCGTCGCGCCCGAGCCCTCGAATTCCCTCTTCTCCGTGGCCCCAACGATCGATCACGAACTCCGCGAGTATCTGCGTCAATGGCGCAGAAAGGTAGCCAAGGAGCAGGGGGTATCGGCCTTCGTCGTCATGCACGACAGCACGCTCGAACAAGTCTGCGAGCGAAAACCCCGATTCTTTGCTGACCTGCGGGGCATTGCCGGACTGGGGGAACGCAAGCTGGCCAGCTACGGGCAGCCGCTGCTGGACGCACTCGAACGTTTTCACCAAGGTGCACGTGCGCAGGCAAGCTCCCAGGTAAAAGCGCAGCCCGCTGAAGAGACGCGCCGCCTTGTGGCCGAGGGGCTGTCTCCCGCCGAGATTGCGGTGCGTCGCGGACGTCAGCTGAGCACAGTGGTGGGGACCATCGCCGTCATGGTGGAGGCTGGCGATTTCGAGTTTCGCGAAGAATGGATTCCGTCGAACAAGCGGCTTCAGATCGAAGAGGCGTGTCAGCGGCTGGGGACGCAATGGCTGAAACCGTTAAAGGCAGCGCTTCCCGACGAGATTTCGTTTGAGGAAATCCGGTTGGTGGTAGCGAAGTTGCGCCGCGAATCCCAGCAAGCCACGAATGGCGCTGTGGTCTGAGAATATCTACGAACGACCTACCGGACCCCCGTCGGAGCCATCATTCCGCGGATAGCTAACGCTGCGAGCACGACCACCGCCACCAGCATTGCCATCCACATCACAGACTTGTGCCGTTCGGACCAGGGGCGGTCGTCCGGGCGCCCTTTGTAGGCTGCGTTCAGTGTCTCAGCCGAGACCTGCGCCTGTCAGGCATTCGCATCTTCACGAAAAAATCTTGAATAGTCGTAGACCGCAGGCTCCAGTTTCGGGTCGCCGTAGAACAGCGTGAAATTCGATTGCCCGTGGGGCTCGAAGTAGATGCGGCGCTCCCACATCTGCGGCACCACGCCCGAAATCGGTATTGGTTGATCGTCGCCGTTGTCGATGAAGATCTTGAATAAACGGGCGTCTGAGGTTCCCCAAACACCGACTGACAGATTTTCCGACGCCACAACCGAGGTCCCTCGATTCATTCGGATGCGGCTGATGTTTCCGGACGCAACAGTATTGCCCTTCGGATCAAGCACCATCACGCGTCGCTGGAAGTTGACGATCTCTGAAGGCACGGTGAAAAAAATTCGTCCAAGCGGAACACCCGGGTACACATCACAGGAGGTGTTCGTCATGCGGCCCTCTTGTTTCAAAGGAGTGCAACTGCCGGCCGCAACCCATACGGCTTTCGCCTCCCGCTCGTACGCGATGGTGGCGCCTTCCACTTCTTTTGCTTGAATGCCAGGTCCTAGCCGCACGTGAAGGAATGGGAAGGTGGAGGCGGGAAAGCGCAGAACTGTATTTGAACCCAAATTCTCCCGCGAGAAATCATAGAGCGTGGATGTCCCCAGCCGTGTGCTGTTACGGTCCCGAATCTCCTGGCGGCCCTCGATGCGAGCCTTGGCAACAAAGTTTTTGGTGCTCAGCCGGAGAGTGACGCGGTCGTACTCTGAGAGGCCACTCATGTCCAGATCGAACTCCACCTCCGCGTTCACTGCTCCCAGGTTCAGAATCCTCGCCGGGCGTTCCTCGGAGGCACGCCCCGATTGCTGGGCGGTCAGAACGTAGGGGACTTGCGTGGCGTCGTTGTAAAGACGAAGGTCGGCGAGATCGGGACGAGCATGGCTCCAAATCTCTGGGTCGACGACGAAATAGTTTTGGTGATCCGGGGCACCCACAGACACCGTGCGTTCGTAGCGAAAATATCCGGGATCCGCAATTGGCACCGTCGCGGCTGCCGCTACGAGACAGAACCATGCAAGCCAGGCCTGTTCCATCATGCCCCGCCCGATCCTTCCGCGGTCGATTTCTGGGAGAGTTTGAGCCAGTCCCGCTGATACACGAAGGAAATCGCGAGAAGCAACACTCCCAACACGATGAAGCTCACGATGCGATAGCCGCGATCGAGTTGCGAGACGTCGTAGGCGAAGACTTTCACGATGGTGATCGCGATCAGGAACAGTGCTTGCCAACGGATAAACGCCGAGCGCCGCCAGAAGCCGACAATCATCAGGAGCGCGCCATAGGCCATCCAGAGAGCCGAATACGAGAAGCTTTCCGCGATCCGGAGAGAGCGCCACGAAGATGCCCGCGTGGGATCCCATGGTTGATAGCGCAGGGGGGCGGCAGCCGCCATCGCACGGCTGTAGTAATCCGAAATCTCGAGGCTCAATGCGTACAGAGCCAGCACATTGAACGCGATGGTGGCAAGGGCAACCGCCCGCTTGCCCGTTTCATCGGTACGGCTCCGCCCAACCCAAATGATTGCGCCGAGCACAACCAGCGCGACCGCGTAGGTGGCAATCCGTGGATTGAAAATAACCTGATGGGTATCAAAGTTATCCAGCGCAAGTAGGCGAACGATGCCGAGCACCAATGCGCCAATCGCAAACAGATTGAGGAAGTCGGAACGGGTCCGATGGGCGACCCACACCAATACACCTGCCTCTACGAACCAACCCAACGTGATCGAGTGGTGATCCAGACGAATGGGAATCGCGACCGTGATGAATCCAATCGCGAGTGCGAGATGCAGGAAATGGAGCCGTTCGACGCCTTCGGCGTCGGCGTAGTGTTTCTGGCTCAGGCGGCTGAGCCCGATATAGACCGCGGCCAGGGCCAGCGCGAACCAGGCCATCAGCGGCCGGTCCGGCACCTCTGCCATCGCATAGACCTGCAGGAAGTAGACGGCTGCATTGACGAGCGCCAGGAAAAGCGGGAGCGCACACCAAACCGTCGCTTGGCCGGACGGCGCAACGGCAACCAGAGGAGCAATGGCAAAAATCGCGAAGAAGATGGTTGCGAAGATGATGGTGAGGGTTATTTGCGAGTGATCGTAGAACGTTGAATACCAGCCCACGTACATCACCAGCGTGCCCGCGTAGCTCAGCAGCAGCAATCGGCGCCAAGGCCGTCGTGCAACCATGGCAAGCGTCGCCAAATCCAGTAAGGCGACATAAGAGAACAGTGCGACCTCACGATTCTCTCCAGTAGAAAGCAGCAAGGGCGTCGCAAAGCCGCCAGTCAACGCGAAAGCAGCCAGAATCTCAGCATCCTGCGTTACGGCCAAAGCGACGGTGGAAGCTGTCACGAGGAACATCGCAACAAACGCCACGCCGCTCGGGATGAGTTGGTAAACCTGGAACGCCGCCCAAAGCGAAAGGTAGAGCACTCCGATTCCGACGGCCTTCAGCGAATACGAAAACACACGATAGCCGCGCTGCCGGAAGCGCTCGCTCCAAACCACCACGCCGATGCCGGCAAGCAAGCCAATCGCAACCCGCCCTGTCGGCCCAATCCAGTTGTTGTCGAACGCGTATTTTAAAAAATAGGAAACACCAATCAGGACCGCGGTGATCCCAATGCGGTTCAGCCAGTGCGAACCGATCCTGGATTCCAGATCGATCTCCCGCGCGGGCGTGGCGCTGCGCGAGGGCATGGGTGGTACCGGCACTGCAGGACGAGCCGGCTGCACCGATCCGGCCGTAGCCGGCGGAAGCGGCGGAGACGCCGGCCGTACATCGGTCGCCGGCCCTTGAACATACGCTTTCATTGCCTGCGGCGGAGTGGCCTGCGCCAGCGCTCGCTCCAGACGCTCCACCCGCGCGGCCAGATCCCGCACCACCGAACGCAAACTTTCAAGATCGCTATTGATCGGGTCCAAGGAGATCGCCGGATTTCGAGAGAATTATCTGCGAAACTGGAAGTTCTTGCACATTACCTTTCCGGGAGCATGCTATGAAAGTTCATACCGAATACATCAAGCTTCACACCAAAACTCATCGGGCATACGTCCATCTGACGCCGCAAGTGGAAGACATTGTACGCAAGAGCGGGGTCAAGGAAGGGATGGTTCTGGTTTCCGCGATGCACATTACTGCCGGAATCTACGTCAACGACAACGAAAGCGGCCTCATCGAAGACATCGACCAGTGGCTGGAAAACTTGGCGCCCTTCCGGGAGAACTACAAGCACCATCAAACCGGTGAAGACAATGGCGATTCCCATCTCAAGGCGCTGCTTATTCACCACGAAAGTGATCGTCCCCATCACCGCCGGCAAGCTCGATTTCGGGACCTGGCAACGCATCTTCTACGCCGAGTTCGATGGTCAACGTGACAAGCGCGTGATCGTAAAGGTGATGGGGGAATAGTTTCTCGGCCGCTTCCCTGGAGATTCTTTCGGGTTGCTGACCTCCTACAAACTTTCTTATGATCGATCAACGGAAATCCACGGACGAGGTAAGGGGCGGATGAGCACCGAGAGTCTTCAGGAATTGCAAGAGCATGCGGAGCATGCTCGCGGAAATCCAAGCTTGGCACCGGTGTCGTTGACCATGGCTATTCTGGCTGTCCTGGTGGCGGCGGTCGCGCTACTCGGTCACCGGGCTCACACGGACGAAATTCTGCTGCAATCCAAGGCCTCCGATCAGTGGGCTTATTTCCAGGCCAAGAACATTCGCCGCCACACGGATGAGATCTTTTCTGACCTCACCGCACTTGCCACCACCAACGACCCCGGCGGCCTCGCCCGGCTTCGCGATAAATACAAGATGGAGGCCGAGCGCTATAAAGACGATCAGACGGAGATTCAACAAGAAGCGCGCCGCCTGGAACAAGAGGTCATCAGGGAACGCCGCCGAGCCGACCGGTTCGATTTAGGTGAGGTCTTCCTGGAGATCGCGCTAGTTGTGACCTCCATCACCTTGTTATCGGGACGGCGCGGTTTTTGGTACTTCGGACTTCTACTGGGCACCGTGGGAATCGTGATCGCGGCTACGGGCCTCGGTATTCACTAGGCGCCCCGCCCTTCTCAGGTCCACCGTGAAGGCTTGCAACAGCCCTCTGCAAAGCTGGCTATCTCCTGCAGTCTCCTCACGTTAGCGCCGTTGGCAGTCACCTGGAAGGGTGACTCGGGTCACAGCGACAAACTCCCACACCATGGACACTGGCTTCAGCGGAGAAAGCTGCTGAATTTCACTACAGCACTTCTCTACAGGAGATCAGTGGTTGGATCTGAACGTGTCTTTTGAGTTCCAACGGAATGAACAGCCACTGCATAGATCTTGACTGCAATCCCAATCGAGAGGAAGCACTCATGAAGATGACGAAGATCGCGATGCTCGTAGTTACGATCGCAGTGGTTTTGTTCGTACTAGTCCCGAGTCTATCCTGGGCAGCCGAAGACGGCGCCGCGCTGTACAAGGCAAAGTGCGCAGCCTGCCACGGAGCGGATGCCGCCGGCAAGCCGGCTGCAAAGATACCCAGCCTCGTCTCGGACGATGCCAAGAAACTGTCGGATGACGACATGAGCAAGGTCGTCACCACGAATGCGAAGCACGCGGCCGTGGCAAAAGCTCTGAACGCTGACCAAGTGAAGGCTGTGGTCGGGTACGTCCGCGGCCTGCAGAAGAAGTAAGACCGGCTGTTCCCTTTTTGCGCACGTGCCCGGGCCGTGCCAAGTCCGGTCTGGATGCCATCCGGCGTGAGGGTGTCTCGTGAGAGCGTCCTGCGCAATTCGGCGGATCGAACGGCAGCATACCTGCGAAGGTCCTGCCCGCGAGAGAAGTCCTCAGCGCATCGCGCACAGCATAGGAACAGTCACCCGGATCCGGGCGCCACAATTCTCGGATCCGGGATTTTTTTTACGCTGGCATATTTCTGACTGCTTTCGCGTGCCTTCCAGCAGACCTATTCCCTCTTCTCTTGCTGGACGGCGCCCTGAAGCCGGGTGACGAAAGAGATCCTCATGAGCAAGTCATTGCTGTACGACGCCACGCTGTGCATCGGATGTAAACAGTGTGAACAGGCGTGTGCGCAACAAAACAAACTCCCCTACAACGACACGGTCGCCGCAGAAGAATTTCAATCGGAACACAAGTTCACCGTCGTCATGACGAAGGGCGAGAAGTTCATGCGGAAACTCTGCATGAACTGCAGCGATCCGGCCTGCGCCTCCGTGTGCCCGGTAGCTGCACTGCGCAAGACTCCCGCGGGCCCGGTCATCTACGAGGAGAGCCGCTGCATGGGATGCCGCTACTGCATGGTGGCCTGCCCTTTCGGCGTCCCCAAGTATG
>Ga0157376_10001191_pt1 | contig 17168 bp, 9 predicted proteins | sample M45metaG_FD_121801 | JGI IMG/M metagenome (GOLD analysis project Ga0157376, IMG submission 121801) | Miscanthus rhizosphere microbial communities from Kellogg Biological Station, Michigan, USA - M4-5 metaG | ecosystem: Host-associated > Plants > Roots > Rhizosphere > Soil | place: USA: Michigan... | reverse complement strand
CCCTCTCTATTATTACAGCAGGTTTAGAAGTAGCTGAAGCAGAGGTCTCCTCTTTTATTCGTTTGCATCATGATGATTTAGAACAGGTAAAAAATTTTTTTACCGCAGACTCTCCTCTTGAAAAATCAGGATTAAAAATATTTATCAATGAAGAAAAGCGAATTGTGGTGGAGCCTGAATACTATTTTAAAACAGAGCAGCTACATCAAGTCATTAAATTGTATGGCGACTATTTTTATATTCCTGGAAAAGGTTTTTTTGAAATTCCGGTGAATATGCAATTACCTCTTGCCTATCAAAAAAAGACCATTATTGATGCTTTATCAGAGCCTTATTTTATAGCGTATGAGTTGGATCTTTTGCATGCCTCTATTATTTCTATTGATTCTACTTTAATAAAACCTTCTCAATTGGATTTAAAAATAAAGCAGATCAAAAAGGACACCCAATCTAAAGTGGGGGGGTGGCTGCTTACTTTAGAATATGAATCAGAAATAGGAAGGGTGACTCCTTATGACGTTTGGAACGCATTACAACACAATCAAGCCACTCTCTTTTCCTCTGCGGGTTTGTTGTTATTACAACAGCCTCGATTTAGCTGGTTAAAAGCGATTGGTCAAAAACGTTGGTCTAAAGGTGGAGCTCAAGTTCGTTTAACTACTTTAGAGTGGTTAAAATTAAATATTTTTGAAGAGATGGAAGCGCCAATAGAACCGAAAAGTTTGTCTCTTTTTGAAGAACTAACAACCTTTCAATCTTCGCAACCTTTTGAATTAACAGGGTTATTAAGTCATTTACGAAGTTATCAAGAGCAGGGAGTGCGCTGGTTATGGTTTTTATATTGCCATGGATTATCGGGCTTGCTTTGTGATGAAATGGGTCTTGGAAAAACACATCAAGCTATGGGACTTATAGCAGCTATTAAAAATTATTCCGCCTCTGTGAAAATTTTAGTGGTCTGTCCTACTTCTGTTATTTATCACTGGGAAAATTTATTAAAAAATTTTTTTCCAAAAATTTCTGTCTCTGTCTTTTATGGAGCCACTCGTACTTTAGAAACCAATTATGATTTATTGCTGACCTCTTATGGAACTTTGAGAAATGAGAAACAGGCATTGGCTAAAATAAGTTTTGAATTAGCCATATATGATGAGATTCAAATAGCAAAAAATGCTCACTCTCAAACGCACAATGCTTTGCGCAAAATAGATGCTAAAATGCGGTTAGGACTTACAGGTACCCCCATAGAAAATCATCTTTTAGAGTTAAAAGCGCTCTATGATATTGTTCTACCCGGATACTTACCTTCAACCTCTTTATTTAAAGCCAATTTTGTAAATCCTATTGAGAAATATCAAGATAAGGGAAAACAACTCTTACTCTCACGTTTTATTCATCCTTTCATGTTACGTCGTAAAAAATCTGAGGTGTTGCTAGAATTGCCTGAAAAAATAGAGGAGATCTCATATTGTTCACTGACAGAAGTGCAGAAAAAACTCTATCAAGAGACCTTGCAAGTAAGACATGATTCTCTTTTAAAAGATTTAAAAGATGAATCAAAGCCTCTTCCTTTTATTCATGTTTTTGCGCTACTGACTAAATTAAAGCAAATTTGTGATCATCCTGTTCTGATTACCAAAAAATTTAGTGAATACAAAAAATATCCTTCTGGTAAATGGGAGCTCTTTATTGAACTCTTAGCAGAGGCGAGAGAGAGTGGACAAAAGGTAGTGGTTTTTTCACAATATATAGAGATGCTAAATATTATTGAGGCTTATTTAAGAGAGCAAAAGATAGGATATGCGGGGATTAGAGGATCGACGATCAATCGCAAGCAGCAGGTAGATCGATTTCGTGAAGATTCTACCTGTGAAGTCTTTGTAGCTTCTCTGTTAGCAGCAGGGGTAGGGATAGATCTTATCTCAGCTTCTGTAGTAATACACTATGATCGCTGGTGGAATCCTGCAAAAGAAAATCAAGCTACCGACCGAGTTCATCGCATAGGTCAAAGCCGAGGGGTTCAGGTATTTAAGTTAGTGACTAAAAATACGATTGAAGAACATATTCACAAATTAATTGAAAAAAAAGCAGAACTAGCAGGTCTCATTGCCTATGACGATCAAAATTATATTAAAACTCTCAGTAGGCAGGATTTAATTACTATTTTTTCTTCTATCAATGAACACTCCATAAGTGGTCGTGAATGAGTCTGGTGCATTCTGCTAAGGATTTATTTATCAAATTGGGAGCGATTTGATTCCAAGAATCTTGATAGGCCCTAGCCTCTTTATCTTCATAACCATACAGCTTCACTTTCACTCCGGTGTATTGAGCCGCTAGGCAGTGTAATAAGTAGATAAGATGCGCATCATTGTTAAAAGCACCACAGCCTAATTTACCAGAATGAATAATTGGATTTGCAGATTGTTCTTTTACTAATGTAAAGCCAGCTATTAAAGTATTGAGGTTGTCTGCAATAGTAACTAGGTTCCATTGTTGCTCGAGTTCGCTGTTCGGAAGATCAGGAGCTGCAATGGCAAGTATATTGATTTTTTTAGGAGTGTCGAGACAGAGTGTCCGTTGCAGCAGAGCTGGTTGTGCTATTTTTTCTAAAGTTTTATGCCCATAGATCTTCTTATCTATTTCTTGCACTTGGTGCAAACCTTTAAGTAGATAAGGATTGGGGGACCTCCCATTACGAGTCTGAATCGTGCAACCTCCATTTTCCCAATGGTTTGCGATATGAGCTGCAAACTCTGGTACCTCGGCAACGAGTTTTTCTTCTTGGACAAAGCCATGACCAAAGCATCCTCCACCCAAGTTAGCATTTGCAAAATCTACCCAAAAGTCTTCAACGCCCTCACCTGTAGGCATAAAGTGATAAAAAGAGGGAGAATCGTCCAGATGTAAAGGCCTGTGTGGATTAAATTTCTGATTGAAATAGGCGGGATAAGAGCTTGTAGTATTAAAGAGAAAGCTTTCCTTATTTTTTAATCTAGAAGTTTTTAATGTTAATGGACATTTTTTTATAAAGAAATGATTTAAACTTTTTTGAAGGAGAGCTGCTTTTTTTGAGTAGATTCCACCCTGCTGGCGTAACTTGCATATCACTTGACGTAAAGCGTGCCAGTGATCTTGATTGGGAGGAAATAGCTGGTTTTTTATTATCCTAGCCGTAGCACGAGGCAATTGGCTATCCACATAATAGTGTATGATCCTTTTACCAGAAAAAACAGTTTTCCAATTATCCCTTAATTCTTGAGAGATAAGCCATACCCCCAAAGAAAAAATAGTTTTAAATAAACAATCGATGATTAAAAGACCATATTCTTTATCAGAAGAATCTCTCTCACCCACCGCTAATAACCTATAGGCTTTCCCAAGATAGGTCGTCTGACGTTTTACCCCGTTGCTACTTATACATCTAGAAAATAAATGAGCTGGCACTATTTGATTTTTTTGTTGAATATAAACATTGGGCATAGAAATTTCTCAATTTAAAAATATTAATTAACTAAAATATAATGTATTATTATAGACTAATAATACACTATTTACAGTTATTATTCTATAAATTTAATAAACTCTCCCGCAGAGAATCTTTTCGTATGGGGTTTATTCTTATTTTAGGGTATTCTCGAGGTCTTATATATAAGAAGAGCTTCAAGATGAAAAAAAGACCTAAAATTGCTTTAGTCGGTAGACCTAATGTCGGTAAATCGGCTTTGTTTAATCGCATTTGTAAAAAAAAAATTGCTATTGTTGATGATATAGAAGGAGTGACGCGCGATCGCCTTTACGCTAAAACAGATCTCTTTGGCAAGTTAATTGAAGTGATTGATACAGGCGGTATTGGTCCTGTTTCTGAATTGCCTTTTCAAGAAGAGGTCACTCTACAAACAGAAATTGCGATTGAAGAAGCGGATAGTATTATTATGGTAGTGGACGGCTCTATTGGGGTGACCTCCTTAGATGAGCATGTAGCGAGATTGTTACTGCGTCATAAGAAACCTCTCTGTTTAGCGGTCAATAAGATGGACGATTTTGCTGTTAAAGATCTTATTCATGATTTTTATAGTCTGGGTATTTCAAATATAGTAGCCGTTTCTGCAGAACAAGGGTTTCAAATTGCTGAACTCTTAGAGAAGGCCTTAGAGAGTATTGATTTTCCTGAAGAAGAAGAAGAGAATCCTAGTATTAAAGTAGCAATTATTGGACGTCCTAATGTGGGTAAATCTACTTTAATCAACTATTTATTACAATCTAGACGTTCCCTAGTTAGCCCAATTGCAGGCACTACTCGTGACAGCATTGATGCTACTATAGAGGTAGAAGGAAACTCTTTTACTTTTATTGATACGGCAGGTATTCGACGTAAACGGGCAGAGCATGAAGTGGTAGATAAATTTGCAGCTATTCGTACGGAGCGGGCTATTGAACGTTCTGAGATCTGTTTATTGATGCTAGATGCCGATGAGGGGATGACTGTACAAGATAAGCGCATCGCCGCCCATATTGAAGAGCAGGGTAAGGCTTGTATTCTTCTTTTTAATAAATGGGATCTTATTAAAGGCTATCGAATGGAGCACTGCCTTAAATCACTTCGAATAGAGGTTCCTTTTTTAGGACATTGTCCGACACTCTTTATTTCAGCGCATACAGGTCGTAATGTAGAGGGCCTTTTTAAGACAATTAAAGAGGTGCATGACCAGTTAAATCGACGTATTACGACAGGTCAACTAAATAAATTTTTAGAAAAAGCAATGCAAAAAGCGCATCCGGCTATGATTCAAGGTAAACGTTTGAGAATCTACTATATGGTCCAGATTGATGTCCACCCTCCACGCTTTTTATTATTTGTCAATATTCCTGAATTACTGCAGGAGTCCTACAAACAATATCTGATAAATCAATTTCGGGATCTCTATGGATTTGCGGGTGTACCGCTCTTTTTTTCGGTGAAGGGAAAAGGGGGTCCTCCCCAAGCGATTTTAGCTAAAATAGCAGCTTCAAAGGATGAGTAGGAGGAGGATTCCATTTGAATAAGTTGCCATCGATATTTACTGTCTGGTAAATCCATTTTTCCTCATTTTCTCGTAGTAGTCGGTCGCATCCCATTATAAATCCTTTAAAAAATCCCTGTCTACGAATGGCTAGAAGCATATAGCGAGCACTGGTGGGTCGAAAATGACTTCTTGGCCCATCTGCTTTAGTGAGTACGTTTTGATGCAATAGGATCACTTTTTCTGCTACCCAGCCAAAGGGGGAGAGTTGATAAGAAGAAGAGGATGCAGTGGTTTTAGTCAAGTCGGCATCTTTACCCCAGGGTTCAAAATAACCAGGAGCTGCAAATAGCAGTTGAGAGCTAGTAATAAATAATGCGAGTTTAAAAAGCATATTTTAAGCTAAAGACGGGAAAGTAGCCCCGTTGATTCATAAAAGGTGAAGCCTCTTTTGCATAAACCTGTTCATTATAAAATTTAGCCTCTTCTCCTGCTCCATAAATACCTCCAAAATACCATCCCGCTTCAAAGCCTGCAAAAATGACGCCTGCGGCAGTGTGGCCTTTATGAAAAAAATGATAAGTGGCTGCAATAAAGAGGGTATTAATTAATAGGGCAGTCATAGCCGTTTGCGGTTGTCCTACATAGAAGTAGCCAGCTCCAGGTAGAAGGGCATTTAGTGTTTTGGCTGTGGTGATCGATTTTTTTGCTCCGTTATAACGGTCGAGTAAATTTTGTAGATCGGGATTTTCTTTTGAGTAGCTGTTTATAGTGAAAAAGTCTGCTTGTTTCAGCGCTTCTGAGAGACGGAGCTTTTCTACCTCATTCGGATAGTAAAGTTGGATGACACCTAAGATATCTTCAGCCTTATTGGTTTCACCTGTAAGTTGGTAGCTGTCGTATAAAATAATTAATAAATCGTGGCAGGCGGGAAAACTATTGTCGATATATTTCAAATCACTATTTTCAAAAGTAGCAATAACATCTTCATATTTTTTACCTAAATAATAACAGAGTAAAATTTCATAGTTTAATTCCATTTTTCTTTCCTTTAACGAATCGGGAATCAAAATGAGAGAGCGTTTAAAAGAGGTGATTGCTTGATAGAGATCTAACTGCTGAGCAAAAGCTAAACCTATTTGATATTCTGTTCCCCAGCTAGTGGTTTTTTCTTCGTGGGTAAGCGGAGGGAAAGGGGAGGGTAATTGCTTGAGATAGGTATCTTGTACGACATAGTTTATCTTGGGTTCTAATTTTTCAGGGGTGTGATGGCAGCCAGCCAAAACTAACAAAAATAGTCCAAATAAAATTCTATCTATATTCATCTTCAGGAGTTTTTACTAAGTCGATACCCGCTTCAAAAGCTTCTTGAACAGCCGGTAAGAAAGCGCTCTCTGTATAAAGGTTCTCTTGATGATCGGTGATTTTACTATAATCTGCAAATGAATTAATAATTTGAGGGCGCACAAAAATAATAATATTGTTTTTATTTCGAGAGCGGTTATTGGTTCCAAAAGCGGCACCGACTAAGGGAAGTCCTCCAAGACAAGGAATAGAGCTTTTAAAATGGTTATTTGAATCCTGAATCATCCCACTGAGCACTAGAAAATGCTGATCGGGAACGGTCACGCGGGTACTCATATTGGTATGAGTAGTCTGGAGCCCGGTAATGTTAGCACTCCCAACGGTAGATAATTGTAAGGTGTTACTTGTTTGTTGAGTAATATCATTCATAATTTGTAAGGTAACCACGTCATTATTCCCTAAGATAGGGGTAATGCTTAAGTTAACACCTACATCGCGATACTCAATGTTCACTGTAGTTAAGGAGCCTGAAGTTCCAGAGGTCTGGTTTTGTACGACAGCGGAAGAGAAGGGAATATTTTGTCCTACGAAGATAGTAGAATTATTGTTATCCTGCGTGATGATCTTTGGGTTCATAACGACAGTAGTATCTCCATCGATTTGCAGCGCATTCAGTAAGGATCCTAAAGAAATAAAGGATTTCCCCTTATGCAAAATAATATCGCCGATCACGCCTAGATCAAAACCAGGTAGAGTAGGAGCTGTAAATGGCAAGGAGCCTCCTACACCAGGAGGTATCATCACACTCGCATCGGGGAAAACCGTGCCATTGACTCCACCTAATCCGGGTAGAAAATTATTGGGGTTTAATGATCCCTGTCCAACAGGCATATTGTTTCCCCCTAAAGCGAAGCGATCTAGATATTGCGCCTTACCTCCCCATTGTAGTCCAAAATTTTGAGAATTATTTAAAGTGGTTTGGATAACTAATACTTCAATAAATACCTGTCTCAAAGGGATGTCGAGATTTTCAATTAATGTTCTTAATTTAGTGAGTGTTTCTTGATTTCCAGAGGCAATAAGAGAATTAGTCACATTAATCCACTGGAGAGAATTGACTGCATTGAGTAAAGCTTGATTAGTAGTGGGTCCTGCAGAAGCTAAATCAGTAGCGATTTGTTTTAGAGCAGCTGTAATTTCAGCTCCTTTATGATATTGGAGTTTATAAACTAAAAAGTTAGTGTTTTCTAAACTTCCAATAGTGGTATTTCCAATAGCCGTACCCGCTACATCAAATTTTTGTAATAATTCTTGAATTTTTGCAATGGATCCAGGACTACCAGGAATGAGTAGAGAGTTAGTGCGTTCAATCCATTTTAAATGATTGACCGCATCAAATAGATCGGGATCAGAGACACCGCATTGAAAAAGATTTTTTGTAAAATCTTGTAAAATATGGATAAGATCGGGTCCAGACTGATATTGGGGTTTATAAATGGTAAATGTGGTATTGCTTTGTAATAATTTATTTTTTCGCTCTAAAATTTCTGTTTCGTCAAGTGGAATCCTTTGATCTAATTGAGCAATAAGAGTTTGTATATATTCGATAGAGGGTTTAGTGCCTGTAATTAAAAGAGAGTTACTCTCTTTTAACCATTTAAGACTATTGATAGCAGTATTTATATCTGCTTGATAAGGTAACTTAGATTTGGATATATCACTATTTAAGTCACGTAGCTCTTGAATAATTTTATTGCCTGGGACATGTTGCAGTTTATAGACATAAAAAGTGGTCTCTGCTGGTTTTACTTCTATTACAGGGACTACTTGGTCTAATTGAGCGGCCACTGTTTGGATATATTCTATAGAGGGTTTCGTTCCTGTGATTAAAAGAGAGTTGCTCTCTTTTAGCCATTTAATGTTATTGATGGAGCTTTTTAAATCCGCTTCAAAAGGTAAATGAGAGGAGGCTAAGTCATCACTTAATCCTTTTAATTCTTGAATAATTTTATCGCCTGGAACATGCTGTAGTTTATAGACATAAAAAGTGGTCTCTGCTTGTTTTACTTCTATTACAGGGACTGCTTGGTCTAATTGAGCTACCACCGCTTGAATATATTCTATAGAGGATTTAGTTCCGGTGATTAAAAGGGAGTTGCTCTCTTTTAGCCAGTTAATGGTATCGATAGCGGTCATTAAATCTGCTTCGTAAGGCAACTTAGACTTGGCTAAATCATCTTTTAATCCTTTTAACTCATGAATAATTTTATCGCCTGGAACATGTTGTAGTTTATAGATATAAAAAGTGGTCTCTACTGGTTTTACTTCTATTACTGGAACTACTTGGTCTAATTGAGCGACCACTGCTTGGATATATTCTATAGAGGATTTAGTGCCTGTGATTAAAAGAGAGTTGCTCTCCTTTAACCAGTTAAGGGTATCAATAGCAGTAATTAGGTCTGCTTCGTAAGGTAACTTAGACTTGACCAAATCCTGTTTTAATCCTTTTAATTCTTGAATAATTTTATCGCCTGCAACATGTTGTAATTTATAGATATAAAAAGTGGTCTCTACTGGTTTTACTTCTATTACAGGAACTGCTTGGTCTAATTGAGCCACCACTATTTGGATATATTCTATGGAGGGTTTAGTTCCCGTGATTAAAAGAGAGTTACCCTCTTTTAGCCATTTAATGCTGTCGATAGCTGCAGTTACATCCGTTTTATAAGGTAACTTAGAGCTGGCTAAATCACTTTTTAATTCTTCTAATTCATGAATAATTTTATCTCCTGAAGCATGTTGTAATTTATAGAGATGAAAAGTGGTTTCTGGTTTTTCTATTAAGTGAGCGCCATCGATAGTAGCGAGTAATGCCTTGGCTTCATTTAAAGATTTTGCATCGCCTGTAAAAATTAAAGAATGAGAACTCGGCACCCAGCGGATAGTAGAAAGGGTTTGTAAAAGAGCGGGATCTGCTAAGCTACTCTCTTTTAAGTTTTTTTCAATTTCATGCATAGCTTGCACGATTTCTGGACCTGTACGTGCTTTGGGAGTATATATATAAAATTCTGTTGGGAGAGGGGTTACAGGAGTTTCTTCTGCTCGGGGAATATCAAAAAGGGTCAAAAGATTTTTGATTTGTTGTAAAGATCCTTCATCTCCGGTAAATGCGAGGGAGTTGCTTTCTTGAATCCAATGCATGGAATGAATAGCTGCTATAAGCTCTTTACTAGGCTCTTCTGAATGTGAAAGTTTATCGGCAGTTTGTTGGAGTGCTTTTTCTATATGTTCTCGCTGTGCATGCTGAATGTTATAGATAAAAAAAGTAGCTTTTAGTTCAGAGAAAGGAGTGTCTATATTTGCAAGAATCTCTCGTACCTTCGTCATGGTCTCACTATCTCCAATAAATAGGAGCGATCGAGAAGGGGCAATCACTTTTGCAGATAAGAGTGAGGTAATGAGTTTTGTAGGAGGATTATGTTGTTCCTTTAAGGTATTGGCTATTTGAATTAAAGCTTGTTGTAACTTTATAATATCCTTATGTTGTGGCTTATAGACAAAAATATTTTCGGTGGCTGCTTGACTGATGGCGTCTTCAGAAGGTAGGTCTAAATCTTTTAATACAGCGAGACTTTTATCAATAAGATAGGGAGTAGACACAATAAAAATAGTATTGGTATCTACTTGGGGTACCATGATATGTGGATTATTTTCTGCAAAAGGAGTGACAATTTGTTGAGTGAGTGTAATTAATTGGCCAAGGGGGACATATTTTGCACTATAGCTTTCAAAATCTAAAGGAGAGAGAGGAGCATCGAGACTCGTTAATAATTGGGCAATTTTATCTATATTGGTAGTAATATCGGTGACAATGAGCTGACGTGTTTCCAAAGAGCTCTCGATGAGAGCGTCTTGGGACATCATAGGACGTAAAATGGTAATTAAGGTCGATAAGTTAGCATTTTTAATACGAAAAACACGTGTGAGGATGGCCCTTTTTGCTTTATCAGACTCAGGTAATTCCTTAGATACAATAGTAGGGATTTGATTGACTGCTGTATTTTGAGTAATGAGCAGGTTATTTTCCTGCTCTAGAATGTGAAGGTCATGGATGCGTAATATTTGAACGAGAGCTGACATCACATTTTTAGCACTGACAGGATCTTCAGAAATAATAGATACGTTAAATTGCAAATCTTCTTGTTTGAATACAAAATTGACGCCAAAAATTTTACTGACAAAACGCATGTACTCAATAATAGAAACATTATTGAAATTCACGGTATACCCTGCTTCTGCTTTTAAAGAGGGAGAAGAGGCTAACTCCGCTAAATAATTGCTAGATATTTCTTCAGAAAAGAGCTCTCCACTAGGTAATGATGTTAGTAGCAACACCCAGATGGCTTTTTGAAAATGTTTCTTTCGTTCGCCCATGGTTACAAAGCCTCGTGCATGATGAAAATTTTTTTTAGACTAACTTGGAATCCTAAATGACCCTCCCTATTCTTGTAAACATTCCTTTTAATATATAATAAAATTTTGTGGATGAGCCCCTTTTACAGGCTGGGAGATTGATCTAGTTCGATTTTATGAACCGCCTCTTGCATAGCAGCTACAATGAGATCTTGTAATCCTTCCACATCTTGAGGATTGACACATTCAGGTTTAATCTGAATGCGTTTTAAGACTTTTTCTCCACTCAATGTTGCGATAACTAGACCGTTGCCACTTGATCCTTGGAATTCTTTCGCTTGCATCTCGTCGCGCATTTTGGAATATTTTTGTTCCAAGGCTTTTGCCTGTTTTTTCATTTTTGAAAATCCACTTCCCATATTAGACCTCTTGCATAATTTAAGATTTTGTTGATTGTATGGTTCTGTTGAGCCAAATTTCGATGATTTTTTGGGAATAATATCAACTCCGCCTATTATCCCCAAAAAAATAATCGAAATTTGGCCAAAAATCCCAGAGAAATTGCATAAAAAATCATTTGAATTCCTAAAATGAACATGGCCGCAGTTGCGGATCCGGAAAGAGGGCTCTCCATGAGACGAGCGGCTACTTTCGGTGTGGGATATCTAAAGGGGGTTCTAGCAATCTTTTTCTGTTCATTAGAAAGGTAGCTAATAGAATAATAGAAAATCCTATAGCTCCTAGGACGTATGAAAACATAAGGGAATCAGAGAACATATAGGCAAGGTGACTTATGTAGTAAATGATCCCTAAAGAGCCGAAGAAAATAAAGATTTTACGATGAAAAAAGTTTGATAGAAGGATAAATGCCAAGTTGATCAAAAAATAGATAAAGTCTCCCCATTCAGTTTTTATTTCCCAGCCAGTGAGTCCACTCCAACAAAAAAATGCTCCGCAAAGGTAGCTCCAAAAGCCAAAATCTTTTTGCTCTTTTCGATACAAAGCAAATCCTAGAATATTGAGAAGAGTCCCAATCGTTATGGAGGCTATACAATAATAAGGCCAATTGTCGTTCTTCGAATCAGCAAATAGATGGATGAGATCTATAGACATGAATAAAAAAGTAAAATAGATCAGAACAGTTATAAATGGAAATCGAATAAAATAGAGCACAAAGCCAGCAACCGCCAACGTGCAAATTTCCATCGGCACCCAATAACCATTTATCCAGCGATAAAACCCACTATAATTATTTAAAGCAAGTGTGGGCCACCAATGCACTACGTGTTGGAGAGAATAGACAATCAGAGGAACCATAATGATTCCCAACGAAGAAAGCGCTCCTCCAGAAACTCTTAGTTTTTTTATGCGACAGAAATAAGAACCCGCACCAAAAAAGATAAAAGCATAGGCGATAGAAATAAAGAGAGAATAGCTGTTTTTCAGATGAGCAGTGTAAAACCAGGTCATCGACAAAAAGGTGATTATTGCACCAAAATAGAGTAAAGCAGTAGAAAAACTAGATTTAGATTTATTGGTTTGAATCTCTTGCAAAGCTTGCCACAAGTGATCTGTTTGAGAGTCTGTTAGACCGATCCTTCTAGATCCTTTTGCTATATCATTTTTGGTTAAATTCATCGTTTGATGAAAGGCAACACTTTTTGTTTGGCTTCCTCATAAGGTTCTTTTAAAATCTTAATATATTGATCTGTTTCAGGATGGTCTGTAAAATAATGTATTTTACCTCGGGCTTGAAAAATTAATGTTAATGGTTTATCTCCATGGATTTTTGATTTTTTGTTTTTAAAAGAGATCATAATTTGAGCCCGCTCACTTGTAAAAGGGTATTCTCTTAAAAAAGGTCTAATTTTTTCATGAGCATTTACCATGTTGACTAATTGTTCGGTAACTGCGACTTCTAGTGCTCTAGCTTTTTCTATTGAGGAGTTTTGATCAGAATCAAAATTCACCCTTATTGTTTCTACATCATAAGGCATGCTGCCACCGCTGCCTGCACATGTCAAATTGTGTTCTTTGTATATTTTATCTATAAAAGCGGCGGTTATTTCATCCACATGAATGATATAAGGAGGAGTTTCTGGCGGTTGTGAATAGCCTTGTGAATACATGAATAAACTAATAAAAATTAAAAAACAATTAACGATTCTCGTTAGAATATAATCCATATGCATCTCGTTCTATGGTCAATAACACCTACAATCCTTTGGTGAAAGGCAATACTTTTTGTTTAGCCTCTTCATAAGGTTCTTTTAAAAGAACGACATTACGACCAATGGTTGGATCGTATGAACGGTATAGCAGTTGACCATGTACTTGAGAAATACGAGCAATGAGCCCATCTGCATAAGGTTGTAATTTTTTATTTGTAAAAGAGATGCTTATTTCAGCTCGGCTATTTGTAAAAGGGTACTCTCTTAGAAAAGGTCTAATTTTTTTATGAGCATTGACAATATTAATTAATTTTTCTATTGCTTTGACTTCTATTTCTCTAGCCTTATCTATTGATGCTTTTTCATGAGAAAGAAACATAATTTTTATTGTTTCTACATCATAAGGCATACTACCGCCATTACCAATGCATACCAGTGGATATTCTTTTTGTATTTCTTGAATAAATTCTGCTGTTACCTCATCCACATATAATTCATACTTTGGCAATTCAGGAGCTTTAGCATACAGGTCCACACACATCACCCAGATAATAAAAACTAAAAAACAACTAACGATTGTGGTTCGCATATAATCCATATTTATCTCTTGCATCGTCTATATTGTTACCGATTCCCAACCCATAAGTAGGACTGAGCCAGTTATGGTCAATAATACCTAAAATCTTTTGATTAAAGGAAGCCATGCAAGGTATATACTGTATATTATAACGCTCTCTGTCTTTATATTTAGACATAAACCTCTTTGCAGCATAATCCTTAGTAGAATAAAGATCTAAACTTTCCTTCACATAACTTTTTGGTATAGGCGCCACTGATCCCAGCGATAAACTCAATACATTCTCTTTCATAAACTGTTGTTGATCGGGAGTCATCGTTTCGATAGCTCTTCGGGTAATTAACCCACCTTCGCTGTGAGAGGAATGTAGCCATAGGAGCTCTGGATTAATCTTTTGGATGTGTGCGCTAAAGGCTACCAGATATTGGCGATGGCGAATAATCGCATTGCTTTCTTCTCCATCCACTTCGCGGCTTAAGCGATGAAAGTCTCTCCATAGTCCAAAACTTTTGTTGTAGAGACCGAGATAAATAAGGCCTTGGGAGAGTTCGGGTATATTTTTATAGAGATAATTGCCGTAGGATGTGAATTCTTTTGGGGAGACGTTGATCCCGTTGGTGTTGGAAAAAATGCCTACGATATTGCCTTCTTTTGGGATGATCTCATGGAAGTGATCGACTAGATTGACTCGGCCTACTTTTAGCTCTTCTGGAGTAAAGTTTAATTTGCCCCAGTCGCAGCCAAAATGAATTTTGTCGGGACCTTTGCCATTATAATAAGTGTCGGCATTGACAAAGCCGGAAGATTTATTGAACGAGATGATTTGATAAGTGGGCACCTCTATTCTAAAATCGGGAAGGGCTTGGGGGGCTCGCAATTCAGAACTGAGACCAAAAAGATCGAGTCTATTTAAGGGACTGTTCAGAAGATAGATGTAGAGATTGGGCCCATCACTATAACCAGAAGGGTCGGGTGTTAGCCATCTTCCGATGGAGGGATCATAAAATCGCTCTCCGAAAAAAACCAAACCTTCTTCATGGCGTTTGGAGCTAAAACGCCAGGGACTTAGTTGAGTGGTTGAGTTTTCTTTCCCAAAAGCATCTAGGGAATAGCTCTCTACAAGTTCCCCTGCAGAGTTAATTAAGGCTATTAGGTGGCCGTTGAAATCATGTAGGGGAGCTAACACTTCGTCATTGAGCTCAAGGGCTATCGCAGCTCCTAGGTCTCCTTTCACCCCTAGACCTAATACTTTTAGTTCGTAAATAAGCCCTAGGGGTGACTGTTTGCCTATTTCGATCTGGTGATCATAGAGGTAGTATTCTTGTGAGGCGCGATTCCACTCTTTTGTAAAGAGATAGACCTCTTTTGAGTAGAGACGAGAGATAGGATCATATGAAAAGAAGACCCTTCTCTCTGGGGAGGTAATGGAAGTGAGTCTTCCCAAAGCATCATAAGTATAGTTTAAGCTTTCTTGAGAAGAATGGCGCTCTATAGGGTTGCCATTGGTATCGTAGTTCCAGCTGCTATCTTCCGTAGAAAGGAGCTGGTTGAGTTCATTTACCTTATAAGAGAGAGAGTTGCCTAACGAGTCGAAATCATAGCTCTGATCTCCTTCTTGTAGTAGTTGACCTAGGGAGTCGTATAGGTATTCTTTATCTCCTAGGAGACTATTTTGACTTTGACTCACTCTTCCTGAGGGGTCATAGGTAAGCGTGTTTGTCATCCAAGAAGAAGATTGGAATAAGGGACGCTCTAATAGATCATGCTGAGTGTATAGCTCTCCTAAATTGTGGATAAGTGATTCAGACGCTAAATGACCATTAGCATCAAAATCATTGTAACGATGTTCGTAAAGGTGTTGACCGGAGGAAGAGCGCTTTTGTAGAGAGATAAGATGGCTGCCTAGATGCTTATAATGAATAGAAGAGCGATCAGGTAAGATCATCAGCTCTCGTCTGCCGAGAGCGTCATACTGCCATTGGGTCACCCCTCCTAAAGGGTTGATTTCTTCAGTGATTTCTCCAAAGGAGTTATAGTTGAAAGCAACGCTAAGAGAGTTTATGAGATCGGTGATAAGGATGGGTTTTAAGTGTTTATCATAGGTGTAGCGATAATTAATTTGTCGATCGGAACTGCTCAGTTCTGTTAGACGGTTTAATCCATCGTAGCGATAGTAGAGTAAGACGCCATTAGGTAGTTGTTTTGCAGCTACTCTTCCCATCAAATCATAGCTATAGGTAGTGATTTTATAAGCTTCTTTTTCTTGAATGACTCTGCCGGCTAGGTCATATTCCCAATAGATCGCTCTTTTTTGAATGGGCTTATTTTTATGGAAGAGGGTAGATTCTCTCTCTTTTGTATTACCTGAGACGTCATAGAAAAAAGCTTCTTGGGCGATTAGTTCTCCTTGAGGATTTTTCTTTTGAAGTAGCGTTAGTCGATTAGAGGCATCAAAGGTTTCAATAGTGGCATTTTTTAAGGGGTCGAGACGGGTTTTTTGTAGAACAAATTGCTGGAGCTCGTTTTTATAAGATTCATTGTAGATCCATTCTGTGATTTGACCTACTGGATCGGTATGTTTTAGGGTTCTGCCTTGGTCATCATAGCTTAAATAATCCACTGCCTCTCCTTGAGAGGTGAGTCTTATTATTTTTTCTTTATGATTTTGTTGGTTATAGAAAAAGCGCATATGATTTTCTATATGACCGGTAGGGAGCTCTTCGTTCCATTCTTCGATGACTCGGCCTGCACTATCATGCTTCGTATAATAAGCGATCTCTCCTTGGATGGTTTTTTCTAAAAACCCAAGTGGATCGTAATGGTAGGTTTTGATACGTCCTTGGCACTCTTCTTGAATGACTCGTCCTGCTCCATCATAGGAGTAGATAGTGGTAAGGTCCTGCAGAGTATGGGAGAGTAGTTTGGAAGCGCTATACTTCCAGTTTTCTTCGCTTAAGATTTGTTTTTCTTTAGAGAGAAGGATTTTGGAAGTCATTCTTTGGAAGAGGTCATAGGTATAACGGACAAGGGTGTTATCGGGATAGATAGTGGAGGCTAAGGTGCCATTTTTATGATAGGTATGGCGAATAATGGTCCCATCGGGCTGAATGATTTGGATGGGTTTGCTGAGGGAATTGTAAAGGGTGCGGGTAACTTCTCCTTTAAGGGTGGAAGTGGAGGCTATGTTGCCCATGGCATCATAGGTGAAATAGACTGTAGGCTGGTAGATATAACGATGCTCATCTTGGGCTAGGGGGAATTGGGTGGAGATGCATTTTCCAAATGCATCAAAGTGTTGTAGGGTGGAGTTGCCTTGAAAGTCTGTTTGACTAAGAAGTCGTCCTTTGGCGTCGTAAGCAGAGTGGCTGGTTCTTCTCTCTCCACTCGTTCCTATCTCTTCACAAGAGAGGGGACTTCCTGCTTCGTTGTAGGTATAGAATTTGTGTGAGGAACCTACTTCTTTAGATTCTATTAAATGACCTAAGTTGTTATAGCGATAGGTATTTACTTCTCCTAGGGGAGTAGTTTGACTAATGATTTTTCCGAGTCCATTATACTTTGTGTTGAGGGTATATCTATGTTGGTTGTTGGCATCGTAAATGGCTTCTTGAACGACTTTACCTCTGCTATAAGTGAGTTCTCTTCTTCGAAGGAGTGTTTCTCGTTGTTGGTTAAAGTCCCAATAGGCTTCTTCAATAT
>Ga0157376_10001187_pt1 | contig 17186 bp, 26 predicted proteins | sample M45metaG_FD_121801 | JGI IMG/M metagenome (GOLD analysis project Ga0157376, IMG submission 121801) | Miscanthus rhizosphere microbial communities from Kellogg Biological Station, Michigan, USA - M4-5 metaG | ecosystem: Host-associated > Plants > Roots > Rhizosphere > Soil | place: USA: Michigan... | reverse complement strand
TTCAGGGCGCTGCCGGACTGTTGGAGAAAGGGACATCGACGTTCGTCGGCGCCCCGCCTCCTTCGCCACCCGCCATTTCGGCGGTGATGCCAGCGGCAAGGCTCGACATGCGCGTGGCCACGGGGCTCTGCGCTGGCATCTCCTGGGCCTGTGCGGCCTTCGCCTCCTCGGCAGCACGCCGCGCCTTCAGCACCTCCGGCGACGGCGGTGGCCCGCTGCAATCGACCGGATTGAGGCCCAGCGCCAAGAGGTGCGCGTCCCGCACCATCGAGTTCTCCTCGACCGTGCCGCCAGCGCCGCCGCGTGCGCCAAGCCCACTATCGGAGTTGAAGTCGAGAATGACCTGCGCGCCGATGCTAGAGGCCGCCATAGCCTCCTTGTGCTCAGCCTCGAGCCTCGGATCGGGCGCGGCCTTCGAGCCTTCCGAAGGTGCCCGATAACCCGGCTGTCCTGGCTGTGGCGGCCCGGCGGGATACCCCGACTGTTGCTGACCGGGTGCCGGCGGCGGTAGCTGCGACTGCGGCCCCGCCGCATCATCCCGACGCGTCTGCGAAGTGTTCATGTCAGACATTGGTTGTCTCCTTATGCGTCGGGCTCAGCAGCCGACCACACAGTAACCACGCCGTTGTCGACGGGTTTTGTCTGGTCCACCGTCGGATCGACGCCGAACCGCAGCTTGGCCACGCCGCGGATTTCCTGGACGCCGACGCCCGAGAAAAAGCCGTAGTCACGCTCGTTGGTGATGGCCTTGGTGCGCTGTGCCCAGGCGATGCCGAGGGCCTGTGCGCCGCAGAGGTAGCTCGCACCGGCATCCACCGTAGCGCCCGCGCCCACGTCGGGGATGGTGGGCAACTCCGGTATCTCGCGGATGATGACGCCGTCGTAGAGGATGTCGCCTGCGGTGAACAAGGGATTATCCGATCCCCGATTCCAGGCGTATTGCAGGCTGTTGATGATGACCGGGTCGAGCATGAGATCGCGGAACACCATGCTCGGCACGAACATCACATACCATTCCTCGTCGTCGTTGACGCGGATCGGCCGGATTTTCGGCGACGCCGTGCGCGCGATGCGCTTGGCCAGCGTGATCTGTGCGGCGGTCAGCTTGTCGGCGGTGTTGTCGATGTTGGTCAGCGAGGTCGCATAGACGCCGGTGTTGTTCGACTTGCTGGCCCCGAACAGCACGCGGTCGGAGTTGTTGACCAGCCAGGTGTTGCGCTGTGCGGCGGTGGCAGCGGCGTAGCTGATCTGCACGTCGCCATCGGCTGTCACTGCACCGAGCGACAGGATGATGTCGGCGCGCAGCTTGTTCATGGCCCAGTTCTTGAGGACCTGGCGGGCGGCGTTCAGCAGGTCGATGACCGACTTTTGCTCGTCCCACTGGCTGACGGCGACGGCGTGGCGGATGACGCCAACCGGGACTTTCAGCGACCGGGCGTTGAGGATTTCCTCATTGCCCTCGAGCACCGTATTCCCCGTAACGCCGGCTCCCACCAAGCTTCGGACGGTGGGGAAGACTACGCTGTCTCCAGGCTCGCGCGTTAGATCGGTACGTAATTGTATCATAGCGTCCATAGTTGTCCCGAAATACGGCGTAAATTGATTCGATCTAATATACTCTACCCAGAAATCCGACGACCATTGGATTGGTGTCAATCCGGGCCGGGCACTCGTGACGTTCATGTCAGCGATGACACGCACTCCTAGCATATGGGGTGAGGATTTACTTGTCCGTTACGCCCGTATGCTCGGCGGCAGCACGTCACGCCCGTTCTGGACCCTTACGGTCCTGCTCGGCGGCAGCATGGAACGTGGCGAAGCGAGGCGGTTTACGCCTGCAAGCCTCGCGAACTGTGGTAGAGGTGCGCTATGAGCGACGCCCCCGTTAACCTTGAATGGATCGGCCGCACGCTGCGGCAGGTTCAGTCGGAGCAGGCTTCCTTGCGTGGCATGATCGAGCCGCTACCGGCCCGCTTCGGTGCGCTGGAGGCACGCTTTACTGCGCTTGAGGCCCGGATGAGTGGCATTGAGCAGTCGGTCAACGCGATCGGCCTGACGCTGCGGGAGTTGGTGAACCTCAGCCACCCCGACTAGAACCCCCTGCTCTGCCCGTTCGACCGCTTCCTGTTCTGCACCGGGGCAAGCACGTCCTCGAGGCTAGGCTCGCCGGTCCATGCGGCTGCCGTGCGCCCTGCGACACTGCGGGCATTTGCGAGTGACGGCTGCATACCGGGCACTGGTGCGGCCTGCGGCACTGCTGGTCCACGCTGCGCCGCCTCGGCTTCCCATTTGGCCCGCTCCTCGGCGATCAGGCGCTCGCGGAACTTGGCGGGATCGTCACCGATATCGCGCTGCAGTCGCAGCCGGTCGACCTCGCGGGTCATCCAGCCATACGGGTTGGTCTGGGTGTAGAGCTTGCCGAACAGCGTCGGGTCACGCTCGGCGTGCTGCTTGAACTCGTTGACATACTCGTCGACCCTGTCTGGCCCGAGCTTCTCCCGCAGCATCATTTCGGACATGTTCAGCCGCTCGTTCAGCAACATCTGCTGCTGTTGGATGGCGAAGCCGCGAGCAAACCCCACTGGGTCCTGTTGCGGGTCCGGCAGCGGCTGCATCTGCGGCGGTGGCTGCTGGGGCGGTGGCGGTGGTGCCCGCTTGGCCTCCTCCAGCTGCCGCATGAGTTCCTGGTGCCGGGTTTCCGCCTCGACGGCCCTTTGCTTCCAATCCTGGCGCTTGTGGCGCTCGTCCTCGAGGGCGCGGCGCGGGACGACGGCCTCACCAGGGGATGGCGCGGGCGGTTCGGCGTCGTCGTCCGGCTCCTCCGGCTTGGCAGCCTTCTCGGTGGCCTTGGCAGGCGCTGTGGAGGCTGTAGGCGCTGCCTCTGGCTTGGCCGGGGACTCTGGTGGGGTTTGGGCTGCAGGCGCCTGTGCGGGCTCCTGCGGCGCTCCCTCTGCCAGGAAGGCGTCGAGCTGCGGATTGTCGGCCATATCGGCTCCGGGTTAGGCTTGAGGAATGGTGAGGTTTGGCGATGATCTGCCGCCGCAGCGCTGGCGGTGCATAAGCTGCGAGGCGGTTGTTCTGGTGTTCATACCGGAGGACGCTTGCGCCAACTGCGGCGGGATGACCTTTCAGTGCATCAGGTCACAGGAGCCCGGCGGCACGGACGCCGAGACGCTAGAGCGATATCACGGCGGCTAGGTCGTCACCTGCTGCAACTCGGCGTTGGTCAACGCACGCGGCCAATACTGCACACGCTGCAACCACCCACTTAGGGGCACGTTTGCGGCAGGGAATTGATTGCCGAACCCCAGCGCACTGATCCCACTCGGAATGCCGCTGGCATACGATACTGTGGCACCGCCATTGAGTGAGCCGCGCGCTGTGGTCCCATCCCATCCCGCAGCAACCTTCGATACAGCGTTAGCCGTCACAACGCCGAGCGGCGTTGATACGGTGGTTGACGACGCAATAGCCGAAAAGAAGACCGTCGTATTTGCACCGATGCTCACGCTGCGTAACACCATGCGATTGGCAAACGTCCCATCAGACAAGGCGCATACTTCGCGGTTGAGTGTGCCTGGGTTGGGGCTCTGCGGAATGATATAGTTCGCTGCCAGCGTGCTCTGAGCCGCACTGAACCACGCTGCTGTAGGCATCGTCGCGGCGTCAATACTGCGCGTCACCGCCGCTGCGGTCGTTGGGATGTAGCTCGTGGCGAATGCACCCGCCTCTAGCTGCGCGCCAAAGGCATATACTTGTGTGGTCACACCATCACCAACAGGTGCAGTAATCCAAGGAACTCTCACTGCCCCAGACGCTGCCGTATCGGGCACCGCAGTTACAGATATTCGATACCAGCCGTTGCCAGCGGGCAGGATAGCACCCGTTGCCGTTCCGCCTGTGGCAGATGAAAGCTGACCTGTTGCCAGATTGAATGTAGCGGTGCGGTTTATCGCATCGGCCCACCATGCCGCAGGCATAGTCACAGCCGCCGTCGTCGAGCTGGCTGCCTTTACAAAACAACTCGCCGTGTAGGTTGTGCCAGCTACTGCCGTAAAGTTCTGGGATAGCAGCCCTGTGGCACCATTGGCGGATATTATCCCGCTCCCGGTGACGGCACCGTTCGGTCCTGTTGTCCCCGCAGACAGCGTGCAATTCCCTTTGTTCCATGCAGCGTTGGTGAAGTCGCCGCTTTGCAGCATTGAGTTGATCCGCTGCTCCTCGATCAGCAGCCCGCGCAGCGCATGCGTCACCGGATCGTAGTCCCAGCGGGGCGTGTTGGTCGTGGCCGTCTGCAACACACCCGCCACATCGAAATACGTGCCGATGCTCGCCCTGGTGAACGTAATGCGTCCATCGAGCGTGCCGGGCGTCATAAAGCTCAGGTCCAGCGTCGGCCCAGGCGGCCCTTGCGCGGTAATCCGCACGCCGCCGCGACAGGCATCCACCGCCGGGGCATCGGTGACGCACTGAGCGCGTGCCGCTACAGGAAACGCCGCGCCGGCCAGCAGCAGTGAGCGTCGCTGGATCACCACTCACGCGCCGCGAACGCCTGCGCCGTGGTCGCGCCGATGATCGAATATGCCGAGCCCGACGCCGGCGACATGCACAGGAACTGGTTCCCGGCTGGGATCAGGATGGACGGCGACCCGGCGATGGCCGTTGCCGTGTCGGATACCCACAGGCTGCCGGCCGACTGGTTCTGGATCATGCAGCCGTGCCGGCCGGCCCATGCCGGCATGGCCACCTGGGCTACACCACCAGTGGTGATGGTGCCTGAGCGGTCGGCGTAGGTGAGCGCCTGACTCCAGGCCAGCGACGGGAGTAGGGCAATGGCAATAGCGAGTCGTCTCATTTGCTCGTCCTCGGTGGCGGCGGGTGCAGCGTGGCTTTGGCCTGCGCGAGCTTGTGGAGGACTGTCGCCTCGTTGACATCGGCGGCGGTATGGGTTTGGCGGACGTCGGCGAGGTGCTGCTGCACCATCATCTCCGGCGTAGGCTGCGGCGGTCCTACGGTGCCGGGCGCGGACGGTGCATCGGGGGCGACATAGGGTTGGCCGTAGGGCGGCGCGCTGAAGTCCGAGTGCATCTGATGCATGCCATGCACGGCGTTGACCTGGCGTTCCTTGGCCAGCGCCATGTCGGCGGCGGCCTTGGCCTGCTTGGATTGGATGTCGGCCTGGGCGTGCGCCTGTGCGGCTGCCCCAGCCTGTTGCTGCACCTGGGCCTGCTGCTGCTGGTGCTCCTGCATGCGCTTCAGCAGCTGGTCCTTGTCTTTGAGCGAGGACGCCGCAATAAGCACGTCGCCGGGGATCAGGCCCGGCTGCATGCTCGCCAGCTGCACGAGGGTGGTGAACTCTTCTTGCTGCTGCGTCGGCGTGCTTGGCCCTTCCTCGACCGTGATGTCGACATCCAAATCCGTGATCTGATTGTCGATGCCGACCACTTGCTGCAGCCGCGGATCTCCGGGGACGATCTGCATGCGCTGCATCACCATGGCGCGCTGCTGATCCGGCATCTGGGCCAGCTGGTCCTGCACCGTGATGGGCATGTTAATGCCGACCCAGCGCGTTGCACCGAGGTCGTCCGTCACCCGCACAAACTTGGATGCCCCCCAGTATTCCCGCGCCGCCATCCATGCGACCTCGTAGACGCGCCGCGACCACATACGCAGGCTGTCGGCTAACGGTTCATTCTGGACAGCGCCGCCGGCCTGCTGCGCTAGGATCGCGCGGCCGCTGAGTTCCCGGCTATCGGTGCCGCTCATGGCCGCGTTGGGGCCACTCAATTGCATCTCATTCGTAGCGTGGGTCAATAAGTTGAACTGGCCCTGCGCCAAGTCGCCACCCGGCTCGATCTCGAAGCGCATCCCCGGCGTGACCTCGACGTATCCGTCTGGCCGGGCGACCTCGCGCCTGGCTTTATCGACGTCTTTGACCGCGCCCTGCTCGGCAATGACCTGGCGGACGCTCAGCAGATGCAGCGCCTTGCTGCGGCGTTTGTTGATTTCGTCCTGCAGCGAGATCAGCCCGCGCACCATGCCGTAACGGCGGTTCTCGCGGTCGATGTAGGCGCTTTGCAGGATCAGCCCACACGCTGACTTGCCGCGACGGTCCTTGAACGGGGACGGCTGAATATCCGTCAGCATGCCGTGTTTGCTGAACGTCGCCGTCCACCACGTTCCGCGCTCGCTCCAGTGGCACTGCGCAATGCGCACCCGCTGCCGCCGGTTGTCGGTCCACAGCACGTTATCGGGCCGGTCGTTGTAGGCCCAGTCGACGGTGCTACTGAACGTCGTCTCGATGACGTCGGTGGCGTTCGGATACAGGTCCTCGAGCTGGTCGCGATCCATCCAGATGACCAGGCCGCAGTAACGCGCATCGGCGAAGTCGTAGGCCCGCGAATGTGGGTCATACCAGATGCGATCCCACGGGACTGTGGTGAAGATGACATCGGCGCCGCCCTTGCCATCGTCCTCCAGGCCGAGTTCCACGCCGCCGGCACCCTCGACCAGAATGTGCTCGAACACCTGGGAGCGGATGACGTCGAAGTTGTTGAAGTCGGAGATGTAGCGCAGCGCCTGCGTCGCCGCATCGGCGCGCTGGTCCTCGTTCGGGGTCCTCGGAAACGCCTTGGGGTTGGTGCGCGCTTTCCGTTCCAAGCCACACAGCAGGCTGACCTTGTCGTGTATTTTGTTGATCACGATGGGCGGCTGGCCGCGCGCCTTGAGTGCGTCAAGCTCGGGCTTGGTCCATTGATTGTGGTCATAGTATTCGCGATCACGCTGGGCGAGTTCGATCTCATCCATGCGCGCCATTTCCGACTCTTCGAACCAGCGCACCATCTGCTCGTGCTGCTTGTCGACGTCGCCGGAGTAGGCATCGATGGTGACGCCGTCGGCGTGCTTGCCGTAGTCCTCGGGGTGAGGAATGCGGACGTTGGCCTTGGTGATGGAGACGGATGCGCTCATTGGCCTGACCGACGAATGAAGTCGGCGGTATCCTTCTCGAGATAGTCGTGCAGTTGCGAGTATCGCGCCTCGGCTTCGTCCTCGCTGGCGTAGGAGGGGAACTTGTCCAGGCCGACCCGGTCAGCCGCCGCGATTGCATCGTCTGGGTTGAGTTGCCTGCCACCCCAGACGGTCGGGATGTTGTAGACCTTACCGCCAGGCCCCTCGAACGACATCTGCAACAGGCTGGAGATGGCCCCGTTCGGATGCACGATCTTGCCGGTGCCGTAGAGGTTTTGCAGGTGCGTGTTGTAGAGATACTTCTCCTGCGGCGTCAGTTGCATCGCGGCATCTGCCTCGCCCATGTAGTTCGCACGCGGTCCTGGCTCGACGCGGCTGAGTGCCGGATTTAGCGAGGACAACTGCGAACCGCTGTAGCCCGGCGCGAGCGCGTTCAGCTGCTGCTGCTGGTAACTATCGAAGGTGCTGGGCGGCACCAGAAGCTGGTTCAGCGATGCGCTCATTACCACTGCCCGCTGGCGTCTTGGCCTTGGCCGCCGGAGCCGCCGCCGCTGAGGTCGCCCGCACCGCCGCCGCCACCGCCACTCGCGGGTGCCCACAGCCTCCGCAGTTCGTCGAGCGCCGCCTGGGCGTCGGGGCCGCCGGCCTGATAGGTCTGCGCGAGGCGGTCTTGGATGAGACGGGGATCGCTATACAAAGGGAAGCCCGCCGCACCCATCACACCTAGAGTTTGGGGATCTGCGGTTCCGTAAACGGATTTGTTTAACCCCATCTGCTGGTCATAGGCGGCCTGATAGGCTGGTGACACCGGATAAGGCGATGGATACGCCGGCCCAGCAGGCGCCGTCGGGACGGGTTGCGGTGCAGCAGTAGGAGCGACGGCCTGCGGCTGGGAGGTCGTAGGGTATTGGTATCCCGGTTCGCCATAAAAGCTTCCTTGTGGCGATGCCGTATTGGTATTGTAAATGCTGTTCACCGCCGAGGCGTCGTTAACCGGCGCTAGCGCGTTCTGCGGCTGCCCTTGCCAGTTGCCGAAGGGGTTGGCAGTGAAGAGTGAGTTCGTCCCGCTCATGGTTCATTCTTTGGGTGGTGTGCGTGCGGCCAGCAGCAGCGCCAGGATGGCAGCGAGCACTTCTGACCACATCTCTTTCGCCTGGGCACCGAAGCCACCGCAGTCGCCTGGCTTGGCCATGCCGACAATCAGCAGATAGAAGCAGGTCCAGCTACCGAATATGATGGCCACGACCTGCGAGGCGATGACGAACGCCAGCAGGTAAAAGCATGCCCGTAGCATGTCGAAAGGCGGTCGCATTCATGCGGTAGCGCTCTCGACGATGTGGTAACGGGAGGCGTCGTTCACCGCGCTCCCCTCGCCGTCGCGGAACCGTATCAGCCGCTCATGCACCGGTTGGCCTTGCCATTGATCCACGACGAGCAGCCCCTCGTCGGTCTCCGCCAGCAGGATCGCCACATGTGACGAGCCATCGGTTGCGTTGGCATAGCGGCCATCCTCGTCGAACGTGCCGATGACGGTGCCCGGTGCGCAGGAGGCGCCACGCACCGGGTCGCCACGTCGCAGGGTGGAGGAATGCGTAACGCCTGCGACGACCTGCACATGACGCATGCAGTGGCCGTTCGAAACCACAGTCCCTATGTGCATCTTCGGATTGTCGGCAATGAACGGCACGGTGGTTACTTCGGCTGTGCCGTTGGCGGCAGCGGCATGCCGGCGTCAAGCGAGGGGTCTACGGCCACATATCTCCATCCGAGTGACGGGCAGTAGGCCAGCATCCAGAACACCCTGGACTCTGGCGGCTTGGTCGATGCGGGCGGCGTTGCGATCGGCTGCGAAGGCTGTGGCGGCGTGCCTCCGGTCGGCGGTGGGGTTGGCACCGGCTGCCCTGACGGATGCGGTGGCGCTCCTGGGAGGCCCTGTGAAGGATGCCCTGGGGCGCCTGGTAGGCCCTGCGAGGGATGCCCAGGGCTTCCCGGCAGTCCGTGGCTCGGATGCGGCGGATTGACCGGCGGCCATATCGATCCTGGGGGAACGCTGGTGCCCGGCGGGATTGGAACGATAGGGTTGGCGGCCGTTGGGGGAGGAAACACGCCCGGCGGCAGTGCTGGCAAGCTGTTGTCGATACCGGGTTGGCTTCCCGGCAACCCCTGGTCCGGCACTCCTGGAGAGCCACCTGGCAGGCTGTTGTCAGGGTGACCACCACTGACGAAGTTGATGTATGCGAGGGGCATTGATTACTCCTGTAAATTAACCGGCTTGATCGGCAGCGATGCCACCAGTTCGTCGATCGTGTGCTGCGGCAGCGGGTGCGCCAGATCCCCAGGCCCTGGGGTGTAGCTCGACAGCGTCTGCCAGTAGCCGATCTGCGAGTGGTGGATAGTTATTCGTCGGTTACAGCTGCCGAGCGTGCAGTAGGCGCCGAGGCTGTCGGGGCGAAACGGGCAACTGCGCAGCAGGCAACGGACGCCGAACCAGTTGGCGGCGTTCAACGGCTGTGGCGCAGCGCATTGCCAGGAAACGCCACGACGCTGGGCTTGTCGCCCATGTGCTCGCGCAGTGCGGTCACCAGCGTGCGCAGTGCGACGACCTGCAGCGTCATCTCCCGCACCGCCTCGAGCAGGGCGTCAGTAGAGTCCAAGCCAGGGGTTGGCGCGGCGACGGTCTTGCCGCGTGCGCGGAGGATGTCGAGTTCGGCCTCGGTCCACTGCTGGTGCTGCTGGCGCGCGGTCATGTCGGAGACAAACGGGTTGTAGGCGTATGGCTCGTGGCCGTTGTCGCTCATGCTCGCATTCCTGGCTCGGTGTCGTCTGGATCATCGGGGCCGCCGGTCACTGCAACGCGCACCGCAGCATCCATTGCATCGCTCATCCACTGCGTCACGAACGCCAGCCTGTCGGCATCGGTGCGCACGCCCTCGGCCTGGGCGTAGGCTGCGAGGAACTGGGCCGCCCACTTCGCTGGATCAGCGCCGACCTCGCGGCGGAACTGCGCACCGCTCATTGATTCAGATGGGTCCATGCTGCTTCCCGTGCCTTCAAGAAGTTGGCCAGCGCCTCCTTAGCGAGCGCCTTACGTGTCTCCTCGTCCTGCACCATGATTTCCCGATCCACTCGCTTTCCGCCGACATAATACCAGGACGGTCGGGTCGGATAGTCTGGCTTGTAGCGCTCTATAAACGCGCGAATGGCAACGCTAATTGCAGCTGAATTGTTGTAGCCGAAATGCCCGGCGATCTCCCGCTGTAGAATACCGCTGCACCACTGCGCTGCCGCAAACGCTGCATCCTGGTCGGTCAGCTTAGCCGCTCGCCTCCTCATGCGATGCGCGCCGGACATGGGTTGTGGCTCGTCGGTCAGGCTGTCCTCCAATCGTAAACGTCGGCCTTGGCAGCGCGCTCCCAGGCGTAGGACCAGCTGTCCTTCGGCGGTGGCGGCGGCTTCTCTGGTGCCATCTCACGCCACGCCATGGCGAGGTAGCGGAACGCATCGGCGCTGTGGCTCGACCAGTCGTGCCGCGGCTTGTCCTGGAACGCCTTGCGCCGGTCATCGTAGTCGGCACGGTAGGCACGCAACGCCTCGAGCCCATCGTGGCAGCGCTCTGCATCGAACCAGGCCGAGCCGATGGTAACGCGCGCTGCGTTGATGCCGTCCATGACGTTCTGCTGCGGCAGGATGCGGGGCAATCTGTTGGTCAACGAGCCTAACGTCTCCCATAACGAACGGCCGGTGCCGAGTTGGCGCGCCTGTGCGTCGTGCGGCAGATACTCAGTGCCGTAGTCGTAGGGTTTGGACGCCAGCACTGCAGCGTAGTGCGGCAGGCCGTAGCCGGACGCCTCGTAGTGGTCGATGACGCGCACGCCGTCACGCGAGATCTGGAAGAACCAGACGGCGGTCGAGTCCCCGATGCCTAGGTCCCAGGCTGTGTGAACTGGCAACACGGTATCATATGCAACTTTGGTGATGCGGCCGGCGGTCTCTGCCTCGGCGAGTTCCTTGCCGAAGTAAGCACCGAGCACGGCAGCATCGAAGCTGCATTCCATCTCCTGCTGATACTGCTCTGGCGTGAGCATGGCGCGCATGTCGTCGAGTTCGTGCTGCGGCACGATGCCGGTCTGCGATGCGCGCAGCACCAGAGAGAACCATTCCGGCGTGACCTCGGCGTGCTGGTGAACGCGCCAGAAGTCGTTGCGGCCTTTGGGTGTGCCGATGAACACCGCCCAGCCATTGCGATCGGCCAGCGACGGACGCAGCACCTCAGGCCATGCACGCGGATCGATGTCGGCATATTCATCGACAACCAGCGCGTCGGCATAGGAACCGCGCAGCCGATCGAAGTTGTCGGCGCCGTATAGACGAACGCGGCTACCGTTGGGAAACACCACCATCAGGTCACTCTCACGCTGCTCGACGCCTGGTATGTCGGCGGTGAAGCGCTTGAGATACTGCCAGCACGTATCCTTCGACTGTGTATACGTGGGCGAGATGTAGCTAAAGCGGCCCTCGGTTTTCTTGCAGCGCAGAGCAGCGTCGATGAGGTCCATGACGCATGCGACGGTCTTGCCGGCTCTGCGGTGTGCGACGATGCAGGCCCAGCGTTGTTTACGGGCATGGAACGCCGTGAACTGCTCGCGGGCTTCGTAGCCGAGGTTAACTTTCCGGGGTTTCGTTGGCACCGCGCTCGACGCCTGTGACAATGAGGACTGGGCCGCCGTCTGGGCCGGTGTGCTGGGTGACGGCGAGGTCTGGGATGGTCTTCTTTAGCAGGCCAAGGGCGGCACGGACCTGATCGGAAGTCATCCGGATGGATTCTGACTCGTCTAATGCAAACGAGTTCAGCCGGTTCACGAGCTGACTGGTTTGGATTTTGTCGCGCGTCAGCTGGTCGTGCTTTGGGCTTAGTCGGGCGGCCATTTCATTCTCGTGCCGTGAGACAGTTTACATCGACCGCCACTTCTCTCAGTTCCCCGAACATCATGACGGCGATCAGGGCGATGTTTTGGCCGACGGAGACGATGACGGCTGGGTGTCCTGCGAGGGGATGCCCTTTGCCGGGGCTACAAGCCGCCCCTGGTGCCCACAAGGCGCCTGGCGTGGGAATGGAGCGGCGAGCCTCGTTCCCCGCCTGCAGCGCTTCCACAGCGCCCGCACGGACCGGCTCCGGAATCCCGGTGCTGGAGGAGCGGAGCAGCGAGAAGACGCCTGGGGTGTTGGTGATGGGCCGCCATGGATCGCGCAGGGCATCGAAGCGGACGAACGCATAGCCGGCGAAGAGCGGGACTTCGACGCGGTGCATGAGCGAGCGGATGGCGTTGTCGCGGCGGCGCACGGTGACGAGCGGCAGGTATGTTTCGTAGCCCTGTTGGGCGAGGTTGTAGGTGGCGCGTCGTTCGGCTTGTGAGTGGGTTGCGACGACGTGCCAGCGTGGTCCTGAGGGACGGCTACCGCTAGGCGTGGGGCGTTGGTTGCCCGCAACCTGTTGGGGTGTGTCTAACGCTGGGTTAGCGGCGGTGTCAAGCATCGGGTGGGTTGCCGGTGGGTGGCGGTGGAGTGTCCTGGCTGGCTTCTGCGCCCGCTTCTGCATCGAGGGCATGACGTGCGAGGGCGATGCGATGGCGCAGATCGCGGCCAAGGGTTGGCCACGACGGGCTTAGCAGCGCGTCGGCGATGAGGAGGAGGAGTGTTCGTTCGCTGTTGGTCATGGCCCGCGCCAGAAGCCGCCGCCGCCCAGTCCGCCGAAGATGGCGACGACGAGGAGGACGACGATGAGCAGGCCGATGAGGCCGAATCCTCCGCCGCCGTAGTAGCCGCCGCGGTAGCCGTAGTATCCGCCGCCGCCGAACAGCAGCAGGACGAGCACGACGACGATGATGAGGCTCATGGTGCTACGGTTCCCTTGCTACGGTTGCTACGGTTCGCTGCTACGGTTCGCTAAGGGTGCTGCCATGCTGCTACGGTTTGGGGGGGCTTTAGCCCCCAACCGTAGCGTAGCACCCTTTTTTGCTACGGTTCGCGCTACGGTTCGAGATGTCTGGGACATGATTATGTTGGCCTATCGTGGTCACGGACTGCCACGCCTTTGGTGGGTCGCCGCCATTTTGGATGGGTGTATTCGGTCTCGAACAACAGGCCTGAACGGAACCATGCATCGACTTGCTTAGCGGCTTCCTTGTCGTGGACCTGGAAGGCATCGCAGAGGACTTGGCCACACCACCGGCCAGAGGCTCCACGCTTTGAGCGGGTGTAGAGGACGCCGGGCTCTGGGCCATCCCTGATGGCGTCGAGGACGGTGTTGAGTTCAGCGGTAGGGGCTTTGGCGAGGTCATTGTCCGGTGGCTGCCACGGGACGATGGCGCCCACGCTGTCGCCGCTCGGGTAGGTTGGATCGAAGGTGTTGCCGAGCCTGACCGAACGGAGTTGAAACCAACGGGCCTTCGCTGCTGGAGCCATGTTGCGCTTAGCGTCGTCGAGGCGGACGTAGCTGAGCCGGTCGTCGTCGGTGATGCCGAACTGCTCAGCCTCCAGCGCTGTCATGGTGGTCATGAGCAGGCCGACACGAGCGCTGTCGGTCAAAGCCTTGGCACCTCTGGCGCTGTCGATACCTGCGTTGTCGCCCTTGCGGACGTGGTGGACGAGCAGGACAGCGCAATTGGTGGCGCGCGCGATGCGGCGCCAGACCGCGGCGGCCTGGATCATCTGTGGGTTGCTGTTCTCCTCCAGCGTATGGCTCTCGGCGAACGGATCGCAGACGATCAGGCCGATGTTGTGTTCGAGGATCAATGCGGTGAGCGCCGCCTCGTCAGGATTGGCAACATAGAAGCCGTTGTCATCGCGAGCTGGCGCAGCAAGCGTCAGGCCATGCCCGTCGCAGTCTTCCAGAAATAGCCGGTTCTCAAGGTCTTCGCGGCGAATGCGGTGAGCAAGCATAACAGCGGCTACGCGCCGCTCTAACTCATCCATTGGATCATCTAGATTGATGACCGCGACGTTGACGGGGGAAAAGATGTGGCTGCCCAAGAAGGCACGCCGGGCGGCCAGTGAAATACCAACGGCCATGGCGTAGGCAGATTTGCCGGTGCCACCAGGCGCCACCAGAACGGTGACGAAGCCGCGGATGAGTTCTGTGCCGTAGAGCCACTGGCGGGGCTGCAGGGTTTCTGGGTCTGGCAGACGCGCTGTGCGCAACACCAGCTTGCCGTTCGGCTTTGGCCCCTCGTCCTGGGTTAGGCCGCCGTCGATCACCGCGTATCGGTCAGCCATGACGTGGCCTCCGCGCGTAGTAGAGTTCGCGGTCGACGATGCCGGTCACCTCAGGCTCGGAGAACGGAAAGCCCTCGGCGCCGTTGACGTCGTGGGCTTCGGCCAGGATGACGTTGCGGGCTCTGTTGGTGCCAATGAAAGGCCGGACGCGCCAGACGATCCGAGCGGCTGCAAGGCTGCGACGCTCCTCTAAGCGCTTGATCTGGCTGGCCAATAGCCAGCGGCTGAAGCTGATGACATCGCCTGGATCGTAGTCCATGCGGCCCTCGCGTGCGGCTTTGGAGACGTGGACGGCGATGGCGCAGCGGGCCTCGTGCGGCGTCATGTAGCCGCGCACGACGGGTCGGGCCAGGCTGGCCGCCAGGGCGTATGGATGGTCGGTCAACGCACAGCTCTCCTTGACCTGGGCCAAGAGGTGCGCGAAATAGAGGGTGTGTAGGCCCTATCTCGCTGGCCCTTGGCCAGTTGAACCAGTTCAGCCCCGTCCGTGCTTCCAACACGGGCGGGGTTTTCATGTGTAGCGTGTAACGTGTTGAGTCGGAAGGGCTTCCCTCCGGGGAAGGACGCCAATCCCGCAGGACTGGCGCCCAACCCTACCTGCGGCGTATCGTGACCAGGATCTTGACGCTGATCCTGAGCACCTCGGTTGAGCCGGAGGCCAATCCCTCCGGCTCTTCCATTTTCAGCCATCTCGTGACGCTGGCGCAAGGTCACTGCACCACCTCCCCCGGAATCATTCCGGCGCGGGCCGCCTTGAGCAGCCCCTCCCCGATCGTCTGCGCCACCGCCACGCGGTAGTCGGCGTCCTCCTCAGCCACCAGCATCTGCGCCAGCACGAAGGCCACCTCGGTGATCGCCTGCAGCCACGGGCAGTTGGCCGCCACCAGCACGGCGAGCACGTCGTCGGGGATGCTGCTGTCGCGGTCCCAGCCGTCGGGGAGGGTGACCTCGGTCGGGGTCATCAGTGCAGCGCCCGCCGATCGGCGCGCAGCAACTCGGCGGCCTTGTCCAACTCGGCCACATACGCCTCGGCATCGAGGCCCAGCAGCCAGATGCGGACTTTCATCTGCTTGTCGATATCCAGCGAACAGAACCAACGGTCGAAAATCTGCTGTCCGTTCTCCGGCTGATCGGCCTTGGCGTGGTTTTCAGCGATCTGCGCCTGCCTGTCCTTGCGCGCCTGTTGGCCCCGCGCAGCGCCGCGCAGCGAGTTGATCTGGTTCTCAACCCCCGGCAATCCAGCCGCTCGCTCCAGTACACGCTGGTTGTTGTCGAGGCCGAGCTTGACGGCCTCCTTCCGCGCCGATGGCTTCAGCCCCTCCGCAATCTTCACGCTGCGTTTGGCTGTCGTCTCCGAGATACCAAGCTCACGGGCGGCGGCGCTGATGCCGCCGGGCCGTTGCTTATGACCCAGCGGTCCAACTTGGACCGCTGGCTTGTCCTTCTGCTCCTTCGCTATCTTCTGCGCCGTCAGCTTAACCCAGCGGCCGATGGCAATGGTTCGCTGCAGCATGGTCAGCTCGGCACGATGCAGGTTCTCAGCGATCTCCCACAGTTCCGCCTCGACTTTGCTCTTGATGACCCTGGCCTCGATCGTCTCGTGTCCCAGCCGGCGACAGGCATCATGTCGGTGCCGCCCAGCGACCAAGGGATACTTGCCGTCCGGCCCAGCCGGCAGCACCGTGATCGGTGTCTGCAGGCCGAGCCGCTCGATGCTGACCATGAGCGTATCTATGGCCGCCTTGACCAGCTTGCGGCGGCTAGAGCCGACCGTGATGGCGTCAATCTGGATCAACATCATTTCACCACTGGCAAGGCATTAGGGTCGGTCCACTTGAACGACACCGCCGTCTGCCCGCTTGCCCAGGAGTTCCACGCCTGAATGATCCACGCCGCATGCTGCGTCTGCGTCAGGAACTGCTTAGCCTTCCTGTTCTTTGCATTCCGCTCTCGGTCGAAATGCTCACGCAATTTGTAGATCGGGTCTGAGATCTTCAGATCGTCACCTTGGGCCAGCCGGTCCCAGAATTGGTCGAGCACCGCCGCCCGTTGTGCGCCCAGCTTGATCAGCCGATACGCCAGCACGGCCGAGGAAGTGATGACCCGCTTCTTCCGCAACCTAGCCGCCTGGTGAAGGGCGATCTGCGTGAGGTCGTCTGCCATCTCCTTGCCAAGCAGATAGACGCCCTCGTCATCCAGCACGCCGCCATTGTGATCTAGACGGTATTGGAACCGCACGGTCGCTGCGATGCTCCCGCCATACCTGATGCCATCAAGCTCCAGGAACTGCGCAGCCTTCCGGCGTATCCCGGTATCCTTCGACTGGAAGGACGCCGGATCAAGGCCGAACGCCACATCCATGTTGACTTCGACGCCGGTCTCGAAGATCGCCAGCAAGCGGTGCTGGGCGTCTTGCATATTGCCGTCCCAGTCGAACTCCACCCTGCCGACATCACTATGGAAACGCCCTGCCAGCAGAATGGCTTTGAGTTTCTCGACCCATACCCGATCGATCCTGCGATTCCGTTTGATGCGCAGGAAGAGCATGGCTTCTGCCATCCTCTTGGTGATGCGCATCTCGACCGTGGCTCGCTGTTTGTCGTGTTGCCGGATCAGCGTGCGCAGCTGTGCCAACTCCGCACCGAGATGCGGCGGATCGGCGCGGGCCTCTAGCCCGGTAGGTAAATTAGTCGATGGCGGCGCGGCAACGCCACGCTGGCGCCGCAGAAGCTCTCTCGCCTGCCTGTCAGAAAGCACTGGGTTGGATGCCATTTACTCGTTCCTCTGTTGGTGCGCGCCAGGCAGACGCTAATTCGATGCCGGCGCGACGCAATGCCGGGATGAACACCGCACGCACGCGCCCATTAGGGCCGCCCGACCCTGATGGGCGGATGAGGTAAACAACCAGCCGCAGAAAGTCTTCGGCGCCGAGGGCGCAGATGCCG
>Ga0157376_10001185_pt1 | contig 17192 bp, 12 predicted proteins | sample M45metaG_FD_121801 | JGI IMG/M metagenome (GOLD analysis project Ga0157376, IMG submission 121801) | Miscanthus rhizosphere microbial communities from Kellogg Biological Station, Michigan, USA - M4-5 metaG | ecosystem: Host-associated > Plants > Roots > Rhizosphere > Soil | place: USA: Michigan... | reverse complement strand
TGGCCGTCGACATCTCGAAGGAACGCAGCGCCAATCTGGTCGAGGTTGGGCGCGCTGTGATGGCCGAAGTCGATCGCATACGCCAGGAGCCCGAACTGAAGGGGATCCAGATCTATGCACTCGGCGACCAGGCGGCATCCGTCACGGAGAGTCTGAGTCAGCTCGGCTGGGCAGGTCTTGAAGGGACCCTGCTGTCGATCTTCGTGCTGTTCTTCTTTCTGCGCGACGTGCCATCGACCTTGATGGTGTCGCTCGCGATCCCGATCTGCTTCGTGATTACGCTCGGGTGCCTGCAGCTGTTCGGCATGACACTGAACATCCTGTCGATGATGGGACTGCTGCTGGCGGTCGGTATGCTCGTCGACAATGCGGTCGTCGTCGTCGAGAGCATCTATCACTACCGCGAGCGTTTTCCGGACAAGCCATGGTATTGCGCCGTGCAGGGCACGCAGGTCGTCGGCATCGCGATTGCCGCGGGCACGATGTCCAGCATCATCGTGTTTTTGCCGATGGTGTTCGGCGAGAAGGACAACATCAGCATCTTCCTGACCCAGGTCGCGATCACGATGGCGATCGCGCATCTGTCCTCGTGGCTGGTCGCGGTCAGCCTCGTGCCCATGCTGTCGGCACGCCTGCCGCCGCCGAAATTCATCGGCCGCAAGAACATCATCACGCGCGTGCAGGGCGCCTACGGCCGATTCATCGCCGCGACGCTCAGCCACCGGCGCTGGACGATGGTGGGACTCATCGCGCTGCTCGTCATCAGCATCGTGCTGCCGGCCGCACACACCAAGATGGACATGTTTCCGGCCGGCGAAAGCGATCGCATGTTCATCGGCTACCGGTTGAATGCGCTCTATCCGCTGGCCGATCTGAAGGCATCGGTCGACAAGATCGAAACGTATCTCAACGCGCACCGCGCCGAGTTCCACATCAAGAATCTCTACAGCCGCTACGCCGAGGACGCGACCGACACGTTCACGTCGATCCTGTTCGACAAGAACGACAAGACCCGGCCGAGTTCGAAGGTCGTTCTGGAAAAGCTGCGCAAGGAGCTGCCGAAGGTCCCGATCGGGGAAGTCGTGTTCGACTTCAACGACAACGGTTCCGGCGCGGACAAGACGATCAACCTGAGCCTTGTCGGCGATTCAGGCCAGGTGCTGCGCGATGTTTCCACTACGGTGATCGGCATCCTGCGCCAGGTGCCGGTGCTGCACGATGTCAACGCGAGCCAGGACAGCGGCAACCGTGAATTGTCCGTGCATGTGGACCGCGAGAAAGCCAAGGAATTCGGATTCTCGGCCAACGACGTCGCCCAGTTCATTGCCATCGCACTTCGCGGCATGCGGCTGAAGGACTTCCACGGCAATGAAAGCGAGTTGCCGGTCTGGCTGCGATTCAGCAACTCTGATGCACAGAGCCTCGACGACCTGAGCGACTTCAAGGTTCGCCGCGCCGATGGCACGCAGATCCCGCTGATGTCGATGGTCCAGATGCAGACGCGCAATGCTTCGTCCTCGATCGAGCGCCAGAACCGCCAGATTTCGCTGGGCATCAAGGCCAACCTCGCCGAGGGCGCAACCAGTGAGGACGCGCGCAAGGCAATCAAGAGCGCGATGGACGGTGTGCAACTGCCTGCCGGTTACAACTGGACGTTCGGCGAAAACTTCAATCGCGACGACGACGCCGGCAAGAAGATGATGTTCAACCTACTCATCGCGCTGGTCCTGGTGTACGTCGTCATGTGTGCGATGTTCGAGTCGCTGATCTATCCGGCGGCGATCCTGACCACGTTCATTTTCTCGATCTTCGGGGTGTTCTGGCTGTTCTGGATAACCGGTACGACATTCTCGATCATGGCAATGATCGGCGTGCTGATCCTGATGGGCGTCGTCGTGAACAACGGCATCGTCATGATTGTGCACATCAACCAGCTTCGGCATACCGGGCTGCATCGGCGCGAGGCGCTGATCCAGGGTGCAAAGGATCGACTGCGTCCGATCCTGATGACGATGGGCACGGCAATTCTCGGAATGGTGCCGTTGTGCATCTCGAACGCATCGATTGGCGGCGACGGCCCCCCGTACTATCCGATGGCACGCGCCATTGCCGGCGGGCTGGTGTTCTCGACCCTGGTTAGCCTGCTCGTGCTGCCGACGATCTATTCGCTGCTCGACGACATGAGCCTGACGGTCAAGCGCTTGATGCGCGAGGCGCGTGCCCGCAAAGTAGCCGCACCCGTCGCGGGCTAGGGCAGGCGCGTTGAGCGCTGCGCGCGAGATCCGTCGCGCCTCAGACGACAACGTAGGTCCTTACCCCCCACCTCTTGTTCTCGGCCTCTGCGGGAGAGATGATCGCCGCGCTGCGCGCGACACCGTCATTTTCAGGGAGTGGGGTCATTACTCTTGCAGAGCTGAGCCTCAAGCGACCGGTCACCGTCATCATGGTGTTCGTGTCGATGACCGTGATCGGGCTGATCGCGGCGTTCCGGTTGCCGCTCGAATCGATGCCGGATATCCAGTTCCCTTACCTCGAAGTCAACCTTCCGTACCAGGGGTCCACCCCTTCCGAAGTCGAGCGCCTCGTCACGCGCCCGGTCGAGGAAGCGCTGTCGACGCTGAGCGGCGTGCAGAGCATGAATTCCGTAACGCGCGCCGACGGCGTCAACATAAGCATGCAGTTCAAGTGGGGACAGGACACGTCTGTAAAGGCAGTCGAGACGCGTGAAAAGATCGATGCGATTCGCGCAAACCTGCCCGCGGATCTGACGCGCTACCAGGTCTTCAAGAGCTCGACTTCGGATCGCCCACTCCTGCTGTTGCGCATCTCCGCTGATCATGATCTGACCAATGCCTACGAACTGCTCGATCGCGAACTGAAACGGCCGCTCGAGCGCCTGCCGGGCGTCGCCCAGGTCAAGATCGAAGGCGTCGCGCCGCGCGAGGTCCAGATCGAAATTGATCCCGACCGGCTCAGCGCTGCCGGAATTGGCCTCAACGATCTGTATCAGCGCCTGAGCAATGCGAATTTCTCCGCGTCGGGAGGGCTGATGAGGAATGGCGCGACGCGCTACCACGTACAGCCGATCGGCGAGTGGCGCAGCGTGGACGAGATACGCGCCACACCGATCAACGAGAAGGGGTTAAAACTCGGGGACGTTGCCGATGTCAACGTCAAACCTGGACGGCTGACCTACGCTCGTCATCTCGATCAGCGCCCGGCTGTGGCCGTCGATATCTCCAAGGAACGCAGCGCGAATCTCGTGGACGTCGGCAAGTCGGTAATGGCGGAGGTGGAACGGATACGCCAGGAACCGGAACTGGAGGGCATACAGATCTATGCGCTTGGCGATCAGGCGCAATCGGTACGGCAGAGCCTGAGCCAACTCGGCCAGGCCGGGCTGGAGGGCACGCTGCTGTCGATCATGGTCCTGTTTTTTTTCCTGCGCGACTGGCCATCGACACTGATGGTGTCGCTGGCGATTCCGATCTGCTTCGTGATCACACTCGGGTGCCTGCAGATGTTCGGCATGACGCTGAACATCCTGTCGATGATGGGATTGCTGCTGGCGGTCGGCATGCTTGTCGACAATGCGGTCGTCGTTGTCGAGAGCATCTATCATTATCGCGAGCGCTTTCCCGACAAACCGTGGTACTGCGCCATGCAGGGCACCCAGGTCGTCGGCATCGCGATCGCGGCCGGCACGATATCGAGCATCATCGTCTTCCTGCCGATGGTGTTCGGCGCCAAAAATTTCATCAGCGTCTTTCTGACCCAGGTCGCGATCACGATGGGGATCGCCCATCTCGCGTCGTGGCTGGTCGCAGTCAGCCTCGTGCCGATGCTGTCTGCCCGGTTGCCGCCGCCGAAATTCATTGGCCGCAAGAGCATCATCACGCGCGCGCAGGGTGCGTACGGGCGCTTCATTGCCGCAACGCTCAGTCATCGACGCTGGACGATGGCCGGACTCGTCGCGCTGCTCCTCATCAGCATCCTGATGCCGGCCACGCACACCAAAATGGATATGTTTCCAGCTGGCGATGGCGATCGGTTATGGGTGAGCTATCGCCTGAACGCGTTGTACCCATTGAGCCAACTCAAACCATCGGTCGACAAGGTCGAGGCTTACCTGAGTGCGCATCACGACGAATTTCACATCAAGAATGTATACAGCCGTTATGCCGAAGACTCCAGCGAAGCCTTCACCCAGATTCTTTTCGACAAGGACGACAAGACGAGGCCGGCTACAAAGACCGTTCTGGAACAGCTGCGCAAGGAAGTGCCGAAGGTTCCGGTCGGCGAAATCGTGTTCGATTTCAGCGGCGGCGGCTCGGGCAACGACAACTCGATCAACCTGAGCCTCGTCGGCGACTCCGGCCAGGTGCTGCGCGATCTGTCCGGTACCGTGATCGGCCTTTTGAAGCAGACACCGGGACTGCGCGACGTCAGCGCGAGCCAGGACAACGGAAACCGCGAATTGTCGGTGCACGTCGATCGCGAGAAGGCAAAAGACTACGGCTTCTCGGCGAACGACGTGGCCCAATTCATCGCGATTGCGATGCGCGGCGTACGGCTCAAGGACTACCACGGCGGCGACCAGCAGTTGCCGGTCTGGCTACGCTTCCAGGGCGCGGACACGCAGAGCCTCGACGCGCTGAGCGACTTCAAGGTGCGACGACCGGACGGCACGCAGATTCCGCTGATGTCGATGATCTCAGTCGCGACCAGCAATGCGGCGTCGAGTGTCGAGCGCGAGAACCGGCAGATTTCTCTCGGCATACGCGCCAATCTCGCTGACGCCGTGACCAGCGTCGACGCGCGCAAGGCGATCGAGGCAACCATGAACGGCATGCAGTTTCCGCCCGGGTACAATTGGACCTTCGGCAGCAACTTCAGTCGCGACGACGACGCCGGCCAGACGATGGGCTTCAACCTGATCGTCGCGCTCGTGCTCGTCTACGTCGTCATGTGCGCGATGTTCGAGTCCCTGATCTATCCGGCAGCGATTCTGACGACGTTTGTGTTTTCGATTTTCGGTGTGTTTTGGCTGTTCTGGATCACCGGCACCGTGTTTTCGGTCATGGCCTGGATCGGCGTGCTGATCCTGATGGGCGTGGTCGTCAACAACGGCATCGTCATGATCGTGCACATCAACCAGTTGCGCCACACCGGACTGCACCGGCGCGAAGCGCTGATCCAGGGCGCAAAAGACCGCCTGCGCCCGATCCTGATGACGATGGGAACGGCGATTCTCGGTATGGTGCCGCTGTGCTTCCCGGACAGTTCGATCGGCGGCGACGGGCCGCCGCCGTATTTTCCGATGGCGCGCGCGATTGCCGGCGGCCTGGTCTTCTCGACGCTGGTCAGCCTGCTGGTGCTGCCGACGATTTATTCGCTGCTGGACGACATGAGCCTGACCTTGAAGCGCTTGATGCGCGAAGCTCGCGGGAGCAAGGTCGCTGCGCCCGCGACCGGCTAGGGCAGGGTGTTCAATGCCGCGCGCGCGGCGCCATCGAATCGCTGCTCGAGTTCCTCGGGCAGCGGGCCGCTCAATGCAAACCAGCTCGTCAGCATTTCGACGAGTTCGCTGTCGGCATCGCTTGCCTGCGCCGTGCCCCGCATGCGTGCCGACAGGCGCGCAACCTGATAATCCATGCGTCGCTGGCGGTCATCGGCAGGCGAAGCGATGCCGGTTGCGAATTCCATGCGCACCAATGCATCGCGTGCCGCCTCGATGGTGTCTGCGTCGGCGGGGTCCATCGTGCCCGCACGCGCGCGCTCCCAGCGAATGTCGAGCAGCCGGGCAAATTGCGTAATCAGTGCCGGATGCGAGTCCCAGCGCGAAGTCAGAGTGTCGCTAGCGCCGGTGCCGCGTTCCAGTTCGCGCAGCAGCGCGTACTTCTGCAAAGCCAGCGAGTACCGGGCAAGGCGTTTCTCGCGCTCGCGACCGGCGCTGCGGGCCGCCAGCGCGTCGAGCGCCTTGCGCCAGCGCTGATCCAGGCTGCGGTCATTCGAGCCAAGTTCGCGCCAGCGCTGTTCGAGTTCGCGTCGGCGTGTCTTGAGCGCCTCGGTCTCGATGCCCTGATCGCCGAGCAGGGCTTCGATCTCATCGACGATCGCTTGCGCCTGTCCGGCCAGCGCCGCCGTCTGCGCCTCGCGTTCCTTGCGCTCGGCATCGAGCCCGGCGAAGACGCGATCGCAGGCCGCGCGGAATTCGCGCCATTGCTTCTGGTCGACACCACGTACGCCTTCGCCGAGCGCGGTCCATTGTTGCTGCAGTTCGCGCACAGTGCGGATTGAATTGCGGTCGGCCTTTTCGGAAAGCGCGCCGGCCTGCGCAATCAGGCGCTCCTTCGCCGTTTTGACTTCGGCCGCATGCGCTTCGATGCGGGCCGCGAGCGTGGCAATGGCGTGCTTGATGCGCTTGGCCAGCGCCGTGCGATCGCGTGGACTGAAGCGATCGAGCGAGCGCAACTCGTTCGCCAGGTCGTGGCGCAGGGAGCCCATCGCTTTCCAATCGACCGCGTCGGGCGCCATTGCATCGACCCGCGTCAGGAGGGCGTCCAGCTGCGTGCGATGTGTGTCGCGCATCGCATCGCGCTTTTCGAAATACTTTTGCGCAGGCTTGAGCGCGCGCTGGCAGGCAGCGAAAAACCGGCGTGCGAGGCCCGAGGTCTCGGCCGCGCCATCGCCGCTTTCCGCGGCATCGAGTCGCTGCCATTCCTCGCGGGCCTCGCGCACGCGCGTGGCGATGGCATCGGGATGCGCGCCGGTTTCGGTCAGGGCTTCAATTGCATCGCAGAGCTCGCGTCGACGGCGCTGGTTCGACCAATGCTGCCAGCGCTTGAGTTCGGCGTAGCGCGCATGCAGCGGCGCGAGGTTGCGCTCGAGCGCTGGAGGAGTTGCGCTGAGCTGGCTAAAGATGCCGGCAATTTCGCTTCGGACCACGTGTGCGGAAGCCGTGTCGCCCTTGTCGAGGGATTCGGCATAGCGTGGAATCAGTTCTTCCGCGCGGCGGAGTGTTACCTGGCGCTGTTCGCGTTCGCGCGTGGCTTCCTCTGATGCAGCGACCAGCGCGGCGTCGAATCGGGCGCGCGACGCGAGCGCTTCGCTGACAGACATTGACACGACGTCCGCTGGAACATGAACTGCTTCGTTTTCCGAGGCGTCCGACGCAGCCGGCTGCGGGTTCGCCTCGACCGTGGGCGCCATCGCCAGGACAGCCACGATTTCAGCTGTCTGCGTCTTGTCCGCGAGAAGCTGCGTCAACAGTGCGATGGCACCGACAAAGCGCGTCTGCAGTTCGATCGGCACGTTTGCACCGAGTGCTGTCCATTGCCGCTCGATGGCATCGTGCGACAGGCCGGCCCGTGGATTGCGCAGCATCGCTTCGATTTGTTCGCACAGCGTGCGCGCCTTTGCCGTTATGGCTCCCGCATCTCCGGAACCGATGCGCAGGTTCTCGAGGCGCTCGCGCGCGAGGCGGCTGACGGCCTTGTCGGTCTTGCGTGCGCGCTCGGCGATGCGTTCGAGTGTCGCGGCATCGCTTACGCGTTCGAGCGCCGCGAGGCGCAATGCCTGGTCGGGATCGGTGATTGCACGCTCGGCAAGCAGGGCGGGGCGCGTCGCCATCGCCAGTGCGGCCGCGCGCAACTCACGGTCCTTCGCCGAGGTGGCAACGGTTTCGACTTCGGTCGGGGAGAGCGTTTCGAGTTCGCTGATCCGCCTCCGCAGCGGCGGATTGCCCGCGAAGTCGGAGCAAAGCAACGCCATATAGGTTGCGCGCGCGTTGCGCCGGACCTCGGCATCGGCATCGCCAGTGGAACGCTCACGCCAGCGTTCGTAGTCGCCCAGGCGTTTCAGCGCTGCAAGACGCACGCGCGCGTCCGGATCCGATCTCGTCAGTTCAGGCAGGGCGGCCAGCAACTCCGGATCCTGGTCGGCAGCAACGGCGGTCAACCGGACGGTGGCTTCCTTGTCCTGCCACTTTGGCTTGAACAGTATTCGAGCGATCTTCATGTCAAAGCAGTCGATTCAAAATGCGGATGCCCGCCAGGTACTCGCCGATGATCATGCCGAAATTCGTGAACATGAAAACCAGCAGGGTTCTCGAAACGCGATTGCGCCACCAGCCTTGCCATTGCAGCACGTCGTCGCGCAGTGATTCGAAATCGGCGACGCGTGGGCGATGCAGCCACATTTCCGCAGCGGCGCTGAACGCGCCGGACGGCACGAGGGGACGAAAGGGCTTCAGGGGAGCAACGACGAACGCAGTCAGCACACTCAGGACGTGGCCACCACCGGCCAGCGCGCCCAGAGCGGCGCCGCACCCAGTGAACAAGATCCAGTCGCGCACCGCAAGCGCGCCGAACCCGACGCCACGCGTGAACGCATAGCCGATCGCGGCGAGGATCAACGCCAGGATGCCCAGACCGATCCACTTCGGCCAGCGCGCTGCTGGCGGCGGTGTCTGCAGCGCAGCCGCAAGCGTCGCTGGATCATCCTGCTGGGCAACGAGTTCACGCTCGATGCCGGCCAAGTGTCCGGCGCCGATAACGACCAGCACGCGCTGGACCGGATGCTTGCGCGCTTCCTCGCGCAGCTTGGCAGTCATGAAACTGTCGCGCTCGCTGATCAGGCTGCGATAAAGCGACTCGGACTGCTGGGCGAACTCGCTGAATGCGCTTTGCAGCACATCGCCTTCCTTGAGTTTCTCGATGTCCTCTTCGGCGATGTCACCGCGTTCGAAGACGCTGGCGATCAGGCCGGACAGGATGCCGATGCGGTCGCGAAAGCGCACGCCGCGATATGCCCGCTTCAGGGTCACGCCGACTTCGCGGTCGATCAGCCAGACCGGGCGCTGCTGCTCGTCGGCAAGGTCGGTGGCCACTTTCATTTCGGCGCCCGGTTCGATGCCGAATTGCTCGGCAAGGCGGCGCTGGTAGGCTGACAGGGCGAGATTCGCTGCGACCATTCCAGCCTTGCCTTGGCGGATCACGTGCAAAAGATCCAGGTTGCGCCACGCCTCCGGATCGCGCATTGCCCGGTAGCGCGAATCGCATAGTTCGACCGCGATGGCATCGAAGCTTTCGTTTTGCATCAGTTCGCGCACGGCGGCGACGCTGGCGCGCGAGACATGCGCAGTGCCGAGGATCGTGTACTCGACGCCGTCGCGCGCGACACGAGCCAGCGGCTGTCCTGACAGCGCCGAGGTGACATCAGCGACGTGAAGGGTCGAATCAACTTGATCCATGAGACGTGCCGTCAGGGGTAGGGTGTGCCGGCGATCCGCGCGTCAGTCGCGAAAGCGCTTGAGCAGGTCAGCATAGGCATCGATGCGGCGGTCACGCAGGAATGGCCATATGCGTCGCACCGATTCGCTGCGCTGCAGATCGACATCGGCGATGACGAGTTCGCGCCGGCCGGTGTCGGCCTGCGCAAGAATTTCACCTTGCGGTCCGGCAATGAAGCTCGATCCCCAGAATTGCAGGCCGCGATCGCCGGTTCCCGGCGCGGCTTCGAAACCGAAGCGGTTGCAGGCAAGCACGGGCAGACCATTCGCGACGGCGTGACCGCGCTGCACCGTGATCCAGGCATCGCGCTGGCGCGCTTTTTCGTCGCTGCTGTCGGCCGGATCCCAGCCGATAGCGGTGGGGTAGAGCAGCAGGTCGGCGCCGGCCAGCGCCATCAGGCGCGCGGCTTCCGGATACCACTGGTCCCAGCACACCAGCACGCCGAGTTTGCCGATCGACGTTTCTATCGGCATGAATCCCAGATCGCCCGGAGTGAAATAGAACTTTTCGTAGAACGCCGGATCGTCGGGAATGTGCATTTTGCGATATTTGCCGCAAAATTCCTTTTTTCGATCGAACACGACGGCGGTATTGTGGTACAGGCCGGCCGTCCGGCGCTCGAACAGCGAGGCGACGACGACGAGCCGGAGTTCTTCAGCGAGCGCACCGATGCGTTGCGTGCTCGGTCCGGGAATGGATTCGGCGCGGTCGAACTCGTCCACGCTTTCGTGCTGGCAGAAATATGGGCCGTTGTGCAGTTCCTGCAGCAGGACGAGTTGGACCTGCTGTGCGGCGGCTTCGCGCAAGCCGGCCTCGATAGCGGCGAGGTTGGCCTCGACGTTGCCGTGATCGTATTCCTGCAACAGTGCCACGCGAAGCGGCGCGTTCGTCATGCTAGTAGTCCCTGCGGCAGCTGCATGGTCACACAATGCAGGCTGCCGTTCTGCCAGATCAAGGGACGACATGGTACGCCAATGACTTCGCGACCGGGATGCGCGGCGCCGATGATGCGCGCGGCTTCGGCGTCCGCGCGGTCGCCGTAGGCAGGCACGAGTACACCGCCGTTGACGACGAGGTAGTTGGCATACGAGGCGGCAAGCCGGCGGCCATCGTCGAGGATCGGACGCGCCCAGGGAAGCGGAAACAGGCGATACGGCGTGCCGCGCTCAGTGCGGAGCGCCGCGAGTTCATCGCGCATGCGCGCGAGTTCGGCATGGTGTGGATCGGCTTCGTCGTCGCAGGCCTGGAACACGATCGCGTCGGAGGGCGCGAAACGCGCCAGCGTGTCGATATGTGCGTCGGTGTCGTCGCCCTGCAGGTAGCCGTGTTCGAGCCAGATAATCCGCTCGGCGGCGAGGTGCTCACCGAAGATGCGGTTCATCTGTTCGCGGCTCTGCTCGGGATGGCGTTGATGCATGCAGCGCCAGGTCGTCAGCAGCGTGCCGGCGCCGTCGCTCTCGATTGCGCCGCCTTCGAGCGCCCAGTCGACGCGGTGGTGCTCGGCCGAGGAAAACAGGTTGCGCGCGAACAGTCCGCCGATCAGGCAGTCGTCACGGCTGGCGGCGAACTTGCCGCCCCAGCCGGTGAAGCGAAAATCCGCGAGGGCGAATCCGTTCGAATGGAGCAGGGAAATCGGGCCGGAGTCGCGCAGCCAGGTGTCGTCGTATTCGATTTCGACGAAGCGGCAGCGGTCGAGGTTGACCGAAGTCGCAAGGAGGAGGGCAGTTGCGCGTTCGCGCACCGCCTGACTGGCGACGCAGATGACCGCTTGTTCAAAGCGTGTGATTGCGGCAACGAGGGCGACGTACGCAGACTCTGTTTCGGCGAGTCGCTGCGCCCAGTCGGTCTGCGCGTGTGGCCAGGCGAGCAGTACTCCCGCCTGCGGTTCCCATTCCGCAGGCAGGCGGTTCGTGTGTCCCGTCATTTAGCCGGTTCGGCTCCCTTGGGGCCGATCTCGGTCGCGCTGGCACGAGTCAGGACGCTGTCGATGACGCGGTCACGCTCGAAGTAGACCGTGAATCGATCGTAGCTCCAGCGATTGATGACCGGATGTGTCGGCGCATCGCCGCCAGCCGGGGCAAGTTTTCCGGCCGGCTGGCCGAATTGCTGCTCGACTTGCGCCATCGTCATGCCGCGCGCAGGCAGGACCGCGCCGCGTTCCTGTTGAACGCGTTCGACCAGCAGGGTTTCAGCGTATGTCGCCGGCGCAACCGAGGCGGCGAGGGCGACGAATCCGATAAGGAAAGACAGACGATTCAACATGATGTAGCTCCTGTCGAACGGCATTCATTGCCGAGGCTGCCCTGTTTTTATCAAATTCGACTATACCGAAGCCGACCTGTATCAGCGCTGGCGCGCCTTGAAACGCGGGTTGCTCTTGCAGATCACGAATACCTTGCCGCGGCGGCGCACGATCTTGCAATCGCGATGGCGCGACTTGGCGGATTTGAGTGAGGAAAGAACTTTCATGGCGGTGGTCCAAATGGATAAGGCTTTGAAATAGCCGCTTATTCTATTACATCCGTTCAGCGAAAGGAAGAATCCATGCGCTGCCGATGAACTATGGTGCCCTGAGGCAAGGTCGCCTCTGAATTTAACCGCTGCTGAATCGGTATCCCACCCGTGCCCTACGCGGCCGCCCTCGATCCCCCAAGGGGATCCTGCGACATTTCAGGCAGTTCGTGGGTAGCGCGCGCAGGAGAGCCGGGGCCGGCGAAATAGCGGGCCAGGATCGCCGCGGCGCAGACGAGCATCAGCGGCGGAAATGGGTGCAGGTAACGGAAGGCGATGATCGGCGAGAGCAGGAATTGGCTGAAGAACAGGCCGAAAACAACGAGTGCCAATAGCCTTGCCTCAGGCGCGCACGCATCGCGGCGCAATCGCAGCGCCAGCCCGATCGCGGCGAACGGCGCCAGCAGAAAGCAGGCGGTGAACCACCAGCGGGCGTGCTGGAACCACAGCAGGGTCACCGTGTCGGCGAACGCGATCGGCTTGACGTCGAAGGAAAAATATTGCTTTACCGGGTCGATCAGTTCGAGCGGCAGCATTCCTTTGCGCCCCAAATCACTGTCCATGCGCCAGGTTGCTTCGGCGTCGTCGAAATACTGCGCGGTCGTGGTCAACGCCATCGGCAGGACCTTGGCGAAAACCCGGTGGGATGCGCGATTTGACACGACATCGGCAGCCGCTTCGGGGCTGGGACAATCGCGCTGCATCGCTGCCCAGAGGCCGCCTTCGCCCCACAGTTGACCCTCGCGCGTGCGTGGATCGTCGAGTGAAGCACGCACGTGACTGAGCACGGACGGATCGCAACCGGTGCCGTCGAAATCAGCTGCTGTGACGGCCGGCGCCGTAAAGCCGAGCAGGAACAGGCCTTCGGTGCCTATGTAGCCGGGGCGCGTGTGTGCAATCTCGGCGACGATGTGTCGATAGCCGACGTGCAGGACCAGCGTCATCGCGACCGATACCGCAAGTTGCAGCGCGATTCGGCGTTTCTGCGTCGCTCGCTCGCCGGGCGTTTGCTGTGTGCTGTACGTGAACCAGGCGCGCCACAGCGGCAGGCACGGCGCAACCAGCAGGACGACAGCCGTGCCGTTCAGTCGGAAAGCGACCGCCAGGATGCCTGCGACAGCGATTGCCGGCAGCCAGACCGTACGGCCATCGCGCACATACGCCAGCACAAGCACGAGGAATCCCAGCCAGATCGCGCTGCCGAACGCTTCGGCCATGACCATGCGTTCATAGAACAGTTGACCCGGTTCGATCGCAACCAGCAGCGCAGCGACCAGCGCACCTTCGAACCTCACGTTGAGAAACACGCGCACGATCAAATAGACGCAAAATGCGCCGACCACCCCAGCGAGAGTCTGGGCGATTACGAGTGCGTGCAGGGAATGCAGCGGTACCGCGATCGCCCCGATCAGCAGGCTGTAGAGGAATGAACGGTCGCGAGGCAGCGTGCCGTCGATTGCGCCGCGCAGGTACGTGACCGAATCCCACAGGAAGAAACGCGGATTCGGGTCGATCAGCAGGAGCATCAACTTGAGCCCGAGGATCGCCAGCAACACGAAAATGATGTGACGGCGGTCGAACGCGGAAACGGTTGGGTTGCTGTCGTTGGGATTGGGAAAGGGTCGGCGATTCATCGGCCGGCATCCTATCAGCAAGTCAATCGAGAGCGACTTGATGCAAGTCGACAATCCATTAGATCGGGATTGCCCACGGCATTCGTTTGCAACGGAAAGCAGCGCTTGGAAGCCGACGGCCTACGACGGCTCTTTTTGAGCCTATGTCGATCATTAGTAGTGCATATATATATTATGTAAAATACTAGAAGTGGCCAAGGCCGAAGATGATCCGAACTGGCCCACATGCCCTCCCGGGGTTATCTGTCCACCCCCTTCCAGCGCGCTCGCCGGCTCAGGTGTCCGCCTTGCCTCGGACTGCCAGCGTATTCACCAACGCGTTGACTTGGCGTAGACGGATCTGCGCGTATTCTCGGCTGGGCAATGGACCGCTTCCGCCTGCAGGGAGTCGGAAATGAGCAGTTCTTCTACATGGATCCTCGTCGCGGACGAAGCTCGAGCGCGGCTTTTTGAAACGCAGCCGCCCGACGACGCACTGAATGAAGTGGCGTGCTTCGCCAATCCAGATCGCGCCCCGCCGGGCCTCGCCGTGAGCACTGGTCCTCCAACCGCACACGAGCGCGCCGGTTCAAGACGACGCACACACTTGCACCGGAAGCTCGCGGAGCGGTTCTCGCGACGCTTGAACGATGCGCTCGAACGCGGCCGAATCGATCATCGCTACGCGCGCCTCGTGCTCGTCGCACCGCCGCGTTTCCTCGGCGCGCTGCACGTCAGTTTGTCCAAGCCACTTCGCGACAGCGTGGTCGCTGAGGTCAAGCGCAACCTGACCGCCTTGCCAGCCGGTGACATACGCTCTCACCTGCCGCGTCGCCTCCTTGGCGGCGCCACGGGACCCGTGTAGGCGCAATCAGGACGACCGCGCCTGCGGTCGCAGCGGCGTCAGACGCTGGGATCGCCGAAAACGGCGATTCTCAGGCGTTCTCCGCCAGGCCTGCAGCGGACCACGATCGTGTACAGGCTCGCCTCCTCTGCCGCCTCTCTTGCCGCAGCCTTGGCGTACTCGATCGCATCGATCTGCGAGCGCAGCGTGCCGAGCACATGGCGGTCGACAATGATCTGCCACCCGGCGCGTGACGCGTCAGGCGCCCAAACCTCGAAGGCAATATCCGGATTTCCGCTCATGCGAACGGAAGTGGGGGCGATGTCACCGGAAATCAATCATTTCTGAGGTCAATTCAATGTCAATTCGCTCCGGAGTCCAGCCGGTTTTGCGCGCATCTCTTCGGGCTTTCAGTGCGTGGCGAGTTCGCGCTTGGTCGCGGCCAGAAGGTCCGCGTCGAGTTCTCCGGTGCGGCTGCTGTGAGCGACGATACGGCCGTCCTTGTCGAGCAGGCTGATCACGGTGGAATGGTTGAAGTCGCCCTTTTCGATCGCGCGGTACTGAATGCCGAGCACCGCGGCAAGCTTGCGCACGCTGTCGGCGTCAGTGCGGTCGAGCGACCAGCGTGGCAGTTCCAGATGCCGTTCGTCGGCTACGCTTTTTAGCGCCTGCGGCGTGTCGTGCTCGGGATCGAAACTCACGAGTACCACGCGCAAGCGTGCGCGCTCGCCATCGGCAAGAGACTTGTCGATACTACGCATGCTGTCGACGATCAAGGGACACACGTACTTGCACGACGTGTAGAACATCGCGATCAGGACCGGCGTGCCGCGCAGTTCGGCCAGCTTCGATGCGCGCGCATCCTGGTTGATCAGCGGAATGTCGAGTTGATAAACCGAATCGCCGGGAAGCGCGCCGCCGGGCAACGCCTCGTCGACCACCGCCGCAGCAGCATCGCTGAGCGCCAATGCGACAACCAACAAGAAAATTGTTCCAAGATGCTTCATTTTCCATCTCCGGTGGCGTTTCGCGCACAGCGAAACCCGAGGTTGGCGGTCGTATCTGCCGCCTTGAGCGAGGACAGCAGCGCGATGCGCATCAGGATTGCGTAATTCTCGCGATCCTGGGTTGACAGCGCGCCGGCTCCGCAGAACTTCAACAGGTCGGGGTCGCCTTGGTTGCGGTTGTCGCCGGAAATCATCAGGCTGGCGTAATCGCCGACCCATTCCCAGATCAATCCATGCACGTCCTGAACGCCGTAGTAGTTCTTCGGCGCGTTGCCGACGTCCGGCAGCGCGGTCGTCGACGGCCGCGCATACCAGTCGAGTATTCGTTCGCGCCAAGCGGGATCGCCGCGTGCGTCGGCGCGCGATTCGTCGGCGGCGGCTGCATATTCGAATTCGTACCAGGTCGGCAGGCGTGCGTGCTCGCTCTCGCAGAATGCTTCGGCGGCAAACCAGCTCACATGCGTCACCGGCTGGTTGCGTCCAGCCGCGCCGATATCCGACGCGCCGCCCCATTGCGCGAGATACTGGCCGTCGGCGAACAGCCCTGCGGTCCGGCCGCGATCCCACTGCGGATTTGCGCGCACGAACTCGAGAAACTCGGCGTTCGTGACCGGCAAGCGGCGCAGATGAAACGGAGCGACGACTGCAAGCGCGGCTTTTCCATCAGGCGGCAACACCGAGGCGAAGCTGCCGCCCGGAATTGAGACATAGTCGGCCGCGTCCGCCGGCAGCGCGAGCGCTGCCAGGCAAAGCGCGGCTACCATGGCGCGAATCATGGGCTCAGTGCTCCGGCTTCGCCGCTGCTGCTGCCGATGCCGCGCGCACCTGCGTGACATCCTGTGCGTTGATCCGCCCGCCCGGATTGCCCCAGCTGTTGAGCACGTAGGTCAGGATATTCGCGACCTCATCATCGTTGAGCTGGTTCATCGGCGGCATGACCGAATTGAATTCGCTGCCGTTGACGGTGACCTTGCCGGTCAAGCCGTGCAACAGGATTCCGATAGCGCGTTTTGGATCAGCGGCGAGATAGTCGGACTTTGCCAGCGGTGGGAAAACATTCGGCAGGCCCTGCCCTGTGGCCTGGTGACAGACCGAGCAGGTACCCATGAACAGCGCCTCGCCTGCCTTGACTTGCTCCTGGAGCGTCAGGTTGCCGCTCTGCGCAGCTTTCGTTGCCGCGGTAACCGCCTCGAGGTTCGGTCCCGAGCGATCACCCAGATACACCGAGTCGACCTCCTTGCCGGAATAGACGAGCTTGTCTTCCGGACCGTCGACCTTGAGGATCGCCAGCGCTCCCTTGTTGAACGCGCGGAAGATCGAATGATCGACCAGCACGTAGCTGCCGGGAACGTCGGTATGAAACTCGACCATGACCGCGCCGCCGGCCGGAATCAGCGTCGTCTGCACGTTCTCCTGCTCGTGCGTGCCGCCTTCGTAACGCACCTTGTCGAAAATCTCACCGATGACGTGGAAGCTCGATACGAGGTTCGGACCGCCGTTGCCGACAAACATGCGGATGGTCTCGTGTGTCTTCGCCGCCATCGCCTTGTCGCCGGTCAGCGAACCCTCGGCACCGTTGAACACGACATAGGTCGGTTTTTCCGCGATCGCGTTTTCCATGTCGAACGGCTGATGGCCTTTCTCGCGATATTTTCCCGTTGTATAGAAATCACCCTGCATCACATAGTACTCGTGATCGACCGCCGAGAAGCCTTCCGGCGGCTCGACCAGCAGCAGGCCGTACATGCCGTTGCCGACATGCATGCCGACCGGCGCCGTCGCGCAGTGGTACACGTACAGGCCCTGGTTCAGTGCCTTGAACGTGAACTGCGATTCGTGGCCCGGCGCAGTGAAGCTCGATGCGGCGCCGCCGCCCGGACCGGTCACGCCGTGCAGGTCGATGTTGTGCGGCATCTTGTTGTTC
>Ga0157376_10001182_pt1 | contig 17205 bp, 14 predicted proteins | sample M45metaG_FD_121801 | JGI IMG/M metagenome (GOLD analysis project Ga0157376, IMG submission 121801) | Miscanthus rhizosphere microbial communities from Kellogg Biological Station, Michigan, USA - M4-5 metaG | ecosystem: Host-associated > Plants > Roots > Rhizosphere > Soil | place: USA: Michigan... | reverse complement strand
TTTGGCTTTGCCTAATGCAGCAGGTATTGAATACAATTGCTGCGATTTATCAAAATCAATATCCTGTAGCGCATAAATAATATCAAAACCACTCACCCAAAATACTACTGCAAAAGAAAATAAAATGGGTAATAAGGCAAAATGTCCGGTTACCGCCAGGTAAGCCCCGATGGGCGCCAGTGATAAACCAATACCCAATATAATATGGCAAAGTGCTGTAAAACGTTTTGTGTAACTGTAACCCAGCACTACCAGCAGAGCTACCGGTGATAAAAAGAAACAAAGCGGGTTAATAAACCAGGTGCAAACAACAAATGCAATGCAATTAAAAATAACAAACCGCAATGCGCTGCCGGCCGATATAATTCCTTTGGGTATCTCACGGATAGCCGTACGCGGGTTTTTTGCATCGAAGGTCCTGTCTAAATAACGGTTAAAGGCCATGGCGGCGCTGCGCGCGAAGACCATACAGAGGATGACAAGAAGGAATAATTTTATTAATTCCGGGATCAATTTAGGAGGCCATACTATAGTATTCCATCCCGGAACCACCGACATTGGAAGGTAAGATATTCCCAATGAAAATCCGATCAACGCAAAAGGCATTGCAAAAATGGTATGCGAGAATTTTACCAGACTTAAATAATTTTTTACTGTAGACACAAGTGTGATTTAATAATTTAAAATTAAGTTGTTGGTGAAAACACCAACAAAGGCCTCAAAACTGACTTGTTGGTGAAAACATCAACAATGCCCCCGAAAATTCAATCTGGTCGGTGAGACACCGACCAGGGAAACGAAAATTGAGTTGTTGGTAAAAACACCAACGGCTCCGAATAATTTGGCTAAAGCCGGTTGCCGGTTGTATCTGTAACCCAAGGCTTAAGCCTTGGGTTAAGGGGAAGCCAACAAACGGGCTTTAGCCAAATATATCTTCCAGCTTCCTGGTAACAGCAGTTAAACCATTAGCAATTGCTGCATACGAACTAAAACTATGAACTATAAACCAAAAACTTTTTCGCCAGTTCCCACAACACAATGCCCGCCGCCACAGAGATATTCAATGAATGCTTCATGCCCAGTTGTGGTATCTCTATACAACCATCGCAAAGCAAAATGGTTGACTGGTCTACACCCGTTACTTCATTGCCAAAAACTACAGCCAGTTTCTCACCGTCTGCCAGCTCAAACCGGTGCAGCAGGTGACTGTTTTCTGCCTGCTCAATTGCCAGTACTTTGTAGCCTTCTTTCTTCAGGCTGGTAATGGCTTCAGCGGCGTCGGGAAAATGCCTGCTGGTAACCGATTCATCGGCTCCCAGGGCTGTTTTCGATACCTGTTTATGCGGGGGATGGGCAGTATAACCGGTAGTATATACCGCTTCCAGTAAAAATGCATCTGCCGTTCTCAGCACACTGCCCACATTATAGGCGCTTCGTACATTCTCCAGCACCGCAATCACTGGTATTTTTTCAGATTCTTTAAACTCCTGCACCGATTTGCGGTTCAGCTCGTCCATACTGAGTTTACGCATGGCGCAAAGATAGGAAGGAAGTCAAAAGTTAAAAGTAAAAAGGTAAGGGTCTGTTCCGGATAGCTTTTTGAATTTTTACTTTTGAGTTTTTACTTTTTAACTTTATTTGGTGTCGAAAGAAAACACAATGCCGCCAAGTATGTTAAAGCCATAAACCGGATACTGGTTCCAGCGCTCATATTTATTGTTGAAGATATTATTCATCTGCAACCAGAGATTCAATGCTTTGGTTATTTTAAATTCCACACCGGCACTTACGTCCACGCCCGACTGACCCCTGACATCTTTATAAATGCCCGCGCCAACTTTGCTGCGGTAAGGTGCGCCACCAAATGCATACAAATCACCCTTCAGGAAAAAATCTTTAAACAACTGCCAGCGCAAAGCACTGGTTATTTCAACCGGTGTTAGTCCCCAGGGCTTGAGCTGCCCCTCCACCTTGGTATAGTTGGTAAGCGTAATCGTATTGTTCCAGCTCAGATCTTCGCCCTGGGTCCAGCCTATCTCACCGTGCAGTTTAAGTGCCTGCATAGAGGGCGAATTCAATATTTCAAATGTCTTTCCATCGGCGCTGTCATTGGCAAATAAAGCCATATCACGGTACTGCACCGCGCCTGCTTTGGCGCTGTATGTTATGTGATCAAGCAATGAGCCTTTTATACCGGCATACAATTCCTGCACCCTTGTATTTAGCAATGCAGTGGGTTGAGCAAGCCAGGGATTAATATCAGCATAACGCTGGTAAGATCCTTTCAGGTAATAGCCAATCCAGCCTGCCTGGAAGGTGAAATTCTTATCGTTGGTTACAATGTCGGCCATAATATTGGGCAACAGGTGGAAACGTTTGTTGTCCCATGCCGGGCTAACCCCCGCCGTGAGATAAAAATTCTCATTTTTATACTGCACCGTGGGTGATACGTAATACAAATTGTTTTGAATAGTAGATTTGGAAACCGATTTATAATTGGTCAAATCTGCTGTAAAACCCAGGTTAAAAGCAAAGTTGTCGAACGTTTTTGTAAGCGGCAGGTTTAGCAGTGTATTGGTTTCCGTGGCCTTTCCGTTGAAATTGTTGCCGCTAAACACATCAATTTTCACATTTGGATTGTACGTCAATCCATATTCTGTAGGTTTTAGGTTGCGCAAGCTAAGCTTTGCGCCATATGTCTGAAAACGCTGGCGCAAATAATCTTTTGTGAAAGGAAGGTTGGTGGGTTGAAAGCCGTACAGGAAATAGTCTTCGCTCTTAAAACCAATACCGCCGTTCCATTCAAGATTGGAAGCAGTTCTAACAGTGCCTGCAGCAGATACGGAGGTGTGATTATTTTTTTGAAATTCCTGTTTTCCTTTTGAGGTGTATTCTCTTGCAAAAATATTAAAGAAGGAATTTTTGCCATCGCCGAAACTAAAACCTGCCTGTACATAAGGTATATGTACATTTCCCACACCAGCTTTAATATAATTGCTGTATTTCCATGCATTAACGGTATCAATCTGCAGTGCAACGGGTTTCAACGGTGCGGGCAAATAACCCAGCAGCAAATTTTGCTGTGGAATGGTATAGGTTAATTTAGGTTTTGATGTATCCACCACAGGAGATGCGGCATTGAAATTAATTTTAACCGCATCTCTCAATACTGGTTTAAAGGAAGAGGTAATGTCGATGGTTCTTTTTTTGCCGGTGGTATCCTGCGCAAAAGTCATAGCAACTATGCACATGCCAAAAGATAAAAGAAAGAGGGATTTTTTATATTGCATCATCTTCATTTCAGAATTGTAGTTTAGAAGCTTCAGTACTTTAACCATTACCGTGTTTATTGTGCGCCGGTTTTACTATTTGATTTTTCTTCTTCAGTAACCTGCGCAAGCTTACGCTGCGCTGTTTCTTTCAGTTCAGGTACCGTAGCATTGTCTACAATACTCTGAAAAGTGGCTTTTGCATTAAAATAATCTTTCTCTTTAAAATAAATATCGCCCAGCAGTAAGTAAGCCCTGGTAACCCAATCTGCATAAGAACCAGATTTATTAATAACCTCAAATGCCGATTTCTCTGCATCTTTCAATTTATTTTGATCGAACAGACAACTGGCAATTTCGTAGCGGGCTTCTGCGCCGTAGGCAGATTTATTTAATCCGGCAGCTATCCGGAAATAGGAAATAGCAAGATCGCACTGGTTGGCGGCCTGTGCAGATTTGGCCAGCACCATATTGGCCAGTACCTTATCGTCTGTGCTGGCGCCTTTTTGATTTAATAAATCTTTGGAATTCTCGGTGGCTTCTGTCCATTTCTTTAGTTCGTACTGGCTGCGCAGCAAACCGCGCATGGCTTCCAGTTTATTTTCCTGGCTGGATGCAAATTCTTTTAGCCTCGAAAAATATTTCTCCGCCTTATCATAGTTTTTCAGGTCGAAGAAATTCAATCTTGCGGCCAGCAGTAAAGACTTTTCACCAAATTTATTAGGCGCTCTGTCTCCCACTGCTTCATAGCCTTCTGCAGCTTTTGCCCAGTTTTTCTGGTTATAATAAATTTCACTTTTATAATACCAGGCTTCTATGGCATTTTTTCCTTCGGGGAATTTTGTAAGATAGGTATCAAATCTGCCCAGTGCACCACTGAAATTTCCGTTATTAAATTGCACTTCTGCTTCGGCATAAGCCAGCGAATCTTCCTGGCTGGCAGAAATATCTACGCCCAGTCCGCGTGCAAAACTTACGTATTCACCGCTTCTGCCATCCTCTACATAAATTACTTTGGCATTATCCAGTGCTTCCTCCGCTTCTGGCGAATTGGGATATTGTTTCAGCAAAGTATTGTACTGATTCAATGCTTCCTTATTATTATTGAGGTTATAGTTGGCAATACCCAGGCGAAGCAGGGCCTTTGGTTTGAGTGATTCATTGGCTGTATTATTTACCACATTTTTTAAAAACGGAATTGATTCGCGGAATTTTTCATCCGACAAATAAGTAGTGGCAATTTCCAGGTTGGCATCGGGCACCAGGCTTGATGTGGGGTATACCCTTTCTATGGTTTGCAGCAATTTTATTTTTTCGGCGCCGCTTTTTACACCAGCCACCATGGATTTTTGAAACAACGCATAATCGCTGGAAGACCATGAATAACTTAACACTTTGTCATACATGGCCAGGGCTTTGGTAAAATCGCGGTTCATATAATAACAATCTGCGCTGCGCACGTAAGCATCCTGTTCTATCTGCGAAGAATTGATTTTTGGTGTACCTGCCACCTGTTCAAAATAGTTAAGTGCCTGTTTATAATTTTCTCTTTTCAGGAAAGCATAACCCAGATTGTATTTTGCATTGGTGGGATTTACCTCTCCGTTTACATTACCCGATTTTAAATACTCAAAATAATAGCGTATGGCATCATCTATTTTATTCAGCCGGTAAGATATTTCACCCTTCCAGAAATTAATATAGGGCAACACCTCCTGGTTATTGGGTTCTTTCAATGCTTTATCCAGCAGATCATTGGCACCGATCAGTAATCCATCGTTTACCAGCTCAGTAGCACGCCCGTACAGTATCTTGGCATATTGTTTTTTTACATTGTCTGAGGGCTTTTGCAATCCCTCTACCAATTCAAGCGCATCTTTGTAGCTGTTGCTATTGGCCAGCACATTTACCAGTAGTTCCTTTGCTTCCGTATTATAGGTAGAATTGGGATAGTCTGCCAGGAATTTTTTTAGTTCAGTCAGTGCCACATCCTGGTAACCCAGTTCATAAGAAAGTTTTGCATAATTGTATTTGGATACCTCCCGTTGTGCGGCGTTGCTGCTGTTGGCGGCGCAGAAAGAAAATGCATTTCTTGCATTGGCTTTCTGGTTGGTCTTTAAATACGCATCGCCCAGCAGGTACATGGCATTTTGCGCAAGCGAGTCTTCTTTGCCTGATAATTGTTTAAACCCATCGATGGCTTTTGCATAATTAGCCGTTTGGTAATAAGTAAAGGCCAGTTCGTAAGTATCTTCCCTTCTTAGTTTTTTTGAAGTGCCTGCATAGTTTTCAAGGTATGGCTGGGCTTTTGCATAATCGCCTTTTTCAAAATAGGCATGACCTATCAATTGCCGCAACTGTGCATCGTATACCTGGCCGCCCTTTTTCAATCTGGATTCAGCATATTCAAGGGCTTTGTCTTTTTGCCCGGTATTGTACATAATAGTGGCAATATAAAAAGGCACTACTTTTTCATAGCGGCTGTCGGTCTCTGTAATCTTAAAAGCGTCCTGGGCATCGCGGAATTTGCCGTTATTAAAAGCAATAAACCCATAATAATAATTAGCATCGGTATAATTGGGATCTTTGGGACTTTTTCTTATTTCATCCAGCAGCGGCATGGCCTTATCAAACTGTTTCAGGTTAAAATAGGCGTAGCCCTGGTGAAATTTCATATCGGCAATTTCACGGTTGCTCAAATGATCAATACTTGTTTTCTCATAATTGGCGATGGCCTGTCCAAAATCCTTCTTCCTGAAATAATATTCGGCCAGGTGAAAATTCATCATTTGCACGCGGGCCACATTATCTTCTGCGTCTATATAATCTTTTGCCAGGTCGGTAGCGGTAGATTCATTTTGCTTTAGCGCACATACAATGGTATAGTATTTTATTTCCTGGTAGCTGAGCGCTTTATCACTGCGGTCTGCCTCGCGGAGGTAGAGATTTAAATCTTTAAATAAAGGATAAGCCAGGCTATAAGCGCCGGTCTGGTAATACTCTTTGGCTTCTTTCAGTGTAGTTTGCGGATCTGCAATAAAGCGGGTTTGCTGTGCAGCAGCAATATAGAAGGAGGCACTAACTAATACGGTACTAAGAAATTTCTTCATTGTGATGGATTAGTTGCAGGGATTACAACGCGCTAAAGTTTCTAATTATTTTCACTTAAACCAAACATCGTTCCAAACACCTGTGGATAAGTACAAGGATTAACATTTCATTCTAATTCGCACCATGATCTTATTTTTGAAAAAATCAAATAAAAGGATGAAAAAATTACTATCTGTTTCTTATCGCGAGTGGGCTTTTAATCTGGCTATGTTTATACTAAGGGTCTGCGCCGGGGTCTTAATTATACCCTACGGCTATGATAAACTGATACATTTTGCAGAAAAGAAATACAGTTTTACCAATTTCATGGGCATTGGCAGCCCGCTCTCGCTGTCTCTTGTGATATTTGCAGAATTTTTTTGTGGTATGTTTATCATACTGGGACTGTTTACAAGACTGGCCGTTATTCCGCTGATTATTGTTATGAGTGTAGTGGTGTTTAAAATAAACCATGGACATATATTTGGAAAAGATGAAGTGCCTGCTTTTTTTCTGGCCTGTTTCCTGGCCGTTTTTTTGTGCGGACCGGGCAGGGCAAGCGCGGATGGATTTATTAACAAATAATTTTACCTGGTGTACAAACATTAAGAAAGTTTTAAAGATATTCGTCTGATAAACAGTCAATATAATGTTTGAATCAACTACACAGGTAAGAGTCAGGTATGCAGAAACAGATCAGATGGATGTGGTATACCATGGCAATTATGCCCAGTATTTTGAAGTGGCGCGTGCCGAAGCCATCCGAAAACTTGGGTTTACTTATAAAAATATGGAAGCACTGGGCACCTATATGCCCATTACCGAACTGCATTGCAAATACCTGCGTCCCGCCCATTATGATGATCTGTTAAGTGTTAAAGTAATCCTAAGGGAGCTACCGCAAAGCCATCGTATAGAATTTGATCATGAAGTCTACAATGAAGCAGGCAGCCTGCTCACGGTGGGCAAGGTGGTGCTGTATTTTATTGATTCTGTTACCAGGGAAAAAACGTCTATGCCTGAAGCATTGCATGAGAAACTGGCCCCTTTTTTTAACCCGTCAACCTGAGCAGCGAAATCATTTACCCGCAACCACGATGCAAACCTTCTAAGCAAGGGTCAATAGCTGTTAGCCCGATTTGTCTTAATTTTATAGCATGGCATTTATAGATTATTATGAGATATTGGGCGTAAATAAAAATGCAAGCGCCGACGATATAAAAAAAGCGTACCGCAAACTGGCACGCAAACTTCATCCGGATTTAAACCCCAACGATAAGGAAGCGCACAAAAAATTTCAGCAGATAAATGAAGCCAACGAAGTATTGAGCGATCAGGAAAAAAGAAAAAAATACGACCAGTATGGCAAAGACTGGCAGCATGCTGAGCAATTTGAAAATGCGCGGCAACAATCCGGCGCCGGCAATTACCGGTCTTACAACAGTGGTGAGCAAGGTGGCGGTTTTGAGGACGAAGATTTTTCTTCTTTCTTTTCATCTATGTTTGGTGGCCATGCAGGCGGTGGAAGGGGCAGACAAACAAAGTTTAAGGGACAGGATTACAATGCGGAATTAAGGCTTGGCCTGCGGGATGCCTATACTTCGCACCAGCAGACATTGACGGTGGATGGCAAAAATGTAAGGATAACCATACCCGCAGGTGTTGAAAACGGGCAGGTAATAAAATTAAAAGGATACGGCGCCCCGGGTGCCAATGGCGGCCCGGCGGGAGATCTGTATATCACTTTTATCATAAACAATGACCCAAAAATGAAACGCGCCGGCAATGATTTGTTTATGGATGCTGAAATTGATTTGTATACGGCTGTACTGGGCGGAGAAACAACCATTGAAACCATGTCGGGCAAATTAAAACTTAAAATAAATGCCGGCACTCAAAACAGTGCACAGGTAAGATTGAAAGGAAAAGGATTTCCGCTGTATAAAAAGGAAGGACAGTTTGGCGATTTGTATGTTGTTTTTTCTGTAAAGCTGCCTGTTAATCTTACTGAAAAACAAAAGGAACTATTTAATCAGCTGGCAGCACTTAAATAATTACGCGTATGGAAAACAAGGAACTGGTACCCGTATATAATTTTTGTGTACACCACAAAATTGAATCTTCTTTTATTGAATTATTGCACCATCATGGACTGGTGGAAATAACAACCATAGAAGAAGAATCCTATTTTGCCGAAAACCAGCTGAGTGAAGTTGAAAAAATGGTACGCCTCCACTATGATCTTGATATCAATCTGGAGGGCATTGAAGCCATCGGATACCTGCTTGAAAAGATAAAAGAAATGCAGGCACATACTATACAATTACAAAACAGGTTAAGCCTGTATGAAAATAAACAAGTTTAATGTTTAAGGATTTAAAGTTTAAAGGCCACTGCCGTAATGATTTTATTTTTTCGGGATTAAAACAACTTTACACCTTACACTTTAAGCTGTAACCAAAAACAATGGAAGATCATCACGGGCATTCGCACCATCATCACGACCATAGTATTACGCTAACCAGTGTAAATACAGCATTTATCATTGGCATCTCGCTGAATTTCATTTTTGTAATAATAGAAGTAATTGCGGGTCTGGTCATTCATTCTCTCTCCCTGCTTTCTGATGCCGGTCATAACCTGGCCGATGTGGCTGCACTGGCGCTTTCATTGCTGGCGTTTAAACTGCTAAAAGTAAAATCCAACAAACAATATACCTATGGTTATCGTAAGACCTCCATCCTGGTGGCATTGTTTAATGCCATGGTTTTACTGGTTTCCATTGGCGCAATCATGTATGAAGCTATCCACCGTTTCCTTGAACCCGAACCTGTAAAAGGCACTACCATTGCTATTGTGGCGGGTATTGGTATCATTATAAATGCTTCTACCGCCTTGTTGTTTTTTCGCGAAAAAGACAAGGACATGAATATTAAAAGCGCTTACCTGCATTTAATGAGCGATGCCATTGTTTCACTGGGGCTGGTTATAGGAGGCATTATTATATTCTTTACGGGCTGGTTTTGGGTTGATAGCGTTTTGAGTGTTATCATCGCTATTGTTATTTTATTAAGCACCTGGCGTTTGCTGAAAGACAGTCTTCGTTTATCATTGGATGGAGTACCCGCAGATATTAAACTGGATGAAATAAAAGCAACGGCCATGAAGGTAAAAGGTGTTATTGATTTTCACCACATACATATCTGGGCCATCAGCACCACAGAAAACGCGCTAACCGCCCACCTGGTGTTACCCCTCAGCACCGGTATTGAGGATGAAAGAAAAATAAAACAGGATTTGAAGCATGAGCTGCTGCATAAAAATATCCAGCACATAACGCTGGAAACAGAAAGGGAAAATGAACATTGCGAAGCCACTGCCTGCAAAACAGAGGACTCTCATCGCGTTCATTGAATCAAGTCTTTGTTTTGATCCGTCATTCCTGCACCGTTGACCATCATTCTCAATACTTTGACCCGTCATTGCGTTCCTGCGCAGGCAGGAACGCAATGACGTCGCCGTCACAGATATCCTATCGCACAATCACCGTACCTGATTGCAACAATAAATCTCTCTCCATTTGTTTAAGGTGCTGGTGGGTTTGTATAAGCATCATTAACTCACCGGAAGTATGCGGCTGCTGCATGTCCTGCTGATTCTGCTCTATCATGCGTTTAATCTTACGGATTTTAAGATAGTTAAGTGTTGAAACCACTTCCTCTCTGTATAATTCATCGCGCGTTGGTACAGGCATTTCAAACTCCGATTTCCATTTATCGCTTAACTCATACTGAACGTCCATAATAGAAACAACCAGCGTGCTGAGTTGCTGATCTTCGTGGTACAAAAAGTTTTTGGCAGTGGGCTCCAGCTTTTCATCATACCAGGTTTTGTATGTATGAATAATGCGCAATAATTGTTTGTTGTCAAAAAGATCTTCATCAATCATTTCATCAAAAAGAAAATCGGCCACTTTTTTCTCTGTATCCCAGTCACGGATGCCAAATTCAACCAATGACCGTACTACTGCCCGCTCATTCATTTCGTCCTTAAACAAAAGATTGAATGTATCGTCCTCCACCTGCTCTGTAGCTGTTTGCGGCTCATTGGGGTCAAAGAAATCAGCCCCGGTTGTTCCACCCTGCCGCTGTTGCTTGTTTTCAGCCTTACCAACTTTTTCCCGTATAAATTTATTAACCAGGTTATTCAAACCTGTTTCATCAATTCTAAGTAATTGGGAACACTGGCGGATATAATCCTGTTGTTTGGTAAAGTCTTCCGCCTTATTGATTTTTGAAATGGTTTCGGCGATCTGATTGACTACCGCAGCCTTTTTGTTGCTGTCGGCCCCTGCATCCTGTAATGAAATCTCCAGCTGGAAAAGAACAAAATCCTTTTTATTTTTTTCTACAAATTCTTTAAAAGCAACAGCACCCACTTTATTTACATAGCTGTCCGGGTCCTCTTTATCCGGTATTAAAACAAGTTTTACGTTCAGCCCTTCTTCCAATGCCAAATCAAGTCCGCGTAAAGCTGCTTTTATCCCGGCTGAATCACCGTCATATATAATAGTAAGGTTGTTGGTATATTTTTTTACCAGCCTTAACTGATCTGGTGTAAGCGAAGTACCGCCGCTGGCCACCACATTCTCCACACCGGCCTGGTGCAGCGATACCACATCTGTATACCCTTCTACCAGCAGGCACTCATTACTTTTGTCGATAGCCTGTCTGGCAAAATAAGTTCCGTAAAGAATTTTGCTTTTTACATACAATTCGTTCTCCGGTGTATTAATGTATTTGGGAGCCCGGTCATTGTTCCTGATAATTCTTGCCCCGAAACCAATTATTTTACCGCTATTATTATGGACCGGAAATATGATCCTGCCCCGGTAATTATCCTGCAATTCTTCATTACGCATAGCCACCAATCCGCTTCTTACCAGGTATTCCGGGTTAAACTGGCTGGCAAGCGCTCTTTTGGTAAATGAAGTACGGTCTTCCGGCGAATAGCCCAACTGAAATTTCTTAATAATATCTTCCCTGAAACCGCGGTGTTTTAAATAGCTTAAAGCAATATCAGTTCCTTCATCGGTGGTAAACAATTGTTCATCAAAAAACTTTTGTGCAAATGAATTGATGATGTACAGACTTTCGGCTACCTGTTGTCTTAATTTTATTTCAGGACTTGCTTCTGTTTCCTCAATCTCTACATTGTATTTATTGGCCAGCCATCTTAACGCTTCTGCATAAGTATATTTCTCATGATCCATTAAGAAGCTGATAGAATTGCCACTGCGGCCGCAACCAAAACATTTATAAATTTCTTTGGCCGGGCTTACTGTAAACGAAGGAGATTTTTCATTGTGAAATGGGCAAAGCCCGAGGTAATTGCTACCTCTCTTTTTAAGCTTTATAAAACCGCCCACAATATCTACAATATCTATGCGGCTGAGAATTTGCTGTATGGACTGCTGGCTAATCAAACTATAATAATTAATAAGCTGGCAAATTAATTAAATGCCCGTTATAAAAACTAAAATTACCAGGCGGTAAACGCAGGAGGCCAGGAATTATACCAAACCCTTACCTGGCTCAAAGATGCAAAAATGAATGCTCAAAAAGGAGATAAATGGAGAAGGATATTTGTTTAATACGGGAACCTGTTTAGTTGAATAAGCCGGCCACAAAGCAGCCGGCTTATTAACAGGAGTTTATTGAAATTAATTATTCCTCATCTTCCTCGTAATAGGCATCCTGGCTATTATTAAATATTGCTTCCCACTCCTTCACCTTTTCGTCACTCAGCAGTTCAATAATATCATGAATGGAATCTGATTTCTTTTTCCATTCCTGTACTTCAATTTCTTCATATTTAGATACAAATACGCACTGATCAGATTCAAAATTTATTTTAATAAGTGCAATACCTGAATCTTCCTTTTCCTGAACTAAATAATAACAACCTGCTTCCATTAATGAATAAGAATACATACAACACAATTTTAAACTTTTACTAAATACTAATGGGGTAGTAAGTGAAGAATTATGTGTAAATGCAATTGGCAACAAAAGATTCAATTTTTAAAAAACAGAATACTTAAACATGCCGGCCGACTGCGATCTAAAATTACATTTTTGGGGGTTATTTCATTCAAGAGGATTTATAAATTTCCCACATTTTATCGCACTGATGCACAAACTACTAATTATGAGCACTTTATACAATTTTACTAATTTGTTACGCTTGCTTAAACTTCCGTTAACTTTGACGCAAAATAGATCGGAAAATACTATTTTTGCACAGATCGCCCCTCCTAAATACAAGTATAAGAACACTTTAAGTTCTCTTTGCTAATTTTTGCCGCCTATATTTTTTTTATAATATGAGAGTTGCGCCTTGTTGGCATAATTTTCTCTGAACGAAGATTTGTTTCAATTACTCCACAAACTGCGTTATGAACAAGACTGTATCAAGGCGGGAGTTTTTATCCCCTGCAAAGTCCGGCACACCGTTAACAGGAAATAAAGGTCCGGGAGACGATCCTTTTTTCAAAAAATATGCGAATGCTTCAATGCCTTTTGCGGGGTTAAGAACAACTACCGGTCTTACCCCGTATACCGGTCCGTGGACGGATACGCAGATTTTTCATTTATTAAGAAGGACAACTTTTGGTCTCACACAACAAGGTGTTTACATTTTGCGCAGCATGAGTGGCGCACCTGAAGCGGTGAATTTTCTTATGTCCATTACGCAGATGCCCAGCACCACACCGGTTAATATATACCAGAGTGAATATAATGATACACAGGGGTGCGCTTTTGGCGCCTCATGGGTTGATTTTCCGGTGCCGGATAACGGCGATGCCACGCTGGCATTTTATCGCACCGAATATTCTTTTAAGCCCTGGTGGTATGGACAGCTCATCAACCAAAATACTGATTTGCTTGAAAAAATGACATTGTTCTGGTCGAATCATTTTGGCGCCCGCACCAGCGAATTTAATCAGCCAAGGGCCATCTGGCAACATTATCATACGATACGGACAAATGCGCTGGGCAATTTCAGAACAATTATAAAAGCAATTACGGTTGACCCGCACATGCTTTTTGTACTGAATGGCTACCTGAACAGTGCTGTAGCGCCAGATGAAAACTACGCGCGCGAACTGCAGGAATTATTTACCGTAGGAAAGGGACCTGATTCGCATTATACCGAAGACGATGTAAGAGCGGCGGCAAGGGTTTTAACAGGATGGCGTAGAACGCCCAATCCAGATGGTTCTTTCTCCAGTTATTTTGACGATACACAGCATGATACTGGCAATAAACAATTTTCCGCTTTCTATAACAATACCGTTATATCCGGTCAGGCCGGTGCCAATGGCCAGTATGAAACAGATGCTTTACTGGATATGATACTGGCTACCGACGAATGTGCAAAATACCTGGTAAGGTGTTTGTACCGCTGGTTTGTGTATTATGTAATTGACGATTCGGAAGAGCAAAACGTAATTGCACCGCTGGCAAAAATTTTGCGCGACAGTAATTATGAAATTGCACCTGTATTGCAGGCCCTGTTTACCAGTGAACATTTTTTTGATCCGCTTAACATAGGCTGTATTATAAAAAGCCCGATAGATCTTTTTGTAGGTTTTAACAGGGAATTAGCCCTGGCCATTCCAACAGACCCAATTGATCTTACTTATTTATACTGGAGGCATTTTAAAGTACAGGCAGATAATGCCGGGCAGCGAATTGCAGACCCAATAGACATTTCTGGCTGGGCAGCTTACCGGCAGGAGCCCGTATTTTATGAAGCCTGGATAAACAGCACTACCATTCAGGCAAGAACACAAAGTATAAATCTATATGCCAGTACGGGTAACCAGATAATACCGTACAATCTTATTTATATCAAGATTGATTCCATTGCTTTCAATAAACAATTTCCAAATCCCGGAGACCCGAATGCAGTAGTAGCCAATTTTACGCATTATCTTTTGCCAATTGATCTGAGCACTGACCAACAGGCGCTAATAAAGAAATCGCTTCTGCTTAATGGCCTCGCCGATGATAATTACTGGACAAGGGCCTGGAATAACTATGTGGCAACACCAGGCGACCCAATGAATGAATCAACAGTACGCAAGCTGCTTGATGGCCTGGTTTTTTACATTACCAACCAGGAAGAGTATCAATTATTTTAACCCGGTTTCATTTCTTACCAAGCAATTTTTATTATGAAGCGCAGAGACTTTCTAAAATTTACATCAGCCATACCACTACCTCTTTTGTTAAATGGATTGCCGCTGGAGGCTACTGCCACCAGTCCCCTGCTGAAACTGCTGGGCGAACAATCTTTAAGCAACTGAAAAGTATTGGTGCTGATACAAATGAGTGGCGGTAATGATGGCCTGAATACAATTATCCCCCTGGATCAATATAGCCAGATAGCCAATGCCCGCAGTAATATCATGATTCCGGCTGACAAGGTATTGCCATTAAACGGACTCCCGCAAACCGGCTTTCACCCCTCTTTGCCAGAACTGCAAAACTTGTTCAATAACGGACAAATGAATATTGTACAGGGGGTGGGTTATGACAATCCAAATTTTTCGCATTTTCGCGCTTCCGATATCTGGCTTACGGGGTCCGCAGCAAACATAACGCTTAATACCGGCTGGCTGGGCAGGGCCCAGGAAACATCTTTTCCTGGTTACCCCGCTGGTTACCCTGTTGATCATCCCGAAATGCCCGATCCGCTGGCGATTCAAATTGGTTTGCAGGCATCAATTGTAACACAAGCCAGCAGCATCAATACGGCGTTCACAGTTACCGATCCAAGTTCATTTTATAACCTTGTAACAGGACAGGTAGATGCGGCGCCTGCCAATGCCTACGGACATGAGCTGACTTTTCTTCGTTTAATAAAACAACAAACTAACGCATATGCCACTGTGATAACCAATGCGTTTAGCGGAGCGAATAATATGGCCACCTACCCTGATAATAATTCACTGGCCGATCAGTTAAAGATCGTGGCCCGTCTAATAAAAGGTGGGTTGAAAACGCCCGTGTACGTGGTGAATCACCCAATAAGTTTCGATACCCATTCCAACCAGGCAGACGGAAGTGATACCACAAAGGGTTTCCATTCAGTGTTATTAACTATGCTGTCGCAGGCAGTTGGTGCCTTTCAGCAGGATCTCGTAAAAATGAATATTGACAATCGCGTTGCAGCAATGACATTTACAGAATTTGGCCGCCGGATTAAATCAAACGACAGCGGCGGTACCGATCACGGCGTAGGCAACCCTGTCCTCTTTTTTGGCTCGGGTGTTAACCCTGTTATGATTGGTACCAACCCGGTATTACCTCCCAATGCCACCGTAAACGACCAGATTCCGGTGCAGTACGATTTCAGGTCAGTTTATTATTCGGTGCTGCAGGAATGGTTTGAAATGACAGACGATCAGTTACAGCAGGTATTATTTCAACCATATACTACGCTGCCTATTTTTAAAACTTCAGTAGCACTTCCCGTTAAATTATTATCCTTTACCGGAAAATGGCTCACCAATAAAGTTGCATTGCAGTGGGATGTTGACCAGGAGTCTGACATAGATGCTTACGAAGTACAACGTTCTGATGATGGAGTTGGTTTTGCAAAGATTGGCACTGTAAGCGCCATTAACTCACAGATAAAATACACCTATAATTTTGATGACCCGAATTTATCAAAATCACTGTATTACTACCGCATAAAAATTGTAGAGAAGTCGGGCGATACGCGCTACTCTTCAGTTATTCTGTTAAAATCAAATCAGAATGTTACGGGAGGACGGGTTAAAATATATCCCAATCCCGTTATTGATCAGTTTACAGTTTCTTTGGAAAATAAGATTACCGGCACCATTACTGTGCAAATAACCGATCTGAGTGGCAAAGAGATATGGAAGCAGGAAAAACAGGTCACAGATGCATTTAATATTAATTTTTCCTTTGCAGATAAAAAACCGGTAAGAGGTATCTATGCCGTAAACCTCTATGCAAAAAATGCGGCGGCCAGCGCGAAGATTTTTATACAGTAAAGTAGTGAACAAAAAATTTCAGATAGCCGCCACTGCTTCCTGCGATCAGCCTGGTATTTTATTGAACCACTCCATTTTCGAGTCTCAAGAAATGGTTAATGCAGGAAGGCAGATCGCTGGTATAATGGCTCACATAAATTAAAGTTGTTTTGAAACTGTGACAGATTTCATTTACCAGGTTTTTAAAATAGTCCGTTTGTATTTCGTCAAGTCCCTGGGTGGGTTCATCCAATATTAATAAAGGCGGATTTTTTACAAGTGCCCTGGCCAGCAAGGCCATCCGCTGCTGACTGGTGGATAACTGGAATATTCTTTTGTGCTGAAATGGTTCCAGTTCCATCAAACGCATCCACAATGAAATCCGATCTTCCTGTTCACGGGATAATTTCCTGAACAATCCAATGGTGTCAAATAATCCTGAAGCTATCACTTCAAAACAGGTAGCATGCTGTTCGAAAAACACATGCAGTTCCGGTGATACAAAACCAATTCTTTTTTTTATGTCCCAAATACTTTCGCCGGTACCCCGTTGCTTGTCGAACAATATTATTTTATTGGCATAAGCCTGCGGATTATCTGCGGTAACCAGGCTGAGTAAAGTTGACTTGCCCGCACCGTTGGGACCCGACAGGTTCCAGCACTCTCCTTTTTTCACCAGCCAGTTAACGTTGTTGAGAATTATTTTTTCATCATACCTGATGGTAACATTGTCCATTTTTACAGCCAGTATAAAATCACTTTCCGCAGGCGGTT
>Ga0157376_10001181_pt1 | contig 17206 bp, 9 predicted proteins | sample M45metaG_FD_121801 | JGI IMG/M metagenome (GOLD analysis project Ga0157376, IMG submission 121801) | Miscanthus rhizosphere microbial communities from Kellogg Biological Station, Michigan, USA - M4-5 metaG | ecosystem: Host-associated > Plants > Roots > Rhizosphere > Soil | place: USA: Michigan... | reverse complement strand
TGACAAATAAAGGCAACACAGAGGGCCGAAGACTGTTTAAATGCCAGTTGTTTTCTAATCAATATAAACCCCTCCGTGAAACCCCCACGGTTTCCGTGCCGCTGTGGTTATCCCTGTAAATTTGTAACTTTTCATAAAATACAGTCTTATGAGCCATCGGAATATTATCTCTCTTTTTTTACTGGTGCTGCTATCCGGCTTTTTCCTTTCTTTTCATAAAAGCAACCGGTTTTATGATGAACATCCTACGCTTGCCATTGGATCAGCCGCTCCCGATTTTAATCTTCCCGGCGTAGATGGTAAGAACTACAGCCTGGCTTCTTTTAAAAATGCACGCCTGCTGGTCATTGTATTTACCTGCAATCATTGTCCTACAGCACAGGCCTATGAAGAAAGACTCATTAAACTTACCAGTGATTATAAAGACAAAGGCGTTTCCGTAGTGGCCATTATGCCCAACGACCCCAGCTCTATTACATTAAGCGAGCTGGATTATACAGATATGGGCGATAGTTTTGATGAAATGAAAATACGGGCTGCACATAAACACTTTAATTTTCCCTATCTCTATGATGGCGCTACCGAAGAAACTTCAAAAAAATACGGACCTGTGGCCACACCCCATGTTTTTATTTTTGACAGGGATCGAAAACTCCGGTACAGCGGCCGCATTGATGATGTGGAGAAACCTTCTAAAACGCCCAATACACAGGATACACGCAATGCGCTGGAAGCTTTGCTAAACAACAAAGAAGTGCCCGTTGCCACCACCAAGGTCTTTGGCTGTTCTATAAAATGGCAGGAGAAAAGTGACTGGATAACCAAGGCCAGGGCCGCCTGGGCGAAAGAACCTGTAAAGCTGGACACCATTACGGCCGATGGCATCAAAGACCTGGTAAAAAATAATTCCGGCAAGCTAAGACTGATCAATATCTGGGCCACCTGGTGCGGACCGTGCGTAACCGAGTTTCCGGAATTTATTACCATGCACAGGATGTATCGCCACCGCGATTTTGAATTTATAAGTATCAGCGCTGATGATCCTGCAAAAAAAGACAAAGCGCTTCAGTTTCTGCAGCAACAGCAGGCATCTTCTACCAACTATATTTTCAATGTGGATGACAAATACAAATTAATAGAAGCAACAGACCCCAAATGGCAGGGTGCATTGCCTTATACGATGCTGGTAGAACCGGGCGGAAAAATTATATTCAGCAAACAGGGCGCAATAGAACCGGATCAATTAAAAACGATGATTGTCGACAATGCGCTGATTGGCCGGTATTACCGGTAAAATTGATGGCGGTGACGCGTTAACGGATTTTGTCAACGGACTAAAGTCCGTTGCTACAATATGAGCCGATGCTACGCATCTGCGCTTAGCGTTGCCAGCAGGTCTTCAGTCGGGCGTTTATCAATCAATTTCAGGCAAAATCAAACAATCGTTTAATATAAACCTTACGTTAAGCGGTTGTTACCTATTTGTTACTGTTACAAATATGCGCACCTGCTATTTGCTTTATTTCTCCCTTAACCAAATTTATAATTACCAATTGTGGAAAGATCCCGAAAAATAACATTGCCAAATCACTGGGAAATCTCAATTTGAATTATTAATTTCATCCAGATTAAAATTTAGTACCGGAATAATTTCTTTTTCAGCGGCCCGTTAATACTAAACCTAACTGTATCTTTTTTTTTACTCTATGAACTGTTAATCTCATGACCAACATCAGGCCCTGTGCAAAACGGTATTTACTTTTTTTTGCACTGATCATTGTATGTTCAGCTACTGCATACTCGCAGATTATTCCATTGCCCCACGCATATGCCCATAACGACTACTGGCACAAACGTCCGCTGCTGGATGCCATGGACAATGGCTTTACCCATATTGAAGCTGATGTGTACCTGCGGCATTCAAAATTGCTGGTAGCCCACCGGCCGCCATTGCTAAGAAAACGGAAAACCATTGAAGGTCTTTACCTGAAACCTTTATACAACCATTTAAGTGTTGTCACCGGCCAGTCTCAAACATCACTCGATACCGTTGTACTGATGATTGATATCAAATCAAATGGTAAAAAGACCTATGGCGCCTTAAGACAAATCCTGAATAAATATAAATCGATACTTTCTACCTGCATCAATGGAAAAGTTACCATCCGCAATCTCACACTGGTGTTAACAGGACACCGCCCTCTGCGGGAACTGGAAAAGGAAGAAGCCAGGTATGTTTTTGCCGATGCAGATTTAAGGAAAATAGATTCACAGGAAACGGACTATCCCGAAATGTTTACAACCGCCAGTTGTAAGTATTCAAACCTTATTACCTGGAAGGGAAAGGGTGAAATACCTGAACTGGAAAAAGCGAATTTAACAGCATTGGTAAATAAAGCGCATTTATCGGGCACCAAAGTAAGGCTTTGGGCAGCTCCCGAAAACGAAACCGTATGGCATTTTCTTCGCAATTGCGGAGTCGACCTGATTAATACCGATAAGCTGGTAGCACTGAAACATTTTTTTATAAAAGACCTGGCCAATCAACCCCTGCCAGCGAAACTTTGATAATAATTAGCCTGTTTTTATTGCAGTGACAATGATCTGATGCAGCATCGCAAATACGTTCACTGCAAAACCATATTACTAACGGTCACCCACCGTACTGCAACCTGTTTTATTCATTTTTACTCCTCCACTAACGCCATTTTTTTTGTTAACGCTTTGTATGTCAACTGCATTCATCTGCTGAAATAATTTGTTGATGCAAAAAAGAAACGCGGTTAACCATTGTTAATATGCAAAAAAAATACCAGCAACGGATCGAAAAATGCCAATATAGCGCCATATAATGGTATACTTTTAATTCAAATTGCTATTGCTTATGTCAAACAGAATTAAACTACCATCGAAAGGTGTGTTGCCTTCTTATTTTCTCTTCTCAAATTTTATCCGGCATCTCAACAGATCTAAAAACTTTTTTCTTTTTGTGGTCGGATTGCTTTCTATGCAGTGTATTTCCGCACAAACAACAACGGTGACAGGAAAAATAATGTCGGGTGATACAGCACTTCCCTATGTAACCGTGCAGGTAAAGGGGCTTAAAACGGCCACGCAAACTGACAACAATGGCAATTTCACTATCCAGGCGGCGCCCAATGCCACACTGGTTATAACCGCCATTGGTTATAGTGCGCAGGAAGTAAAAGTAAATAGCCGCAGCAATTTCACCATACAGATGGAAGGTGCTGTGCGGCAACTAGACCAGGTGGTGGTAGTGGGTTATGGTACGCAGAAACGCAAAGATTTAACGGGTGCTGTAAGCAGTATCAATGCTGATGCTATTGCAAAAATTCCAATTGTTTCACCAGAGCAGGCATTGCAGGGTCGTGCTGCCGGTGTACAAATTATAAACAATGATGCTTCACCAGGCGGCAATATATCTGTACTCATTAGAGGTATCGGTAGTCTTGCCAGTGGTGGCAATACACCTTTGTATGTTGTGGATGGTTATCCAACAACCGGTGGTATAAATAATATCAATCCAACCGATATAGCGACTATAGACGTTTTAAAAGATGCCGCGGCAACCGCTGTTTATGGTATCCGTGCGGCTAACGGTGTAGTCATAATAACAACCAAAAGGGGTTTTAGAAATAAAGTACAGGTTTCTTTTGATATGTATGAAGCTGTGCAAAACAAACCGAAAGAATACAAATTATTAAACGCCCAGCAGTTTGCCACCCTTTCTAATCAGGTGGAGGCGTCCGATTCAACACATACCTACCATGGTGTACCCATTTGGCATACACCTGATGCACTCCATAGTGTTGACTGGCAAAACGCCCTGTACCGCCAAAGCCTGACGCAGAATTACAGCGTTGGTATCCGTGGGGGTAATGACAAAATTCAGTCGGCCGTATCATTTGGCTACTATAACCAGAAAGGTATCGTACTGGGTTCGTTCTTTAAAAGATTTTCGGTTGGACTAAATATGGATTATCAGCCAACCAAATGGCTTAAATCAAGTACCAGTGTAAGATATGCCTACCAGAATGCAAGTATACCTTTTGGCACCGGCTCATTGTTTCAGCTGGCAGTAAATCCGCCTACGCTGGATAGTGGCAACAAGCTGACCTACCAGATAAAAGATGCCAATGGCAACTATGGTTTTTACAATCCTCAGAATTCAAATGTATTTAAATTTAACAACCCCGTTTATAGCGTAGAAACCCAACGGTCTAAAAACATTACAAACTATTTGCTGGGCAATTCTTCTTTGGAGGCCACTGTTTATGACGGATTAAAAATTAAAACCAGCATTGGCATAAATGTGAGCAACTACTCAGGTTCTTATTTTCAACCCGAAGATCACCGGGCTAACGATCAGTATCCCGGCTCCATCGTATCAAACGCTTATTATCACCAGAGTTTGAATAATAATTTTGAGTGGGTTTGGGAGAACACGGTATCGTACGACAAAACTTTTGGACAGCACAGCGTAAATTTTGTAGGTGGCCTTTCTGCACAAAAAAACACTAATAACTTAATGGGTGCCGGTGGTATTCCGCCAAACAATATCATACAGGATCTTGCGCAGGTCAGTAATTTACAATTTGATCAATATGGCAACGGACAGAGTATTTCCACACTGGCATCTGAATTTGCCAGACTTACCTATAAGTTTGCAGACAAGTATATCTTAAGTGGTATCATCAGACGGGACGGCTCTTCCAAATTTGACACCGGTCATCAATATGGTGTATTTCCGTCCGGTTCTATAGCATGGAGAATTAAACAGGAATCTTTTATGAAGGAAGTTACCTGGGTGTCTGACCTTAAACTAAGAGGCAGTTATGGCCTTGTAGGCAACCAGGGTTCTATTGGGCTGTTTCAATACCAGGCGCTGTACGCAGGCAACCTGGCGGCCAATGTAAACGGAGGCGGAAAAGACAATCTGGGTTACCCCTTCAATAAACTTTACCAGAATGGTATAGGTCAAAGCCAACCCGCCAATCCCAACCTGAAATGGGAAACAGATTATACAACAGATATTGGTCTGGATGCTGCATTTTTGAATGGTGCACTGACTTTTACCGCAGACTGGTTTAACAGAAGATCAAAGGATTTCTTACTAACCCTTCAGGCACCTGCCCAAACGGGTTACCTGTATATAACGCGCAATGTAGGCAGCATGAACAATAAAGGCATTGAACTGGCACTTAATTACAGTGGCAATAAAGGAAGGGACTTAACCTATAACGTTGGTGTTACATTTGCAGCCATTAAGAACACACTTACCAGCATTACATCGGGAACAAATGCAGTTACAAACTTTGGCGGACTTGGTCTAACCGGCCAGGGCTGGGACCAGTTTACCCAATCTGTGGTAGGTGGTAAAGTGGGCGAATTTTATGGTTATAAATCATTGGGAATTTTCCAGTCACAGGCACAGATAGACGCGTTGAATTCAAAAGCGCCTGGTGGCATTTATTACAGGGCGGCTACAAAACCCGGCGATCGCTATTTTGCAGATGTTAATGGAGATGGCGTAGTGAATGCAGATGACAGAACAAGCCTTGGCAATCCGCAACCTAAGTTTTATGGCGGTATTAACCTGGATGCTACCTACAAAGCCTGGGATTTCAGTATGTCTTTTTATGGCGTTTTTGGTAACAAAATACTAAACTATGTAGAAAGCGATCTTGAAAGCTTTCAAAAACGTGGTTCAGAAGGTGTAGAAAATGTTAGCGTGAAATATTACCAGAACCGCTGGACACCCACCAACCCTTCTAACAGGTATGCAAGAGCGCTGGCCAATGATGATAATACACTCAACAGTGTTCCATCCAGCGTGTGGGTTGAAAATGGCAGTTACCTCAAACTGAGAAACTTCACTATTGGCTATACTTTACCAGCCAGCCTGTCCAACAAATTCACCCTGTCAAAATTAAGGGTGTATGTTTCGAGCCAAAACCTGTTCACTATTACCAAATATAGCGGGCTTGATCCGGAAATTGGAACACAGAACGGTAATGCCACTCAAAATGGCGTAGACAATGGCACTTACCCTTCCTCCAGGTTTTTTACGTTTGGCTTAAACGTTACATTCTAAAAATTAAGAACGACAAAAAACAGCGATATGAAAAGAATCAAAATAATTGTCATTATAATTTGCTTTTTCATTGCGGTTATTCCGCTGGCTTGTAAAAAAAGTTTCCTGGTGCAAACAAATACATTCCAGGGTACCGCCGATGCCACCTTCAATAAACCCGCAGATGTGGTTGCACTGGTAAACGCTATATATGATACTTACCAGAACAGTGACCTGTTAAAAAAATGCATCTGGTACAGGGCTAACTTCAGCACTCATGATGCTTTTAACTGGGGTGGCGATGTATTTTGGAATAACTATCAAATCCCGGCTACATTCGGTGGAATCAGTACTTTCTGGAACCAATCATATATAGGCGTAGCAAGGGCAAATGCGGCGTTTGGTGTAATCTCAAAAGCAAAGGACAAAGGCATTATCACCCAGGCGCTGGCAGATCGTTTAACAGGCGAAGCTTATTTTCTAAGGGGTATGAGCTATTATTACCTGGCATCAGCTTTCGGAGCTGTGCCACTGGAATTAAATGCTATAACAGACGGATTAACACCCAGGTCATCCCGTGATTCAGTATTCAAACAAGTAGTAACAGATATGCAAAAAGCCGAAGGTCTGTTGCTTTCAAAATCACAGTTGGCTGCAGCAGATCTGGGTCGGGCTACCAAGGGTGCTGCATATGCTTACGAAGGTGCGGCCCGGATGTGGCTTAAAGACTATGCGGGCGCTCTGGCCGCGTATAACAATACCGAGCTTTCAAGCAACTACCACCTGATGGCAAATTTTGCAGATGTTAATGAGTATGACCATCAAAACAATGATGAATCACTTTTTGAGGTTCAGTTTGAAAAGAAAGATGGAGACCCGCAGGACTGGGGTGGTAGCTGGAACCCGCCAGGGGCCGAACTAGGCTGGATAGATAGTTTTGGCTGGCCACAGGAATTAACCGGACAGGGTTACGACTACGGCAATCCGGCACTTTGGAATTCTTATCAACCAGGCGATAAACGCAAACTGCTTACTATCGTTGGCCCTGGCGATTCACTGGTAAGCCCCGGCATTGTAAAGCTTGTGGGCGGATTGAAGGGTTATAATCAGGTGATACAGGGTTTTAATAGCGGCAAAGCAATATATACAGGAGACGATGGCAAAATATTGAATACCGTTGGTACATTAACCAGGCCATGGTTCGGAGATGACGGCGGTCGCACTGGTTATTATTTCTCAAAAAAATGGAGGGATCCAAATCTTACCGGCGGCAATTCAAACGCAGCGGGTAAAAGCAATCTTTTTGGAGATCAAAATCAGATCCTGTTGCGTTATGCAGAAGTTTTACTGAGCAGGGCTGAATGCAAAGTACATACTGGTGATATCCCCGGAGCAATGGCTGATCTTAAACTGGTAAGAGACAGGGCCTGGGGTGGTGCTGGTTTGGCACCGGCCATTATGAAAGACAGTGCAAATTATGACGGCACACCGGGAGTAGCTATCTCAGATCCGATGCAAATGGTACTAAGTGAATACAGACATGAACTGGCCGGAGAATATTCACTGTTCTATGATCTTTGCAGGGCAGGCGATAATGTGGCGATTGCATTTATAAAAGCAGCCAATGGCACAGTGGATAATAGTTATGATCCGGTTCCCAATCCTGCACCGGGCCCAACGCATGATGGTAAGAAGCATGGTTTGTACAATACAACGCCTAAGGCAAATAACCTGCTGCTGCCAATTCCGCAGGGTGCAATCGCACTAAATCCTAACCTGACTCAAAATCCGGGATACTAACACATAGCCCGGTAATTTATACTTGCAGCATGAACGAACCAGGCAAGGCAAGTCAACTTATTGAAATGGCCACCTATCCGCGGATTAATCTACAGATAGGCGGCCATTTTCTCTTGCACTATCCACCTTGCAGAAAGTAAAATGCTTTGTCCCGGAGAGAAGGTTTTTTTATTCCAATCATTTCTTTGCTACTTTACAAAACCATATTATTCATGCAATTTTATATGAAGCGCTTTCCTTTCGCATTTATTTTTTCAGTGGCATGCTGTTTGTGTGCATGCAACAATAAACAGCAGGTGCTATTTGAAAAAATCAGCAGCTTTCATTCCGGCATTGATTTTAATAATACCATTACTGAGAACGATTCTATTAACCCCATGAACGTTGTGAATATATACAACGGCGGCGGCGTTGGAATTGGAGATTTTAACAATGATGGATTACCCGATATATATTTTACCGGCAATATGGTGGCCAGTAAATTATACTTAAATAAAGGCAATTTTAATTTTGAAGACATAACAGAGAAAGCAGGCGCAGAGGGCATGGGAAGATGGGCAAGGGGTGTATCTGTTGTTGACATCAACAACGATGGCCTTATGGATATCTACATCTGCAATACCATTTATAAAGATTCGCTGAGGCGGCGCAATATCCTGTACATTAACCTGGGTACAGATAAGGACGGCATCCCGCATTTTAAAGATATGGCGGCTGTCTGGGGACTGGATGTAAATGTACAGTCTACAATGGCCAGTTTTTTTGATTATGATAATGATGGCGATTTGGATATGTACCTTACCGTTAACGAAGCTTCCAATGGATACAGCTCTTCTGTTTTCAGGCAGCGCAACAGCAACACTGTACATAGCACAGGCAGGTTATACCGAAATGACATGGACAGCAGTTTACGGCATGGCGTCTTTCACAATGTATCGCAGCAGGCAGGTGTGGTACTTGCAGGTTTTGGCCACTCGGCAACTATTTGCGACATAAACAATGACGGCTGGAAGGACATCTATGTTTCTGACGACTTTATATCCAGCAATATTCTTTACATCAACAATCACGATGGAACATTCACCGACCGGGCAAAAGAATATTTTAAACACACTTCTTTCAATTCAATGGGGCAGGACGTTGTGGACATCAACAATGATGGACTTGCAGATGTGGTGGAACTGGATATGAACCCCAAAGACAATCGCCGGAAGAAAATGATGCTATCTCCCAATAACTACAATACGGTTCAGAATTTTGATAAATTCAATTACCAGGTTCAGTACGTCCGCAATACATTCCAGTTAAACCAGGGGCCGCGGATGCTTGAAAATGATTCGTTGGGCGAACCTGTTTTCAGCGAAATAGCATTTATGAGCGGCATGTCGCAAACAGACTGGAGCTGGACACCTTTAATTACCGACTTTGACAATGATGGCTACAGGGACATGATTATTACAAACGGGTTCCCAAAAGATGTGTCTGACCATGACTTTATCAGCTACCGCGAAAAAAGCAATGGACTTGAACCTCCATTAAAAATGATGGCAAAAATACCTGTCATCAAACTGGCAAATTATGCTTTTAAAAATACCAACGGAATCATTTTTGATGATGTAAGCAAAGATTGGGGAATGTCTGTACCCAGTTTTTCCAATGGCGCTGTATATGCAGATCTTGATAATGATGGTGACATGGACATAGTCATAAATAATATCAATGACGGGCCATTTCTCTATAAAAATAATTTGCGCAAACAGGGCGACAGCACCGCTCATTTTCTGCAAATTGCATTTAAGGGAAGCAGGCTTAATCTAAATGGTCTCGGCACTTTCGCTGATATTTATTATAACGGCAAACACCAGGTGTATGAACACAACCCTTATCGCGGCTATCTTTCCAGTAACCAGAACATTGCGCATTTTGGTCTGGGCAAAACCACTTCGGTTGATTCTGTTGTCATCAGGTGGCCCGGAGAAAAAAAACAAACCCTGAAAAATGTAAAGGCAGATCAGGTACTTACCGTAGATATTTCAGACGCAAAAGATAATTATTCGTGGAAACCGGCAAATCCTGCAACCAATGGCTTGTTTAAGGAAATAACAAAAGCTGCCGGCATCAGCTTTCAGCACATGGATTATGACTTTATCGACTTTAATATTCAAACTACCCTGCCGCATAAACTTTCTCAATACACCCCAGCACTCGCGGCAGCAGATATTAATGGCGATGGCCTTGACGATATGGTGGCAGGCGGCAGTAACAGCTACCCCGCAAAATTAATTCTGCAACACCCAGGTGGAAAATTTACTGAAGCATTGCTGCAAGACAGCAAAAAAGATACGGCATCCGGTAATTACAGGGATGAAGGCATCCTTGTTTTTGATGCTAACGGAGATGGACATCCGGATATATATATTGCAAGAGGAAGTTACAACTACCCTGAAAACAGCCAAAACTACCAGGACAGGCTTTACCTGAATGACGGGAAAGGCAATTTTACACCGGCGGCCAGTGCGCTGCCGGTTAACCATACCAGCAAACTTTGTGTGCGCGCCATGGATTTTAATAAAGATGGTAAACTGGATCTGTTTGTATCGGGCCGCGTTGACCCGGGAAAGTATCCAAAACCCGTGAGCAGTTTTATTTTCAGGAATGATTCAGAAAACGGGAAAGCAAAGTTTACAGACGTAACGGCCGAAGTGGCCCCGGACCTGCAAAATATAGGAATGGTATGTGACGCATTGTTTACAGACTTTGACAATGACGGACAAGTTGATTTGATACTGGCAGGTGAATGGATGCCGGTTACATTTTTTAAAAATACCGGAGGCAAATTTAAAAATACCACGGCCACATCTGGCGTCAGCGATAAGGCTGGCTGGTGGAATTCTATTGTTGCAGGCGATTTCCGCCACACCGGCAGAACAGATTATATATTGGGCAATATTGGTTTAAACACATTATACCAGGCCAGTGAAAAATATCCCGTTTACCTGACAGCCAAAGAGTTTGATCACAATGGCAGTTATGTGCCGGTTACTTCTTTATTTCTTCCCGCAACAGACGGTCAACTAAAAGAATTTCCAGCATTTGGAAGGGATGATATTGCAGAAAGAATTCCCACCCTTAAAAAAAGGTTCGACAACTATGACAAGTTTGCCAATGCTACCATGCAGGATATTTTTACACCTGCAATGATGCAGGATGCGCAACGGTTAAAAGCCACCATGCTGCAATCCTGTTACCTGCGTAATGAAGGCAATGGAAAATTCACCATGATTCCATTACCGGCAGCAGCCCAGGTATCTGTACTAAATGGTATGGTTGCAGATGATTTTGATGGTGATGGTAACCTGGACGTACTGCTGAACGGAAATGATTTTGGTACTGAGGTTTCCATTGGAAGATATGACGCATTAAATGGCCTGCTTTTACAGGGCGATGGCAAAGGAGGATTCAACCCGCTTTCAATTTTACAAAGTGGCATTTATATTCCGGGCGATGGCAAAGCATTGGTTAAATTGATGAATAGCAAAGGCAATTACATGGTAGCTGCCAGCCAGAACAAAAGCGACTTAAAATTATTTGAATGCAGACAAAAAATACAAGCGCTCAAAATAAATGCAGATGATGTTTCCGCTGTTTTGTATTTTAAAAACGGAAGCACCCAAAAAGAGGAATTTTATTATGGCAATGGCTTCTTATCGCAGTCGGCCAGGTTTTGCAGCATAACACCCAATGTATTGCGTGCAGACATTACCAATAGCAAAGGCGGGCGCAGAACTGTTGTCATGAATAAATAATCATTTATTTTTTACACATTCCCCGTTGCCAGTGGTCTTGTTATTACCGCATTGTTTGTAATATCCTTTTCATTCAATATTTTCAGGAAAATTTACAACCGGTAATGCCTGCTAACAGTGAAAAAATAACCGCTACCAATAACAAAAAAAAATCTGATGACATAGCCTGGCGTTTGAAAGCCATCCTGGGTGGTTCCGCCGGCAACCTGGTAGAGTGGTACGACTGGTATGCCTACTCTGCCTTTTCATTATATTTCGCCGCCAGTTTTTTTCCGGGCAGCAATCCTACCGCGCAGCTCATTAACACAGCGGGTATTTTTGCTGTTGGCTTTTTAATGAGACCTATCGGTGGATATGTCTTTGGCAAACTGGCAGACAAAAAAGGACGTAAAACATCCATGACACTTTCTGTACTGCTGATGTCTTTGGGCTCTTTATTGATAGCCTTGTTACCAGGCTATGCAACCATTGGTGTTTTTGCTCCCCTGTTGTTATTATTAGCCAGATTGCTACAGGGGCTGAGCGTAGGAGGCGAATACGGCACGTCTGCTACCTATTTAAGCGAAGTGGCCTCACCCACCCGCCGCGGATTTTATTCCAGCTTTCAATATGTAACACTTATAGGCGGTCAGCTGATAGCATTGGGATTGCAGTTAATGTTGCAACATGTTTTTCTTACTGAAAAACAATTGCATCAGTGGGGTTGGCGCATCCCTTTTGTTATAGGAGCCATTCTATCGCTGGTTGCACTTTATTTAAGAACCAACCTTCATGAAAGTGATGCGTTTGAAAAAGAAGATAAAACAAACAAGGCCAAAGGCACACTAAAAGAATTACTAAAACATCCAAAAGCAATCGCTACCGTTGTAGGACTCACATTGGGTGGAACACTGGCTTTTTACACCTACACTACCTACATGCAAAAATTTTTGGTTAACACCGTTGGGCTGAGTAAAAACCAATCCACGCTGTTGTCATTCTGTTCGCTGTTTATTTTTGCAATAATACAACCACTGTTTGGACTTTTAAGCGATAAAATTGGCCGCCGGCCTTTATTGCTGAGCTTTGGTTTGCTGGGCACTGTGTTTACCATTCCCCTGCTCACTACACTCAGTCATACACAAAACATGTGGACCGCATTTGCGTTGCTGATGACAGCACTGGTCATTGTAAGTGGCTATACGTCCATCAATGCAGTGGTAAAGGCGGAAATATTCCCGGTAGAAATAAGAGCCTTGGGTGTTGGATTGCCCTATTCTTTAACAGTGGCTATTTTTGGTGGCACGGCAGAATACATTGCCTTGTGGTCGAAAAACATTGGCCATGAAAATTTTTTCTATTGGTATGTAACAGGCTGCATTTTCATTTCTTTCATTGTTTATTTTATGATGAAGGACACAAAAAAAACATCGTTGCTCGATGAATTAAAAAACCGATAAGGTTTGCAGCCAGCTTCGCAGCAGCTATTATTTCTCTTCAATAATCTCCACGCCCCATGCGGGTATTTCTATTGCGCTGCCGGTTGTTATTTTACTGCCGGTTAAGAGCTCCGTTCCACTATTCTGCCTGTAGGTAAAATTTACTGTTTTTGCTGAGTAATTAAAATAGTAGCGAACAAGTTTCCCCTGTGTGTTACTCCCAGATTTTGTAATCAATGGAAACGCGAGCTCCTGATCAGGACCCCACAAACCTGCGGTTTTAACCACATTTTCTATTAGTTTACCTGTAATGGCTTCACCGGTGGCGCATCCCATATAAGTAGCCACCCCCTTACCATAATTATTTTGCGTTATGGCTGCATATTTTCCCCAAACCGGGTGATCATAGTAGGCCAGCACTTTAGCTGTGCCGGGTGTGATCAGCTCCATCCACTTTTTTACAGTATTGTTTTCTTTGCCCACTTTAAAGGGATCGTCTTTTAAACCAACATTTACCGGCAGTGTAAACTGGCTATAACCAATGCCGCAAGCCTCACTTATAATGCCAGGCTGTTTTTCGGTGCGCACTTTTACATTTTCATTGGCAAAACCGGTTTTGAATGTATAAAGTACATGTCCTCCATTTTTTACGAACTGGTTAAGGCGTTTTAAAAGACTGTCCGGTGCAGCATACAATACAGGCACAATGATCAATTTATAATTTTCCAGTCCGCTACTGGCGGGATCAATAAAATCAACACCTACATTGATGCGATACAGTGCATCATACAGTGTGCGCAATATATCATTGTATTTATCGTAACTGCCCCATCCAAAAGAGAAAGCATTAAAACCGGTGAGGGCCTCATTGCTGAATAGCATAGCCACCTGGTTTTTCTTTTTCAGATTTACAAGGTGAGGACTTAACCGGTCAAAGTCGGCGCCAATGGTTTTTGCCTCATCATATGTTGGATTGGGTTCAAAATCATGGCTGAGCAAGCCTTTCCAGTAAGTTTCTGCAGAATTATGAATGGAATGCCAATGCCAGTAAGACACCATACTTGCACCTGATGCCAAATGGCTGAAAGCCTGCAGACGCAATTGGCCGGGATATGGAACCCACTGCGCAAATCCCTGGGCTTCTGTTTCAATAACAAGATAGTTTTGACCGCCTTTCATAGACCGTGCCAGGTCTCCGCCCAAAGATATTTCTGTACCCGTAAGCATATCCTGCGATGGATGATAAATATCTATTCCAGCAATATCCAATGCTTTGGCGGCTGCAAAATGATCCACGTCTGGCTGTATACCATAAGAATAGCCACGCCAATCCAGATCAAAATTCTGTGTTATGAATTGATCCTGATGTTTGTATTCCCTCACCAGATTGGCCTGCCATGCAAGGTAGTCTGTAACCAGTTTGCGCTGAAACTTTGCAAATTCTGCATTGAGGCTGGCGTTGATACTGCCGCTGACCGAAGGAAAATCATCCCAATTATTGATCCGGTTGCTCCAGTAATCAAGTCCAAAAGCTTTATTAAGACTATCCAGTGACGGGAATTTGGTCTTCATATACGCCACAAAAAGTGCCTGTACATTTGGTCCGCTGGTGCCATAAGATTTTGTTTCATTGTCTACCTGGTATCCAATAATAGCGGGTTGATCTTTCACATGTTCCATTATTTTTCGGATCACTTTTTCAGCATGCTCCAGAAAATGCGTATTGGTAATATCCATGTTCTGGCGGGCGCCGTATTGGTTTTGGCCGTATGGTGTAGTGGCCAGCACATCAGGATATTTTTTTACCAGCCAGGTGGGCACCGCATACGTGGGTGTGCCAATAATCACTTTAATACCCGCTTTATTCATAGCAGCTAAAACGCGATCTATATGGCTGAAGTCATATACGCCCTCTTGCGGTTCTACCGTACTCCAGGTAGACTCGGCAATTCGCACCACATTAATACTGGCCGCTTTCATCATCATGATGTCTTTGTCAAGCCGGTCATAGGGCATATACTCATCGTAATAAGCAACGCCAAACAGCAGTTTACCTGGTTTGTATTGCGCCTGCGATTGCGGGCCCACTGCAAGCAGCAGCAAAAGAATGTTGAAAACAGCAATAGTATACTTATTCTTTGCCGGTTTTTTCCTATGCATTGTGTTGGTTTTAATACCAGTGAAGGTGGTTATATAGTGTGGTGGTCCTGGTGTACAAATGCCTTATAAGCCTTATCAGGCACAATATACTTAATGGAAGGCACGATTCCCGGCTGCGTCCGGCAGTTTCCGGCCTGTTAATGGCCGGTATTACACTATCAGCAACCAGTATACAAGATGATAAGGTGTATGTATTTCGCGAGAGCCCGTTTGTTGAATAGAAAAAATAAACGTCCTGTATTGGCATATCTTTATGACGATAGTATCACAAGTATATCTCATGAGAAAATTTCCTTCACCGCTAGTACTGCTCACGGGTAGTATTAGCGGGCTTTTGGTTTATTCTCACTAAAACAACGCTTATGCCCGTTATAACAACCCCTGCTCCCGTAAAATTTCCGTTACAATTAATATTTTTTAGTGGTTTGCTGGTGGGAACGCTGGATATTCTATCTGCATTCACAGATTACTATATTGCATCCGGGAAAAACCCGTTGCTGGTGCTCTTATATGTAGCCAGTGGCGCCATTGGAAAATCTGCCCTGAGCGGCGGTGCAGGCACCATGCTGATGGGCCTGCTCTTTCATTACTTCATTGCGTTTACTTTCACTATTTTGTTTTTCTGGCTCTATGCGCGCACCAGTTTGTTACACGGCAACTGGATAATAACAGGCATTGGCTACGGAATATTTATCTGGCTGATCATGAATTTAATTGTTGTGCAATTATCAGGTGCACCGCATGCACCAATAGCTGCCTTGAAAGCGGGCAAAATAGCCAAGTCTGCGCTGATACTTATTTGCATGATCGGCCTGCCATTGTCTTTTATCGCCCGCAAATACAAACCCAATATTTTTCTTGAAAAAGACAGCAATGACTTACAGACGCTGTCATCCTAACGACCTGTATATGTTATCCGGACAGCAGAAACGGCAATTCATAGACGATTAAATGCCGCTTACCCGCTATGCAGAACTGACAATAATTTTACCGATTTTTGATAGTATGAAAAGAATATGGCTGCATGTGCTGTTCTGGATATCTTACCTGGCAGAAGATACATTGCTAGCCTATTGGTGGGATGGCGCCCGGTTCAATGGCAAAATACTTTTGTCGCTAAAATTATGCGCTACCCTGCTGCCGCCAAAAATTGTATTTACCTATTTCATTTTATATGTCATACTGGACAGGGTGTTAAAACAGAACAACCGCCTTTTCCTGAATATTGCGGGCCTGTTGCTGGCAGTGATAACAACATTATTATTGCTGCGTACCATAGATATCTACTTTATTTATCCCGTTATTTTTGGGGTGCACACCTACATACGGTTCTTCAAACCATTTTCATTTCTATTTAACCTGATTGATTTGGGATTTGTATCCGGACTGGCCATCGCCATGCGGCAGGTTCGTTTGCAACTGGCTGCGGGTGAAAGAGAAAAATTACTGATAAAGGAAAAGCTGGAGGCCGAATTAAAATTTTTAAAGAATCAAACCAATCCACACTTTTTGTTTAACACGCTTAATAATATTTACGCGCTTGCCAGGAAAAAATCAGACAGTACAGCCAGCGTGGTGTTGAAATTGTCGAAGATCCTGCGTTTTATGTTGTATGAATCCGGAAAAAAATTTATTACTATTGGGGAGGAAATACGCCTGATAGAGGATTATATCGACCTGGAAAAAATAAGGTACAATGAAAACCTGCACGTTGTTTTAAACACGGATATTGATAATAGCGCGCAGCCGGTATCTCCCCTGCTTTTATTGCCTTTTGTAGAAAATGCATTCAAGCATGGTGTAAGTGAATCCTTTTTTGATTCAACAGTAAAAATAGCCATCAGTCTGCAGCGCGGGAAACTGCTTTTCGAAATTGAAAACACAAAAGAAGATGAAGAAGGAAAGCAACAGGCAGACACTAAAATAGG
>Ga0157376_10001180_pt1 | contig 17218 bp, 11 predicted proteins | sample M45metaG_FD_121801 | JGI IMG/M metagenome (GOLD analysis project Ga0157376, IMG submission 121801) | Miscanthus rhizosphere microbial communities from Kellogg Biological Station, Michigan, USA - M4-5 metaG | ecosystem: Host-associated > Plants > Roots > Rhizosphere > Soil | place: USA: Michigan... | reverse complement strand
CGCCCCCCCCGCCCCTCCACCCGGAGGGGCGGGGAGCCCCTTCCGTAATTCCTTTCACCCCCCCCTGGGGGGGGGGGGGGGGTTAGGAGAGCGCAGCAACCCCTCCCTTGCCTCATGTTTTTTTTTAGACTCTCAAAAAACATAAGGCAAGGGGTAGCACCGCTAAGGAGAAGTAGCTGCCCTGCTTGTACCTGCCTTAGGGAGCTAAAGTAGGGGGAGGTGTGTGCCGTCGTTCGCTAAGGGAGAGGAGGACCGATAAATTTTGTAACCTTGTGTAGCTTGCTGTGCCTGCCTTCGGGGCAGCTGCTACGCTAGACCTACATTAGTAGACCGTTAACCAAAGCAACAAAATACAATTACAGACGTTATCTTTTCTAAATGGAAGAAATGTTAGCAGCTGCTAAATATATTGGAGCGGGAGTAGCTTGCTCAGGTTTAATCGGGGCGGGGGCTGGAATCGGAGTAGTATTCGGTTCATTAATCACAGCTACAGCTAGAAACCCTCAAATGAAAAATCAATTCATGCAATATGCCGTATTAGGATTCGCTTTATGTGAAGCTACAGGTTTATTCGCTTTAATGGTTTGTTTCTTAATCTTATATTCATAGTCGTATATACTCTCAAACCGTCAGCAGTCTATACACTTGATTTAAATAAATAGATATAAGGTTGCTCCTCCCTCCCTTCAGCGTACGCAGCCCTTCAGGGGAGGGGTTAGGGAATAACGCAACCACCTTATCCTACTCTGTTTTTATAATGGAATTGGCTGCGGCCTGTCTATCCTTACCGCCTATGAGGAGTATAAAGTAAGAGGAGGGGAGCTACTTTTTAACCCCTTATCACTCACGAAGCCTTGCTGCTACCTTTCAGCAAGGGAGGGATAGTCTAGCTTAGTATGGTATTATCAGGCATAGCCTTGGATAGCCTGTAATTAGTAAGGCTTAGAAAGGCATAGCCTAGCCTATCTAAACTGGCTGACTACGAACAGCAAGCGCAGCTAGTCTGATCCTTACTACTTTATCGAGCAGCAAACTCTGACCCTTTTACCCTTGCGAAAATATGCCCTATTAATTTAGCCCCTTTTTAGGGCAGCGTCCGCTCCCTAACCCAAAAGGCAGCCCTTCTAGCGGTAGCAGCCCCTTCTAGGGGGGTGTAACTTCGTAAGGACCGGCTTCTTTTTTTATAATATATTATAAAAAAAGAAGCTGGGCGTTCGCACCCTAACGGAGTGAACCCCCTCCCCCCTACCCTTCGCCTCAAAGGGAAAGGGGGTTTGCGGAGCTGGGGAGGGAGAGGGCTTTTAATATGAGATCCTACCGAGAGTGAAGCAACCTTTCCTGCTTCTTTTTTTTTATAATAAAAAAAAAAACAAGTCCTTCCTGGATAAATACCTAATGCAGTCCCCCTCTGGGGGTTGTTTAGGCTTGTTTAGGTTTGCTTAGAGTTTGATTTAATCTAAGAAATCAAAAAAGAGGGTAGAACCGCTCCAAATCGGTAGCCTGCTGTTATTTTATTTATTAAAATTTTACAAGGCCGACAGTTGCTACGTAAGGCCGACAGTTGCTACGCAAGGAGAGGGGGTGCTAGTGTAGTACCCTGCAGGTGTAGGCAGCTGGAATCAGGGAGTAGGAATGGAGGGGGTAGCGTCCCTGCCGATAGGCTGGGGATATAAGTAAGGTGAGGTTATTTTAAGCTGAAATCGGAAAAATAATTTAAAGAGTCTATGACGGTGCTCTGCCTTAGCCGGATCTTAAATTGTTACCTGCCACTCTTTAGATAGATCAAAAGCCTTCAGTCAAAGGATCACTTGCTTTATGAGCCCGCCCATAAGGTCTTTGTCTACGTAAGTAGGCCAAGTGAACAAGGCCTCCGGCAAAGTAATAAAAAGGCTATGTACTATAATGTGTTTTTATTATATAAAAGAGGCAGGCAAGGTAATAAGGGTCGATCAAAGACTGTACCAAGAATTTGGAAAATAAAGGAACAAAAAGGGTATATCTTCAAAATGTAAATTAAGGAAATAATAAAGAAATTCTAGTATAAACTTATAAGAAAATTTAACTTCAAACTTAATATGGAGTCTAGTACCCCTCAGTTCTAGCAGCCCCGTTCTAAGAAGGTTATTTCTTGCCTTGCTACTCTAGCCCTTCATGTTTTTTTTATTATATAAAAAAAAACGTAGCCTCTGTTATTTTATTTATTAAAAATTTACAAGGGCTTGCTCTAGTATACGCAGTCATCCCCAGCTTCTTTTTTTTATAATATATTATAAAAAAACAAGCAACCCCTCCCTTTTTAGGGCGGCTGCTACGTTGAAGAAAAGAAATAACCTCCCCACCTTCCACCTTTAGGGCGGTAAATGGTTAATTTATGATTTATATAGAAATAAGACCCAATACCCCTTCTATTAATGTTTAGAATAAACTTCTGTAAAGCTTGCACCCGACCCCGGAGGGAGGGCATAGCCTTGAACCTTTGCGTGTATCTTGCTCCGCAACTGCCTGCCCTAGCTAAACTTAGGTCCAATGGATCGCAGCCGTCCCCTTGCATAGGTAATAAAAAGAGGAAGAGTAGTACCGCTGCCACGTAATTCTCAGTAACGCTTGCCCTAGCGAAGCAACCTGCTGCATTCCTTCAAGCTCACGCAGCCCTATAGGGGGTTAGAGGCAAGGGTCAGAGTGAAGCACTCTCCTGCTCACCCCTGTCTGTGTGTTTTTTTTTTAATCTCCACAAACAGAGGCTGGGAAAGCCCTAGCGTACGCTACTGCCTGTTTTTTTTTTTTTTTTAAAAATATAAACCAAAATATGAGCCAACCTAACCCTAGCGTAAGCCGGGTAAGGTTAAGGTTCAAGTAGCAGGCGTATGCTTAAAGGTGAGGCTTGTTACCTCCCGATAGGAAAAGGGCGGGAGGCGTAGATAACAGAAGGTTACCAAATAGTTATTCGCACCGTGCGTTTTACTAGAACTCGATCTTATTTATAAATAACTAACTTTAACTATATGTAGCTAAAATTCGTTCTACACCCAGCTTCTCTGGCCCCCTCTGCCGATAGGCGTTTGCTTTTTTACTCTTGCTACCAAGCGTTCGCATATGGCAACCCCCCCATCCCAGCTTAATCAGCCACACCCCCTATTCTATCGGCCGCTGAAGCTTGCTTCGCTTGCTTTGGTTGCTACGCTTGCTTCGCTTGCTTCGTTACAAAAGGGGGGGGGGGAGCATACTCCCTGGCGAAGCCAAACCCGATAGGGTGTGTATTTAGTACAAAATACAACAAAAAAACCAATACCTCTTGAGGGCACCCTTATGATAATCTTTAAGCCCCCTTCTAGGGTTACTACCTCCAACTTAAGTAGGGGGGGGTGGGGGGCGCTAGACACCGTCAGGTTGCGAACTAAGGTAGACTAGGAGGGCTAGGGCCTACCTCTCCCTTTCGGGAGAAGTAAACCTCCATAGCCTCTAACCCTCCTAGGGGTAGCTAAGCAAGGGAAGCAGGCTTCACTAAGTAACTTCCTAAAGAGGGCAGCTATCCCTAGCGTAGTATACTCTTTATAGCCTAGCGGAAGCAGGTACTTGCATCCTGTTTTTTTTTATTCAAGCCCTCTTGTTTTTTTTTTTTTAAAATAAAAAGACTAGCGGCAGGGATAGACAATAAGTTACGCCCTGCCTAATGCCTTTAATGCCTCTCGGGGAGGCAACCTCCGGTACAGAAAGCAGAAAGGAAAGGCTGCCTTCATGTTTTAGCCTACTACAAGGAAATCAGCTTATCAATAAGGCTAAATTTTAAGGGCAGGCCTAGTTTAGCAGGTTTTACAAAAGCTTAAGGACCAAAGTTTATATTAAGCTCCGCATGGGGTAATTATCAAGTATGCCCCCCAAATTAAGGGTTGAGTTACAGAAGGTCTGTAGTAGACCTGCAAAGTCTCACTTAAGGGTTCAATTCCCTCTTAACCCTTTTATGTATTATTGATTAGTCTCTTCTGCTACTTTTCCTGCTGCCTATCCCGATAGGGGAGGCTTGCCAACTTTAGTAGGCAAGGGAGGGATAAGCCTCCCTTATTAGAAGGTTGCTATACCTGCTCCTTGTCTACCTTAGGGCTCTTTTTTTTTATAAAAAAAACATGAAGCAAGAAGTTACCCTGCGAATGCAGGGCTACTTACGTAAGCCTTAAGCCCCTCCCCTTTTTTAAGGGCTGCTAAAGCAGGAATGCCTTCTGCGACGTATCCATTCCTATCAGTTTCTTTTTTTGATATTATAAAAAAACATGAAGCAAGAGATTCCATGCCTGCGTACTTTACCTAGCTATAGAAAACCAGCCCTAGCTTTGTAGGCGGGAAGGGCTTGCGGAGCAGGAGTTTAAATTAGGTCCAACGCCAAGCGCACCTTTGTTTTGCAATCTAAGCCTAATCCCCCTGCTACCTTCGGCAAGGGCAGGACCTAGCCAAGGCCATGTAAGAAGGAGAGTTAGGACTACTCATCTAGGATAGGCCAAACTCCGTAGCCCTAGAACTACAGCCTAAGAAAGTGGTAAGCGTACCTCTGCTTGCGCTAATGCTTAGCTTCTGCTTTAACAACTTACTGTATTAGCAAAAGAGTTAAGGGCCGCATACGTAATCGAGGGCTTAGATTAAGGGCAACTAATATCTGCTGTGCGAGGCGGATCTACTTAGCGCCCCTACTTACACCTCTAGCTAACGCAGCCCCTTTTAAGGCTTCTGCCTATTGAAGTTGGCAAGGAGCAGAGGATAAAGCAGGCTTACCCTAACCCTTAGGGTCAGGGAGGCTAATATATTAATATAACAAGACTAGCCTAACGTATGTAGTTCACTGCTCCCTCCCTTGCCTTTAGGCAGCAGGGAAAAGCCTAGCCTTGCCTTCTGTTAACGAAGTATATAAAGACTTGCTTAAACTATGGTGCATATCAAAAAAAAAGGACCGGTCTTATAACCCTGCTTAGGAGGTAGCATTTACACCGCTACCTAAGGGTAACTGGACCGTTAGTCATCCCCTTCCCTTTACCGTAGGTTGCATCAACCCCCCTAAAAAGGTTGTACCGCTTCCTGCTGCTTTTTGCCCTGCTACGCTAGCCCTTCTCCCCATGGGAGGGAGGCAAGGCAGCCTAACCCTAAGCTCCGCAACTGCCGATAGGCTTGCTCCCTCCCGATAGGAAAAGGGCTCGGTTGCGTACGCTAGGCAAGGGAGGAATATAAAAGTGGTGAACTTAGCTGAGGTTTACGGCCTATTCTCACTAAGCTACTTTATATATTCTCTTAGTTTAAGGGTAGAACAGCATTCTTCTAAAGTGTTAATTTTGGTTCGACTCCAAAAGAGAATTTCAATGAAATCCTTATAGGTCACTAATTTAGTTTATTAAAAAGTAACCTACCCTCTATCTCATACGGCTTCTCTTCAAGCGAAGCAGCCTACGAACGTAAGAAACCTCTCCCTTCCAATAGATACACAGCCCTCGGCCTAGGAACGCTAATGTCCTTAAATTTAAATAGGGGGCGCAACCTTCCTTAAGTAGGAGCGCTGGCTTACCAAGGCTACGTGAGCAGAGGAGTAGCAGCCCCCTAGCTAACGCTCCCTTGCCAAAGGCAGCCTCCCCTATCGGGATAGGCGGCAGGTTGCTTTATCTAACCCCCCCTGCCGATAGGCTTGCTCCCTCCCGATAGGAAAAGGGCTTGCTTTCTTCTTTTTTTATATGATAAATCCAAAGAGAGGGGAGCGCCGGTAGGGAAAGGGAGGGCTGGGAATATAAATAAGGTAAAGGTAAATAGGAATAGTAATAATAATAAAGTATAATGGCAAGGTGGTTATATTCTACTAATGCTAAAGATATTGGGACTCTTTATTTAATATTTGCTGTTTTTTCAGGGATGATAGGTACAGCCCTATCAGTTTTAATCAGAATAGAATTAGCAGCACCAGGTGTTCAAATCTTACAAGGAGACCATCAACTATATAACGTAATTGTATCTAGTCATGCATTATTAATGATTTTCTTCATGGTGATGCCTGGTCTAGTAGGAGGATTCGGTAACTATTTTGTTCCCGTTTTACTAGGAAGTCCAGATATGGCATTTCCTAGATTAAATAATGTTAGTTTTTGGTTACTTCCCCCTTCTTTAATATTATTACTTGTCAGTGCACTAGTAGAAAGTGGTGCTGGAACTGGATGAACGGTTTGAAATAAGCCGTGATACTATAGTGATATAGTAAATATAAAATCTTACTCGATGCGAGAAAATCTTCCAATTTTATCTTCGGCAATTCTAATACCCCTCTTCTGCCTTTCGGCAAGGAGCAAGCCTCTAAACCCTCATAGGGGAACTGCTATCCGTAAGGGCGCTGAGGAAGGCAACCTAGCACACGCTTTCTTGCCTTTCCCTTCTGCCAATAGCAGGGGAGGGAGCAGGGCTTTTACCTGCTGCCTAAAGGCAAGGGAGGGTGCTGGGGTTTTCACCGCTTCCTTGCCTTTAAGCAGCAGGACTGGAAGGCAGCCTAACCTACCTTTTCGCCCCCTTAAGGCTAGCTGCTTTAACAAGGCTAAGGCGGATGAACAGATAAAATACGGATGGAGTTGCTCATCACTACTAACAAGTGGCAGCAAAAATACTCTTGACATGAAGACAATTCGCCAGGTCATGCTGAGTTGAGGAATGATTGCTTTGCTTGCATGGAAACTGTACCTGCCTGTATTTATAGCGATATTCAAAAAGCCCCTGTGTACGCAGGCTGCCTCCGGTAGAGGTTTACGAGGCTTGCTCCAAGCCGAAAGGCAGAAGGGCTGCCTTTGCCTAAGCTTTGCACCCTTGCCCTGCTACGCTAGCCCTAATTGTAACAGGTGTGCCTTCGACAAGGGAAGCATCAGGGTTTTTGCGAAGCAAGGGGCAAGGGAGGCCTGAGCTAGCTTCACAGGGCAAGGCGAAAAGCGGTTTTTGTTGCGGGGCTATCTGTGACCCCTGCTATCCCGGAGGGGGGAGCTATCTTATACAAGGCTTGAGGTTTCAACTCAGCATTTCTTTCAGAGACTACACGTAAGACATCTTAAAATTTTAAATAGTATCCCTTGCACCGCTACTATAACCTTAGGGGCTTTGGGTTCTTTAGGAATTATTGGTTTTGCTCCTTTTTTTTATATGATCAAAAAAGAACAGGCAGCCTATCGGCAGGGGTGCGTAGCAAGAGAGATACCTAAAGTAGCAGCCTCTTCTCCAACTAAAGTAGGGCAGGGCTGCGTACCAGCGCCCTTACGGATAGCAGCCCGGCCAATCGGTAGGAGAATAAGCAGTCTAATTATGAATAAAACCACTTTAATAGAGAATAAAAATGTATTTTATCAGTGGTTAGTCGGATTCACAGATGGGGATGGTACTTTTTCTATATCGATTTCTAATAATAAAATTACTTTTATCTATCAAATAAGTCAAAGTACTTATAATCTAAGAGTCTTAAATTTTATAAAAAGTCAATTAGGTGTAGGGGGCATATCAATAGAAAAAAAAAGATCTATGGCTTATTTTAGAATAACAGATCGAAAATACTTAGAGTCTTTGATAATGCCGATATTTGATAAATACCCGCTTTTAACAAGTAAGCAGTTCAACTATATAAAATTTAAACAGGCCTTTCTGAAGGCGCAACAAACAAATCTATCCACTTTAGATAAAATAAATATCATAAAAGAAGATATTTGTAAAAATTGCCCTGAGGATTATATATCTCCAGCATGGGCTCTTGTTGACTTTAAGGTTACAAATTTTGAAAGTGGATCCAAAGTTATGAATAAACCTTGATTAATAGGTTTTACAGAGGCTGAAGGTAGCTTCTATTTAGTTGAAAAAAGTGAATCTAGATTAGTACATGGATTTGAAATAACCCAAAAACTGGACCTTATTGTACTTACAGCAATCAAGTATTTATTAGGTATAAAAACTAATGTTTCTAAAAAGAAAGCTGGAAATTATTCTTTGGCCAGCACAAATTCACGTGCTATAGAAAATATAATAGAATACTATAGAAACACAATGAAAGGAATGAAATCATTCGAATTTCGTGTTTGATCTAGATCTTATTATAAATATAAAGGTAATTATAATGCTCTTAATATTATTAGAAATAGAATTAGAAATATGAAAAGTAAGCGATATGTTCAGTAAGGCTTTTTTTGATTGCTGCACTGATTATAAAACATCCTTAACTCCCTCCCCTAACCCCCTTAGGGGGGGTAAGGGAAGAAACAGCCTATTAAAATAGTAAAATAGTCGCAGGCTAGGCTGCCTTCGACCAGGGAAGCATTCTCTTCTGCTAACGACCCACCTTAGGGGATAACTGCGTTCGCAGGCTAGCCTCTTTTTTATAAAAAAGAGGCAGGGCCTGCTGCACTAGCCTACATCTCAATGAATGTGGTGCAAGTGTTCCTTCATTCTGCTTCCTAAGAAAAAAAAAAGAAAAGGGTCCCTGCAGTCTTGCTTTATGTCTCCCTCCCTTAGCTTAAGCTACAAGTGGGGTTGCGTACTTCCCTTACCCCCCTAAGGGGGGTTAGGGGAGAGGGCTTTTTTTATTAAATAAAAAAAAGAGGCTGTTATTTTAATTTATTAAAATTTATAAGGCCGACAGTTGCTACGCAAGGCCGACAGTTGCTACGCAAGGAGAGAGAAGCTGACTGCAAGCTGCAAGCTACTATAATTATAACAATTTAAAGATGAAAGAATAGTCCGATCTCTAGTGTTAAATTAGAGAGTATAATGATAACCTTTTTTATAAAAGTGCAAATTTACGTTACCATAAGGAATATAAAACCTAATCCTTTCTAGCATTTCATATGGGGCTGCGTGAGCTAGAAGAAAGGCAAGGCTGTATCCCTCCCTTTGCCTTATGTTTTTTTTTTTTAATTAAATAAAAAAAAACCGCAAGCCAAGGGGAAGGCAGCGGAGGGGTTAGGCAGCGTACGCTGGAGGTTAGGGGGTTGCGTTCTTCCCTTACCCCCTAAGGGGGGTTAGGGGAGAGGGCTTTAATTTATTAAATTTTACAAGGGTAGCACCGCTATTGTAGTGTTTTCCTTAACCTAGAGCAGTTATAAACCTTATGGTTCACATAAAGGAAAGCCTTAAAATTTAAAAAGGTGAGATTATCAACATAATGTTATCCTCCACTTTCTTCTATCCAGTCTCATTCTGGAGGTGCTGTTGATTTAATGATTTTTTCACTACACTTAGCTGGAGTCTCTTCTTTACTAGGTGCTATTAATTTTATTACAACTGTTATGAATATGAGAACACACGGTATGTCATATCATAAAATGCCTTTATTCTGTTGAGCAATTGTAATTACAGCGGTATTATTACTGCTATCTTTACCTGTTTTAGCTGGTAAAATAGTGCTAGCTTAAAATCTGGCCATATGCTGGAAAGTGTACTTAAATACATTATCAGCAGGAAACTCTAGCCTATGGCAGTAAAAGGATCCTCAGAGACTGTACGCCAGAAAATATACAAATTATTTTTTATTTATTGCTCCGCACGATATTTTTAATAATATAATCTTTTATTTTAAGTGGCGAAAGGCTCGATCTAATATCAGCTTAAAGTCCCTTGCTCCACCCTCCGGCGCCTCCGGCGGAAAGGCAAGAACTATAAATAAATATGAGGCCCTTGCCGCGTTAGCCCTTTATTTTAAAATAAAAATTTACCCCACAAGCCTTCAACTCTAAAATTTTATTTATAAAAATAACCGAAAGGCAGGCTGCCTACTTAAGTAGGCAAGTAAATGTTTATATCATATATAGAAATCACAAGGCCTAACTTCGCTTGGGCGGGGCACAAATAATTTATATATTTAAGAAATAGTCCAAAAAGTAGGTATTATCTAAACTTTTAGAAACCTGCTAAACTTATTTTAGCACCTATCTTTATATACGCTCCCTAAGGGGTAGTGCAAGAAAAACTAAAAATATAAGACTATAAAAACAAATAACACCAAAAAGTTCTATTCTTCAGTATTTAGCTTTAGTTTCTAATACACTATTTAAACCATTTACAATAGGTTTGATTTTATATGGAAGCCATCTATAATATGATACGAAAATAGGCCGGATATTTCTGTAGTGGAAATCATTCTTACTATTACATTGATCTATCAACTTGCTATGTTGATAGATTTTATTATCTATAGAATTTTTATAGAAACTGGTTTTTTAGATGTGAAATTGGAATTATCGGAGAATAATAATACTTTGCCGGAGGCCTTGTTCTAATAGCTGCAACGCTAGCCCTAATTCTAATAATATTGACAATAGTAATTACCCTAATGATAATATTCCTAGAAATAGAGAGAACCCTGACATTGCTAGACTTATTAGATACCTAAGTACAAATGTTGGAGCTTTATTAGCACGAAGGCCTGTAACTAGGGCGATAGGTCTAACGGTAGTAAATGCGGGCAATATAATCGCAGATGTTGCCTCTAATGAGGAAAGAGCAAATTATTGAATCGACCAATGAAATTTCTATAAGGCTAATGGAAGATTTAGAGGAGGAGCACAGGGTTCAGGGCCTTTTGAAAGAGGGACTAATCCTTTTGAACCTGCTTCAGGGCAAGGTCCAACTAGTTCAGGCTCGCTCTTGCTTAGCAAGCCAGGGAATACCTCTACTTCTAATTTTACATCTAATTTAATTGGAGACGGCTCTGTAGATTTTTCATTTATAAAGGATTTTTTTACACCTGTTGACCATAATATTCCACTGGATACTTTAATCAGTGTACACTTCCCCTAGGGGAGAGTGATTATTTTAGGTCTTTTTGTATTTGTTTCTGCCTTAATAATTCTAAGTTTATACTTTTACATAAATGTTCTAATTCTACTTAATAAAGATTACTTCTTAAATAAAGTTAAAAATAAATATGTATTACTGTATGTAAAATATATTATTTTTAAAACAAAGATAGATTTTATCTTTATTGGTTTAATTACTTTATGCATGTTATTTTTTATGGCTTATATTTTACATTATTTAATAGCTGCTACGCTAGCCCTATATTATTAAAATAAGTTAAAGGCTATTACTATGATCTTAACGGATAGAAATTTCAATACTAGTTTTTATGACCCTGCAGGAGGTGGTGACCCTGTTTTATATCAACATCTTTTCTTTAATACAAATTATATTCTATCGTCTACTTTAGCTTTAGCCGGTAGCCATAATAACTCTTGCTTGCCAACTTTAGTAGGCAAGGAGCTTACTCCTACCCTCACCCCTCGGGGGGTAAGGGTTAGAGAAAATCAAACTTTTGATTTTTCACTTTTTTATTCTAAATTCATAGAGTATTATCCCGATCTTCAAAAACCTAGTAAAAATTTTCTTGAGTGATTTATAGGATTTTCAGAAGGAGAAGGGTCATTTATATTGGCTAAGAGAGGAGATTTAGCTTTTGTTATTACTCAATCTACTACTGATATTAATTCCTTAAATTACATTAAGAAAAATCTTGGTTTTGGTACTGTGATAAAACAGTCTGTAAAAGGGAATACACACAGATTTGTAGTTCAAGATATAAAGAATTTATATCTAATTTGTTTAATTTTTAATGGAAACATGGTTTTCCCTACTAGAAAGGCTAGATTTTTAACCTTTCTTTCTTCTTTCAATGAAAAACTTTTAAGACGGAAAAGCGAAACAATATCTCCTTTGGATATCTGTGTTTTACCATCTTTAAACGATTGTTGAATATCAGGCATTAGTGACGGAGAAGGTTCCTTTACTTGCTCTTTACTGTCTAAAGGAATAGGTTATAGAATTAGATATATTTTGACTCAGAAATGAGAAGTAAATAAATTTGTTTTAGAACACATCTTAAGTCTTTTTAGTACGTCCCATACTTTAGCAGAACAAGGCTCTGCTTTGGATAAGGTTTCTCGCGGAGCGAGCGGAGCGAGCGGAGCGAGCTTCGCGCTCGAAGGAAAAGTCGAACCACATTCTGTTGAAAATGTGTGAGAGATTAGAATTAATGGAGTTAAAAATTGTAAAGGTTTATTCCCTTATTTTGATAAGTTCCCTCTAATAACTAAAAAAAAAGAGAGTTATTTAAAATGAAAATTAATTCATTCTAGATTAATTAGTAAAGATCATCTAGATCCTAAAACTAGATTAGAATTAATAGAACTGGCTAGGCAAATAAATCAAGGCTAGCCTATCGGCAGCTAGCCTATCGGCAGCTAGCCTATCGGCAGCTAGCCTATCGGCAGCTAGCCTATCGGCAGCTAGCCTATCGGCAGCTAGCCTATCGGCAGCTAGCCTATCGGCAGCTAGCCTATCGGCAGAGCGCGAGAAAATATAAAAAGGAAAAAAGGGGCTTGGTTTAGTCAAAGCTATGAAAAATTTTAAGGCAGATGTAAAAAAAAGTAAGACCTTAAAAGATAAATACCATTTAGTATACCACTACCCTAGTTCTTTCACTTACGCTATTTTAAGCGTTTGTTACTGCTTTGAAAAACAATTCTTAGGAAAAATTCAAAGAAGAAAGAGCAATGCTGGTGGAATAATTTATTTTATTCATACGGTCAAAATTCCCTAGAACAAGACCGTCGGTTTCCTAAGAGATCGCTACAGACTGGTTCACCGGTGGGTGCCTGAAATGGTGCTTAATGTACAGTCGGATTCCTCTTAAAATCCATAGGCTGATATTTGCAGTACCCTGCGTAGCTGCTCCAGCTTCTGTAATTCGTAGATGGAGCAGCCTACTAGCAGGTGGAAAGCATGTATCAGGTTATATAGCTATAAGGTGAAAAAAGCTATATAATAAGGAATTGGGTTCTTTGGTCAACGGTGGCCCTTTAAAAGTATTAATTTAAAATACTTATTGCAACAAACTATAAGCGAGGAGTTCGTTATATATTCATTAGGTACTTTAAGTATAAGTTCTAGCCCCTTCCCCTGCCTTAGGCAAGGTTACGTACGCTCCCTAAGGGCTTGCGGAGCAGGGGGACAGACCCTTAGAGTAAAAAACCAGTGAACTTACGATAATTCGCAAGTAACCAACACGTGTAACTCGTTAGTAGGAACTTCAGAGACCATACGTTTGTTAAACAAGCCCTTGCTTTTGCCTAGCGCGGAGCTCGCTCCGCGAGGAGTAAACCCCTTACCCACCCCGGAGGGGGGGGGTGAGGGTCAGTCTTGCTCCTTTTTTTTATTATATAAAAAAAGAACCGGAGGGGTAGGCTCGTGCTGCATCCCTATAAGGGAGCGCAGCAGTCTAACTTATAGAAGCTTAAGCTTAAAAAGATCTATACATAATCTCACTAGTTCTGATTCTGATCTGAAAATTAAACAATGAATCGCCGGTCTAATAGATGGGGATGGTTGTTTTACACTCTCTAAAAAGGGATATGCGGGATTGGAAATTACAATGGATATAAGAGATGAACGAGCTCTGCAAACTATCAAAAATATTTATGGTGGGTCTATAAAATTAAGATCTAATGCCAATGCCCTAAGATATAGACTACATCATAAAGTAGGATTATTAAGTCTTATTAAAGATGTAAACGGTCATATTCGAAACCCTAATAGATTAATACAACTGAATAAACTCTGCGATAAGTATGAAATTAGTCTTATTTGACCGGAAAAGTTAAATTATAGTAATGGTTGATTATCTGGTTTTGTTGATGCAGATGGAACAATTACGATCAATAAAACTAATTGACAATTATCTATATCTGCTAGTCAAAAAACACCTGATATACTAAAACCTTTAGTCTCTTTATACGGAGGAAACATTTATATTGATAATGGCAGAACTAAATCTTTCAAATGATATATCAGTAAAAAGGAAGATATTTTAAAATTAATAGAGTATTTTAAAAGATATCCTTCGAGGTCTGCTAAGAATAATAGATTACATTTAGTACCTAAGTTTTATGAATTAAAAACCATGAACGCACATAAAGCGGAGCAAGGAACTTTTCTAGCTAAAAGTTGATTTTATTTTTATTCAAAGTGAATGAGTTATGGATAGGTTTATTTTTAATGCAATGCTTTAATAGGTTCCCTGGCCTACTTATTTATATCTAAGGCCTAAGGCTAAGCCCTCTGCATCCAGCTACCCTAAGGGGCAAGCCCTCCCGCTGCATCCCCTGCCGATAGGCTGGGGCTTTGATTTATTAAAATTTTACAAGGGGCGACATAAGGCAAGGCAGCCTAACCCTAAGCTCCGCAACTGCCGATAGGCTTGCTCCCTCCCGATAGGAAAAGGGCTTGGTTGCGTACGCTCCCGATAGGGAAGGCAAGGAGCAGAAATAAAAATCTACTGGCTAGCTACCGAAGACTCCTACTCCTTCTTATTTATATCTAAGGTCGCTGGCGCAGCTGGCGCAGCTGACGCAGCTGGCGCAGCTGGCGCAGCTGGCGCAGCTGGCGCAGCTGGCGCAGCTGGCGCAGCTGGCGCAGCTGGCGCAGAGACAAGCACTTGTTTAAAGATATGGTCCAATAAAACATAGTAATAAGCATGCTTATGTTAAGGAGCAGCCTTAACTATAAAGTATAGCATTTTATTTCTATCTTTTTAGCACCCAGAGGTTTATATTTTAATTATACCAGGGTTCGGTATAGTTAGTCATGTAATATCTACTTTTTCTGGGAAATCTATATTTGGTTACATAGGAATGGTTTATGCCATTATTAGTATTGGATTATTAGGTTTCATCGTGTGGGCTCATCACATGTATGCAGTAGGTATGGATGTAGATACGAGAGCGTATTTTACGGCTGCTACTATGGTTATAGCCGTACCTACAGGAATTAAAATATTTAGTTGATTAGCTACGGCATATGGAGGGTCAATAAGACTCACAACGCCTATGTTATTTGTATTTGGATTTATTGCCTTATTCACTATAGGTGGATTGCCTACTCCGGTTAGTCCACTTTAAAGAAGACTATATGCTGGGAAGCTCAAATAAAACTAAGATTCTATAAGTAATTGTTAGCCTCCGCCTGTCGGCCTTGCTTTGCAACTGTCTTCCCCTATCGGCTGCGGTGCAAGAAGCAAGGCCTTGAATCCTTTTTACTTAGCCTAATGTTTCATTTAGTGCCTAAGGCAAGGGGCTGGTTTACAATGTTAACAAGCAAAAGCAAAGCAGGAGTATGGCGTAGCCCTTTCCGCTGTCGGAGGCAAGAGCTTAAGTAAAAATTTTAGTAGCCTTTTGCTCCTTTTTTTATAATATAAAAAAAAGCCAAAGGGTCATCACGCCAGCCGTAGGCAACCCCCCCGCCCTTTGAGGGAAAGGAGAGTAATCAGCAGGAAACAAAAACTATAGGACCTAGTTCAACAACAAATAAGGCTGAGGAATTAACACAGCCTCCTAAGGGCCGAAGGTCCGAAAGGCCGAAGGGCCGGCCCTTTTTTTTGTTTTAATACTATTTATTACCTATAGGAAGTAGGATCCTCAGAGACTATACGTATTCATCGTTTGTTGCCGTAGGCAAGAGCTTACGAGATGAAATAGTCCGAAAATAATAAATATTATTTTTGTATGCCTGTGCTCAAACTTCTATGATCTTTGTTTTCTCGCGGAGCGAGCTCCGCGCAACAAAGAGTATTATTTTAATCTATTTATAATAAACAATAGCGTTGCTTCCGGCCTAATCACCTTCTCAGGAGGTACACTTCAAAAGAATCAATACAAAACTTTTGTGACCTCTCCCCTATCAGGGGTGCAATCCCTGCCTTTCGGTAAGGATGCCGGAAGGCAGTGTACGCTAGAGGAATTTAAAACCAAAATTATAATAGAAACAGTAGAAAAAATAAAACCTATAAAATATTATAATAATTTCAAGGAAGAAAAGTTACAAATTAAAAAGGATCAGAATACAAAAACAGGCGTGTACTGTCTACTTAATTTAATCAATGGTCATTTTTATATAGGGAGTTCTGTGAATATAGCAATTAGAATGAGTAATTATTTAAATAATGCTTTTTTAAAACAGAACAAAAATAATAAAATGCCTATCGTACAAGCTTTGTTGAAATATGGACAAGATAACTTTGCACTTTTAATTATAGAGTATGTACCCTGCAAGAATGCCTCCGGCCTTGTAATTAGAGAAACTTATTATATAAAACAGTTCTTTCCTTATTATAATGTATTAAAGCAAGGTTATTCTTCATGAGGGTATAAACATACTGAAGAGACTAAAAAGATATTATCAGAATTAGCTGCGAATAGAAAACATTCTGCTAGAACTAGATCTTTAATTTCTGAAGCTTTCATAGGGGAGAAGAATCCATTTTATTGTAAAAATCATAAAACGAGCTCTAAATTAAGAATGATAGAGGCTAATTCCGCACATCCTGTGTATGTTTATAACTCATTTAAAGTTTTATTAATAACCTTGCCCTCTGTTAAAACTTTAGCTAAGTTTATAAAGTCTAATCATTCTACAATAGTAAACTATATTAAAAGTGGAGAGTTGTTTAGAGGAGAATGGTATATTAGAAAATTACCTTATAATATTACTGATAATCCTTTAATAAATAATTGGCCTTCACCTGACTTTGATTCTTTAATTTCTGAAATTATTAACAATGCACATATTAAAAAGGCTATCTTTGTTTATAAGAAGCTTTTTAATAAAGAGGTCTGCTCTGCTATAGAATTTATACGTAAGTTTGAAGGGATTACACACATACAAAAAGAATTGAATATTCATCATGACCTTATAAAAAAACATGCTTCAAACAATACACCGTACGAAACGGTAGCAGAAAGCCCCCATGGGGGTAAGGCTGCTAAAGCTGGAGAGTGTTACATTTTTTCTTACAAAAGATTACCTTTAGGCTAAGTCTTATTATACCGGGCACCAGGACAGCGAAGAAAGGCAGCCCTGTAAAACTTTATTGCTCCTTGCCTTTGGCAGGTGCGGCTACGCCTCCCTTCTGCCTTGGGCAAGGGGTTGCCCCTTCGGCCGCGGAGCGATAGCAGTGTCTCCGCTCCCGGTAGGGGTTGCCCCCTTCGGCCGCGGAGCGAGAGCAGGAGCAAGAAATAAAAATTACTAGCCGCCGGCCTTTCGTGCTTGCGCTCGCCCCCCCCCCCCCCCCCCCCCCCCCCCCCCCCCCCCCCCCCCGCCCCCCGCCCGCCCCCGGGCGGGGCGGCGGCCCGCGCGCCGCGCCGCCGGTTGGTTGTTGTTTGCTTGGGTGTATAATATATTAGAATTT
>Ga0157376_10001176_pt1 | contig 17228 bp, 14 predicted proteins | sample M45metaG_FD_121801 | JGI IMG/M metagenome (GOLD analysis project Ga0157376, IMG submission 121801) | Miscanthus rhizosphere microbial communities from Kellogg Biological Station, Michigan, USA - M4-5 metaG | ecosystem: Host-associated > Plants > Roots > Rhizosphere > Soil | place: USA: Michigan... | reverse complement strand
TGGCTGCAATCAGCAGGCACAGCATCACCACCAGCGCACAAGAGGTGCGAAGCAGGCGTGAACAGAGCAATTCGCTCCTTGTGTCGTCTGTGGCCATGGTGTGCGGTTATATTCCGATGCACAAGACAACCTTCATAAAGGCCTGAAAGGTCTCAAGATCCGTGCCGAGAGGGGCCTAGACTAACCTGCGGATAGGACAGGGAAAACGACGGCCATGCCGCATGCCGCACTATGGCGCGATCTGCACAGAGTGGACGTTTGGGAACTGTCGGCTTTCCCAAGAAAGTGCCCCAGTTCTTCGGAGGCGAAAACTTCTCAGAGATTTTCGATCAGAGAATTAGGGACGGCTGCACACGATCGTTGGCAGGCTGAGGAAAACTATGTCGCTCCGTGGAAGATTCGGGAGTCTACATACGTGGAATGACAGGAGCATCCCGCTAGAGGAGATCGCCGATCAGCTTGACCGCCTCCTCGGGCGAGGCAGCGGCATGGACGAGACGGGGAGCGAGATTTGTGAACAGGCCCACACCGGCCTTGTCAACTCCCAATAGAATCACGGTCTTCTTTGCCTTCAGCGCCAGCGCAACTTCTGAAACCGTTCCAGTACCGCCGAGCCCACAAGCCACGATGACGTCGCTGGACATGACGTTCACGTTATTGCGTGCCTGGCCCAGGTCCGTGAGGATTGCCACGTCCACAAATCGTGACACCTGCACTTTGCCATCTGGAAGAATCCCGATCGTCAAGCTGCCGGGAACCGACTTCGCCCCTTCGCTGGCTGCATCCATCACACCGCTCGCTCGTCCTCCCGTCAACACCACCCAGCCTTGACGTGCAATGAGTTCTCCTAAGGTTTTGGCATCAGCCAATTCTCGAATATCAGCCTTGGCCGGACCCATGACCCCGATCACTGGTTTCCTTATCGATCGTCGAATCGGACGTTTCACGAACCGCACCTCACTGGGCAAAGGTATCGGCACCGGTTGCTGGGATCAGAAATATACACCGAGGGTGGGGAGCTTGTCGCCCGACTCTCGCAAAGGCTCAGCAGGGAGGGACATGCAGCTCGGCTTACGTCAGGGATTTCCCCACAACGCTTCCAGTCGTTGGGCTCGACCACAATTGTATTTGTAGAATTTGTAGCGGATAGGATTCTTCTTGTAGAAGTCCTGATGGTACTCCTCGGCGGGATAGAACTGTGAAGCCGGCACAATCTGCGTGACGATCGGCTCTGTGAATCGTTTCGATTGCTCGATCGCTTGTTTTGAAGTGTCCGACGCACGTTTCTCTTCATCGGTCTGGAAGAAAATGACCGAGCGATACTGGCTGCCGTGGTCGCAGAATTGTGCGTTTGGTGTGACAGGATCGACATTGTGCCAAAAGGCATCCAGCAGCTTCTGGTAGCTTACTTTGGATGGATCATAGATCACTTCGACCGATTCCGCATGCCCTGTTCGTCCAGCGGACACCTCTTCATAGCTCGGATTGGCGACCTTACCTCCCATATATCCCGAGGTTGCAGACAGCACCCCCTCAACCTTCTCGAAGGCTTCTTCCATGCACCAGAAGCAGCCCCCCGCGAAATAGGCCTTGCCGGGAGTCGCGTCCGCCTCGGCGTGGCTGGTCGACTGTACATTCCAAGCTCCGAATAGGAGAACGGCCACCGTAAGAACCGATAGCGCAGCTTGCCTTGTCATGAAACGTTCCTCCTCACAGATTCAGTCGATTCGCTTGGTAAAGTCTTATATGTCTCTACGGGCCCGGCTTCGACTCAGATGTTTTCTACGATGGGGCTCCTTGCGGACCGTGGCACGCTATCTCGCGTGCGGCTTCTTTGTCCCACTGCTGGATGCGCTTCCTGGTTCATGAGAGGCGAACCTCCTAGGGGTTGCTCACAAATGTGCCACCCTCGGCTCTTCACATTCGAGAGGCAGCCGGAATGAAGTCGGCATGGGCCCAGGCCTTCTTGAAGCGATCTTCGACTTCAGCCGCCTGGTCGTCCTTCTGTTGATCCTTGAGGCTCTGGATCAATCCGATCAGCGCCCACCCATTTTCTGGATTTCTCGTGAGGTCGGCTCGATACTCGGTTTCGGCGTCAGCCGGTCGACCGGCCAGCAACAGCACAGACCCTAGATACTGACGAACCGGCAGCGGCCACTGCGGAGGTTCGACGTAGGGCAGACTGTCCTCCAGCTTGATGGCTTCCTTCAGCTTACGAATCGCGTCGTCGTAATGTTGCCGGCGCGCGGCAATCTCACCGGCCAGCAATCGTTCCGAAATTTTGAGGAGTGTCCGCGAGATCTTTTCCTCCTGGCTCCGATCTCGCTTGATCTGCTTGGTGAGGTTGGCCAACGCGTAATGCTCTCCCTCGGCTCCCGGCAATCGACCGGTCGAGACCAATGCCATCCCCCGCCCAAGCCGCCACATGCCGTCCATGAGCCGAAAGCCTTTTGGTGGCGGCGGTTCACGTAACAACTCGTCCCATCGTTCAAAGCGAATCAGTGAATAGAGCGGCGTCGGGAGATAGAGTTCTTTCCACTTGTCGGTACGTGCTTCGTCTTCGGTAATCGTGCCCGCCAGCTCACGCGCCACCTTCGTGGCTTCCGCACTACGCCCCTCCATCATCAGTGAGGCCCAGAGAAAATGCAGGTTGTGCGAATAGTACCCGTCGGCATAATCCCCGCTCGGTGTGCGGGTAGCCAAATAGGCTTCATCGACGTGAGCCGCATGTTCGTTCCGCTCGGCCGCTTCGTGGTACTTGCCGAGCCGGATGTAAAGGTGGGCCGGCATATGGACCAGATGCCCTGCGCCTGGCATGAGCTCCGGCAATCGTGCTGCACAGGCGAGCGCTCGTTCAGGGAACGGCGAGGCTTCGAGCGCGTGGATGTAGTAGTGGCAGGCCCCCGGGTGATCGGGATTTCGAGCAAGCACGGACTCAAGCGTGGTGACGATCTCGTCGGTGCCCGACTGAGGCTTTCCATCCCCCTTCCAGAAATCCCAAGGCCGCAGATCCATCATCGCTTCGGCAAATAGCGTGGAGGCATCGTCATCCTCCGGGAATCGCTGCGCCACCAATCGCATGGCCTTCGCATAGGCCTCATCCAGCCCCTTGCGCTTCGCCCCCTTCCGGCTCACATACCGCGTAACCAATGCCTCGATGTAGGCTTGCTCTTTGGAAGTGGCACGGTCTGCCAGCCGACGAGCCTTCTGAACCATCTCAATGGCCCGACGTTCGTCCTTCTTCTCCATGACACGATTGATGTTGGGGCCGAGCGCGAACGCAATTCCCCAATAGGGCATAGCCGCCTCCGGATCCCAGTCCGCAGCAGCCTCAAACGATCGGATCGCTTCTTCGTGGTTGAACGCATAGACGAATCGGAGCCCCTGATCAAAATAACGTTGGGCCTGTTCCGATGTGGTGGTCATGGGATGGTGGAGAGAGCCCAGATTGTCGAAGAGAGGCAGAGCGTCTGTCGGCTCGGCAGGCGCGGCTGCCGCCAGTGAGAACATTGCAAGCCAACTCGACATAACGACAACGAAGAGTGTAGCGAACATCGATCCTCCCCTAACCCCCATGAACCTGTTACTCAGTCCAAACCCCTGCGAGCTTGGTCTACTGCGATCGCTCCGCTTGATCAATGTGACGAGCCTCAGAATCGGGTGACACTGGAAAAGTGGAAGTCGTGGAGTATCATAGCCGGTACGAGAAGCTTGCCGGTTTCGGACGTGATCGCTTCAGCCGGATTGGTGAAGGATGCAATCCGGTTGAAGACCCGCAGAGGGCTCTCGTGAAAGCGAAAGTTCTTCACCGCCGAGACGATCGCTCCATTCTCGACGAGAAATGTGCCGTCTCTCGTCATACCGGTCAAGGTGAGATCGGTCGGATTGACCGCTCGGATGTACCAGAAGTTCGTCACGAGGATGGCGCGCTCCGTGCTCTTGATGAGTTCCTGTAGCGTCGGCAAGAACGGTCCTTTTCCTGAGAGGCAGGGGGCGTCGAGCGTGGGGATCTTGTCGATCCCTCGGCCCTTCGCGGTGAACCGATCGTATGTAAGCTGTGTGAGTGTCCCCTCCGTAATCCAGTCGGATACCATGGTCGGCAATCCTTCCGTGGTAAACCCGATGCCCAAGAGATCCTCGTGCGTCGGCAGATTGCGGAGCGTCAGTCGCTTATCGACGATCGACTGGCCCAATTTACCTGAGAAGGCACTTGTGCCTTTCTCGTAGGACTTCGCATCGAGCGCCCAGAGTAGCGAAGACCACAGCCCCGCGACCGCAGCCGGCTCAAGAATCACGGTATAGCGCCCTGGCGGAAGTTCGCGCACCTCCAGGCCCCGCTTGGCTTTATCGATCGCGGCGAGTGTCCGTTCCTGAACCCTCAGATGATCGATGGACCGATGGGCCGCGGCACCCCAGCCGGTGGCCTCGCCGGCCTGAGCCGTGAGGCTGAATCGTGCATCGGTCCGTTCTTCGTGAGCGAAGAGTCCCGTGTTTGCAGCCACTCCGACCGTCGTGATCGACGAGGACACAATCCCGGCTGCGCCAAGATTTTCCATCCGGCATTGCCCGATCGCCTCGTTCGTATATTCCAGTCGACGGGCTGGCCCGGCCGCGGCAGTTTCGCCTCGCGTCGTAGGAAGCGTCAGATATGGCTGTGACTTCACCGGAGGGAGGTATTCAGGATCGTCCGGCGACAGGTGCGCGATTTGCGTAGCTCTATTCACCGTCTCTTGCACCGCCCCCGCGGTAAAGTCCGTCGTCACGGCAGTGCCGTGACGCCGTCCGAATGCCACCGTCACACTCAAAGACCCGCGTCTCGTATCGACGTTCTGGACAATCTGATTGTTCGCAAACCGTGTCGTCCCGCTCTGCTGATCCTGCAACGAAACAAACGTGTGGTCGCCGGTCGAATGTTTCAGAACCAGATCGGCAAGAAACCTGAACTCATCAGGACTCGTCAGCTTTGGCCAAGTCTTGTGGCCGATTGTACTCATGATCCGGCCTGCCCTCCGATGACGTTGACGTTGCGGAAGCGTGCATGGGATGCCGCGTGGGTCATCCAGCCGGACTGGCTCGGCTGACCCTTGCCGCACGTGATGAACCCATATCGGCGGCGGTGCGACCGATCCGCGATCCCGTCGCAGCTGCTCCAGAACTCCGGCGTGATTCCGTGGTAGACGACATCACGAACCATGTGGGTCCGCTTCCCCTTCTCGATCAGCCAAAATGCGTCTCCGCCGAACTGGAAGTTATACCGTCGTTGATCGATGCTGTAGGACCCGTGGCCTTCGATGTAGATGCCCTGTTTCACATCGGCCAACAGCTCGTCGAGGGTGGCAGCGCCCGGCTCTAATCCGATGTTGGCGATGCGGACGATCGGGACGCTGCCCCAGCTGTCCGCCCGATTGGAGCCGTGCGAACGGGTTGCGCCGATTTTTGGCGCAACCTCTCGGTTCGTGCAATAACCGACAAAGATGCCGTCGCGCACAATGTCCCATTGCTGGCAGGCCACACCGTCGTCGTCGTACCCGGTTGCGGCGAGGGTCTCCGGTTCGCAGTTATCAGCCACGAGACTGACGTGCGGCGAGCCGTATCGAAAGGTCCCTCGCTTTTCGGTCGTGAGAAAGCTGGTGCCGGCATAGTTGGCTTCGTACCCGAGCGCGCGGTCGAGCTCGCTGGGGTGACCACAAGATTCATGCATCATGAGCGACAGATGTTCAGGATCGAGGACGAGATCGTACAGACCGGGCTCGGTGGTGGGCGCCTTCACTTTCTCGACGGCCTCAGACGCAATGCGGGGAGCCTCGGCCAGGAAATGAGCGTCCTCGATTAACTCATAGCCCGTCCGAAGATGCGGCGTATTGAAGCTCCGCGAGGCGAATCGCCCGTCATGAACTGCCGTGGCATCGAAATCACCGCTCAGGGCTAGGAGATCGAATTCCAGGTGCGAACCTTCGGTCGACACAAAAAGCTTGCGGTCTCGACGAGCCCAGAGGCTCGCACTGCTCCGTACAATACCCGGCTGGCGATGGACAGACTCCATCGTCTCCAGGAGCAACGCCGATTTGTTTTCGAGGGCGACGGCAAACGGATCGATCCGCCGCGCCGTGACGACCCGGTCTCGATGGACCGGCTCGTCCGCGAGTTTCACCTTTTCACTCGCGAGAGACGCGGAGCCTTTGGCGATCTCGATCGCCAAGTCAGCCACACGGGGGACTTCCTCCAGCGAAAGCACGGAACTGGCGGCAAAGCCCCAGGCGCCGTGATAGAGCACGCGAACCCCAAACCCGCGGTCCTGCGCTTCTCGGATGGAAGCGATGCGGCGGTCTTCGCCGCGAATGGTCTGGGTCGTGCTGTCCAGGAGGCGGATATCGCCGTACTCGGCCCCGGAGGCCACCACGCGTTTCAGCGCGAGCTCGGCGAGTTCGTCCTGATGAGGAATCGGATGACCGGGCATGGTGTCTGTATCCTGCCAGAGGCGCTGGCGCCGTTCAACTCACCCTAGCCCGCATTATTCATGAAGCTTCTACTGCAAGCGTGGATACGCGGCTGTGACGGGCAGTCTCGCCGTTCAGCCCTTCGACATACTGTTGGGGGCTGGCACTCTTCTTCTCGGTGCCTGTCCCCGTCTGAGGAGCGGGACAGGCACTGCCGCAGACGGCAGAGCCAGTCCCTGGCCTCCGAGTGCCCGTCTCGCTTCACGTCTGCACGCTTTCGCGACGAACCTTCATGAATAATGCGGGCGACTTGGTTTTTCTCATGCGATTCCCTACGATGCCACGTTATGCTGCCTCCCGAACGGACGCCGCGTCAACGAATCATCGATTTGATCACGGGCACCAGGCGATCGTCTTACCAGTTGGCACAGATGCTGGGCATTCCGGAGCGACAGGTCGAGGCGCATCTGACCCACGTTGTGAAAACCGTTGCGCGAGACAGGACAAAGCGATTCATTCTAGACCCGGCACGCTGTCAGGACTGTGACTTTGTCTTTCGTGACCGTAGCCGTCTGACGAGCCCAAGCCGCTGCCCACATTGTCGAAGCGAAGCCATCGCGGCGCCCCGCTATGGCATCGATCTATCTGCGCCGTAGTTTAACTCTCCCCCCGATACGTTTTGCATTTTCTTTGGGCCCTCGGCAGTGTATGTTGGGGGAGAATAGAAAACCCTGGCGGGATGGTTCTTGATCGGACGCGATCACCGCCGGTGGCAGCCGCTACGAGAGCGACCGGAGTCTCAATGAGACAATGGATCCACATAGGGGCTGTTGTGTGCTGTATTGTGCTAGCCGCCTGCAGCGCGGACAAGCCGAAGGAACTGCTTGAGATCGCCGAGTTCGAAGAGCGCCAAATGAACCTGCCCCACGCGAAGCAATTGTACGAAGAGGTGATCCGTCTCTATCCAACCAGCAAAGAAGCCGCCACCGCCCGGACGCGCCTCACCGCTCTCAAGCATAGCCAGTAGCTCACCCTGCTGGCCATTCTCTAGCCTCTCCCCGTATTGACTTCTTCCGATCAAACTCAGGCGGGGCTACCCTCTCAAGCATACCGTCCCCCATGACTCACCCTGGCACTTACGCGCAATCCTGTTATATTTAAGTAAACACCATACAATGAAGGACAATTACCGGGGAGGGTAAGGTGTCCAAGAACTACGCCGTTAGAGCCGGACAGCGCATTTCGATCCGTTGTCCCTTTCTTTACCATGGCGAGGGCTTCCATGGGAAAGGGCAGCTCTGGAATCTGTCGACATTCGGCTGGCGAGCCACAGGAGACCACCCGGTTACACCGGGTATGAGTATGCCGGTCTACCTCGAACTTGCCGATGGTGGGGAGTCCAAATATTTACTGATCGACTCCGCCGTTGTCCAGTGGGCGAATGGACGCGATGCTGGGTGGAAAATCCAATCGATAGACTCGACTGCGCTGGCTAGGCTAAAACGTTTTCTAGATCAGGTGGGGACTGAATTGTCCAACAAGTTGTAGAGGCAAGACCTCGGTAGCACGTTCACAAAGCAAGCCGTCAGGACGAGCGTGAACGGATCGGTTGTCATGGCGCGAGGTAATCCCACAAGTCCGCACCTCGGTGTGAACGCTCATTGAGCCACTCACGAAACCCCGGAATGCGAAACGACAGGAGACTCTGGATCTTCTCGCAGCGGAGCGAGAGGTCGGCGGGCCGGAAGCTCCCAACGTGGTTCCGTGCGGATCCTGTCATCAGGCGGCCTTTCAACTCTGGAAACCAAGGCCCCAAGGTTTCACCGATTTCCCAGCGCGAGAGCCGCTCGCTCCCGCCCAGGTGATAGAGACCCGCCTGCTTGCGATCGACTAACTCCCAGATGACTCGGGCGATGACACCGGCAGGAAGCGGGCAGCGGAATTCGTCGGCATAGAGCGTCACGTCTTTGCCGGCCTTCGCGGTCTGACACATATCTTCGACAAAACTCCTGTCGCTTGTGGTCGAAGTCCCGGCAGTCAGGACAATTCGAACGACGGTATGTTTGGGATTCTGCAAGACGGTCTGTTCGGCTTCCAGCTTCGTCTGGCCATACACATTGATCGGGTTCGGTTCATCCGTCTCGCCATACCAGCCGGTCTTCCCGTCGAAGACTTCCCCGCTTGACAGGAAGATAAATGGAATGTTCTTGGACAACTGCGCGAGATGCGCGGTGGCCTCCACATTGGTGCGGTGGGCTTGATCAGGATCTTGTTCGCAGGCCTTGGTTCGGCTGAGAGCGGCACAATGGATGAGGAGGTCTGGCTTCAGCGCATGAATCCGCGCATCCACCTCCAACGTCTCGGTCAGTTCAAGATCCGCGCGGGATAGTCCCGTTACCTCCCAACTGGGAGCCCATCGCGGAGCGGTCTTCACAAGGTACTGTCCGATCAATCCCGCCGCCCCGGTGATGATCGCGCGAGGTGCCATGGTGGTGGAGCTACTGGCGCGTCAGTTTGCGGTAGCGAATGCGGTGCGGCTGATCGGCTTCCTTGCCCAACCGCTTCTTCCGATCCGCTTCATATTCGCTGTAGTTTCCTTCGAACCAGACCACTTTGCTGTCGCCTTCGAACGCCATCATGTGGGTCGCGATCCGGTCCAGAAACCAGCGGTCGTGACTGCTGATGACGGCGCAGCCGGCGAAACTTTCTAATCCTTCTTCAAGTGCACGCAGGGTATTGATGTCGAGATCGTTGGTCGGTTCGTCGAGGATAACGAGGTTCGCCCCTTCTTTCAACATACGGGCTAGGTGCACCCGGTTGCGTTCGCCACCTGAGATGTCCTTCACTTTTTTCTGTTGATCGGTGCCGGCAAAATTGAACCGGGCGCAGTAGGCCCTGGCGTTGACTTCAACCTTGCCGAGCATGATGGTTTCCTGGCCCCCGGAGATGATGTCATAGACGGATTTGGTCGGGTCCAAGCTGCGATCCTGGTCCACATATCCCAGCTTGACCGTCTCACCTATCTTGATCGTTCCCACATCCGGTTTTTCTTTCCCGATGATCATGCGGAACATCGTCGTCTTGCCGGCTCCGTTCGGACCGATCACGCCGACGATGCCGCCCTTGGGGAGGCTGAAGTTCACATTCTCGTAGAGGACCTTGTCCCCGTAGGCTTTGCTGACACCCTTGCATTCGACGACCACGTCGCCCAGCCGGGGGCCCGGCGGGATGTAGATCTCCAAATCTGCGGCCTGCTCGTCCTGCTTCTGATTGACCAATTCTTCGTAGCGATTGAGCCGCGCCTTTCCCTTCGACTGACGGGCTTTCGGAGACATGCGAATCCATTCCAACTCATGTTCCAAAGACTTGCGGCGCTTTGATTCGGCTTTTTCTTCTTTTTCCAGCCGCACCTGCTTCTGCTCCAACCAGGAGGTGTAGTTCCCCTGGAAGGGGATGCCGTGGCCGCGATCGAGTTCGAGAATCCAGCCTGCCACGTTGTCGAGAAAGTACCGGTCGTGTGTGACGGCGATGACCGTGCCCTTGTATTGCTGAAGATGCTGCTCAAGCCATTGCACGGACTCGGCATCGAGATGATTTGTCGGCTCGTCGAGCAATAAAATATCCGGCTCCTGGATCATGAGGCGGCAGAGCGCCACACGGCGCTTCTCGCCACCCGAGAGCACGCCGACCTTCGTGTCCGACGGCGGACAACGCAAGGCATCCATGGCGTGATCAAGCACGCTTTCCAATTCCCACCCATTTGCCGCCTCGATCTTTTCTTGCAGCTGGGCCTGTTTCTCGATGAGCTTTTCCAATTCATCGGGAGTCGCCTCGCCCATCTTGTTGCTGACCGTGTCGTATTCGTGCAGCATGGCTACGAGTTCTTTCTTCCCCTCTTCGACGATTTCTTTCACCGTCTTGTCCGGATCGAGCTGCGGTTCCTGTTCAAGCAGACCCACACTGTAGCCCTTCGAGCGAGTGATCTCTCCCGTGTAGTTCTGATCGACTCCGGCAATGATCCTGAGCAGCGAACTCTTCCCCGATCCATTGAGACCCAACACACCGATCTTCGCGCCATAATAGAATCCGAGATAGATCTCGCGCAGCACTTGCCTCTTCGGCGGATAGACCTTGCCGACATTGACGAGTGAAAAAATGACTTGCTTGTCGTTCGTAGTCGCCATGTAGTCCTCTGATTATTGAAATGGGTCTCAAGGGAGTGGCCACGATAACAAAAGCCTATCCAGTTGCACAACCGGCGTGATGGAGGCTGAGAGTGAGGGGGGCGGCCTATCAAATACCCAGTTCCTCTGAGAGCCGGACTTCCGATTCGTCGTCAATTTCTTCAAGGCAACTGAAGCAGATAAAGGGAAACCGGTCGATGGGGATGGCGCAGACTTCTCCGACCGGCGATTCGTCCAGCGCAGGCCCACCGCATTCTTTATGAATCAACGTCAGCATCGTTGCGCCTCATGGGGTTTCAAGGATAAGCCGACGAACCCGTTCAACCTGTTTAGGACTGCTCAATCGATGATCGCCTGGAATCAGCTGGAGTTCGACAGGGAACGCTGGGTCGCGCGCGAGTAGTTCCTCGACGAACTTACTGCTCACGCTCGGCAGAATCACTGTATCTTGCAGACCGTGGAGGATCGTCGTGTTCACCGGTCTGAGTCGATCGAAGCTGGTTTTCCAATAGGCCTCGCTTTCCTCGACCCATTTCCACGACAACGGCCAATCCTTGTGGAGGGGGTCATCGTCCCAAGGCATCCAGCCGGTAGCATGCCATCGTTTTCTCCGGTCGGCCGAAATCTCCCGGGTTCTGACGCCAATAGCATCGAATGCTGGGGCGATGAGTATAAGCTTTTCAACTGCCGAGCATTCCTGGGCCATCATCCAGGCGATCCATCCACCGAATGAATTCCCGACTATGGTGATTTTGGGAGGAAGCGCGTCGCTCGGGAAAGGAGCCTGGCTCGACAGGCTTGGGGTGGGCGGGTGAGATAACGCCTGGGATGGGTGGATGAGATGCGGTCCATCTTTCAGCATGTTCAACACGAGCCGCGCATCGGCGATCCAATCGGACAACGTGTAGTCGGTGAACGTCCCCTCTGACTCCCCGAACCCCCGCACATCGTAGCAACAGAACCCCCAGCCTTTCTCCTCACACCACTGTGCGAGTGCCTTGCTCTTATTGCCCCAGCGATTGGACAAGAACCCCGTGATGAAGAGAATCTGGCGATCGTTCCCCAAGGCACGATCTCCGCGAACGCGCTTGCCATCGGGCCCGGTGAGAAAAAATGGTTCGAGCGCACTCATGGTTTCTTCAGCACCTTCATGAGAAAGACACCGAGTCGCTGGAGGACTGATTCTGGAATCTCATGGCCACCGCGGAAGCTATGCCATTCGACAGCGAGACCGGACTTGCTCAGTGCGTCGCGAAGGCGCTCCGCTCCGACATACGGCAGGAGCTCGTCCTGCGTTCCATGACTTTGAAAGACCGGCAGCCCTTTGCGTTTCTGGAGCAGCGGAATCCATTCCTGTGAGGCAAGGAGCGTTCCGGACAGTTGGACCAGCCCGGCATAGGGCTGCGTCGTTCTGAGCATCACGTCACAGGAAAGCATTGCGCCCTGGGAAAATCCTCCGAGAACAGTCTTGCGTGGATCTCCCCCGAACTGCTGTTCAATTTCTTTTAGAAATACCAGCATCTTTTCGCGCGCTGGAGCGAGGCCTTTGGGAATGTCTTGCGAGAGATCTCGCGCCCGACCTGCCGCTTGATCCGCCGCAATGCGCGCCATGTCGATGAGCCACCAGGCACGCGCATCGCTCGGCCCAAAACTCAATGAGAGTGGGCCTTCGGGAAACACAAACCTCGTACCGGTCGGCACGTTCAAGACGTCTGCCAGCGAGACGAGATCGTCCCCCGGGGCGCCGAAGCCATGGAGCAAGATCACGAGCGGGCCGTTGCCTCCACCCTTTCCATCTGTGCCGCCCGTGATTCTGGTCCACAGACCGCTTAATTGTTCTTCGCGCATGAGTAGGCCGTTATCTCATATACAAATATTGCAGCAATGCCACGACGCCGTAGAGGGAGGATTCGACGACAGGTTGTTGGTAGAAGGGAACGAACGCGCCCTTCTGGTTGGCCTCTACCTGGTCGATGATGTATTGGACTTGTTTCGCACGGATCTCGTGGTCCTTGCCGAGCCCGAGGGCTTGGATCATTTGCTTGCTCAGCCCGGCTAAGACCTCCCGCTTCGCTCGGTCGGCAGATCGATAAAGCAACAACGCCCCGCTCAGCGCCAGGACGACGTTCAGTGCCCAGGCCAACAGCAGCACGAGTGGATAGTTCCAGATATCGAAGAAGTCGTTGCGCGCAGCGATCATGATCAGCAAGGCGATGAAGGGGTACCGAATAAGGCGATTCACCGCTTCCGTTCGTCGGCTGATCAGGTCGATGCCGGCTAAGTACTTGAGCTTCTCAAACTCGGCCTTGTGGTTTTGGCTTAATCCATACTCGCTCAGGTACTCCTGCTGCACCTGCTCCGACCAGCCGCCGCTCGAGAGGCTCACCCAGCTGATCCACCGTCGGCACAACATGACTTCATCGAACACCGCCAGATTGAGCAACACGACCAACGCCATGGTGCTCAGCGCCATGATCCAATCCACGTGACAACTCAGCCAGCCCCGACAGGGGTGAATCATCTCTTCGTCTAGCACCCAGTGGTCCAGGGAAAACATGATCGCGCCATACAACAGGGACAGGACCAGCACGCGCGCGGTCCGCTGCAGCGGGCGTGCTGCGTCGAGGTACCAGGCCCAGGCTTGATCCACGGTAAGGGCAGTTCTGGTCGCGGCCGAATGGTAGACCCGTTGCAGATTCGTCCAGAACGTCCTCAAAGTGAATCGGGAGCGATGGCTTTGATCGATACGGAACCGAAACTCCTCGCTGAGTTGGTCGCTGTTCTTGACGAGATCGCGCGCGCCTTTGACCAGAAAGACGATGCACAAGATCACCGCGAGAAGCCGGAGGCACTGGCTGGGCCAAATGCTGACGCCGGCAATCCATGAGAAGGGTTCACCTTCATCGTGATGGGTCATAAGAGCTGTCACGCCACCCGTGTTCAAAAAGGCCGCCGACCCGACCAGGATGACAAGGCCGAGCACGACAAACAGGCGCCAGGAGTGCGAGACCCTGAGCCAGAGTCGCTGATTGGTCCACGTCAATACCGCCCCGATCAAGAACCCAATTCCGATCAGCGCCATGACAGTTACGCTGCCTGGACCGATGCCCTGCTTCAACTGTCCCAGGTTGTCTGAATGCTCGAGGTCCGTCCGTAAGGGATGGATCGTTCTCACGCCTTCGACATCCACGACGCTCAAGTCCACGGCACCCTCTCGCCCCACTTCGAAGATTCGAGGGTGTTCACCCGCGTCGTAGACTCGGTCTTCCGGGGTCTGAGCCACGTGATATCCCCCTGGACAGAGGGCCGCCGGGTTCTGCCGATCGCCCCCAGCGCGACAGGTCACGTGATTCACCGCCCGGAGTACGGCAAAGTACGTGGCCGTTTGATCACTGCTCCGGAACGGCGGGACATCGCGTTGCAAACCACCGTCCAACTGCAAGCCGAACGGTGAGGCGATGACCATGTTCCTGGTCCATGTATATTCGCTCGCGTGGAGGTGGCGTGCATCGAGATCGACGGTGAAGAAGATCGCGTACGGGAATGCCGGTCGTAGCGCCTTCAGAATGAGCAACGCATCGTAGGGGTCCGAGCCCAGGATACCGATCGCTTTTGCGCCTTCTCCCTCCTCTTGTATCCGCGTGGCCAAGGCGCGCACATAATCAAGCTGACTGGTGCCTTCGGGGCGTTCCTTCAGCCCACCAGCCAGAGCATCCTTCGCCGTCTCAGTATTTTTGGGTTTCTCTACACGTGCGGCTTTCGTGCCGTCGTCGCCCGGCACTTCGCCGTCGAGACCGCTCAGATAGCTATACCGGAACACGTTCAACGTCAGAGATTCGTAGTCCGCCGTGCGTCGAATCTGCAGATCAATTGAACGCGGGACTGTCGGACACCAGGCCTTGATCGTCGTCGGCACCAGGATCTGCTTCAGCTCGGCCTCCGTGAAGGTCGCCACTTTCGCACACGCTGCCGCACGGAACTCGATGGGCAGCACTCGACCATACAACGAATCCCACTCCCCGATGAGGATCACCGCGTCCCAACCGAGCCGTACCTGGCGACGTTCTAATTCTTCTATGAGCGTGCCGAAAAGTCGATCGTCGGATCCGGTCTCATAGACAAGCCGCACATCCGCGGCCGCCAGCCGATAAAAAAATTCCTGCTCACAGGCTTCATATGTCTGACATACGGGACCCTTTCCCCCTTCCTTCTTGAGCCCATAGGCCAAGAGCCCTTTCATCGCACTGGCCCATGGCGAATAGAGTTCTATGGTCCCGTTCGCGTTCGGCCAGACCCCGACCCCTTCATGGGGCTCGCCATACAAGCTTCCAGCCTCTTCCAGGAGGGCACGCAGGGCGGAGGAACTGCGGGGTCCCACGAGCTTGAAGGTGACAGCTTGTTGCAACGCCGGATTCAGACGGACCAGTTTGCGCCGGTCGTCGGTCAGGACGCATTCGCTCTTCTGTTTCGATTCCTGACACACCATGGCCTGCGACAACGAGGTAAGGGTGGCCAAGAACCCTCGACTCAGGGCGTCGTCGGGAATCCAGACGACGAGTGTGCTCTGGATTCGATCCTGTTCTTCGCCGCATACTCGTGTCTTGCGGAGCCGAAACCACTCGTACGGCAACGCATGACCAACGCCCTGAGCGTCCCCCTCAATGAAGGAGAGATGTCCTTCATCCTCCGGAACATAGCAGGCCACGCCCAGTGCGGTGCCGACCGCATAGCGATCTCGGATGCGGGACTCCGTGCTCTCTGCATAGGGATCGCCACTTAGGGTCACCAGTAGGACTGTGATCCGCTCGTTGGTTTTGACTCGATCGGCAATCGCCTGTCGCAGGGGTCTCAGACGCTGAGAGAGGGACGACTCAACCGGCTGGCCGGGTTTGGACGACCCTGTTGGTGGTGGCCGAGTTCCTCGCAGACTCCGCTGCACCGCAGCCACCGGATCTTCCCACAGCCGAGCGCGGACCGATTCCTCACCAGTGATCTGGTTGACATCCAACCCAGTCCCTACCGGTCGCGAGCTGCGCAGAGGCTCTTTCACCAACAGCACGCCGGCAAGCGCGACGGCAAGGGTGAGCACCCCCACCAGGGCGAGCTTCGATTCTCCACTTCCTTTTGCCATAGAGGAATCCGTCTTCTGTAATCAGCCGCTGCGCGAGCGCGGGGCATTCGCTAGATCACCGCGCCACTCTACAACAGACTGTGAGGGGGTCTGCAAGGTGTATTACGTGAATCAGCTGACAGCACGGGTAGGTTCGGCAGACTGATGAAGGGAAAAACGCTTGAGGCTTTACTGCGCAACAACTCTGAAAATGCCACTGGCATTGGACACGTACACGAAACCGTCCGCGCCGAGCATCAGACTGAGCAGGCCGCCCTGCCTCCATTCTGAATTCCAACGACGGGAAAAAGCGGGGGATCGCCCAATGAACCCACCGAGACAGCGAGTCGAGCGACCCCCCCGAGGAGGAAGCACTACTCATAAGCCAAAGCATAAAGAATGCCGGAAGCGTGTCGTGTCTAAGATGAGCAACTGACTGCTAAGTGCTTGCCCCAGTTGGGAGGCGGGGCTGCGTAGACGTCCATGCCCGGCTGGTCGCTGTAGGGATTTTGCAGCAGGGTGAGCAACCGATCGATCTCGGAGAAGTCTTTCTGCTGAGCCTTCTCGATAGCGGTCTGCGCCAGATAGTTACGGAGGACATACTTGGGGTTGACGCGGTTCATGCGTACCAGGCGGTCCTCGTCTCGACTCCTCTCTTCGCGTAGCCGGCCCTCGTACCGATGGGCCCACTTGTCGAATGATTCACGATCCAAGAAAAAGTCGCGGAGCGGCTCATTCAGCGATGCGGACCCGACCTGAAACAGGCCCAATGCGCGAAGGAAGCTTGTGTAATCGACATGGTGCAGATGCATGAGCGCCAGGAGGTCTTGGATCAACGACGCATCCTCCTCCTTCGTCTCTATGAGTCCGAACTTCGCCCGCATCAACTCCATGTACTGTCCTTCGCAGAATGGGGTGTAGCGATCGAGGGCGGCCTTCAAATCTTCCTTCTGGGCCAACGGGATCAGCGCCTGCGCCAGACAGCTGAGATTCCACAGACCGATATAAGGCTGTTGATTGAAGGCGTATCGGCCGTTGTGGTCGGAGTGATTACAGATGAAGCCGGGATCATAGTCGTCGATGAACCCGAATGGACCGTAGTCGAGTGTGATGCCGTGGATCGACATATTGTCTGTGTTCATGACTCCATGCGCCCAGCCGACAGCCTGCCATTGCGCGATCAGTCTCGCCGTGCGTTCGACGACCTCGGAGAAGAAACGCGCGTACTTATCCGTGCCCTCCACTAGATTCGGAAAGTGGTTCGCGATGACATAGTCGGCGAGGATTTTGAGCTGCTCGTGCTGCTTACGGTAATAGAGAATCTCGAACGAGCCGAACCGCACATGAGACGGCGCCATCCGCACAAGCATCGCGCCGGTTTCGACCTGCTCGCGGTAGACTTGATGGTCGCTCCCGACGATGCAGAGTGCCCTCGTTGTCGGAATCCCCAACCCATGCATCGCTTCGCTACAGAGGTATTCGCGAATCGTCGACCGC
>Ga0157376_10001174_pt1 | contig 17233 bp, 6 predicted proteins | sample M45metaG_FD_121801 | JGI IMG/M metagenome (GOLD analysis project Ga0157376, IMG submission 121801) | Miscanthus rhizosphere microbial communities from Kellogg Biological Station, Michigan, USA - M4-5 metaG | ecosystem: Host-associated > Plants > Roots > Rhizosphere > Soil | place: USA: Michigan... | reverse complement strand
TTTACAATAGAAACTGGACTTTAATATTGGAGGGTTTGTCAATTGACAGTGCAGACTATCAATGAGGAAATTCTAGGATTTTATAACGCTCAGGATACAATTACCTGTCCGGTCGTGGGCAAAAAAAGGTTGTCACAAGGTATATCTAATTTCTGATGAATTATATTTTTATTACTCACAAAAGGTGCGATAATATTTCAAATCAAGAAGAGTGCCACCTGCCGGTATACGTGTTGAACATTCCTTTCAGCGAACAAGATGGAATGGAAAGCGTTGTTTGGTTTGATGTTCGTAAAACTACTGGCGGTGGAGAGGGGCAGCGGCCTGTGATTTGCCAGGGTCGTTACGGTTAAAAAGAAGCATAAGGGCTGTAGATTTTAGAAGGTAGGAAAAAATTTTATTATCAAGAGCTCATTGCAGGAGACAAAACTTATTTAGATATTTAAGACTGAAAAAAAGTCATTTGCTTGTTAACCAGAATTGCTGTTTAGATGTTAATTTTCTCTCTGGCTCTTTGGCTGTACACCAATGATCCCCGGATCTTTTGAATTACATTTATTGCCGTTGCTAAAGCGATCTCAATATAGAATTAATTAACTTAGCAGGAAAAATCGCCGGATTAGAGAAGCATACCACATTTGTGGTATTGTAACATCTTCTATTATGTTATATCTTTCGATGCTCTCTATAAAAACACTGTCAGTTCCCTTTGCAGGCTAACAAGTATCCTCTGATAATTTTACTGAAATTGATAAATGAAAAGTCATCTTAACCGCAGTTAACACTCCTTTGTTATGCCCAGGTTAGATCCGGAACTTGAATATTTGCTCGAGCGCAAGTCTCACTTCGAGAAGAATCCTGAGGAAGCGAGAAAACATCCAGACGCGATTCCGGACAATCAACAAATACTAAATATCTCCATTCATCTTAAAGACAGCATCGATCCAATTAAACAAGCTGGCTTCACTCTTACCAGTTCAATCGGAATGGTTGCATTCGGAACCATTACTCTCGAAAATTTGCAGAAGCTTATCGACCTCCCAAATGTTTTGGCGATTGAGAAAATGCGGAAGACAACATTGCAGCTCGATAAGAGTGTTCCTGATATTCGTGCCGACCAGGTATGGAGCCGCTCAGGCGACTCGTTTTCGAATATCACTGGCAGAGATGCGATCGTAGGAATCATTGATACCGGGATAAACTTTCGTCATGATAGTTTTCGAAGAGCAAATGGTACTACAAGAATTTTAAGAATTTGGGATCAGACCTTAACTGTTCAAGGTTCAGAAAAGTTTCCCGACCCAATAACTGACCTCGCAATAGTTAATCCCTCAAATTCGCCGACACCTCCATCAACAACGATGCCGCTTGCTTTCGGTGTCGAATACACGGAGCAGCAAATTAATGGCACGTTGCAAAATGCAAATCTGCCCGTTAAGTGCCGTCATTCGGATGATGATGGTCATGGTACACATGTTGCCGGTATCGCTGCAGGCAATGGCCGGCAATCCGGTGGAACTGCAAACGGAGGATGCCAGGGCAATTACAATTATATCGGCGTTGCGCCGGAAGCCGATATTATCATGGTTCGCCTGTGGCATCTTAGTAAGAATGATTCAAATACTCCACCCACTGGCGCAGGCAATGTTGTGCTCCAGGCCATTTGCTATATTTTAAACCACGCAAAACTCACATTCAAAAAGCCAGTAGTTATAAATCTCAGTCTTGGTTTTTATGGAGAGAACATGGACGGTTCGAGGACGGATTGTATGACCATGAATGACTTACTGAATAATACTGCAAATGACGAAGGATTTGCAATTGTGTTTGCAGCAGGAAATGAAGCCGATTCGAATTTTCATGCAAAGGATACTGTGCCAGCAGGCCCTACAGCAAGCCTTCGTGTACGTTTTCGAATAAAAAAGAATGATAAAAAAATTCGACAAATTCAAATTGTTTATTCGGGCAATAATTTGCAGGTGCGTGTTACGTCTCCTTTGGGCGCGGCAGCGGGAGGCCAGGTGGGATGGGTTACAGGTGGAAACAGTGGTTCGAGCAATACGGCCAATGGTACAACCTCCGGCGCGAGTGTTTCCATATCCAACAAAGTACCAGGGCCCAACCCCAATAGGATTACAATAACTATTGATCCCGGCACTGTCGCTCCAAATACACCGGGAAATAACTTAGCCAGCACTGCTACCAACGACTGGTTACTTGAGTTGCAGGATACAGGAAGTACGGCTACAGCCATCGATGCCTGGTTTATAGGTGGAAGCAAACACGACCAACAATCTCCGTTCTTCCTCGACAGCACAACCGTTCAAACAACTTTGTCGGAACAAGCGACAGCTACAGAAGTGATCACTGTTGGATCGTATAATGTCGAAACCGGATTATTGGCGCCCTCATCTGGTAGAGGTCTTACCAGTGGTTCGAGTCCGATAATGAAACCAGAAATCACGGCACCGGGCGTCGGCATTGAATCAGCCAACATTCCGACGAAAATTCCGAATGCAAATTGCTGCTGCGCCTGCTGTCATGACTTTTATATCACCATGAGTGGTACGAGTATGGCTGCACCGCATGTCGCCGGTGCCATCGCGTTAATGCTTCACAAAAATCCAAATCTTAAACATGGGGATATTATCGCGCAACTTAACACACATGCTCGTCCAAAACCTGCAGGTAGCACGGTCGACGAGGATATGGGTTGGGGTGCGGGCAAGCTTGATATCAAAGCAACGATTGATGATCCAGTTATCGGGGGCGGCGGCGTTATAAGTGGTCCACATTCTCCTTATTATAAACCTGAATACGAAACTGAAGAAAATTACAACGAACAAGAAGAGTTGGTCGAAAGATTTTGGCGAAGCAAACGTGCGCCAGAATTCGTTGGACTCTTTAAAAAATATTTTTACGAGATACGGGATCTGATCAATCACAACAGGCGCGTTGCTACAGTATGGCACCGTAGTAAGGGTCCATTGTGGATACGTGCCGGCATACGCGCCATGTATACACCACAACTCCCATTGCAATTAACGATCGATGGATTTTCATTGCAGGAAGGAATCGCAAGAATGAAGGGCATACTAAAGCGATATGGATCGTCAATGTTAATTCAGGATCTCGCAAAATATGAACAGGAATTACAATTGGTTCACGAAGGAATGAATGTGTACGACTTGATGGATTTAATTTCAGAACCAGAGATTGGTGTCGAAATAAAATAAAAAAAATGCCGACAGCTGCGGGAACGCTCGAAACAATTGCACTGGAATTAGGCAGGGCACTGCACACGCTGAAAGACCTAATGACACAGGATTTTTTTGCGCAATTGGGCGTTGGACTTCCGCCGGCACTGGCAGGTAATGGTAGTATTAATACGAAAGTTACAACAGTAGGTACGAAGGCTGGTGACCTGGAGCCCAAAATCAATGCGCTGACTTCGGCAATTGCGAGTGAAAATGTTACTACTATCGTTACTGAAGGGGGAAAATTAATCGCAGCAATAGCGGACCTGATAGCAAGCTGCAAAGATCTTGGCGATACCGTGCATACTTCTGCAAACGGATTACCTCCCGCCGACAAGGCCGCAATCCAGGGACTCGCCAGCAAACTCCCGCAGCGCATACTCGAACACGTTAGTGTGGGCTATCTCGATGGCAAGATGCCAACAATGACAACTTACTTGAATGTGCTTGGCATAATTGACAAGGAAATCGATTTCCCGGTAACGATAGAAACTGCAGCGCCTGCTCCCGATGTTATCCCGAGAAGGTTTAATATCGATCGACTCGGTGATTTTTTAAATAATCCCTCACAATATTTTAAAGATATTTTTCAATTCGGTGAACCAGGCTTCGATGGAAAAAAAATCTTTGAAAAAATTCAAGGCCTTTTATATAGTGTTGGGCTACCTGCAGAAATATACGAGGTGGGTACGCAGCCATTGACGCTTGATGCCTACTTCTTCCATATTGAGTTAGACAAGTCGGTAAATCCTCCGGGGCTGAAGTTCGAATTTAACATGCCCGGCAAATTAACCGACTTCAAGAGGACGGTCGATTTTTCAGATTTATGGAAAGGCACGGTTGCTACTAAAGCAACTTTCAATGCAGGAATGACTGCCACATGGCGGGCGCCCTTCAACATTAATATCAAACCACCGAGCGGAAATTTTTCTCTCGATACTTTACTCGGCATAAAAGCGCAAAAAACTGCACAGGATCCGATTGTAATTCTTGGCGCTGCAGGCAGCACGCGTTTGCTGGCGAAAGCAATCGGCGGAAGTGTGGGTGTGAAAGCTGAATTGGGAACTGCAGGTGGTGATGTGAGCCCCGCATTTCAAATCAGTATCGAGGAAGGAAAACTCGTCATAGATTTTTCAAAAGGTGATGGCTTCATAAACAAAATATTATCGAATGTAAAAGCTGAAGCCGACTTTACTCTTTTAGCAAGCTGGGATCCGAAAAACGGATTGCGCATTCAGGGCGATGCTGGTGTTGAAGTTTTGATTCCGCTGCACATCGATCTTATCCTCATCAAAATAAAAGGTCTTTATTTTTCTATTGGCATTTCTACTGAAGCGCCGCTGAAAGTTGGATTGGCGGTACAATTGGAAACCAACTTAGGTCCGCTGAAAGCGATCGTGGATCATATTGGTACCAACATCAATTTAAAATTCCCTTCGAATGGTACGGGTCGGTTAGGCCTTGCCGATATTGATTTTGGATTTCAACCGCCAAAAGGAGTCGGACTTTCACTCGATACCGGTCCGATTAAAGGTGGAGGATTTTTATATCTCGATCCCGACAAGGGAGAATATTTCGGTGCGCTCGAACTCAGCTTCCAGGGCATCATCGATTTAAAAGCCATCGGCATTATCAATACAAAAATGCCGGATGGTTCAACAGGGTTTGCTCTGCTGATTCTTATTACGGCAGAGTTTACACCGATACAATTAGGTTTCGGTTTCACATTAAACGGAGTGGGAGGATTGCTGGGATTGAATCGGAGTGTAGATACGATGGCGCTCAGAGTAGGTGTAAGAACCGGCGCGGTCAGCAGCATTCTTTTTCCACAAGACATTGTTGCGAATATCACGCGTATCATCAGCGATCTGAAATCGATCTTCCCGATCGTTCAAGGTCATTTTGTTCTCGCACCGATGGCGAAATTGGGTTGGGGAACGCCCACATTAATATCTCTTGAACTCGGCATCATCATAGATATTCCTTCGCCACAACTCGTGATACTCGGCGTGCTTCGTTGTATACTTCCTACCGAAGAAGCGGCCATACTTAAATTACAAGTAAATTTCGCCGGCGGCATCGATTTCGAAAATGGAATTTGGTTCGATGCAAGTTTGTTTGATTCGAGATTACTCGTCTTCACACTCACAGGCGATATGGCCTTGCGAATCGGTTGGGGTGATAATCCGGTGTTCATTCTTTCCGTTGGCGGATTCCATCCTTCATTCAAAGAAATTCCACCTGATCTGGTGGGAATGAAACGACTGGGAATTTCATTGTTATCCGGAGATAATCCTCGTCTGAGCGTCGCCGTTTATTTTGCAGTTACTTCCAACACCGTTCAATCGGGTGCGAAAGCGGAATTGTATGCAGAAGCCTGCGGCTTCAACGTATATGGTTTCCTGAGTTATGATTTGCTCGTACAATTCAATCCATTCTATTTTATTGCCGATATAGCTGCGGGCATTGCATTGCGTGCAGGTACGGATGTTATTCGTGGCATCACGATCCATTGTCAATTAAGCGGACCAACACCATGGCACGCAAAAGGCGAAGCAAGCATCGACATTTTATTCTTCAGCATTAGTGTAGGCTTCGACGTTACCTGGGGCGATGATGCACCGTCGCAACCGCAAGAGATCGAAGACGTGCTCGACCTCGTGAAAAAAGCACTCAACGACGATCGCAACTGGAGAGCGGAATTGCCGCCGAATACTACGACCAGCGTTACGATCAAGAAAATCAATCTTGCACCCGATCAGATAATCATACATCCGTTCGCCCTGTTGTCGGTAAGTCAGAAAGTTGTGCCGTTGGAATTGGAGATCAACAAATTTGGAAACAAGAAACCCGGTGCGGATACGATTTTCCATTTAATCAATGGCGATACAGCACCAAATTTTGTAACGGAAGAATTTGCGATAGCCAATTTTACTAAACTCAGCGACAGTGAAAAACTATCCCGCAAATCGTTCGAACAAATGAAAAGCGGACTTTCATTCCAAACTTCCAAAGAAAGTAAATACGGTTTCAATATACATAAAGATGTGAACTATGAGTTGAGCTATGTTCGCCGCAACACATTATTTAAAATTGGAATTTTCCGTTTCATCGCCGATGCGTTCAACATTTTTGTAAAAGGAAATGCGATCACAAAAAATAAATATTCGGTGAGCAAGAATGCGAACACAATCGCGCCTGCAAAAGTTGAAATCCAGAAATATGGATATGCTGTAGTGAATACAAGTGATATGGCACTTGCTGGTGCTGATATGGTTGCGGAGTCGGAAGCAGAAGCTTATTATATGCACGATAACCTGGTGAAAAATAATCCATCGTTGAAAAACAAAATTCAGGTGGTATCACAATTTGAAATGAATTGATATGAGCATCACGGTTGCAAAATATACGTTCAGTTCCTGGCTGCGAAATGGTATTGGCGCCAATATCAATCAAACCGATAATTTGGGCGACGGCTCTCCCACGATAAATGAACGCGCAACGGTGCCGATCGATGTACAGATCAATGGACAAAATATTCATAAGAATTTTGCACTACATGGTCCGGGTGATATTACCGGTATTCTGCAAAACATGGTGGTTCGCACTGAACCACTGCCAAACATTTCGAATTTCGAGCCCAACTATATTCCATTCATTGAATTTTACGAAGAAGATTATATCTGGCGCTACACACCGGCAAAGGCAAGTGGCGATAAGCTGCGGCCATGGTTAGTATTGATTGTACTGGAGAATCCAATAGACAATGACGCAAAAGAATTCTCTTTCAATCAAAATAAAACACCGCTTCCTTCCGTAACGGTGAAATCGGCAGATTCATTGCCGCCACACGATCAGATATGGGCGTGGAGTCATGTGCATATCAATGAAGGTTATAATTCTGCAACAGAATTTGAAGCTTTTCTGCGTACGCTTCACGATTTGAATAATCCGAATGCGGATAAAATTATTTGCCGCTTGATGTGTCCGCGCAAGTTGAAAGCCAATCAACGTTATCGTGCATTTGTGGTACCCGCGTTTGAAACAGGAAGATTAGGTGGACTGGATCTTGATACAACAACAACCGATGCACAGAAACCCGCATGGACTGTCGGTGGATCTAATATTGAATTTCCTGTTCATTACAATTGGGAGTTTATCACGGGAGAGAATGAAGATTTCGAATCGCTGGTAAAAATTCTCGAACCACGCGTAATGGACAAGCGGATAGGCATACGCGATATGGATGGTACGAAGCCGGGTTTTGGAATGACCGAAGGAACCGACATTGGATTGATAAAAGGCGAGAAAGAAAAGCCCGAGGATCCCGAACCACCTTTACCCAACCAGGAAATTATAGGATTGGAAGGCGCGCTCAAGTCACCCAAAACAATGTCACGACCGGTCGCGCTCGATTTAACGAAGCCATTTTTTCCTGAATTGAAAAGCATCTTAAATCTCCCGGCCGAATGGCAAGAGGCAACTGTTGGAACGGGTGATCCTGTGGTTTGTCCTCCTATTTATGGCGAGAATCACGCTTTGACGCATAAACTCGATATCAATAACACCGGTTGGATGCACGATATGAATAAAGATCCGCGTCATCGTGTACCGGGTGGTTTTGGAACCGGTGTGATACAAAAACACCAGGAAGATTATGTGGCGAGAGCCTGGGCGCAGGTGAGAAAAATACTCGAAGCAAACAAGAGAATTCTTTTTACTGCTTTTTCTCTGCACGTTGCGGAAGCTGTTAAGAAAAATTTCATCGCGAAACTGCCTGCAGAAAAAAGCCTGATGTTTTTTTCGCCGATACTGAAAAAAGTAAAAGGCTCGCCTACCACGCTGCATTATCAAATGGACGAAAGCAATATTCCAACATCAGCAGTGAGCGCAAGTTTTCGTAGAATACTTCGTCCACGTGGCGCTTATTTCAAGAAACTAAAAGAAGCGGATCCGAATTTTTCGCATGTCGGACTATTGAAAGAGTTGAATGATGGAAAAGTGAGCGCCGCTCCTCCTAAGAAAACACCGGATAATATTAACCGGGTTGATACTGTTGTGAAGGATCTTCCCTCCGAAAAGCGCAGTGATTTTTTGAAATGGGTAGCAAAAAACAATTTGCTCTTATTGATCTTCGAACTGATAGTGATTTTGCTGATAATTCTGTTGACAGGTGCATGGCTATTTGCATTTGTACTTGCCGTTGCAGCGATTGGCTTGTATCTCTACGCAAACAAATTAAAATCAGAACTCACGGAAGGCCCGGCGATGCTCGATCCTGCAACGATGGTCACTACGCTCGAGGCCGTACCACAGCGGCCGAATTTCATTTTTACTGAAACAGATCCTGTAGTTCCGGTTACTTCTTCTGGCGGTACAACCGTTACACAAATCGACGACAGCAGTTCAACTTCTCCCGATGCGATCAAGTTTCAAACTGTCGGATTTCATACCTCGGTCGCGGGTGGTGGCGATAGTGTGGAAGCGAAAAATTATAGAAGGGCTGCGATCAATCTCAACAAACGATTATCGATAAAAGCGCCCGAAAAAGTATTTACGCGATTCGATGTCGTTAATGCGCAGGATAAATTGAATTTGGCCACCGATCCAAAAACAGTGTTTCCAAAAATGCTGGCTTCGTACGTGTATTTTTCTTTCAATAAAGATTGGTTGTTGAATTGGGAGCATTTGGTTCCGGCGATGGCGTATCCGGATTTTGAAGACCCGATGTATGAAAAGTTGCGGGATATTTCTTCCGAACTTTTAATTCCGAACCTGAATCTAATTCCACCGAATACAATTTCCCTTCTACTTACCAATCCACCATTTATCGAATCTTATATGGTTGGATTGAATCATGAATTTGGGAAAGAGTTATTGTGGCGCGAATACCCCACAGACAAACGTGGCAGTTATTTCCGCCAGTTTTGGGATGTGAAGGGCATTATTACGAATGAGACTAACCTGACGCAGGAACAACTCACTGAAAAATATAAAGACATAGCACCTCTCGACAAATGGTTCAGCGTTTCTCAACTGGGCACACATAATGCAAGAAATCCAACTGGCAAACCACAAGTTGTATTGGTTGTTAAGGGTGAATTGTTCAAGAAATATCCTAACACTATCGTATATGCGCAAAAGGCGCATATTTTCAAAAAGAATGGTGTGCCCGATCCATCACAAGATCCTGTAATCATAGAAGTGCAATCCGCAAATGAAATGATGCTTGAAATTAAGTTCCCGATTTTTAAAGCGGATGTTCTTCCCGATATTAAGTTTTTTGGTTTTGATCTCGATGAGGACCAGGCAAGAGGCGCAGATAATCCGCAAACCGAAACCGACGACTGGGGTTATTTTTTTATCATTCAGCAAATTCCCGGTGAACCACGGTTCGGTATGGATATCACTTACGATCCGGATGATGACGCGCATCCTACGTGGGATGATTTGTCCTGGGATAAATACAATCCTGTAAAAAGTTTCATCAGTACGACAGTCAAGCCTTCAGGCGGATTTAATCCAACGGGCACAGGAGAAAACATTAATCAGTGGGGAAACAATTCGGCGATGCTGGCTTATATCCTATATCAAAAACCAGTGATGATTGCTGTACATGCAAAAGAAATGCTCGATAAAGTAACCGCAAAAACAACTTAACAATGGGTTACGCAGAATCAATTGATGCGATAAGAAAAGCCCGGATAGAACGAGACACGGAAAAAGACGAACTGTATGCGCTTAAGATGCGATACCAGTCGCTGCTGAAACAACAGAAAAAAGCGGCACGTAGTGACGTTGTTATGGATTCTGCAACGGTGCAGGCAATTGAAAATTTGCGAAATCAAATCAGCGATACCCAAAAGCAGATGGATGAGATAAATGCATTGATCAATAAAATTCAGCAACTAAATGAACGGATTCAGGAATTGCAGGAACAATTGCAAGGATTAGCGCAGGAAATTCAACAGATTCGTAACAAGATTGATGGTATTGACAACGAATTGCAAAATGGAGATATTTCGGATGAGCAAAGACAGAAATTAATTGCTGAAAAGAAAGCGCTGCAGGAAACACTTGCGCAAATCAACAAGCGAATCGAAGCCACCAGGCATGAAATAGAAAAATTGCATGGCGAGTTGGCGAATCAACCATCTGTCGATTCGCTCGAAAGCAGAAAAAAAGAACTTGGTCTCAGGCAAAGGCACTTGCAGGGCGAGCTTGAATCAACTATTAAGGATCAAACGCGATTTGCAGATGATAAAGGACAGGAACTCGAGAGATTGAAGGGTCAAATTAAAGAGGGCATAGCAAGAACTAAAGAAAGGAACCGCCTTGTGACAGGTGTGATCGGTGATTTTTTTGGTCGATTTACGCCGCAAAATTTAATTGAGCAATGGAACGACCAGATACCGATTTTTCTTCAGCCAGTGCGAATTGAAACCAAGTTCAGCCAGAATGCAAATCAACAAAACGAATTATGGGTTAGAATTTTTCCCGACGATATAGCCGTTGTTACCCATGAAAAATACCTTACACAAAAAGAAATCAACTTTGGTACAGCGCATTGGAAATCGATTTGGAAAGCAAAGGCCGACAATGCAAAGAAGACTGCGGCATGGCAGGTAATCACTGATGAATTCGGCGTGAATCGTGCAGCTTGGGTTGCGTTGCAATGCAAACCGCTCAATTGGGCGAATGCAGATATTCTTGTAAGTGAAAATGACCTGGTGTTCCCGACTTTCGATTTAACGAAAATCGACAGCTGGACCGAAGCTCCTCACACACGCGTGATGCCCGATCGTTTTGTGATTCTTTGCTATCGCGGAGGCCAATTGAAATTTTCAGATGTCGGAAAACAGGTCGACGATGTGCTGGTGGTTGGTCCGGCGCCTGTTGAAGATGGCGAAAAACCTTCCATCACCCGCGATCCCAATGGCAATCGGATAAAATTTGGCGAGGATTACAGCTGGTTGATAAATTTCAATGAAGCTGTCGACAAAGGAATGGGATTTAAAATTTCTCTCGATGCGGAAACAGCTGTTGCGGGATACGATCAAATGGTAGTATTGGGTTTGAAATTATCCGCCGATGAAAAAGACAGCCAACAATTTCTTGAAGAACTTTTAGAAAATCATCGGTACTCGATCGAAGGACTAAGTTTAATTCAACAGGGAACTCCTACGAATAACACCGATGAAGAAGATGCTGGCTATTCGAAAAAGCAAACGATAGATGACATTTCAAAATTTGTCGAGAAGGATCAGGTGCTTTTCGAACCAACCGACAAACTATTGGAGGCAACCGACGGCCAGCGGCTAGCAGATTATCTCGGACTTGAATACGATATTTTTCAAACCACGCAAAATGGTCAGTTAAGAGACCATACCGAGGCAATTGCGATGAACAAAGCTTTGTATGCATGCACGCTGGGCTATTACATGCATAGCATGTTGAATGATGTAGCGAGCGATGAAGGTCTTTCGCATCTGCGCAGTCATTTCAACAATTTTGTAACCGGTCGCGGTCCGTTGGCTTCTATTCGCGTCGGCAATCAGCCTTATGGCGTTTTACTTACAAGTGGCTTCAGTCAATGGAAATATCCCGAAAGAATTTTTGGTGATCGATTATCGTTGCGTCCATTCTATCAGAAACTGTATGATTTTCTGAAATTCCTGCAAGACAATTGGCAAACTCAGGTGCCAACGCTGGCGCATATCAGCAAAAAAGGAAATGCGAGCGATAATTTGATGAAAGTATTGGGACTTCATCCAAATTCTGTTGAATTTTATCAGCGAGTGGGATATAGCTGGGATGATTTGAAGAATACTGAAGCTTTTGGCTGGGGAGGAAAATATTTTTACGATACGATGAAGATGGCGATGGAAAAAATATCTGTCCGCCAGCTTCTTTTTAGCTTCGGGTACTTATCTACGTTTGAAGGCGGCAAAGTCAAGCCGGTCCCGCTTTTACTGCAATTGATCTTCCAACATTATCATACCCGTCTCGATAATAAAAATCTGATCGATGGAGAGCCTTTTTCGGAGGAAAAAACCATTAAACCATATGATGGGGCATTGAATTACATTGATTGGCTGATCGCTAATGCTGGTAATTCGACGGCATTGGAAAGTCAGGATTTTGGAGCGGCAAAAAAACCTAATGCCCTATTGTATATGATGCTCTGGTTTTCGCAGTTGCATGAGGCCAGTCAAAGCATTTACAAATATTTATTGCAGAACGACATTCTTGCGAAGGAAATCGTGCAGTCGAGAAAGTTCATGAACATGAGCACTGCTCCTTCTGTTTCACATTGGGAAGTGTTTGAGGCGCCCGTAAATAAAGTTGTCGCCGGTGCCAATTCATCTTTACCGCTGTACGAATACATCCATTCGCAATTAAATGTTGTCGGCAGCACGAACCTCGTGGAAAATCTTGCAGAACATATGTGGGGATTGGAAGTGATTAAGCATTTGCCTACTGCGCGCCTGGAGAGATTGCTTGTAGAGCATGTCGATACTTTGTCCTACCGCTTAGATTCCTGGCAAACTTCTTTATTTGAACAACGGCTTCAGGCGCAGCGCAATTTGACTATCGACAATAAGAATCGAAATAAAGGAATTTATCTCGGGGCATATGGCTATCTCGAGAATGTTGTGCCGGGACACAAGCGGCATAAAGTTCCTGAAGACATTTTGCCTGAATCGCTTCGCGAGAATCTGGACAATCTTTTTGTCGAAGACGGCAATGGCGGTTATGTACACGCGCCGAGTTTAAATCATGCGACTGCGGCCGCAATTCTCCGAAACGGATATCTCACACACGCGAGTCCAACAGATCGTGAGGTGCTGACAGTGAACCTTTCTTCTGAGCGGGTGCGTAGAGCAAAATATTTACTGGAAGGGATTCAAAACGGACAAACCCTTGAAGCATTGTTGGGATATCAATTTGAAAGAGGATTGCACGACTGGACGACGAGATCTCCGAATCCGATTATACTCAATCAGCTCAAACCAAATTTCAGAGAAGCCTTCCCAATAACTAAAACCAAAGTACCGCAGGAAGGGAAGACGACAGGACCTGAAGAAGTGGCGCTCGATTATCATGTCACTAACGGATTGACGCTTGCTAACAGGACAGATGATTTTCCGTATGGTATTACAACTTTTCCTTCACTTGATGCCGATCAAATCAATGCGATCAGGGCTGAAAAAAAGGAAATTGAAGATACGCTGGATGCCATGCGCGATGTGCTGACTGCAGAAAGCGCTTATCAATTGGCGTTAGGAAATTTCGAAAGAGCATCGGCCGTAATGCAGTCAATTTCCGGGGCAACTATTTCTCCGAGCGCGGAAGTGATCAATTCTTCTAGAGGTACGGATTTGAGGTTTACCAATAAAGTCGTGATACATTTCGACAGCACGCTCACTACCAACCCATGGCCGCCCATTGCGCCAACACAAAAATCGCTCACGGAACCCGGGCTTAATCACTGGATCGGCACTTTATTGGGCACTCCTTCAAAAATCCGTTGCCAGGTGATGGCTGTAGATAAGGATGATAAAATTTTGAAGCGTGCGGACAATTCAGAGATCAAATCGATGATGGGTCTTGATGAACTTGAATTGCAACCGATCGATTTTCTGTACCTCATCCGGAATAAACTTGAATCGTCGGGCACTTCCGAACTTGAAACGCGAATTCGTTATGTTTTTGCGCAAGCTAACTCGCTTACTGATGAAACTATTGTAAAAATTGTTTTTGCCGAATCTGGCACGGCAGATCTATCAGTAAAATCCTTTGCAGAAATTTTACCATTCACGAATTATTTGCGCGAACTCGTAGAAGCAGCAAGTCCGCTGAATGCAAAGGAATACGAACCAGCTTCGAAGATTTTGACTGTGGTAAACGACAATCCGAACAATTACAATTGGAATGAATTGTTGAATCGTGCGCAATCGATTTTTACATTTTATGATAATTTATCTCCGCAGCTTGCCGCAGCAGTAAGTGATGCCATTACCCTAAAAACACCAGCCTCTGTAGCTACCCTTCGCAATAAATTAAAAGCTTTCGCCGATGCGGGTTTTGTTTTTGCGTTCCCGCAATCTTCTTTCGGTTCTGACCAGGCACAAATTGATATTCTCGCAGCCCAGGGCGAATCGCTACTAGATCGATTTGAAGCTGCTAAAAAAACGTACAATGAAAGTCTGGCGAAGGTCAACAATGTAAACACCAAGATCGATCAGAAAGTGAGTACGCTCACAGAAATGATCAAAGGATTTTTAGGAACCGATTTTTTAGTGATGCCCAGATTTAATTTCAACAATACAATAGAAGTGGCCCAGTCGTACACATCCCAAGGCGAGTTACTGAAATATGTGCAGAATGACCTGTCTGTCCCGCTTCCTGTTTTTGAATGGTTGCATGGCGTATCGTTGGTTCGTCCAAGAATTCATAACCTCGAAATGGCGCGACTAATCAATGACAGTTTCAATGCTGCTGCAATTGAATTGGCGCCGATTCAATTGCCATATCGGAAGAATGATACCTGGTTGGCAGTTGAATTTAAAGAGGGAACTACAATAGATCACGACACGCTTTCGATCGTGCAATACAATCCACAAGGATTTAACGCAGCACAACTGCAGTGCGGATTGTTAATTGATTCGTGGACAGAAATCATTCCGAATAAAAAAGAAGTAACTGGAATAGGGTTCAATTACAATCAACCGAATACTGTTCCGCCACAATCATTGATGTTAGTTGTTACACCAGAGATCACAGGTCATTGGAAATGGGATAATCTCGTAGCAGCAGTACTCGACACATTTGCAAGAGCGAAGAGAAGAGCAATAGAACCCGATCACACAGACATGATGAATGGCATCAGCACGCTCTTACCCGCAACCCTAACCGAATTCAGCGCATCCAAGAACGGCATTTCACTCGATTACGCCTTTAACATAAAAGTCGTAGCCGAGAAATCTATGGAGCTATACAGTAAGTTATAAACTAGTCAGTGAGACTTTTGGGGGAAGTCCTCAAACATCAAACTTGTCCCGCCTTGGCGGGACAAACTCAAACCTCAAACGATTTTAAAGTATGGAAGTCCTATCAGCCATCATGGTTTTACCCGAAAAAAATCTCCTCAAGGAAGCCTACCGCATTCCTTCGATCACCGCCTACAATCGGATGGAACCACGACCGCGCTCCGAAAATTTCGAACGTAGTCTGCGTGCTGAAGTACGCGACCCATTGTGGTTTCTTACTCGTCAATGGGAGATGGGAGAATTCGAGAGTGAGGATGCAGGTTCCGCAATTGATGCAAGACTGATTACGAAGCAGATTCATGTCGATCGGGTTGCATTGCGGGACAACAAAGGCATTTTGTACGACGAAATGGTGCCTATGGAGATGTTAGTGGAAAGGGAAACAGTGCCATTTACTCTCGCTTTCAAAATCCAGGCGAGCCAGTATTTTTTGCTACTACACAGCAACGCACTCAAAACAAAATATTTTCAGAAATACCTGACCGCTTTTCCAATCGATCCCAATAAAGAAGCAGATTTCCGAGGACAAGTGGATGGTTTGAATTTATATACTTCAACAGTTAAAAGGTGCCTTGACGGAAAGAAAATCTATGATGAAATTTTAGCGAATACTTTCAAAACAAAAGTACCGATCGATGGAGGAGATGTGGGGGACATAGATAAAATCATCACGAAGTTTCTGGATTGGTTCAAGCGACAATATTCGCAACCTACAAATGCCGATACAAAAGCATGGATCCCTGAACAACTCTCCTATAATTTTTCTGTTGCGGCGCCAAATACCGAGCAAAGTCAAATCGTGTTGCGCGCCGAGCATTATCACCAGGGCACCGTCGATTGGTATGATTTCGATGAAGAATTACGAGCAAAACCTATTCCGATAGAGGATGATGGATACGTAGTGAAATTCGATGAAGAAATTCCGATTTCGTTTATTCCAGCTGCTACTTCATTCAAAGGAATGCCGAATCCAAGATTTTGGGAGATGGAAGAGAAGATGATCAATTTCGGAAAACTAAATGCGAAAACAACTGATCATTTATTATTGTTGTTTGCAGAATTTGGACTAGTGTACGGCAACGATTGGTTTATTGTCCCCTATGAAATGCCTGTGAACTCGCTGTGCGAGATTAAAGGATTTGTAGTTACAGATGTGTTTGGAGAAAGAACATTAATACAAGCCGCGAATGAAGGCGCCGACAATGACTGGCAACGATGGTCGATGTTTAATTTGAGTAATAAAGACCAAATCGGCAATTATAACAGGCAATTCTATTTGCCGGCAACACTTACGCAAAGCATGGAGAGTGATCCTATCGAGCAAGTAAATTTCACTCGAGATGAAATGGTGAATATGGCCTGGGGAATTGAAGACATTATTCCCGATGCGACATCGAAGGGAATAAATGGTCATGATGCTGCAGATAAAACGGGTGTGATACCAGAAGCTGTTGCAGGATCTGACGCAAAAATTCGTTATGTACTTGGTACAACAGTTCCTGAAAATTGGATCCCATTCCTGCCCGTGCAATTGCCAGGCAGCAATCAGGATATTAGATTTCAATTAGCAATGATGCCTAAAATTGATAAACCCGGCGAATTTGAATTTGTAAAAGCGAAAGGTGTTTTGCTAAATGAAAGAGAAAAAGATGGCGCCAATAACAAGCCATACTTTATAAACGAAGAAGAGATCCCATATTCAGGCGCGATAGTTACTCGCTCATATCAGCGTGCACGTTGGTACAATGGAAAAACCTGCGTCTGGATCAGCCGCCGCCGTGAAACCGGTATGGGAGAGGGAAGTAGTAGACTGGCGTTTGATCAGATAGGATCTACAAAATAAGAAAAATCACTCAGGTTCTAATGAGCTGGCAAATCGGCTTAATTGTTTAAGGAGTTTTGTTTGGAACAATTTGAAAATTT